>Ga0326727_10014329_pt1 | contig 17320 bp, 17 predicted proteins | sample MB2enrmetagenome_FD_207643 | JGI IMG/M metagenome (GOLD analysis project Ga0326727, IMG submission 207643) | Lab enriched peat soil microbial communities from McLean, Ithaca, NY, United States - MB29MY | ecosystem: Environmental > Terrestrial > Soil > Wetlands > Peat | place: USA: New York...
ACAAAAGCTGACTTTGCGAAGATAACTATCATAGATCGTTTTCTGCTCCTGAGTTCCGGCGGCCTGCACGATTATGTCAAAAAGAACCGGATTGCGGAAATTGTCCTCCAGAATGGGGAAAATGTAGAGGCGTCCTGCGAGTTCCTGCTCGAGGAAGCCCTCTCTGCCGGAAGCGATCGGACTATTACTCTCGTGCTTGTCCACGGTCATTATCATTAAAAATTTTTAACAGCTGCGTGGAGTTGCTGCATCTACGGGTGATGGTAAAGTTTTCATCTCGAAAAAACTTCCTTTTCAACCATGGACGCACCAGATCCTGTAAGGGATCCGTTTTCCTATTTGTTTCCTATCCCTCAACAACTTTAATAAGCGATTCCATAATTTTATTTACACTTGCCCACGTCGGGCTGTCCGCACGGCTTACGATAAATGGTCGTCCTTCGTCGCCGGCCTTACGCATATCAATATCAAGAGGTATGGCTCCAAGGAAGGGGACCGAGAACTCTTCGGCGATTTTTTTACCACCGCCTTTTCCGAAGAGATCGATTTCCTCGCCGCAATGAGGACAGATCAGGCCGCTCATGTTTTCAATGACGCCAAGTACCGGGATGTTGAGATTTTCCACAAATTTTATGGCCTTTTTGGAATCGAGCGTGGCAACATCCTGAGGTGTTGTTACAACCACCGCACCCCGTACATTTGGCGCAATCTGGATAATGCTAAGAGCCTCATCACCAGTCCCAGGAGGGAGATCCACAACGAGATAGTCGAGCGAACCCCAGTTAGCCTCTGAAAGGAACTGGCGGATTGCCGCCATCTTCATTGGTCCGCGCCAGATAATTGGCGTACTCGTGTCCGGGAGGAGAAGCGCCATAGATATTACCGAGAGTGATCCGGTAACGTGAACCGGCTCGATCTTGTTTCCTAGTGACTTGAGTTTATTGTTCTCAATGCCCAGCATCTTCGGAATGGTTGGTCCGTGGAGGTCGAGGTCAAGAAGCCCGACGTTGTAGCCATGGCTGGACAGCGCATACGCAAGGTTGACCGAAACAGTCGATTTTCCCACGCCTCCTTTCCCTGAGAGTACAAGGATGACATGTTTAACATCGATATTTGCTTTTGGAGGAAGGCCGGGTTTTGCCTCGGAGCACCTGCTTGCAGATGGGCAGTCGGCACATTCGTGTGAGCATGTCTCGTTTGTGGGTTTTTCCGGGGGATTACCGTTCGTTTGCGTTGCCATAGGTCACCGCCAAAATACCTCTATGCCATTCTGGTTTTTTTACTGCTCACGATTTTTTGCATAATTCCTCCAGTACTTTTCAAAATCTGCCTGAAAATTCCCGAACTGCTTGAAGCATTGTACCAGCAGGGTCTTTTCTTCACGTCCCTTTTTTATCTTTCCAATCTCATCCATCAGATTACCTCAGCTCCCGGTAATCAAAAAAATCGGTTACCGGTTGTAGGTCGCTAAAGCCTGTCCCCCGTACTGTATCATATGCCCTTTCATCGCATTCATAACGGCGTCCCGCTTTGAACCGGGTGGGATTCCCAGTTTCGCATCAAGGCCATAGACATTGAAGTAGTATGTGTGCACCTCGCCAGAGGGAGGACAGGGGCCCCGGTATCCGGTTGTGCCGAAATCGTTGGTTCCCTGTATCGCCATAAAGGGCTCGCTTATAACTCCGGCCCGGGGAATGTTTTCCGGTATTGATGACCGGGATTCGATATCCCAGATCAGCCAGTGGTTGAAGCGTTCATCAGGTCCAATCCAATCGTCAATGATAATAGCAATGTAAGGGGATTGAATCCGGTCGATTTGGATCGGCGGGGAGATATCCTCTCCGTCACAAGTGTATTTTTTGGGGAATGCACTTTTGTCAAAACTGATACTGATGAAAAGGTTCTCGTTCTCCATTGTCAGTTGCTCCTGGCCCCGGTTTCTCCGGGAGGGGACTTATGAATGGCCTTATAACACGATCACTCGATAACCTTATGCTGGATTTACAAAATCTGTGACACTTTTTGAAAGAATTAACTGGGACGGTTCTTGTTCGCTGTCGGGTTTTTTAAATAATCAAAATTGATAGTTTACGAGGACTTCATTTTCGTCAAGTCCCATTGACGCAACGGCACCATTTCCCAAAATAATAAATATTGGTATCCTATATAGTGCAGAATTGCGGACTCATCACCATAGAATATTATCTTGGGGGAGAAAATTCATGAATTCATTGCCGGTCAATAAGCAGCTGCATATAAGTCCACAACGAATCATTATTTTTATATTCATCACCGTAGTTCTGGCAATAATGTGCGGTTCTGTCCTCGCCTTGCCACCTCATTCATCAGGAGACAGGGCCGGACAATTCAACCAAGGGATTCCGGTATACTGGCCGTATCACGTCCTGTTCATCTCAATAGGATTTATTCTCGTCTTTACCGGTTTTATCATAGCGAGATTTCACAAAACCGGGCATTGGTACAAAACTCATTGGATCCTTGAAGCAACTGGCGGGGCATGTATTCTTGCCGGCATTTTTGTCGGTGTATACATGGTCGCACTTTCCGGTATTCCCCCCCTGCGAAATATCCATGAGATATTAGGGATGATAGTTGGGATCTTGATAGTTATCGCGATACTACTCGGCTATTTCATAAAACGCGCAAATGAATCAAAAAATGTCATCCGGATGAGTCATCGTTGGGTGGGGCGGATTATTCTCGCTCTGCTTGTGATCAACATTATACTCGGTTTCTTCTACCTGTTGATGGTCTTGCGACTGTAGATCCCATAAAGGCTTTTAGCATTACAAACTTTCCAATAGCTGCTGGTGCGTTGTCGGGACTGAGCAAAATGAATTTGTCGTGACCGATCGCTGTTGACTATTTAAATGTCCTGACAACACACAAGAATCTACGATTGAATCGAATTCTAAAATTTAGAAAATGCCCGAGAATTTTTAATATATTGAGTCTACATCAATTCGACCGTTAGGAAACGCGGTCAACATTCGCATCCCTTATGAAGTAAATTCCCTGCCGGGCGCAGATCTCTCACGCCCGGTTTCGTTTTCCATCTTTTGAAATATTGCCACTTTTATCAATTTGGGGAGATCATTTAACGTAACTCTGTAATTTTTTGATAATGTTTCTCTTTTTTAGCACTACCATAACGTTTAATATGACTGTTAAGGAGATTGTTCTCTATGTCGCTCACAGAGCAGATCAGGGAAGTTATTGTCGGACCCCACCCTGCGGCTGTCGCAACTCTGGATGATAACCAACCGGCGGTTCGGTTTATGGTACTTACCGGTTTTCCAGACATGACCCTTGTCGGGGCTACGATGAAATCCTCAAAGAAAGTTGAACAACTGAAGAAAAATCCCGATACAGCTCTTTCCATCTGGTCCGGAAAGGAGATGTCAGATCCATTTGTGGAGATCAAGGCAAAGGGTAAAATCTACGAGGATATTGCTACGAAAAGGAAATACTGGAACCCAATGTTCGAAAAGTTTTTTAAGAATCCAGAGAACCCCGAATTTGTCGTGCTCGTTTTTACCGCGAGCGAGATTACCTACTACGGTAAAAACCAGACGACTAAGGAAATCTGGACAACGGCATTTACCGGGATTGATATGAAGCTTTCATCTTCAGATTGATAATTAACCAAAAAATTTTAGGAGGGCGGTCTGAAAAGCTGGCGATTGATTGAGCGGTGCTTAGAACTTCTCGGAACTTATGATAATTTTTTTAATTCATTACGTTGAAAAAATTTATATTTTATTGAATTTTTTCTATGAAGTCCCGTCAGCCTATCAGAAACACTCCTTACCTTTTTACGCAAAACAAACCGTTGAGGAGCACAATAATGGCAAAAAACCGGTACATCAAATTTGTTGCATTATCGTTCTGCTTGATCACGAATTGCGATCTTCATCCTTATTGCTGAATGACTCATGATGAGGCCAAAAGAGTATTTCAACGTAAAGGAACCCGTCGATAAACCAGCGGATATCACTATTGATACCAGGTGAGACCCCGGGATCGACCGGGTAAAACACAACACCGGTAACGCCGTTTAGCTCCTGTCGCAGAAATGGCCGATGACCATGTTGTACTTATCAAAGAGCTCGCAGGCAGGGCAGAAACAACGATCCTCTCTTACCTGCGGGGCATGTGACACGCCACGTGTACAGAAAAGGCTGTCTGGCTGGCTTTGTCCAAGGTTGTTCTTCCGGTAGCTTGTGCATGCGCCGCAGTACTTCATACAGATCTGGCGGTTCTCTGGAGTATCCGCAACGGCAATCGTGCTGGTCTTCATGATGAGAGGATAGTACAATCTGGAATAATAGGTTTCCCGGTGCAGGTCCTACCGGATCCCACAAAAAACGTCACTCCAGCAAGGTCAGAGCAACGCGGATATTTGTCTCGGTGAAGGGTTTGAGGATGTATCCATCCGGATCAACTTCCTTTGCCCGGTCAAGGGTATTTTTGTCACTCCTACTGGTGATAAAAATAATCCGTGCATCCGAGCGTTTCCTGATCTCTTTTGCCACAGCAATCCCGTCCAGCTTTCCCGGCATGTTGATATCCATGAATACAAGATAGGGTTTTGTTTCTTCGGCAATCTTCACTGCTTCATCGCCGGATTTTGCCAGAACGTAGTTCTTATACCCGAGATCCAAAAGCTGTTTCGGTAACAGGCGCCGGATCAACCCACTGTCATCTACAATGAGGATTGCTATGTTTTTATTCATGGCATCCCCGGGCTTGACCTTGGGCGATGCATCTTTCTCTCGGACAATGGGTGTGCTGCCACTACCCGGTTGTACCGGGCTTTTGGTCTTCTTGTCCACCGGCATACCCTGCTCATCCGGGAGAGGGAGATTTTCCGGCGTCCCGGCAATACGCTCACCGGGTGCAGGTACTTCAGGTTGAGCATTCTCAAACGCCTTGTGCTGGAGGGCCAGGATCTCCCGCATCTGTGTCGAGATCTCGGTGAATGCCTCGAGAGCATTTCTCCCTGTCTTGTTTTGGACCATGACCTGGCGGAGGTCCTCTTTTGAGAAGACCTTCTCTATCGCGTCAATGTCATAGATGTTGAGCGTGCCAAGACTCAGTATAATAAAGAGGACTGGCAACCCGTCACTATCAAATACCTCGGAGAGCAGGTATTTGCCCGCCTTCTCGATAAGGAGAGGACGTATGTTTTTGTCGCAGGCTTTGGTGAGCAGGTGGATCGCAGGCACGCCATCCTGCTTAATTCCGGTCAGATCCTGGAAATCTGCAATCATGATGAGTGCCGACCGGTCGATATTCCCTCCTTTTTTTATCACGTTAAAAACAAATTTGCCTCCCCGTGCACAGTCAGCTTTGACAACTTCACGGAGCATCGCCTGGTTTTCCGTGCTGAGTTTATGGATCTCGCTTTGTACTTCCATGCTTGACAAAAACAAGGACGAGAACAAGACTCCCCATGCGGAGGTAAGGATGCGGAAATCCTGTTTATTGGATCCTCCTTTCAGGGTGGACTCGATCAGTTCAAGCAGCTGCGCCGGGGTAGAATTCTCCAGCGACGATGAAAGGGAATGTGGCACGGGCGTATGGAGAAGCGCTCCTTCAGGAGATTTGGAAAGGACTGCCTTTTCGATCACCTGGATCTTGGACTCAAGTGCTGTCAGCTTGGCTTCGTACGTTTTCCTGAGTCGCTCCACCTCCTCGGCGGAATACATGGTTGTGGAAGACGTACTCCTCTCTTCTTTGGTGTCCTCCCTGGTTTCCGGAATGCGTTTTTTCATGGCAGGTAACGCCGCATTATTGAGTAAGTAAGATACGGTGTTTTACGAGTGTGAAAATCTTTCGGGGATCTAACGATACCATCTGAAAGAACATTTCAGTGCAACCATAGGTATAGTTCATTTTAATTAGGATGTTAAAATATAATGTGTTTCTTATGCCCTGCAGAGTACTGGACGGTCCGCAGGAGCAGGAAAGATCTTTGGGCTCGGTCCGGTACAGGTCATGTTTCTTGTAGCTCTGCACAAAAATAAAAAAAAAATTATCGGCTTTTCGTGGGGGCTGCCGTCGCTATCTGGATAGATTTAACCATATAATCGAATGTCGGATCCTCTAATGACGTATAGGAAATAATATACGGGACATTCGTATTTGCAAAGGTAACTTCCTCAATAGCCGGTATTGGATTTTCTCCTTGCTGAGCCTGATTATAGACGAGCTCATATGCTTTATTCCCGGAAATTTCCTCCTGAAAAGAAGTTTTAATGATTCGCATGCCCGGGTATTGGTTCTCTATTGAAGCAGTAGCTTTGTTAAAATACGTTTCAAGAGTCGATGATGTCGGATTATCTACGTCAATACTGAAGGTATTATAAGTCCCGTTAACGGTCGGGGAAAAGAAATTGACAATATTACAGGTATTGTCGCCATAGTTACGTACTGCCCAACAGGTCGCAGGAGCGACATCCTGTTCCTGCCAACCAGAAGGATACGACATAGTCAGTTGGTTTGAGGGATTTGTGTAGGTCAGGTACTGTGTTCCCGAATCATTAGCTACAACACCAGGTATCTGGCTTGGCGTGACAACTGGCGTCGCCAGCGTTGCTGGAGTCGATACGGGAGCCTCGCTGGCTGGAGGCAGCGTTGTAGGTACTGTTGTCACTGCACTGGAACCGGTGTCTGACGTACATCCGGAAATCATAATTACACACAAAAGAACCAGAAACAGAACAGGCACAGTAAAGACAGGGCTTTTCATAATGCTCCCGTGTGAAGAATTCCGGTGAATTTTATATAAACGTATCCATTTGAGAATCTGAAGCATTAGCGGAACGAAAAATATTGTTATCGTGGCCCAATAACAGTGACCAGGAAAAGGTCCAGATAATGCAACAGATCCTTCACAATACTATAAGGCAAAGGATGAGATTCAATAAAAAAAAGATTTATCGCCGGACGCAGTAGTATCCGCCGCGGAGATGGTGCTTGGTGAAAAGCTCGCAGGCCGGGCAGAAGCAACCGATCTCTTTCATGTTCTGGGCACTGGACGGTCCACGGGCACAGAAAAGCTCTTTGGGCTCATTCCGATGCAGGTCATGTTTCTTGTAGTTCTGGCATATCGGGCAGTATTTCCTGCAGAGCGCTTTGTTCTCTTCATTATCCGGTACAACAGGGGCTTTGGCTGATTCAAACATGTGAAAACAGGTTGGTAATGATGATTATTAGATCTTTTGTTTTTTACTGGAGAGCGACAGGAGCAGCCTATTCCCTTCCTGCTATTTTCATTCCCGGCACAATGCACAGAACCGTTCCACGACCTGATCGTTCCGCACTTCAGGATGGAACATAACCCCATAGAGAGGCCGGTCCGGGTGATGGACGGCCTGCACGCACCGGTCAGATGCGGCCGATACTACCCAGCCGGGCGGCGGGTCGCAGGCAAAAGAGTGCAGTTCGTAGGCCTCAAATGATGGAGGGTCACCAAGGAGCGGATCCGGTTGGGTAACCCGGACGGTCGTCATCCCGATCTCGCAGGCCAAGCGGAGAAAGCCGCCATGAACGAGACAGAGCGCCTGCATGCCGGCGCAGATCCCAAGGACGGGAACGCGAACGTCCCGAAGCCACGCAAACTCTTCCGCTTTTTCGGCAAAGAAATTGTCCTTTAACGCAGTCCCACAAAGAATGATCCCACTGGCACTCTGGATATCTTCGCTCGATAGTGCGGAGAAATGCACCTCCCGCCATTCCTGCCCGGCCCCGGAAACGATCCGTGCCACCGGACCCACAAACTCATCCCGGGAGAGTGATCGAGCCTTCCAGGAGAGATCCACGATAAGGATCATTTTGCCTCCAGAACAGCACGCCGGACCCGGAAAAATCCCCGGAAATTTGCATACTCTTTTTCTGATTCCTCAATAACGATCTTTTTCTTAAAGAGGGGAGCGTCCACAACCAGCGTCTCGTATTCTCCTCCTTCCCCAGTGAGGGTGATGCGATGAGAACGCACGTACTGCTGCAGGTCGTGGAGTGCTTCCTTGTCAATCTCCCTTCCCAGCCAGTCCGCAGAGAACGGGGCAGCGAAGACGCCCGTAATAATAGCCCGGAAGCCGGATGAAATCAACTTCCCCATGTAGACCTCCGGATCTGTGTACCAGAGAGGGTTGAAACACCAGAGGTCGAGGTTCCGGCAGATGCGCTGGACCCGGGATGCCTGGTATACGGAGAGGAGGGCGCCGGTTACCACGCCCTCGATGCCGTACTCTTCCACAGCGAGGCGTATGGCGCGGGAAAGATCGTCAAGCTCAGCCTCTTCGATCCCTTCAGTCTCTACTGTAACCAGCGGGAGTCCGGCCGCCTCTGCCTGCAGTGGCACGAGGTGGATATTGGGGATGTGGAACATGTAGCTCTCTTCGTTCCGGGACCGGATCGAGATAAGGCAGGCCACCTCCTCCTGCTGGATGGCAAGGTGGCAGGCAAACCATGAGTCTTTCCCCCCGGAACAGAGAACGCCGAGTTTCATTCCCTGTGTACTCGTCCTTCCAGCCTCTTGAATCTCTCCTTTTAAAAAAAAAAGTTTTCTACCGGGCTTTATCGCTCAACTGCAATCAAACCCTGGTGGTTGTGCTCGCGTTTACTACTGCTGTTGCATTGGATTTAACCGTCAGGGTAGGAAGAGGCGTCAGTATAGTAGTGGGGTTTGGAGTCGGCGTTGGGGTGGGGATTGCAAGCGAAGCCTGTAGATCAATTATTCCTGATGGCATGGTGGTCGAATCTGTTTTCACCGCTTTACCGTCACTGTAGATAGTTACTTTCAGTTCGTCACCCGAACCGTCCATTTTCTGGATGGAAACAGCAGCCGTCTTATCCGTAGTGACGACCTGATAGAAATGGTCACCGGTATCAGTTACAGACTGATGCGTGTTCGGTGAACCAACCCAACCGGTGTAGTTCTGGTCGTACGTGATCTCAACCCATACACCCGTTTGCGGAATAAGCGGCTGCGTCGTTTGCGGCACCTGTTCTGTGATTACTGCCGTTGTCACGACAGGAGTCGGCGTTGGTGTCGGCATTGTGGTAACCGCTGTAAGTTGCGGCGTCGTCATCGGTTGGACCACCGTCGTTTTCTGCAGGTTTTTCATAACGATAAATCCTCCGGCTGCGACCGCAAGGATTACGATAATAATAACAGCCGCTACAAGGATCCGTGAACGGTTCTTCCGAGGCGCTGCCGGGGTGCCGTCAGCAGCTGGCGCCGTTTTCATCGGTGGGGCTGCAGGTTCTTTCAGGGGAACCGAGACGGGTTCTGGCACGGCCGGTACAGATTCCGCGAGAGACTCCTCTTCTCCCAGGGGTCCCATCGCCTGGATGATCTGTTCCAGGGTCCAGGCCTTACGATCACCCGGCACAGGAGCAGATTCCGGGGTCGTATCATTCTGTCCGGTTGCGGCGGAATCTGCCACCCCATCTCCCACGACTCCCTCAGATTGCAATATGGTTTCGACAGGTTGAGCGGCAGATGGCTGCTCTTCATCCTGATCTTTTATGGGGCGGGCAATTGCGATCTTCTTTTTTTCACCGTAATCACCGTTATGCTCCGGAGGGGATTGCTCATGAACCTGCGTGCCCATCACTCTATCCACCGGGAGCGACACTTTTTCCGGTACATATTTTTTCAGGGCTTTTACCCATTCATCAGCCTCGCCCCCAAGGCTGCCTGCATCCTGCCGGTCAAAGGTGAGAACCATCTGTCGGGTATCACCGGTATTTGTGAGAAGTGTGAACGTGAGGATCTGTTCGCGGTTGGAATTTTCACCCTGTATGACGTCTTTTACCGTAGTAAGCAGAATATTTTTCTTAGGATGAAGATCTTTGATCCTATCTACCAAAATAATCCGTTTGCTGGTGAGCACCGCCTCAAATAATGCCGATTTGATATGAACCATCTGTGCCGGAACGAGCACTTGCTCGTCACTGCCTAGTTCCAGGTTGTCCATGCTGCATCGCCCTCCTACACTATTTTCACCGTTGGATGTCTGTCGAGAAAAAGATATGGGGATTACACGGTATAAGACACGAGAATATAACCAACGATGCTGTAAAGTCTTCGGTTTCTGATCTATCCCGTTACTTTGCGAATAAACCCAGATATCGACAAGGTGACTGAATCATATGTATTACTAATATTCATTCTAATAGAAGGACATATTCACAATTATTACTACATATTAATGACCGGATGAATGGCACCGGGCTGAGTGTGACACCTTGTGGACGCCTGATATAAAAACTCTTTTTCTGATGCTTTTTCTCGTCAACGTCTCTCTCACGCTGATGCTTTTTGCCTTCTGGAAGACGCAGAAAACTTATTACGGGTTCAAAACCTGGATGCTCAGCCTGCTGGTCACATCCTGCGGGTATTCCCTGTTCATGACCGATGGATCCGTGCCTGTTCTGATTTCCTCAACGGTTGCAGATCTTTTTATCGCGCTCTCGGTTATGATGAAGCTTGACAGTACCAGGAAGTATTTCTCGTCAAAGTCGGTCTCTCTGATCATCTACGGCACGCTTATTCCGTCCTCTCTTCTGTTGCTCTATTTTACGTTCCGTGTCAATTCGGTTGTCATCCGCGGCGTGATCATAGGGCTGCTCATTGTTCCCTGCTTTCTCGCGATCTCCCTCATCGCAATACGATTCCGGGAACCGGAAACAAGGTCACTCAGGTACGGCTTTGCCACGGCCCTTTTGATCACGGCTCTCCTCTGGACCATGATAATCGTTAGAGCGATGATCACGCCCGGGGATCACTCGCTTTCAGGCCCGGATCCCGTAAATCCAATCTTTTTTATCGTCACTATCCTCATGGATATTGTCTCTACGGTTTTCTTCCTGTTACTCAATATGGCCCGGTCCCAGACCGAGCTCCGGCAAAGCGAGGAGCGGTACCGGAACCTTGCGGACAACCTTCCTGACTATATTCTCGTCCATGACGGGGAGATTATTCTTTACGCCAACCCGGCAGCGGCCAGACTCGTGGAACCATCCCGGGAAACCCTTGTTGGACAATCAGTCTATGCCTTCCTGACGCCGGCAAGTGCCGTGGCTTTACGATCTTTTGTCAACGTACCCCTTAACACGGATTCCCTGGCTTCACTCAACGAGATTGATATCCAGCTCCGGGACGGCTCTATCAGGAACTGCATGATCAAGACCGTGACATTCAATGACCGGGATGATCCGGCATTCCTGTCCGTGATCACCGATATCACCGGGCAAAAAGCTGTTGAGGCTGCACTGTACCGGACAAATAAAAAACTCACCATTCTCTCATCGATAACCCGGCATGACATCAAGAACCAGCTCCTTGCACTTTCTGGATATCTCGAACTATCAAAAGGAACACTGGATAATATCCCGGTCATCGCGAAATACCTCGAAAAAGAGATGAGTATTACGACTACGATCGAGAGCCAGATCGACTTCACAAAAGCCTACGAGGATATGGGGAAAATGGCACCTGTCTGGCAGAATATCAACGAAAGTGTCCGGCGTGCAGTAGCAGTGCTTTCTATGCGGGACGTGCGGGTGGATGTTGACCGGTCTGACCTTGAAATTCACGCAGATCCGTTATTTGAAAAGGTCTTCTATAACCTAATCGATAATGCCCTAAAATATGGCGGTGAGGCAATGACGACTATCTGTATAACCTCATATGAAACCGACACGGGACTCGTAATTGGCTGCGAGGATGACGGGGCCGGGATCACAAGCGAGGATAAAAAACACCTGTTCGAACATGGCTACGGGAAACATACGGGTCTTGGCCTTTTCCTCTCCCGCGAAATCCTCTCGATTACCGGTATCACTATCAAGGAAACCAGTACGACAGGGAATGGTGCACGTTTCGAGATGGTTGTGCCGAAAGGGACGTATCGGTTCAGAACATCTTTACATGCACCGGATTCAGACTCCGCTAATAAGGATAAAGATCCGGCCGTTGCTGTATAAAAAAACACTCGTTTAGAGCACCTACGCCCGCTTCTTCCCGGTCATCAAAAAGATGGTAAATGTCCTCATCTCCCCGGATGGAGAGGGTTTTGCCATCATCGCTGCAGTCCGGTTCCGGACCGATTCAAATCCGGCATGCTCGAAATACTTCATCATCACACTCCGGTCAAAACCGTTGTGGAACACGCCTTCAGGAGTATCGTGAAATTTTCCTTCATCAGAATCGAGATCAGCAACCGCAAGCCATCCCCCGGACGTGAGGACACCGGAAAGCCGATCGAGCAGCACTCCTACATCCCGGATATGGTGAAAGGTCATGGTGCTGACCACCAGATCATATTTGCCCTCAAGAGCATCTCCCTGTTCCAGGTCCACGAGCCGGGTCCGGACATTTGGAAGTTTTTGCGCCCGTACCTTCGCATCCAGAACATCAAGCATACCTTGTGAGGTATCGACAGCAGTCACTGAACGGACATGTGGCTGGAGTGCAAGCGTTAAAAGACCAGTCCCGCTCCCGAAGTCTAAGACATCCGTATCCGGCCCCGGATTCACCGTCCCGATAATTGCCCGGGCCACATCATGTGCAAGCTTGACCCGGAAAGGGTTTTCGTCCCATGTCGCCGCTTCTGCATCAAAATCACGCTTTTCACCGGCCATAACAACAACCGGACTCTGGACAGTACAAATGGAAATAATGCACGGATCAGGTATGCTGGGTGTCAGCTTCAACCCATAAAGAAATAACTGGGTAAAGATAAAAAACAGATTAATGCAAATTTTTGCATTTTTATCCTTGATATCGTCGATTATTATTTTAGTGCTGGGGATATTTGTTTACTCCACGAACTGGAGAAGTCAGTTTAACCGGATATTTCTGTTCCTCTGTGTGATGGCCTTTTATTGGGCATTCATGGAATCTATGCTTCGCGATGCCAATAGCATCTCTTCCGCATTCGTGTGGATGAAGCTGACCGCATTCTGGACTTTTGTACCTGCAGCCACCCTCCATTTTACTCTGTACTTTACAGAATCCAAATTTCTCAGCAGGAGCAGCTGGATCTCTCTTCTCATCTACGGCCCCGCGGCACTTTTCAGTTTCATTGAGCTTTCGACAAACCTGATAATTGCGACCCCGGTGTTGAGATACTGGGGCTATTCATACCAGTATGCGCCCAATATGATTCCTTATCTTATTGAACTGGCGTGGGCCTTTGGCATCGTCGTACTATCATTGTTCTTATGTATCTGGTATTATTTTCATGTTCCTGGATTACAACAAAAAAACCAGACAAAATATATTGTGGTCGGATTTAGTGTTGCAATAATCGGTGAATTTGTAAGTGAGGCCGTGCTGCCTTTCTTTCATATAGTAATCCCGGAACCGGAAACCATTTTTTTTATCTTCTTTTCCGGGATGGTCGCGTACGCCGTTCTGAAATTCGAACTCTTTGTCGTCAATCCTACAACCGCTGCAGATAATATTGTTTCAACCATGACAGACGCCCTCATTCTTCTCGATCACAGTAACACGATCATGTCGGTCAATGAGGAAACCGTAAAGATTGTAGGATATCCGCAGGAGAACCTTGTTGGCCGGCCATTCTCAGCTTTATTTGCTAACTTGTCAGATAGCAATGCAATTCTTTCAAAAATTACCGGTGATGGAGCGATCAAAGATGTTGAAACCGTATTTCGTTCACAGGATGGCGTATCCATCCCGATTAGCTTTTCCGGGTCAGTGATACGAAATACAAGTGGTGAAAATAACGGCATTGTCTGTATTTCGCGTGATATCACCCAACGGAAACTGCTGGAAGACACCCTCAAAGAGAATGAGCGGCGGTTCCGCGAGCTAGCTGACCTCCTGCCCCAGACGATTTTCGAAATGGATCTGGCGGGGAATCTTACCTACGTCAACTATGCCGGGATTGAGATATTCGGTATTGACGACAAGAAGATCCAATCATGTGCAAACGTACGTGAATACCTCATCCCCAGCGATATCGAACGCATGCACCGGGGACTGGCGCTTGTAATGGGTGGTGCAAAGTCCAGCGGGGAAGTGTATACTTTAACGAAGCTTGACGGGACGCTGATGAGCGCCATTGTCTATACCGGACCGATTCTCCGGAACGGTGCGGCAATCGGATTTCGCGGCATCGTGATCGATATCACCGATAGGGTGAACCTTGAAAAAACATTAAGCGAGACTACCGAATTTCTGACCGGTATTCTACAGGTATCTCCGGTAGGCATATTCCGGCTGGACCAGTCAGGACATATCACGTATATCAACGAAGCATTCAAAAAAATTACCGGCATCCCGTTTGAAACTATCCGGGGAAGATACTGGGCAGACATCCTTCCTGAGGAAGAGCGCAATCGTATGCTTTTGGCTGTTGGCGCATCCGTAAAGGAGAACAGAATGATTGAATCTGAAGCCCGGTTCATCCACCCGGACGGAAAACTGTACTGGCTGTTTGGTCAGGTTGTCCCTCTTTTCGAAACAGACGGCCAAATTAAAGGCTGGGTAGGTACGATCATGGATATAACCGAGAGAAAGACTATCGAAGTCGAACTCCGGGAAAGTGAAGAAAAGTTCCGTTCCCTTGCCGAGAATACTGCAGCCCTTCTCTTTTCGCTTGATATAAACGGTATTTTTACCTACGTTTCCCCGCTCATAAACCGGTATGGATTTCTCGTGGAGGACGTCGTTTCTCACCATTTCATCGATTTCGTCTATCCGGACGACCGCAAGGAGGTTCAGGCCAATTTACGAGCGGTTATCGATGGTGAAAGCGAGATCACATCCGTATTCCGGATAGTGGACAAGTGGGGGTACATCCACTGGGTCGAGGAAATACTCACCATCCGGGTGGACGTCTTTGGCAAACCGGTGGGAGTGTACGGAGTGATGAGAGATGTGACAGATCGCCGGAGAACTGAGGATGCAATGCAGCTTGCAAACAAGAAGCTCAACCTCTTAAACAATATCACACGGCACGATATCATCAACACGATTACCGGGGTATTAGGGTGTGTTGATATGGCGGTATCCACGGAAAACAAGGAAGAACACGATATCCTGCTCACAGAGATTAAGGACCTTGTTCGGGTTATCCAGCGCCAGATCACGTTCACCCGGGAATACCAGGAAGTAGGGGTCCATGCCCCGGTCTGGCAGAATCTTAAAAATGCAATGGACCAGGTCCTAGTTAACTTCTCAAACCAGAATATCTTATTTGAACTCGATCTAGAGGTCACTGAAATCTATGCTGATCCCCTTCTGGAGAAAGTATTCTACAACCTCATCGATAACGCTATCCGTTATGGGGAAACTATCACCACAATCAGGTTCTATTACCAGATCTCGGACAAGGGGCTGGCACTTATCTGCGAAGATGATGGCGTCGGTATCCCGGCAGAAGCAAAAGAGCAGATTTTCGAACGCGGTATCGGCAGGAATACCGGAATGGGGCTTTTTTTAACCCGTGAAATCCTGATGATCACCGGGATAACGATCCGGGAGAACGGGACATATGGTAAGGGAGCCCGGTTCGAGATATTAATCCCCAACGGTGCATGGCGATTTACAATGACCGGGTTTGAGAGGTAAAAATATCACCCGGTCGACCAATTGATGCTATACGGAATGGTACACAAATGGCAAATGGCTTGATTCTTCTTGTTGAAGACGATGATATTATCGCAAAAGTGGCACAGTGGCGTCTAAAGAACCTCGGTTACGAGGTGTGCGGGCGCGCAACATCCGGCGCAGAAGCGATGGAACTGGTGGTCAAACAAAAGCCGGATCTCGTCCTTATGGATATCAATATCAAGGGCGATATTGACGGGATCGAAACGGCACGTATGATAAAAAAAGGGTTCAACATTCCTGTTGTCTACGTCACCTCGCATACCGATGGGCCGACTCTCGAACGCGCGAAAGGGACAAACCCTGACGGGTTTATTGTCAAGCCATTCGATGACAAGGATCTCCGGGTTGCAATCGAGCTTGCGCTGAATAAGTAACCACGCTGTGCACTACGGATCTACACAGGATACTTTTTTTTAATCTTCACTTCCTTGTGGCCCCCGGCCTTACGTATAACCCGGCAGTTATATTTTCTACCTTCAAATGACGGTGTCATAACCGCACACATCTAGTGAATACATAAAAGTGCTCGATGAAGGATTTATCAGAGTAGATGCGACGAGCACCATGGATAAAAGGAGGTAATGCTGTTTGAAAATATTCCGCTGTGAAATCTGTAAAAAACCCTGTATGCTGACTACACTCGATAACGAGACCATGAAATTTTGTCCGGTTGACAGTAAACCTGTGGACTGGAAACAGCTCAACCGGGATGAAAAAGCAGTATGTGCGAAGTAAAGAAAAAACAAAAAGGAATATTCCAATTACTTTCCGTTCTGGACTTTCATATCGGCAATCTTCAGGTCAGGGTGACGGTAGCGGCCCCGTCCCTTTGTTCCCCGGAGCATGGCAAGATCAATAGCCTTTGTCGGGCAGAAATTGAGACAGGCACAACAGAGTTCGCACCGGTGTTGCCAGAGAGGCCGGCCTTTTTCAATGATAATATTGTTCACCGGACAAACAATTGCGCAGGTGCCACATGAGGTACAGGCATCAGAGACCGAGAATTTCCGGTCTGCGTCGTGAACGCTTCGGGCAAAGGGACGATAGAGCATTAATTGCAATAAGGAAGAGAGAGGCTCGAACCCGGGCGAAACGGCAGCGCCTTTTGCAATTAAACCCGCGATCTCCGTGAGGTGGATATCTGCGGCTGAAAGGATCTGGTCCCGCTTTTCGCCTTCAGGAGGACTGCTGACCGCCGGGAAATTCCCGGGCATCTTTACGATGAATGCAGCATCCAGCAGGCGTCCTGTGCGTTTTTTGAGGATATCGTTGAGCATATGGAGGGCAGCGACCCCGGTCCCACCGAGCGTCAAGATGCCAAAACGGTAACGGACGTTGGAGAGATCGAGCCGGCCGGCAAATTCCCCGACAAGGATCGGAAGACCGGAGTCATAGACCGGGCAGACAATCCCGATCCGTTCGGCCTCGGGGACGATATCCCCGGTAATGTCCTTGAACGACGCAATCGGTACAAGCTCACAGTCGCCAAGGAGTGATGCTATCTTCTGTGTGGCTGCAAGCGAATTTCCGGTGCCGGTGAAATAATAGATAATCGTTTTCATGAAATACGTCCCGGTGTGCTTTTTTTGCAAGATATGTGCTCCTGTCATGTAAAGATATATCACCGGTGAGATATCCTTT
>Ga0326727_10014331_pt1 | contig 17317 bp, 17 predicted proteins | sample MB2enrmetagenome_FD_207643 | JGI IMG/M metagenome (GOLD analysis project Ga0326727, IMG submission 207643) | Lab enriched peat soil microbial communities from McLean, Ithaca, NY, United States - MB29MY | ecosystem: Environmental > Terrestrial > Soil > Wetlands > Peat | place: USA: New York...
CATGTGCGGCCCCAAGTTCTGCTCCATGAATTACTCCAGCAAAGTGGACGAATATAACAAGCAGGTGCACGGGCTGGAGAAGCAGGATTATTCGGAGTTAGTGGATAAGCTGGTTACAATCAAGTAGGATTGTGAGTAACATGCCACTCGATCCCGACAGATTACGGAACTGGGTCTACGATGCGTTAGTTCGTCCCAAGCAACAGGTGGGTGCGAATACCGGCGGCTTGCAGCTAGCAGACATATCCCGATGGGTAAAGCAGAAAGTCCAGCAGGCTGGTCTCATGCCGCAAGACACTATGGTTGGCATAAACAATCTCGAGCAAGCAGACGAAAACGCGATTCGGGAATGCATCTGGAGTCTAATTATTCAGGGAATTGTGGTGCCAGGAATCTCCAATGACGCCCACGGTTCAAACCTCCCGTGGATACAGTTGACTGAATGGGGAAAGACTTGCTTGAATAGTGGCGAGTACATGCCATACGACACAGGCAGTTTTTTGAGCCGACTCAGGAACCAGATTCCAGGCCTCGATTCAAGCGTCGAGTTGTACCTTAAGGAGGCTCTAAACTCATTCAGAGCAGATAGCTACTTAGCGGTCGCGGTCATGATTGGCGTTGCCTCTGAACGAATCCTGATCCTGTTACGAGATGCAATTCATACCGCCATCTCGCAAGAGGACGGAAAGAGGAGGTTCATGGAGAAGACCGAAAGTCAGATCGCCAGACGCATCTATGAAGCTATAGCAGCAAAGATCGACCCTGTACGTGAGCAGCTACCAGCACTACTTCAGGATTCCATCGGAACTGAGCTTGACGGGATTTTCAACGAGATCCGGAGGACGCGCAATGATGCAGGACACCCTACAGGAAGAGTTATCGAGCGGGAAGAGGCTTATGCGCTTCTCCAGTTATTTCCTGTTTATGCCAAGAGCGCGTACGCGCTTCTAGCCTGGCTGAAGGTTAACCAATTATGAATGCGCTCACCGCGCTCCGCTCAATTCGCGGGGCCGCGTGCCCCACACATTCGCGTTCTTTGCGAATGTCTGCGTGAGTACACAAAAACCGCAAACCAACCACCCAAAGCGCAAAAATAGGCGCAGCCAAAAGGCAACCGTGAAAAACCAGGTACGGGAATGGCTCTCTGGCAATGCGGTAGAGATAGAGTGCCCCAATCGTAATCGCCAGCACCACCGTCCATGCGGTTGAAGCGCGTGCGCCTTCCATCTCGCGCCCATCAGCCCCGCGCAAAGACCAATCGCGCATCGCTCGTTCAGCCAGCACAAGCATCGGCAGTAACACCATGGTTAGGTCCTGCATGTGGAGATGATAGCTAACCAGGATTGTCGTCAAGATGGCGACCGAGTAGATCAAACCTTCATCTTTCTGAACGCGGTTGCGCAACACCAGCCACGCCGCCACCACTCCTACAATCGCCGAACCCATGAAAATAACAGGACGAATCAATCCAATGTCCAACCACGGCCCCAGCCCCCACTCCAAAATTCCTCGCAGGTTCGGCATGAACCATGGCGTAAACCCCCAGGGCGTCATCTCGTTCTGAGTGCGCAGCATCGCGGGATAATCATGGATCATCGCCCGCCCCACGATCGCCAAAGAAATTCCCCCCACCAGCGCGCCTCCACTTACGAATCCCGCCAGTCCCCTCCACTTTCCCCGCAGACACAGAACAAAGAAAGCGATCAAGAGGACAAAATGAAATTTGAAGCAGGCAAGCGCCAGCAGAAATCCGGCGAGAAACGCGCGCCCGCCTTTCATCGAACAAAGAGATAGGACGAGCAATAACATGAATAGGATCGAATCCTGTCCTTCACCACACACATAGATCGTTGGATAGAAGGCCAATAAAAAAAGAGCAAGCGGTATCCCTGTCGCTTGCCTAAGCGTAGGCAACATGAGAGCAAGCAGCCACGCAATAAGAAACACCAGGCCCAAGTTCGCAAACGCCCACACCAGGAAGGCCGTCCGATAGGAAAGCCCGGAAATCGGCCAGTAATACAACAGTTCGAAGGCGGGATGATTGAACGGCAGCAGACCATCGGTCCGGGTCTCGGGATAGAGCCCGACCTGCGCCCGTTGCTGGGCGTCATAGTTGTAAAGCTGGTGGCGTTGCCCCGAACGCACCATTTCCATGCCCGTCGTGAAGATTCGCAAATCGGCGAACATCGGGCCGTGAGAGAAGCACCAGAACGCCTGGCGTCCGCTCACCCCAATCGAAACCAGGCAAAAAACGACAACGGCCCACTTCGGGACCGGACGAAGCCGGTGAATAAAAGAATTTGATGGCGTATGCACAGAGTGAGTCGACTGTGGCGCTCCTCATTGGATAACACTTCACTAAGGATATAAGATCGGCAGACGATGTGTCGTAGTTACTCTAGTCACTCACGATGCCATAGGTCTCGACCCAAGAGCACTACAACTCCGACCTCTTCCCAATTCAAATTTCCTCTGCGTTGCCGGGTGTTCCGTTTAAGCTTCACTTGGGCGGGCGCGTCGCGCTACTCTAACCGCATGGCAAAGTCGAAGAAGTTCGATTTGGAGAATCCTGAGCTCCACGCCTACCAGGACGCTCTGGTTCGCAAGGGGCTGGTAGAGATGCGGAAAGGCCGCGTCGTAAGCCACGCGGAGGTCGTTAAACGGATATGGCCGCTTCTTAGTCAATAGCCGAATTGGATAGCGAAGAGAAAGCCCCCTGTGCAACGCGGCGAACCAGTAAAATGAGCATAGAATGGCTGGTTGTCCACGAAGCCACAAAGGAGATTTCGGTTCCGATGCCACAGTATGAAGAAATGCTGGAGGAATTCAAGGCATACACCCACTCCGCCGAGGGAGTGAAGCCTCTTATGCAGCACATCGCCCAACGCCTGCATGAAGAGATGACGCGCTACAACTGGGTTGGCTTTTATTGGATGGAAGTCCCCGATTACAAAGTCTTGTTGCTGGGACCCTACGTCGGCAGCTTTACGCCCATGCTGCGTATCCCGCTCAACAAAGGATTGTGCGGAGCTGCGGCCACTTCCGGGGAGACCGTGGTGGTCAACAATGTTGCGGCCGACTCTCGCTACCTTGGGTCGGATCTCGTGAAATCCAATATCGTGGTGCCGATTTTCATAAAGAAACAGGTGGCGGCGGAACTGTGTATCGAGAGCTACTTTGCCGACACCTTCCATGCATCGGAGCAAAAGTTCATCGAATCCTGCGCCGAACTTGTCGGCCAGTATATGGAGAAAAAGGCGCCTGGCGAAGCGGAAATCGCTCCTTAGTGCGCCGCGACCTTTCCGCGAATCACCACAACCGACGCCGGCGGCAAATCGTAAAACGTATCTTTAGTGACGTTCTGTTTCGAGCGCGCAATCGGGCCATCGGGATCGGCCGTACCGTTGGTGTAGGCGGAGACAGTGGAAGTGGCGGCATCTTCGGCGTGCGCCAAGGAGCGCATTTGCGCCGGATGCCACTTGTACTGTTCGCTGCCGAAGGTTGCAATCTCTACCGGCCCGGCGAAACCCGTAGCCGAATCCGGCTTCTCGCCAGGCGCGCCACGAAACGCTATGCGTACGCGGTGAGCGTTCTCCTGATCGCGATTGACCACGAGCAGCGACCACTGGCCATCGGGACGCTTCAAGGCGTAGGCGGTAACCAGTTGGCGTCCAGCGCCGTCTTCGATATCGGATTTCGCCGAGTAGACCTGATGATCTCCGCCGTCAGGCTGTGCCCACTCCAAGTTAATAAGTTGTGCCACAAAGAATTGCGCCAAAGGCTGCTGCACCTTATAAGAAGCGTCGATCGTGAACATGCCAAACGTGCCGGGAGAATTATTGCAACCGGGTTCCATCGGCAAAGGTAGATAGTGGAAGAAATATACAGCCTTAGCACCCGCGTCTAACAACGAACCGACATAATCGGCCAACCAGATGCCGGCGAAAATGTCCTCGTAAGTCTCGCTGGCGGCGGAAGAAAGATTCCCCTCGGTGACGAACATGGGCACATCGGCGGGAACGCCATCCTCATGCCACACCTGTATGATGTGGCGCATAAGTTCGGGCTCGTCGTAAAGGGATCCCCACGGTATCTTGCATGGGTCATAGGGATAGTGCTCGAAGGAAAAGAATGCAAGGTCCTGTAGGTGTCCGTGCCGCTTGAGATAGTCGACGAAGCGCCCGGTCCAGGAAACCCGGCCGCTCGCATCGGGCCAAACTTCAATGTCCTTGTTTTCGCCGGTAAAGGAAGGCCCGCCGAGTTTGAGCTTGGGATCGAGGCGATGGAGCGCGTCCGCCCACTGCACGTAGAGTGCGGCGTAGTCCTCGGGGAGCGCGAATTGCCCGTCGGCCTCCTCGCCCATTTCGACATAGGAAATCGGATAGTGGCGGTTCTCGATGTAGGCGATCTCGGCGACCGCGTTATCGGGAGTGTCGTAGAGCAGCGCGACCGGAATCATGGCGGGCAATCCGCGAGTAACTCCGCTGGTGAAGAAAAGGTCGAAGCCCACGTTCGCTTCGCGGGTCGAGCCCAGATCGGACGGCGTGTGCCATGGGTCAATCGATGACACATAAGTCGCCGTCTGCTCCTGATCCGGCGTGTGGCGCAGCGTGTCGTGGAACGCGCCGTCGTCGGAGGTGGTTCCTAAGTAAAGTTCGCGAATGGAGTAGCCAACACAATTGCGCGGATCGCCGGGGCCATCGGCATCGCAGGTGTTCGAAGACTCGGTCATCCAGATGCGAACGAAACGAACGGCAACCGGAGCTGCGACGAAGCGGACGGTTTCGGTGCGGCCTTTGCCGCCGGCGACCGTGCCTTGCGGAAAGCTTTGCCATGTGCCGCGCGTGGGCATTCGGATGGGATCGTCGCCGGTCCAGTACTGGAGCACGTAGCGGGTCGCGTACGGCTCGCCCCACGCGATGCGAATCGTGTTCACGGGCTGAAGCTGAGCCAGATCGAGCACGACCCACTGCGGATGAAGCGTGTCGCTTTCTCCGGTGAAACGCTGGGTGAGGTAGGGATTGCTCTTCCAGAAAGTGTTGAGATCGCCGTCGGTGAGCCGAGAGTAGCCGGTTACAGTTCCATCGTTGCGCGTGAAACCGCGCCGCGGTAGCCCATATCCATAGGCGTAGCGCAGGCTCTCGGTGGGAACGGAGTCGCCCGTGAAATAGCCTTTTCCGGCGGGACCGCTCTTGTCGCTCCAAGTGCCCTTGGGATTCCAGTGCCAGGCTTCGATGGCCAGATCGGTAATCTCGCGGAAAGACACCGGCTGCCAGCCCGAGGACTGCGTCACCTTCAGCGATTCTGGAAGCAGGTCTTTGTCGATGGCCTTGATGGGAATACGATCGACGCCGGCGCCCAGAGTTTCACTGGGGACGAAGTGGTTGGCGGAATGCGAAACGTCCACGGTAATGGTTTGAGCGGCAGCGAAAACGGCGAGGAACGAAACGGCGGCGAGAACGGCGGCGGGAACTTTCATGGGAGCGCCTCCTGGCATCGGAAATCTGCAAACGTTGTGAATTAAAACGATTAAATTCTACGGATTCTCCGGCCCGGTGGCAAGCGGTTTCCGGCGCAGCGTGGGACCGCTTCCCATCGTAGAAGTCACGACATCCTTCGAACGCCGCCCGCGTTTTTCTTGGCGCGCATTTTCCCGGCGAGCGCGCTGGCGTCGTCGAGCATTTTGTCGATGCGGCGCGCCTGGCCGTCCGGAGTTCTGTAGTAATAAATGGCAAAAAGGTGCGCGCGCCGCCGCGAGGCCGACATGCACTCCCAACCTTCGCGGGCCCGTGGATGGCGCGCGAACGCGACTTGCAGAATCGGCGGCAGTTCCCTCTCCGCCTCCATCACGTTAAGCAGCCGCTCCGCAATCTGTTCCGCGCGGCGCGCGCGGGCTTCGTCGCTCTTAGGTTCGGCGATCCACTGCGCGATCTGGCTGCGCGTGGAGCGATTCAGCTCGTCATACCAGCGCCGAAGCGAGCGGTCCTGCTTGAGAATTCGCTCGATCTCGACGGGGAGAGCCACGGTCCGTTCTTCGCGATCGAGCTCTAACTGAAAATAGGCGATGCTGTCTACCGCGGCCCGCGCACCTTTTTGCATCCGTGTGTTGACCGGCAAAATGTGGCCGCCCTCCCTGGCCGGAAACAACGAAGTGCGAAACGCGTATCCATTGACTTTGCCTTTCACTTTGATCGGGCCGCGCATCCCCCAGACTTTGCTTGCGTCGAACGGCACGTGGATAATGGTCCAGTTGAGGCGGGAGCGCATCCGCTCCAGCCTCGCCTCAAATCGCTGCGGGGCGGGCGTGGGCTTCGTCTTGGAGGCTTTCGGCATGGGCGCAAACCGGGCGCTTGCATTGTAATATGAACCCACGAACCAAATCTCAGGACTGGCAGGGGTTACACTGTAGGACGTTACATCTGGAGAACCATTCGTGATCTGTCCGAAGTGCGGTGAAAATAATTCCGACGGTTTCCGCTTTTGCGGAATGTGCGGCACCCTGCTCGAAATTCGATCCGAAGCACGGCGGCCTGCGGGCGCGCCCATACCGCACCTGCCAAAAATTGCGGATGCGGCTGGGCCTCCGCAGCCTCTCGTCGTGGAGGACGCGTTCCAGCCCGCAACCAATCAGGCGCCGCCGGTCGCGGGCCTGCATCAGCCTGGCGTAAATCGCCAGCCTCGCGTAAGTCCGTCGAGTCCAAATCAGCCCAGCCCGTATCAATCTGGCCCAAGTCAATCGAACCCGAGTCGGTCCAGTCCGAATCCGCCGAATATAGACTCGCTGAACAACCGATCTTTCTCCGGCATAGATTTCTTCTTTACGCCTGAGACCACCAAACAATCCTCTAGACAATCGCGCGAACAATCATCGCCTGAACCATCAAAGTCCAGCGCGTGGCGGACCCTGCTGCTCCTCGCGCTGCTCGCGGCATTGGGCGTAGCCGGTTGGTGGACGTACACGAACTATCTCGGCGTTGCGGAAAGTCGAAAGCCGGACGCGCCGGCATCGTCCGTCGGCGAATCTTCCGCCGAGAAGCCATCGACGAACCCGGCGGCTCCGACTGCGGCTCCAGCGCCAACTAACGATGCGAATTCGTCGCAGCCTGTATCGCCGTCAGCGAAAATTGCAGGCGGCCAATCCGAGAAAGCGCACGAAAACGCAAGCGCCGCTCCCAACTCTGCCCGCAAGACCGCGGATCGGGAACCAACGCCCGAAACGAAACCGGCAGCCCCGCCAAAAATACAAATGAAGACCGCGCCCGCCAACCAGAGCGCGGCAAAACGCGAGCCCATCGCGCCCTCGGCCAAGCCTTCCAACCCGCCCGCGCCCGCCGCCGCCGACACCGGAGACGCGGCCTTCCGCAAAGGCGAGGCCTTTCTCTATGGACGCGGCGTGAAAGAAAACTGCGACGAGGCTGTGAAGAATCTGAAGGCCGCTTCCGCCAAATCCAACGCCAGGGCACGAAGCGTGCTCGGCACCATGTACGACACCGGCCACTGCGTGCCGCGCGATCTGCCAACATCCTATTTATGGTTTGCGCTGGCGCTGCGGGCCGACCCAAACAATCAAATTCTGGAAAAAGATTTGAGCGCCGTCTGGAACCAGATGACCCCACCCGAACGCCAGATGGCAACAAAAATGAAACAGTAAGAAAGGATCGGGTTGTGGGTGTGCGTAAATGATGAAAGTTGAGGCTCATAAAGCGAAAGTTCGTACCTCAATATTTGAAATTGCAGAGTAGAAGTGCTGGCATACCGCAATCCGTCGCAAGTCGTGACCCTACCATCATAATCCACAGCGGTGGTTCGTAAAGTGCGAGTATGGCGATGGGCCGAAGAGCAAGGCAGCGCCGGATCACTATCCGAAATCGAAGCCTTCCGCGACTACATGCAACCGCCGGCAAGCGTCAAAATTTTTCTCTCAGGAATCCAGACTTTCACCACGGGCGCTAGGGGCATGCTCTCGCGCATAGCGGTGTGATCTCAAGTGCGATAGTATGGTGTCTGAAACTAGGCATTCGTAGGACCGAGAACCAGCCGGACACGCGCCAGATTTTCAGAACTCGTATTTCCAGTGTTTCCAATAACTTCAATGGTTGTCGTGGGACTGCTAAACACTGGAAAGTACGCATAAGACAGAGAGATCGTGGGTGATTGCCGTGGGTGATTCTACGATCCGAAGACCTGCAATAAGGCTTAACCCAAATTCGCCCTGAATAATCCGCGGCTTACGTTGAGCACGCCGCGTCTTGCCTCAAACCCCTTTTGGCGCTTCTGTTTGTACAAACGCAGAGCGGATCCCTAAGCAAATCAAGGATAACGGGCTACGTCGGCGTGTAGCCACGTTTGGATCTCCTGCTCGTCCATGCTTCGCACCGTGATGAGGTGGTCCCCCAATCGCTCTATGCGCGCAATTTCTTCGGTGACCAGTTTTTGGGTGGCCTGACCGATCTTTTGTACCAAGTGGAATGTTAGTGTAACGCCTCGTTGAACATTTGTCCGTAGTCGTCGCCGGGGGTGTGGAGATGTGGAAAACGCGAAGCGTTTTCCACATCTCCATGCCCCGGTTGCTTCGCCAAGATGGCTTGCGGTGCCGGTGGCCGGTAGCCCAGCGCCGAGTGCGGACGCTCTGTGTTATATTCCACGCGCCATCTCTCCGTCAGGATCTGTGCCTCCTTCAGCGAATAAAAAATCTCGCCGTTCAAGAACTCGTCGCGCAACTTTCCGTTGAAACTCTCGCAGTATCCGTTCTCCCACGGGCTTCCAGGCTCGATGTACAACGTCTTCGTGCCTAGCTTCGCCAGCCACTTCCGCAACTCCTCGGCAATGAACTCCGGCCCGTTATCCGAGCGGATGTGTTCGGGAATTCCCCGCACACCAACATCACATCCGCCAACGTTTCGATCACCTGCAAACTGCCCAAACGCCGTTCCACCCGCAACGCCAAACACTCCCGCGTATATTCGTCGATCACCACCAGGATGCGCAGCGCTCGTCCATCGTGCGTCATCGCTTGCACAAAATCGTAGCTCCACACATGATTCGCCCGCTCTGGACGCAAGCGCACACACGAACCATCGCCCAGCCACAGCCGTCCTCGCGCCCGCTGTTTTTGCGGTACTTTCAGCCCTTCACGTCGCCAGATCCGCTGCACTCGATCCTTCCCCACCGCCCACCCCGCGCTTTTCAGCAACACCGTGATGCGCCGGTAACCGTACCGCCCATACTTCGCGGCCAGGGCCAGAATCGCTTGCGTCAGCTCGTCTTCGTCCGTGCGCCGCAGCGGCAAGTAGCGTTGTGTTCCTCGCCATTGCCGCACCACTCGGCACGCCCGCCGTTCACTCACTTCGTACTGCTCGCGGACATGCTCCACGGCGCACCGACGTCGCTCCGGGCTTAGAAGTTTCCCTCCGCAATATCCTTTAGGATCTGCTTGTCCAACGACAACTCCGCCACCAGCCGCTTCAACTTGCAGTTTTCTTTCTCCAGTTCTTTCAGTCGCTTCGCCTGGTCCATCTTTAAACCGCCGTATTCCTTTCGCCAGCGGTAGAACGTCTGCATGGTGATCTCGGCTTCCTTGCAGGCTTGTGGGGTGGTTTTTCCGTTCGCGATGCTGACTTCAATCTGTCGCAGCATCGTCACGATCTGCTCTGGTTTGTACCTCTGGATGGGCATGACCCGCTTTTCCTCCAAGTGGATTCTCTCTCATTCCACCTGGTACAAAAATGGCCGGTCAGGTCAAAAGTGGAACTGTGTACAATGTGCAACAACAAACATTTACTGTAACCCTTCCCAGTGGAATACAGTACAATCTAACCACTGTCATCAATCAGACTGCGGTTATGGTGAACAGCCAATTGATACTGGGGTTTCCGACAGTAGTTAAGCCTTAACTGTACGACCACGGAATGTGTTATTAGCGGATGAGTATTATGTTAATGTTTACCATGACGTGGGAGACTACGAACGAGGGGGGGCATGCGAAACCGAGCTGGATTGACGATATGTCCTGCTTCCGCCGCGGACGGTACTGATGGGTGAGCTTGAGCGGGAGACGCTCTCGCTAATGGTTTCAAAAAGGTGATTTTATGATACGTCGTGCGTTTGTGCTTGCTTTCATTATTGGCATGCTGGTCATGGGGGCTCGGGGGCAGAACGAGGCCCAGCGCTCCCGTGAGGCGCTTATCGCTCTCTCTAAGGAAGGCTCACTTCGTCCTATTCTCCAGGTTCTCGATAAGGCCAACCTTTCGGGGTCCCTAGAATTTTCTGGGCGTTGCACTTCGCTAAACAATCTACACTTTCCAGAGTTTCCACAATTTCATGCCCCGGCGACGAACCAAGACTCCCCTCTTCAAACCTTGCGTGAAATGTTCGCCGATGATCCAGCCATGCGGGTAACACAGGACTCAGACGGGACAATTCGAATGGTTGAAAAAGGTGTTTCGACGGATATTCTAAACGTCAAAATCGACAACATTCCATTTGAGAGCGGACAGCCGCCTACACAGCGCCCCATCTACGATGCAAATATTGCCCTGATGCATATATTTGGAACGCCGGAAGTAGAATCCTTCATGAAAACTCATAAGATCGAAACGATTCCTGGCATAACATTATTAGGTACGATAGGGGGCAAGATTCCACCCGAAGTGCCGCATCTTTCGGGACCTCTGTATAACGTGACCTTCTCGCAGGCGATGGATAGCGTCCTCAAGACCTTCCCCGGCATCTGGATTTACGAGAATTGCCCACAAAGTGCCACGAAAAAACGCTTCGTCTATTTTCATTTTTTCCACCTACCAAAATTGGACACCGGTAACTAAAATTGGACACCGGTGAAGAGTACGTCCAGTAAGAAAGTTATGTAATTACGTTTGCAGGCTCACGGGTAACCAGAGATGTCTAAACGATTCTTGATACGAACTACAGTTTGGGGAAAGAGCCGAATCGGGCGCTTGGCCCTAATTTCACTGTTTGCACTTGCCTCACTTGCCGCTAACCCGGCGGAACACCCAAGTCCTGTATTTATCCGCACCACATGCGACGGCAAATTTTCTTCTGCCGCTCTTTCTTCTTTGAAAGAGGAAATTCGCACCTCCACAAAATACCAATTGGTTCCCAGTTTGGATGACAATGGCCGGATGGATGAAGTGCTAACCATCTACATGCATTGCACGGAGCACAGTGACGTTGTTGCCGTCGCGACTAACTACGGGTTGGCCAAATGTCTCAGCGTCAAAGAATGCCATGGGGACAGTTGACGGGAGCTCGATAAGATCGACCTTGTGCGATACCAACGCTACCGCAGAATGTGGGCGAGTGCTTTTCAAGGCGTTCGACGATTATGTGAACCGTCCGAATAAGCCACTGCTGAAGTTGAACTGATGAGGCGTGGCCACGTCGTCGTTACTGCCGCACGCCATGCGATTGCAACCCACTCTGCAATAGATTCTGATAGCGCATCCATGCGCACAGGGCGTGCTGCACATAATCAATTCTGATCTTTGACGAATCAAGGACTCTGGTAGCGAAGGCCCCCGGCATTCCGCCGGAGTAAGGACCGGAGCCGATCTGCATCCGCAGGAGGAATGCGATACCTCGCCCGGCGGCCGCTTCGATCTTCGTGTGCTCCTCATCCTTCGGCAGGAATTCCAAGGCAGCGAGCAGTCCCTCAAGGCGCGTAGCGGCAGGCGCGGTTCTACCATCGGGATCGAAAGCGCCTAGGGAAACTCTGATCAAGTTCGTTTCCAAAGGTATTGGGAAGGGCACGGCTTCAGCCGTGCCGCTAGGACCCGCTAAACATGCGGCTTTAGCCGCTGGGAGCCGCGCTTTCAAAGTATCGCGCATCCTCTTCGGGAACTTATTCAGAGGTTCCCTAGGGCAAGTGGAGACGTACTGTTCGGTCAGTAAAATCGCCGGTTCAAGGGCAGTTTCATCTTGACGATCGACGGTGCTTGAAGAATTCAACCTGGCGTAAGCGCTTTTTTGCCTCTTCAAGCGTCTTGTAGGGTCCGCCAAGATTCTTTCCCTTTTCCGATAGGACTTGATAGCCTGTTTCAACTTTCTTGATCATAATCAATTCCTTTCTAAGCTATGCTCGCGAGACCGGCCCGCTGTATAACCTTGATCTGTTCTTTCTTCGGCCAACCTGACTACCTAATAGGTCAAAGCTGTCATACGCTCAGAACTGGAATCGGCACTGCGGAAATGATTGCGTAGCCGTGGATCCGCAGGTTTCCTTCATACGGGTAGCATCCCGTAACCAACAAATCCGCCTTGGTCTGCTTCGCAGCCTGGCTCAGTACCTTAGGCACATCACCACTGCCGATTAATACGTCCGCCTTGGTGCCCATGTCTCGCTGGAGTTTTGCGATACGCTCGGAAGCATCGGAGACAAAAGATTCTTTCCACTCCGGAACGACGTAACTGCCGCCCGGTCCCCAAAGTTCCACCGAGGCAGTGACGTGGGCGATCGTAAGATGGGCACCGAATTCGGCGGCCAGTTGCGCGGCCCATGACAGAGCCTCGTCACTACGGGGGCCCAAATCGACCGCGCACAGGACGTTGCGGATCAAAAACTCGTGCACTGGAGGTTCTTCCACATGGGCGCCGGTCCAAACCGGGCACTCGGCCCCGTGTAGTATTTTCGCTGTCACCGAGCCCAGAAGAAACTGATTGAACGTAGAGCCATGTGACGGCATCATAATTAGGCCGGTTTGTTCCTCTTCAGCGATCCGCACAATTGCCCAAGCGGGGTCGCCTTCCACTACCATGCGCCGAATAGCCAGGCCATTAAGCTCCGCATCGAGAGACTCGTCCTGTTGTTTCTTGGCCTCTCCAATAATTGCCGCGAGCAGGTCCCAGCCAGCCAGCGCGCTACTGTCCTTTGGCACACCGGCAGCATAGCTCTCCGCTGTCACAACGTGCAGCATCACGATCTCAGAATGGAAATGGCGGGCCAATGTCGCAGCCTGATGAATCACACCAAGGGAGGCAATTGGGACATCAACCGGTAAGAGAATTTTCTTGAGATTCAGCATCATGCACCAGCCGAAGTATCAAAATGCCCTGTGATCATTTCCCTTAGGACGTTCCCGCTTAACTTGGACTGTAATGCAATCTTCCTCAGTGCATTGGACTTGAGATCGGTGACGTTTCGGATCGAATCTCCTTCGAGGATGGAATCTGCGTAAGATTCCAGCCGCCGCCGAGCGCCTTGATCAGCTGAACACTTGCCACCATTTCTTGCATCCGAAAGTTTACGGTTATTTGCTGGTCATTCAATAAATTGGTTTGCGCGACGACCACACTCAGGTAAGGATCGACCCCCGCTCTGTAACGAGCTGTAGCTTCCTGCAGATTTCGCGTAGCGGCTTCGATAGCTGCATCCTGTTGGTCGATGGCTTGGGACAGAATCCTTAGAGATGCTAGGTTATCTTCCACCTGTTGGAAGGAGGTCAACACAGTCTCCCGATAATTCGCGACGGTCTGATCGAAATTCGCCCTGGACTGCTGGATCGTTGCCCTGCGCAATCCCGCATCGAAGATTGTTTCCGCAACGCTCGGCCCTACCGACCAAAACCGGCTTGGCCATGTGAACCAGTTGGAGATCGAAGAGTTTCCAAAGCCAGTCGCACCGCTCAATAGGATGTTGGGAAAATACGCCGCCTTCGCCACACCAATCTGGGCATTGGCCTGCGCAACTCCGCGCTCCGCAGCGGCAATGTCCGGACGTCGTTCGAGAAGTTCAGACGGAATTCCCGCGGGCGTTGCCGGAGGTTTTGCTTCCAGAGTTTGTGCAGGAAGAAAGAATGTTGACGCCGGCTGGCCGGTCAAGACAGCAATGGCGTGTTCATATTGCGCGCGCAGAACTCCAAGGTCGGTGTCTTGCGCTTGTGCCGCTCTAAGCTGCGCCTCGGCTTGCGCTACAGCCTCGTCGTTACTGAGGCCGGCTCGATACTGGCTTTGAGTCAAATCCAGGGTTTCCTGGTAAGCGGCCACCGTGGAATCGAGTAACTGCTTCAATGAGTCTTGCGCGCGGAATTCATAGTAATCCACCGCGAGTTCCGCCTGTTCGCTCAGGCGCACATTCTCCAAGTCCGCGGCGCTAGCCTGCGCGGCATAGACATTGGCCCTTACGCTGCTCCGAACGCGGCCCCAGAAATCGGGCTCCCACGAGGCATCAAAAGGTAACGAGTAGTCAGTGTAGGACTTGATAGTTACACTCGACGAGCTGCCCGTCAGCCCGTTGACTTCTGCTGGGGAAGGTCGTGAATACACAAGACTCGGATTGGTTGAGACCGTCGGAAAGTACAGCGACCGGGCCTGTCTGACCATAGCTCGCGCCGCCAAAAAATTGGCCGCTGCCGCTGCAATGTTTTGGTTCGAAGAGACCGCCTTTTCTTCGAGGTCGTTTAATTGGGGATCATGGAATGCTTCCCACCACTTGCCACGAATCGCGGCATCGTTTGGCCGCGCGACTTTCCATTCGCTCTCAGACTGGGCAACCTGCTGCGGGACTTCTTTATAGGCGGGCGGAGTTTGGACGGTCGGTCGGGCATACCTCGGCCCGACCACACATGCGGCTTGCAGCAATGCGCAAACTACCGACGCGATCAGCGCTAAATATCTGGCAATTCGCCCGAACCGTCGCGGCAGGTTACGGCGGTCGGCCCGTTGAATCGCATCCACCCGCGAGCCACGCTGTCTGCGCGCTGCTTTCGGGGCTTGTGCCGTCCACGCTTTTTCAGTCCGCAATATACACATCGACTAATTCACCCGGATAGAGATTTAGGTCCTTTGGTTTTTCAATCCTGAAAATGATCGGCAACACTCGAACGTCCACGCGCTCCTGCCTTTGGTCCGAAAGCTCGATTTTCGGGGACACTAAGGGCTGCACTCTCACGTAATCCAGCGGCACCTTAACCTTCGATCCGCGAATCGACATTTCCGCATTGATCTTCGCAGGAGGCGGCAGACGAGGCACGAGAATCTCGTCGATATAGCAACGCACCTGAAGATTGGTTTGCGGCGTTCCCAACACCAGCACTGGATTCATGCCCTGCGTGTAGCTTTCATAAACACCCTGTGCCGATACAAAGCTCCCGACGATTGCGGAGATGGAGAGTACGACTCCGTCCGTCGGCGCTCGAAGCGTGTATTTGGAGAGCAGTGCGCTCGACGAGCGATAAGACTTTTCGAGAGCGTTGTACTGCCTTTCTTGATTGCGTATGTCGAAGATCCAGGCGCCCGCTTTGGTCAGGTCGCGCTGCTTTTGCGCAACCTCAAGATTTGTTTTTGCCACGGCTGCGGCGTCGATCGCATTGTCCAAGGCGTCTTTGCTAATCGATCTTGGATCAATCGCGTAAGCCGCCTGCTGCTTGTTTAGTTCGTCCTCCGCGGTTTTCAGGGCGGCTTGCGCCGCAATGACCTGGGCCTCGTTGACGTCGAGGTTCTCCTTCCTCGGTTCCGCTTTCAACTCTTCCAGCATGGCATGGGAAGCCTCGGCGGACGATTTCTGCTGCTCGGTCGTGGCTCTCTGGATGGAATCGTCAATCAAGAGCAGCGGCATTCCTTTTCGCACCTCCTGCCCTTCCGATACCAGGATTGCTTTGACCGTGCCCGCGACTTCCGGATACATGTTGATGTTCTCGCCACTGCTCTGTGTGCTCTCAACGATGCCTTCAGCATAGATCGCGCTGGCATAGGGATTGGAAGCGGGGTCGAACGCAGGGGGCAGTGGAGGCTTCTTGATACTGAATAAGTAAGCAGCCACGATTCCAGCGAGAATGCCAGCGAGCGAAAGCGCAAATATCAGTTTATCCTTGTTGTTCTTCATGCCGTGCTCTTTTCTGTTCCGGTCAGTCGTCCATCCTCCATGTGCAGGATCCGGGTCGCAAATTCGTAGATTCTGCTATCGTGCGTAACTACAACGATGCAGCGATTCGCATTGAGAATGTTCTGGTGAACAAACTTCAAGATCGAATTCCCTGTATCGCCGTCCAGTGAAGCGGTGGGCTCGTCCATGATCAGAATGTCGGGTTGGCTTACCATGGCCCGGGCAATGGCCACACGTTGTTGTTCTCCTCCGCTTAGCTTTACCGGCGGGAGGTCGGCTCGTCCCTTCAAGCCGACAATCTCCAGGTACTTGATCGCCTCGCAGATGGATTCCTTCCAGTCCTTTTTCTTCAGGATTAGTGGAATGGCTGCGTTCTCGGCCGTCGTCAGGCGAGGAAACAGATGGAAGTCCTGAAACACAAATCCGATCTTGCTCAGACGGAAGTTGGCCAGCTTGTCTGCATCCAACTTCCAGATATCAATATCCTCGACTAGAACGCAGCCTGCGTTGGGCTTCAAAATCCCGGATAGAACACTGAGCAATGTCGTTTTACCGCTCCCGGAAGGACCTACGATGTAAAGCATCTCGCCAAAATAGGTTTCGAGCTCAACACCCTTTAGGGCGGAGGTCTTTGTTTCCCCCTCGCCGAACCACTTATCCAGGCCCTTCGCTTGAATGGCTACCCTTGGCATCTCAACCTCTGAAGATACTGAACGGATCGATCTGCAAGACCTTTCGGATTCCCGCATAACTCGAAACCGCGGCAATGATGGCAACCATGACAAATCCAATCGCCAGGCTCGCATAGGTAAGCATGGCGGCGTAGCTGGCCAGCCTTAGCTTTGCCAGCCAAATTAAGAGTACACACAGCCCAACCCCGAGACCGTAGCCAGTGAAGGCCGTGAATGTGGCCTGGAACAGGATCATGCCGACCAGATCGCGGTTCTTTATGCCAATGGCCTTTAATGCTCCAAACCGTTCCAGGTTTTCGAGAATGAACGTATAGAACGTTTGACCGGAGATCGACAGCCCCACGATGAAACTGATGGCGGTCATGATCAGCATGTTGGTTCCACCGCCAGTCTGGTATATGAAGAAGTCGGCGGTTTTCTGCATGAATTCCTCTTGGGTCCGCGCGCGATAACCCAGCCGTTCGACTTGTTGTTCAATCTGCGGTATGTCGCCCACGCTCTTCGGCTCCACCAGCACGTAGGAAATGGTGTATCGAGGATTCGGAATGTACTGGATGGCTCGCTCGTAGGTTGTGTACAGAGTGGGGGTGCCATACAGGCCAGAAGTCGCCACCTTGGCAATCCCCACGATGACGGCTCGGTTGTCGTTTAGCTCGAACTCCTGACCTGACCGGCCATTTTTGTACCAGGTGGAATGAGAGAGAATCCACTTGGAGGAAAAGCGGGTCATGCCCATGCAGAGGTACAAACCAGAGCAAATCGTGACGATGCTGCGACAGATTGAAGT
>Ga0326727_10014334_pt1 | contig 17313 bp, 11 predicted proteins | sample MB2enrmetagenome_FD_207643 | JGI IMG/M metagenome (GOLD analysis project Ga0326727, IMG submission 207643) | Lab enriched peat soil microbial communities from McLean, Ithaca, NY, United States - MB29MY | ecosystem: Environmental > Terrestrial > Soil > Wetlands > Peat | place: USA: New York...
TCGGACTACCCCCGATAGACAATCATTACCCCATAGTCAGTCATCAGCTTCTGGGTGCCGATGTCCAAGTGCGTATAGACGAGCGTCGTAATGCTGATTATGTTGGACTCGCCGATCTTGACCAGGCAGTTCGTCACGATCTCGTCAAACTTGTCGTGCCCGACCTCGATGCAGTCGGTGTGCTTGATGGTCTTGACGCGGATCTTCTTGTCGGACCCCTTCGCGACGGCTTCGAGGGGGACGAGCGGCTTGGCAATTAGGGGCTCGGACGGCGTCTTGCGGTCTGGCACGCGGAGGTGCATTTCCACCCTGGCGGCAGCGGACGAGGCGATGGGATTGACCGGATGGACTTCCACGCGCGGCGCCCCGCCATCGGTGTCCACGCCGGCCCGGGTGGCCACCAATTCCGGCGCGGGAATGACGATGGTCTCGCCGCAAGCGGGGCAGTTGATTTCAGTACCCGCGCCGGTGCTATCAACGGCCAACTCCTGTTCGCACTTCGGACAATTAAATATTACATCCATAATGCTGGCCTTTCGTTTGCGGATTCTGACGGCAGAATAGAGGCCCAGCCGCAAGATGCCAATCAAAAAGTTGAGCCTTTCGGTGCCCCGTCAACCCTCACCAGCCGCTGCTCGCCCGCCTCATTCGAAAGACTTCTCGAGCTGCTTCATCCGCGGCCAGACGGGCGAGGAGGGTCCAACCCGCTCCTTCACTGAGGCGAACACGCGCCTTGCCTCCGCGGGATCTTCCCTGGCGACGGCCACGCAGAAATCCAGCTCGATCCAGGCTTTGCGCGGGTCTTCTACGCTCTGGCTGTGGGTCTTGAGCCAGTTTCGCAAGCCGGCCGTGCCATGCTTGCGCGCGGTTTGCAGCGACGCCTCGAGCTGGTATGGCAGGCCCGGCAGTTGGTCACCCATCACCGCTGCCGCCGCATCCTGCTTCTGCTTGGTTTCCTCTTCGTTCTTCACTTTCTCCCAGTACAAGAACAATTCCCACCCGCCGTAAAGCACGGCCACGATGATCAACGCCGCGATTAATTTAGTCATGATTCCTCGATCCGCTCGATGCGCGCGCCCAGTTGCCGCAGCTTGCCATCAATATTCTCGTAACCGCGGTCAATGTGATACACGCGGTTGACCTGCGTGGTGCCGCGCGCGGCCAGGCCGGCAATCACCAGCGCGGCCGAGGCCCGCAAATCGCTGGCCATAACGGGCGCCCCGCTCAAAGGCTTGCCACCCTTAACAATCGCACTCGGCCCCTCGATTTCAATGTCCGCGCCCAGCCGCGCCAGTTCGCTGACGTGCATGAACCGCGACTCAAATATCCGTTCGGTGATAATGCTGATGCCCGGCGTCAACGTCATCAGCGCCATCATTTGCGCCTGCACGTCGGTGGGGAACCCCGAGTAGGGCAGCGTCGTGATGTCCACCGGTTTCAACCGGCCAATGCGGCGCACGGTGATGTCCGCGCCGCTGCGCTCGATGCCGACGCCCGCATCGTGCAACTTGTCCAGCACCGCGCGCATGTGATCCGCCCGCGCGCCGCACAGCCTGACTTCGCCGCTCGTGGCGGCGGCGGCAATCGCGTAGGTAGCGGCCTCGATGCGGTCGGGAATCACCTCGTGTTCGGCGCCGTGCAGCTCCTTCACGCCGGCAATGGTCACAGTGGGGCTGCCAGCGCCCGAAATCTGCGCGCCCATCGCATTGAGAAAGCGCGCCAGGTCCACCACTTCCGGTTCGCACGCCGCGCTCTCGATTACCGTCACCCCTTCGGCCAGCGTGGCCGCCATCATCACGTTGGCCGTCCCCAGCACCGTCGAGCCGGCGCGGCCGCCCAGAAACATGGCTGACCCGACCAACCGCCGGGCGCTGGCATGGACGTAACCGCCTTCGATGACCACTTTCGCGCCCAACGCCTCGAAGCCTTTGAGGTGCAGATTGATGGGCCGGGCCCCTATCACGCAGCCGCCCGGCAGCGACACGGTCGCCTTCTTCAGCCGGGCCAGCAACGGTCCCATGACGCAGATCGAGCCCCGCATCTTCCGGATCAGATCGTAGTCGCCGGCGCCCTTGATCTTCCGGGCCTGCACCCGGACGCTGTCGCCCTCGAAGCGCGCCTGCGCGCCCAGCCAGGTGAGTATCTGGCCCATGAACTTCACATCGCTCAGGTTCGGCACGCGCCGAATCAGGCACGGCTCGCTGGTGAGCAACGTCGCCGCCATGATCGGCAGCACCGCGTTTTTCGCGCCGCTCAAGGCCACTTCCCCATGCAACGGCACCGAACCTTTGATCAAAAAGCTATCCATGAGAATTCAATTGCCGCGCAACCATGATTCTTGGCCGGTGAGTGTAGTCCTCCTCGATCGTTTCGACAATCCACTTCTCCGCCTGGAATATCTGGCGCAGGCGTTCGGCCTGGCCATCGCCGAATTCGAGCATAAGGCGGCCTTGCGGTTTGAGGAACGGCGCCGACTCCGCCGCCAGGCGTCGCCCGTAATCCAAGCCGTCCGTCCCGCCGTCCAGGGCACGGCGGGGATCATGATCCCGCACCTCAGCTTGCAGCGACGCGATCTCTCCACTCGGGATGTAAGGTGGATTGCTGATGATCAGATCAAACCGCGCTCCCTCCGGCGCGGCCGCAAACCCGTCCCCGTGCAGGAACCGGATGCGCTCGGCGACGCCGTGACGCGCCGCGTTTTCTCGGGCCAGCCCCAGCGCCTCGGGTGAAATATCAATGGCATAGACCTCGGCCGCCGGACACTTGCGCGCCAGTGCGACGGCCAGACAGCCGCTGCCCGTGCCAAAGTCCAGGACGGTTGAAGGTTGAGGATTGAGGGCGGAGATTTGGTTGAGGAAGGTCCAGCCGCGCTCGGCCAGCAGTTCCGTCTCTGGTCGCGGGATGAGCACGTGCGGGTTCACCGCGATTTCCAGACCGCAGAACGAGGTGGAACCGACGATATGCTGCAACGGCTCGCGCTGGCCGCGGCGCCGGATGAGTTCGCGCAGCCCGTCAACTTCCGCCGCCGAGAGCAGCCGCTCAAACTCAAGGTACAACCGCATGCGCGGCTGCTTGAGCAGGTGCGCCAGCAGCAGTTCCGCTTGCAACCGGGGCGAATCCACCCCCTTCTTCGCCAAGAACTCCGTGCTGCGTTGAATGGCTTCAAGAACCGTCACACGCACGAGGCTACGCGCTGCGCGCCGTGTTCAAAGCCTAAAAGGGACGGTCGAGTCGGGGAAACGGCGGCTTCTGGTTCGGACCTGACATCTGAGCGACCATCGGGGGGCTGACGGCAACGGGAACAATGCAGAACTGCGCGCTTCGAGATAAAGGCCCAATAAGAAGGTGTAACGTGACGCGCTATTTCGTGGACGGGGTTACTGTTTGAGTTCGTGGTGATTGCCCGCGCTTTGGCGGATTGGTTCGTGGAATTACCACTCCAAGGCGGCCCTCCAGCCCCCGGTTCCTCCCATCCTGCACCTATTCCTCCAAACCTGCACCAGACCCTCCCGGGAGCCTCGGGGTAGCCTCGGGGTAGCCTGAAGGTAGCCTCAGGGTAGCCTCAGGGTGGCCCCGGGGTGCCTACCGGTTGGCTACCACATGGCCTAAGGGTGGCCTCGAGGTGGCCTCTGGGGCCAGCCCGGCACGCTATTCCGCCCGTTCAACAGGCTTTGTGGTGGCCTTGATGTGGCTTTGGGGTGGCTGCTGGAGCGCGAGCTCGGTAGTAGCGAAGTCGTTGCCGCAGCCAGTGACCCGGGGCAGCATTGCTTTCTACCGGCTCTTGTAGCCACAGCCAGAGACAGCCGATCCTTGAGTGAGCTGCTCGTAGAGGGCGAAGAGGTATTCCACGCGGTGCCGGTCGCTGGGGAACGGCTCGGGCCGGTAACAGCGGTCCACCGCGCGGTCCAGTTGCTGGTGCGCTTTGAGCAACGGCGCGGGCATCGTCAATGGGTGGGAGCCTTTGTTGGTTGCCCGCCTTATTGCCCCATCCCCACTACGGTCCTGAACCCGCAGTAGTTCTGCTCGTCGGATGGGGAGCCGGACCCGCGGCAGGACGTCCGGCTGTAGTAGGCATCTGCCTGCCAGGAGCCGCCCCGGCGGATGCGCACTGTCCCCGAATCGGGACCGTGCGGGTTGCTCTGCGGGTTGCTGGTGTAGCTGCCCGACCAGTCCCAACACCATTGCCACACGTTCCCGGCCATGTCGTAGAGACCAAACCCATTGGCGGCGAACGAACCGACCGGGCTCGTGTACGGCTGCACCCCGTCGTTGTACGCGGCGTTGTAGCCCGTATCGCTCAGGTCGTAGCTGTAGCTGGCGTCACTATCGTAGTTCGCCTGGCTCTCGCTGATGGTGTCGACATCCGACCAGGGGAACCGATAACCAGCCACCCCGCCCCTCGCCGCCTTCTCCCACTCCGCCTCCGTCGGCAGCCGGTATCCGGCATTCCATAGCACGCAGGTATTGGTCAGATCGAGGTTGCCAGTCCGGTACACCGTCGTCCGGGTCCCGTCCGTGAAGTAAGCCGGCAGCCTCCCCTCCATCTCGCTGCGGGCGTTGCACCACTTCACGCAGTCATACCAGGTCACGCCCTGCTCCGGCTGGTTGGTGCCCTTGCCCGCTGGGGTCGAGGAGAAGGCATACCCGTGGTTCGTGGCCCACTGCCGGACGGTCCCCCACTGGTCCCTGGTGACATCGTACTGGTCGATGTAGAAGTTGCCGACCTGGTTCGTGTGCCGAGGCAGCTCCGTCGCCACACTGTCCAGGGCGTCCCCCATCACGAACGGACCCGACGGGACCAGCACCATGTTGGCGGGGGCGACCAACTGGCGCGCCCGATAGAAGCACTGATTATTCGTGGCCGACAAATCCGTAAAGTCATACCGGAACGACCAGTCGCTCGTGGAGTAGATTTGGACCGTTTGCCACCTCAGGGGATCAGAAAGACCCGATACGGCCTCCACCAGGTAGCTCCCGGAGGGGCCCCGCAGCTCCAGGTCCATCCCGTTGGTGCTCCATGCCGGAGCCTGGCCCGGGCTCAGCGACAGCAGCGGCGGGACCGGCGGCGACGTTTGCCCAGACACGATCCTTACCGACTGCCAAAGCGCCACGTTTGGCCCCGGCGCTGCCGGATACCCTTCCTTCTGCGCCAGAATCAAGTAATACGGGCCCATACCCGCCGCCAACCCACTCAGCACGCCCTCCACGCCGTTGGTATCCGACACCGTCACCGACGCATCCCCGTCCGACCCGATCGAGAATTGGAAAGTGTACCACACACTCGTGTTCGGGCTGGCATAGAGCGATACTCCGCGATTAGAGACCGGTTTGCCCGAACCGGTATAGTTCAACCACATGCCATAATACCCCCCGTTGTTTGCGCCCACGTTCCCCTGGAGGGCTAACCACTGGCTCAGATCGTGGTTGAACAGAAATATCGCGAACGGGCACCCGGCCGCCACCAGCCCGTTGACCGTCGTGTTCAGTGTAAACGGAGGAATGAAGTCGGTCACTGACTGGATCCCCGTATACTCGTAAATGTTCGTCACGCCGGACATCTCCATTCCGGAAGAATCGAACGTGAGAACCGGAGCAACCAGCGTTGGCACCGGGGAGCTGTTGGTTATCGCCCAAGTGTTGAGCAGGCCCGATTGAACCGTCCAGAGCGACGTGTTCAGTGCATTATCGCTCGTAAAGTCATCATACAGAAGCTGTGTCTGAGCTAGGCTTGTCGAGCAAGCCGCGGCCATCAGGACCGCTATGAGGGTCTTTGGGTTCATATAGTAGTTCTCCTTTGATTCTGGGATGTAGCCATTTGCCACGGCTCCTGTGGTTGTAAAATCACACTTCGAGCAAAACCAGAAGCCCTTATATCTTTTCCCACCGCTCATGGCGAGACTTATTTTGCGGGCTGTTAGGGAACTGCTTGTGTCCTCCGTGCTTTCCGAGCCGGCTTGGCGGCGGCCACCAGGGGGGCGGTGAGCTTTTCGTAGAGGGTGAAGAGGTATTCCACCCGGTGCCGGTCGCTGGGGAAGGGCTCGGGCCGGTAACAGCGGTCCACCGCGCGGTCCAGTTGCTGATGCGCCTTGAGCAGCGGCGCGGGCATCGCCAACGGGTCATACAAATCAGCCAGCGTCGAGGTCGGGTACTGCGCTCGCGCGTCCAGCACCGCCTGCGCCGCCGCTTCCACCGCCGCCCGCAGCTTGTCCGTAACGTGCTGCGGCCAGGGGTAGTTGTTGTAAACCATACTGCCGGAATACCGGTAGTCGGACTTTAACCGGCCGCCGACCTGACGCACCCACGCCATGTGCATTGCTGAGGTGAGCATGCCGAACAAGAAGAGACTGTCCGACGGCACAAGGAAGTTGGTGTTTGCCGAAATCACCGCGGGCGACATGAAGCCGATAGGAATGTAGTTGCGCCGCTCGGACGAAACCTCCGGGATGAGGATATACCTCGTTGCGGGCTGTGAGATGTAGAAGAACAGCCCGGGCGCCTGCGCCGCCTTGCGCGTGGGCGCGGCGGTGCTTTTCATGCGGAATTCTTTCACGGCGTGGACGCGCTTCATGACCTCGGGCAAGGCGCGAAGCTCTGTCGGGCTGGCGTCCGTGAGCCAGAGACACCAGCGCATGTTACCGTTGATGAACTCTTCGGAGCCCGTGAAGCGCTTGAGAAACTTCGCGGCTGCCGGTTCGACGGCAAGGAGTTCCTTCTTCTCGGCGTCGGTGAGGATGAAGTTGCCTCCATCGGACGGCTTGTTGCCGCACCTCATTTCGGGCACATCGCCAAGCGGCTTGCTGCGTTTGATGACAAAGCTATCGGAGCCGGGAGTCAAATAGGGGCTGATGTTGGCCGCTTCGCTGACCACTGGATGCTCGGCGTGGGTTTCGTAGTCATAGATGCGCTTGACGGGGGTGTCGAATGCCGCGAAGCCGATAATAACGACGTGGACGTGCGCCTTGCCGCGCGCTTCGCTTTCCCAGGCGAACGTGCGGTGGGCAAAGTGAATCTTGACCCGGTAGCGGCCAAAGAGCAGACCCCAGACAACCGGTACTTGCTCGCCTTGCGTGATGGAGTTGGTAGCGACGAAACCTACGCGGATTCGCGTCCCTTGGATGTACTCGGCGGCCCGGTAGAACCACGCAACCACGTAGTCCATGTCGCCGGTGTTCTTGAAGTCCTGGAACACGAGAGCCATATCGGCCCGTTGGTCGGCGGTCTGGTAGTGCTTACCGACGAATGGCGGGTTGCCCAGGACGAAGGAGCATTGCTCGGGCGGTAGCACCGTCCGCCAATCGGCGCGCAGGGCGTTGCCCACCACGATGTGGGGCGAGGCGCGCAACGGCAGGCGGTCGTAGAACTGGCCGAACGCCTGCGAGAGCGCGATGTTGGCCTGGTGGTCGGTCAACCAAAGGGCGACCTCGGCAATGCGGGCGGGGAATTCCTCAATTTCGATGCCGTAGAACTGGTCCACGTTGACCTTGGAAAGCTGGTTCACGTCATCGAGCGACATTTCGTGCTGCTGGCCGTAAAGCTCGAGCAGGACTTCGAGCTCCAGCTTGCGCAGTTCGCGGTAAGTGATGACGAGGAAGTTGCCGCAGCCGCAGGCGGGGTCGAGGAAGCGGAGTTTGGCCAGCTTGTCGTGAAACTCGTGCAGGCGCGCGGTGCGGCGTGTGGACCGGTCGGCCTTGATGCTCTCAAACTCGGCCCGGAGGTCGTCGAGGAACAGGGAGCGGATGACTTTGAGGATGTTCTTCTCCGCTGTGTAGTGCCCGCCGATGCGCCGGCGTTCCTTGCTGTCCATGACCGCCTGAAAGAGCGAGCCAAAGACGGCGGGGGAGATGGTTTCCCAGCGGAAGCGGCAGCAGGCGAGCAGGCCGTTGCGCATGTCGGCATTGAACTCCGCGAATTCAAGCCGCTCGGCGAAGAGTTCGCCGTTGACGTAGGGAAAGTCGCGGAGTTCCTCGTCCAGATTGCGCTGGCGTTGGGGGGCGTCGGTGTTGAGAACGTGGAAGAGTTGCTCCAACCGGAGGCCCAGATCGGAGCCGTCCTCGGCGGTCCGGTCGCGCAGGAACAGTTCGAAAGCTTTCTGAGGGAAGATGCCGTTGTCCTCGGCAAAGAGGCAGAAGAGGATGCGGACGAGGAAGCGCTTGAGTTCGTGGCCTGTGTAGCCGCCCCCCTCCAGCGCGTCGTGCAGGTCGCACATGAGCGCGGTGGCTTCCAGGTTGGCCGGGTCTTCGGGGTTGAGGCGGTGATGGGTATAGCCGGCGATGAAGGCGAAGTGGCGAACGTGCTTGTGGAGATCGGCCAGCGGGAACTCGATTCTGGGCGGGAGACGCTTCAGCAACGGGGCGCCGGGATCCTGCTCCGGCTCAAGGTCGTGGAGCGCGATGCGGGCAAAATCTGAGATGATCAGCCAGCGGGGAATCTCGCGGTCGCGCTTGGTGTCCTTGAGGCCGCGGATATAAGCCATACCTTGGGCGTGGGCCTTGCCAAGGTCCTCGCCGGCGGACTTGTGCTCGACTAGCAGGCGGCCCGGCCAGAACAGGTCAATAAAGCCCCAGTCGCCGGAGAGCTTCTTGACCGGTTCCTCGAAGGTGGCCACGGTGCGGCGGCGAACGCCAAAGACGTTGAAGAAGTCGTTCCAGAAGGATTGGCGTTCGGCGGCCTCGCGCGTTTCGCCCTGCCATTCCCGGCTGAAGGCGATGGCGCGGTGGCGAATCTCATTCCACGACAGCGGCATGGGCGGAGGCTACCACACGACATGAGGCAAACGACAGAAATTTCCCTGCTCAAGCAGGCTGGTGTGGGGTTTGCCTAAACCCCCGCCCCGAGTCTGCTTTCCGGCGACGGGTTGCCAGCGGGGGTTCGCTCCTCACCAAGCCCAGTCGTGCTTGAAGGCACGGCCGGCAGCCAACGAAATGGCCAGCCCTCGGCACGATTACCCGACCTGATTGGCTCCATAAATCCATTTGACAGTTACTGCCGTCGCGTGCATATTACTTGCGGAAAGAGTTCGTCCCATGGGGGCGGATTAGGAAACAACCAACAAGAAGAGAAAGAAACAAGTATCATGGCAAAATTCATGTGCACACACACCATTCCGCCGGGGGCATTCTCTGCCGACCAGCTCCGCCAATTTGCGCAGGCGGCCCAGCAGGATCCGACCGTCAAAGGCTATCGCAGCTTTGCCAACCTGGCCGAAGGCAAAGCTGTCTGCGTGATGGAAGCTGCCACTAAGGAGGCAGTCTCAGCTTGGTTCACGAAGATGGGGATGCCTTTTGACAGCATCACGAAAGTGGAACTCGAAGGCGACCGTGGCAGGGTCCAGCCGGCTTAACCGCAATCGGTCGAGCGCCCCGGACCCGCGGCGGAGCGAAACGTCTTTCCAGTTGCCATTCCAACCTTACCACGCCCGGCTACCCTTGGGGGCGTAATGTGCGCGGCAGGCCGCGGCCGCGGATACGCCGGACTGTGAGCCCCGGATTCGCCACTGCTGCCGCATCAAGTCGGCAAGCATCCCACAGTCGTTACCCTTGCTGGGCGCAAGGACCAGCCTGGGGCGGAACCGCCGGAAGATGCCTGTCAGCTTCTGCCGCGTGAGGGTGGCGTCGGACAGGGTGCCATCAGGAACTCCGGCGCAAGACAGCCCGCCACCCCGCAATGGTGTCGCCGCCGTTGCTAGGAAGCCGCCGCCGCCGCCGCCGGTGCCGACGTAGTAGAAGCCGCCGCCGCCCACCAAGAGAGTGAGGGTCGTGGACGCTGAGAAGTTGAATTTGCCGCTCATCTCGGCTCCGTTACCGCCATAGCTCTCGCCGTCGCCGCCCGGAGCGCCGTAGGCAGTGATAATGTAAGTGCCTGGGTTCAGAGTGATATTGGTCTCGGACCCACTGAACAGGTATATGTTGGTCTGGGCGGAACCGGCCAGCACACCGAATTGCAAGACGACCGCCATGGAAAGGCCGCAAAGGATGTGTTTAGATTTCATATTATACTGGGTTCAACTCCAGGCTTTAGGGCGATATTTGGGCGCGGTAGAAACGCCGGACGTTGTTGGTGGACTGCGGATCGGAGAAATAGAGCGGCCCGCTGCCGAGCAGATTGGTTTGCAGCGGAAGCCAGGTGTGGAGGTCCGTGCTGGCCTGAATGACCACGTTGGAGCCGGCCGGGCCGGTCACGTTAAAACCAAACACACCATTCGTGAAACCAAACGCCGCGCCGGTGGTGATGGCAAGGGGTGTCTGAACCGCGGTAATAATAATCTCGCCATTGGTTGGGTTGTCCGGGCTGTAGATGCCGGGAACCTCGGCGAGAGTCGCGATTGCGGATGAGCCAATGATTGAGCCGCCGCCACCGCCGCCACCTTCATAGCCGGCGCCACCGCCGCTATAGCCGCCGCCCCCACCGCCGCCGATGAACTGAGAATAACCGGAGCCCCCACCTCCACCACCTCCGAAGCCGCCGGCGCCGTCGAAGCCGTAGCTGCCGCCGTCGCCGCCATTTTCAAAACTACCTCCACCTTCACCAAATCCACCTCCGAGGCCGCCGGCGCCATCGCCCAGGAAGCCTCCTCCTCCACCGCCGCCCAAAGTGCCGCCGCCGCCGCCGCTGCCGCCGTAGCCGCCGCCGTAGCCGCTGCCGCTGCCCCCGTCGATGCTGACGGTGCCGCTGCCGCCGTTGACGCCGTAGAGGTCGCCGCCGCCCCCCCCGCCCCCGCCTGCGATGACCAGCGGTGTGGTGCCTTCGACAACGAAGCTACCGCCGCCACCACCGCCGCCGACACCACCGCTGAGCCCGTACATGAAGGTATAGGCGCCGGGCGAACCCGCGCCGCCTACCAAGAGGGTGAGGGTAGTGGACGCTGAAAAGCTAAATTCGGCGCTCATCTCGGCTCCGAAACCGCCACTGTAGTAGCTGTACTCATTATAACCGCCGCCGCCCGAAGCGCCGTAGGCCGTGATGATGTAGGTGCCTGGGTTCAGCGTGATATTCGTCATCGACCCACTGAACAGGTATCCGGTGGGCGGGGCCAGTTGGTCCAGGTAGAGCACCTGCCCATACGCCGCGCCCAGAGCATTCCAAGCCACGACCTGATATTGGTATTGTGGGGACACAGCCAGGCCGGGGATGAAATTGCTGACATTCAATGACGTGGCGCCGGCGCCTATTTCTATGCCCGGTGTCGTATGGGTAAAGGGTGGAGTTCCCCACAGAAAATAAACCGTCGTGTTGCATCCCTCTGGATTGACGATGGCATTCAAGGTCGAGCCGCTGGCGCCGTTAATGGCGAGAAGGGTCGTAGCGGCGGGAGCGAAGCCCACGGTGAACAATTGGTCCTGGCCATAAACAATTCCAAAATCATTCGCGGCATCAATCCGATAGTGATAAACATTTCCAGGTATTCCGTTCAAGGGAGCGCTGATATTGTTGCTTCCGTTGTTGCCCGGCACGATAGTCGCGCCCGTTATGTTCCCGTAATTGGTATCCGCGCCCCACTCGAACCAGACCAACGTTTCATCCAGGCCGATCGTTACCGAACCGTTGAGCACCGCGCCGGTGGCGGACAGGCCGCTGGCAGGTTTCGTCATCACAAGTGCCGGCAAGACGGCAAGCACGGCATTGCGGCTCAAGTCGCCGCCAAAGTTGTTGGTGACCAGCACGGCATAAGTGGCTGAGGCGGAGAGGCTGACATTGCTCAGCGTGAACGTGGCGTTGGTGGCGCCGGGTACGGCGACATTATTGGAACTCCATTGATAGGCAAACGGCGCAGTGCCAACGACACCGACACTAAAAGTCACATCCACGTCAGCGGGAACAATTTGGTTCGCGGGCTGGAAAGTAATGTAAGGCGGGACAATGTTGGTATTAATGACAAAGACCTCAATCCGGGAGTTGCCGCGATCAGCCACGTATAAAACGTTCCCGCCGCTGTCCACCGCAATGCCCTCGGGATAGTCGAACTGGCCGTGGCCGCTTCCAGAACTGCCCCATCGCGTCAGATAAATGCCGCTGCTGTCAAATTTCTCGACGCGATTGTTGCCATAGTCGGCGACATAAACACTGTTACTGCTGTCCACTGCAATCCCGTCGGGATCATTGAACTGGCCGTTGCCGCTTCCAGAACTGCCCCATTGCGTCAGATAATTGCCGCTGCTGGTGAACTTCTCAATGCGATTGTTGCCAGTGTCGGCCACATACACGTTGTTGCTGCTGTCCACCGCAATGCCTTGGGGATTTTCGAACTGGCCGTTGCCGCTGCCGTAACTGCCCCATTGCGTCAGATAATTGCCGCTGCTGTCGAACTTCTCAACGCGATCGTTGAAATAGTCGGCGACATAAACGTTGTTGCTGCTGTCCACCGCAATGCCCTCGGGATTGTCGAACTGGCCGTTGCCATAACTGCCCCATTGCGTCAGATAATTGCCGCTGCTGGTGAACTTCTCAACGCGATTGAAATAAATGTCGGTGACATAAACGTTGTTGCTGCTGTCCACCGCAATGCCCTCGGGAAATACCAACTGTCCCGCAGCGCTGCCATTGTTGCCCCATTGCGTCAGAAACGTTCCATCGCCGCTGAACTTTACTATTCGGCCGTTGTCATAATCGCTCGCATAAACATTGTTATCGCTGTCCAGTGCCACGGAGACGGGCCCAACGGGACCAAATCCCCCGGGCACGGCTGACGAATCAATCTCAAACAAATATGTCGGCTGGGTCAACTCAAGGGCCGGGAAGACGGCAAGGACGGCATTGCTGCTCAATTCGCCGCCAAAGCTGTTGGTGACCAGCACGGCATAAGTGGCTGAGGCGGAGACGCTGACATTGCTCAGCGTGAAGGTGGCGTTGGTGGCGCCGGGTACGGTGACATTATTGGAACTCCATTGATAGGCAAACGGCGCAGTGCCAGCGACACCGACACTAAAAGTCACGTTCATGCCAGCCGCAACAATTTGGTTCGTGGGCTGCAAGGTGATGTGAGGCGGGACAATGTTGGTATTATTGACAAAGACCTCAATCCGGGAGTTGCGCGCGTCAGCCACGTAAATAAAGTTTCCACTGCTGTCCACCGCAACGCCGTAGGGAGATACGAACTGGCCGTTATTGGTTCCATAACTGCCCCATAGCGTCAGATAATTGCCGCTGCTGTCGAACTTCTCAACGCGATTGTTGTAAGTGTCTGCGACATACACGTTGTTGCTGCTGTCCACCGCAATGCCAAAGGGAAGTTCGAACTGGCCGTTGCCGATTCCAGCACTGCCCCATTGCGTCAGATAGCTGCCGCTGCTGGTGAACTTCTGGACGCGAGCGTTGCTATTGTCGGCGACATACACGTTGTTGCTGCTGTCCAGCGCAATGCCCTCGAGATAGTCAAACTGGCCGTTGCCGCTCCCAGAACTGCCCCATTGCGTCAGATAGCTGCCGCTGCTGGTGAACTTCTCAACCCGATGGTTGTCATAGTCGGCCACATAAATGTTGTTGCCGCTGTCCACCGCAATCCCCTCGGGATAGTCGAACTGGCCGTTGCCGCTCCCAGAACTGCCCCATTGCGTCAGATAAATGCCGCTGCTGGTGAACTTCTCAACGCGATTGTTGTTAGAGTCGGCGACGTACACATTGTTGCTGCTGTCCACCGCAATGCCAGTAGGGCCTTCGAACTGGCCGTTGCCGCTTCCAGAACTGCCCCATTGCGCCAGATACGTTCCGTCGCCGCTGAACTTTACTATTCGGCCGTTGCTATCATCGCTCGCATAAACATTGTTGCTGCTGTCCAGCGCCAGGAAGGAGGGGCTAAATCCCCCGGGCACGGCTGACGAATCAATCTCAAACCAATACGTCGGCGGCGTCAACTCAAGGGCCGGGAAGACGGCAAGGACGGCATTGCTGCTCAATTGGCTGCCAAAGTTGTTGGTAACCAGCACGGTATAAGTGGCTGAGTCGGAGAGGCTGACATCAGTCAGCGTGAAAGCGGCGTTGGTGGCGCCGGGCAGGGCGACATTGTTGGAAATCCACTGGTAGGCGAACGGCGGGGTGCCGATGACACCGGCACTAAAAGTCACATTCGCGCCAACCGCAACAATTTGGTTCGTGGGCTGCAAAGTGATGTAAGGCGGGCCAATATCGGTATTATTGACAAAGACCTCAATCCGGTTCCCGTCACCCACGTATATAACGTTTCCGCTGCTGTCCACCGCAATGCCCCAGGGCTCAAGGAACTGGCCGCGGCCACTGCCAGAACTGCCCCATTGCGTCAGATAGTTGCCGTTGCTGGTGAACTTCTCAACGCGATAGTTATCAGTGTCGGCGACATACACATTGTTGCTGCTGTCCACCGCAATGCCGGACGGATAGTCGAACTGGCTGTTGTTGGTTCCAAGACTGCCCCATTGCGTCAGGTAATTGCCGCCGCTGTCGAACTTCTCAACGCGGTTGTTGCCAGTGTCGGCGACATAAACGTTGTTGCTGTTGTCCACCGCAATGCCAAGGGGATAATAGAACTGGCCGTTATTGGTTCCAGAACTGCCCCATTGCGTCAGATAATTGCCGCTGCTGGTGAAATTCTCCACGCGATGGTTGCCAGCATCGACGACATAAACGTTGTTGCTGCTGTCCACCGCAATGCCCCAGGGATTTACGAACTGGCCGTTGCCGCTTCCATGACTGCCCCATTGCGTCAGATAATTGCCGCTGCTGGTGAACTTCTCCACGCGATGGCCGTCAGTGTCGGCGACATAAACGTTGTTGCTGCTGTCCACAGCAATGCCAGTAGGAGGGCCGCTTCCACCACTACCCCATTGCGTCAGATATGTTCCATCGCCGCTGAACTTTACTATTTGGCCAATGCTCGAACCGCTCGCATAAACATTGGTACCGCTGTCCAGTGCCAGGAAGATGGGCCCAAATCCCGCGGCCACGGCTGACAAATCAATCTCAAACCAATACGTCGGTGGATTATCCGCGCGCAGCGGCGTCGCCATGGCCAGCCAACCGGCAAGCAGGAACAGGATCCGGTTTCGGGCTGACCCGCCTCCGCTTCCGAGCTTCGGCGCGGCAAGAGCTACGTTGCGACATGCAAGGGACCAACCGGCGCGTGGACGCGCCGCCAGATTTTGGGAAGGGTTCTGCTTAATCATAATTGTGTATTCTCAGCTAAAGTTCATTTCGAGTGCGTGAGGCGATAAAACCTCAGGCTTTAGGGCGATAATTGGGCGCGGTAGAAACGCCGGGGGTTGGCGGGGGACTGCGCATCGGAGAAATAGAGCGGACCGCTGCCGAGCAGATTGGTTTGCAGCGGAATCCAGGTTTGCAGGTCCGTGCTGGCCTGAATGACCACGTTGGAGCCGGACGGGCCGATCACGTTGAATCCAAACACACCATTCGTGAAGCCAAACGCCGCGTGGGTGGTGATGACCAGGGGTGTGGGAACTGCAGTAATAATAATCTCGCCATTGGTTGAGTCGTCTGGGCTGGCGATGCCGGAAACCTCGGTAAGAATCGCTATGGCAGATGAGTCAATGGTTGAGCCGCCGCCGCCGCCGTAACCGGGTTCGTTTTGACCATAATAGCCGCCGCCGCCGCCGCCGCTATAGCCGCCGCCACCACCAGGGGCGCCCTCGCCGCCACCGCCTCCTCCGCCGTAGCCGCCGAGGGCGCCATAATAGCCGCCGCCGCCGCCGTCGCCGCCGGATTCAAAACTAGATCCACCACCGACGCCGTCGTCGCCGCCGCCGTCGCCTAGGAAGCCTCCGCCCCCTCCGCCGCCGTAGATGTAGTCGGGGGGTCCGTAACCACCGTAGACCATGCCTATGCCGATGCCGACACCGCCACCACCACCGCCAGTGCCGCCAGCGCCGCCATCGCCGGAGTAGTTGTAGCCGCTGGCGCCGCCGCCCCCTGCGCTGCCGTTGGTGCTGACGTTGCCGTTGCCTGCGAGGCCGTGGAAGTCGCCGCCACCGCCGCCGCCGCCAGCGATAACCAGCGGTGTGCTGCCTTCGACAACGAAACTGCCGCCGCCGCCACCACCACCACCGTAGTTGCCGTCGTAGTAGCCGCCGTGACCGCCCACCAAGAGAGTAAGGTTCGTGACCGTTGAAAAGTTAAATTCGGCGCTCATCTCGGCTCCGAAGCCGGGATGGCCATAAATCCCTCTCCGAGCTTCGTAGCCGCCCGGAGCGCCGTAGGCAGTGATGATGTAAGTGCCGGGGGGCAGAGTGATATCCGTCTCCGACCCGCTGAACAGATATCGGAGTCGGTCCGGGCTCCCGTAAGCGACCGCCCCAATCGCTGTGCCCAGAGCATTCGAAGCCACTACCTGATATTGGTATGGTGTGGAGGAAGCCAGGCCGGGGACGAAACTGCTGACATTCAATGACGCGGCACCGGCGCCTATGTTTATGCCGGGTGTTGTATTGGTAAGGGTCGGAGTTTCCCATTGAAAATAAACTGTCGTGTCCCATCCCTCTGGATTGACAGCGGCCTCCAAGGTCGCGCCATCCGCACCATTCGTTGGGGGAAGCGTCGTTGCGCTGGGAGCGAAGCCCACGGTGAACGATTGGTCATCTCCATAAACAATCCCAAAATCATTCGCGGCATCCATCCGATAGTGATAAACATTTCCGGGTAATCCGCTTAAAGTAGCGCTGATACTGTTGCTTCCTTTGTTGCCCGGCACGATGCTCGCGCCCGTGATGTTCCCGTAATTGTCATCCGTGCCCCAGTCAAACCAGGCCAGTGTTTCATCTGAACCAAGTCTTACCGAACCATTGAGCACCGCGCCGGTGGAGGAGATACCGCTGGCTGGCTGGGTGATTGCCACCGCAGGCAAAAAAAGCACGGCATCGCCGCTCAATTCGCTGCCAAAGCTGTTTGTGACCAGCACGGAATAGCTGCCGGAGTCAGAGGTATTGACGTTGGTAAGCAGAAACGTTGCATTCGTTGCACCGGGCACCGCAACATTATTGGAGTTCCACTGGTAGGAAAACGGCGGGGTGCCAACGACGCCCACACTCAATGTTACATTGGCGCCCACCGAAAACAACTGGCTTACGGGTTGGCTGGTGATGATTGGCGGGACGATATTTGCATTATTGACGAAAACCTGAATCCGGTAGTTGTAAGAATCAGCCACATAAATAAAGTTCCCGCTGCTGTCCACCGCAATGTCAGCGGGATCCTCAAACTGGCCGTTGTTGGTTCCAAGGCTGCCCCATTGCGCCAGATACGTCCCGCTGCTGGTGAACTTCTCAACGCGGTAGTTGAAAATGTCGGCCACATAAACATTATTGCTGCTGTCCACCGCAATGCCAAAGGGAGCTT
>Ga0326727_10014335_pt1 | contig 17311 bp, 13 predicted proteins | sample MB2enrmetagenome_FD_207643 | JGI IMG/M metagenome (GOLD analysis project Ga0326727, IMG submission 207643) | Lab enriched peat soil microbial communities from McLean, Ithaca, NY, United States - MB29MY | ecosystem: Environmental > Terrestrial > Soil > Wetlands > Peat | place: USA: New York...
AAATTTTTCCTTTTGGATAATCTTTTCCACGTTATATATAGCATCGATATTCAAGAAAGATTAGTTTCTGCCATGAAGTATGGAGAGCAGATTATCCAAAACACCAATACTATAGTTTCACTTGCCCAAAAATTAGGAGTCCCAATAATTGTCACAGAACAATATCCTAAAGGTCTGGGGAAGACTGTTTCAGATGTAAGCAACAATCTCAATGAGTCATTAACCTACGAAAAGACCACCTTTTCGGGGTGCACAAGTGAAGTAACTTCGGCTCTAAAAGGACTGGGGAGAAGAAAGATCATTATTACCGGCATGGAAACCCATGTTTGTGTTTTTCAGACCGCAAGGGATTTACTTCTTCAAGGTTATCAGGTTTTTGTTGTCAAAGATGCAGTGTGTTCACGAACCAAGGAAAATTACCTAAACGGGTTATCACTCATGTCGTCAATGGGGGCTTTAGTTACTAACACCGAAACAGTTTTCTTTGATTTACTGAAGCAAGCGGGTACGCCGCTGTTCAAGGAACTCTCCAAGCTGATTAAATAAGCATCTCGGCTATATAAATAACATCTTTAACAGTGACTAAAGAGAGTTCAATTTAAGTTCTATAATATAAACAGGCTCTGCTCTCAAATTAAATAAATTATGTAAACACCTCAAAATCCGCTATCTTGAGCGTTTTTTGAGGTGTTTACATAATTTATTTAATTTCCTTACTTATCTAAACCAATAGATGTAATAAATTCTATGCTATTATTGGGCAGTGGACAAAAAACTCCTAAATTATTATTGAAGGACACCGATTGGACAAATACTTATGATAATCGTAAGAATTTATCTCTGCTTGCATATTCAGACAAGATTCACGCTATCGGCAGCTTATAATTGTTATATTGTTAATTTTTTGTTAAGTTTTTCGAAAGGGAGGAACAATGCATTTTGAGAAGAAATAAGAAGTCTTTGCTAAACTTATTTACAGTGAAAGAAAAAAAGCAAATGCTTGTGCTGTTATTAGCTACATTAGGAGTTTTGGGGTTACTATATATACGTTATAGTTGGATTTCTGTAACTCAAGCAACTTCTGATTATGCAGTAATGATCGCTAGGACAGCAGAAACTTCATTTCCGAGAAATGCAATCAGCGTGCTGAAGAATCCTAGTCCTAAAGATATCGAAACCCTTCAGTATAGACATATAAAAGATAGCCTGGAGAATCTGGTGAAGCTTAACAAACCTATTCAGTTTGCTTATATATATGTACAAAGAGATGGCAAACTATATTTTATGGCTGATTCTGAACCAGCGAATTCCAAGGACTATTCCCCTCCGGGGCAAGAATATGCTGAAGCGGCTGAAGTTTATCGGGAGCCGTTTACGGATGGAAAGCCGATCATCACTCCTCCGGAAACTAATCGCAGGGGAACATGGGTTAGTGTACTCGTTCCGATAATCGATTCTGATACCGGTCAGGTCATCGCAGCATTTGCTATGGATTATCCTGCAAAAATGTGGAGTAGGGATGTCCTTTATCACACAGCCCCAGCAGGTGCCGTTGCATTAACCCTATTTTTTCTTATTTTGGCTCTTTTTAGGATTTTCATTAAGAATGAGGTCGTCGAAGAGGAACGACATAAATTAATCTTAGCTAATGAAGAAATTGTCAGGGCTAAAACGACCTATCAGGATATGTTTGACAAAAGTCAGGCAATTATGATTCTTATCGAAGGTGAATCAGGAAAAATCATCCAAGCTAATAAGGCAGCTTGTGAATTCTATGGCTATGAAATTGAACAGTTAACAACTATGAATATTTCCGAGCTCAATTCCTTGGCACAACCGGAATTATTGCTAAAGATGCGACTGGCCAAAACCCAACAGTGTCCGTATTTTGAGTTCCGACATCGTTTAGCATCGGGAGAGCTCAGAGATGTTGAGGTGTTTTCCAGTCCCATCAGAATTAATGACCAAATCTATTTATACTCAATTATTAATGATGTTACAAATCGAAAAAACCTGGAGAATACTGTTATTCAAGCTCATAAAAACTTTAAAACGTTCTTCAATTCTATTGATGACCTCTTATATGTTGTTGATTTACAAGGCATAATTAAGCACGTGAACAACAGCGTCGGGAAGAGATTGGGGTATTGCAAAAATGAGCTTATTGGGCAATCCGTGCTGCTGGTGCATCCGGAAAACAGAAGAGACGATGTAGCGCACATGATACCTGATTTGCTTTCCGGAAAAGTTGCTTATTGCCCAATACCAGCCATTACTAAAACCGGCCTGGAAATCTCCGTGGAAACATACATTATGGAGGGAGAATGGAACGGAGAACCTGTGACCTTTGGGGTCATGAAGGATAGATCGGCCATTACTAAGTCGGAAGAAAAGTTTTCAAAAGCCTTCAATTCAACGACAGTTTTAATGGCGATTATTACACTTGATGATTGGCGTTATCACGATGTCAATAACACGTTTCTGGAAACGTTGGGTTACGAACGTGAAGAAGTTATTGGTAAGAGTTCATCAGAGCTCAATATCTATATTGATGAGGATCGCTGTGTAATTAATCAAACCTTTGAATCAGCCGGTAGGGTACATAACCTTGAGGTATCCATAAAGGGACGAGATGCTTCGCTGCATACTTGTATCTTTTGCGCAGAGTCTATCGCGATTGGAGAAACCCCTTGCTTGCTCATATCCTTGACAGACATTACCGAACGTAAAGAGATTGAAAAGCAAAAAGAAAAGACAGAATTAGAATTAATGCAGGCCAAAGAAACTGCTGAAGCTGCGAATGTTGCCAAAAGCCAGTTTCTGGCCAACATGTCCCATGAAATAAGGACCCCTTTGAATGGGATTGTCGGTTTTATAGAACTACTCTCTAGAATGCCACAGAAAAGAGAACAAGCAAGTTATCTGGCAGAAGTTAAGGCCTCTACCGACGCGCTGCTTGTACTGATTAATGATATCTTAGATTATTCAAAAATCGAAGCGGGCAGGTTATTGATTGAAAATATACCGTTTAATCTGCATAGCCTTGTGGAAGAAGCTGTTTCTTTATTTTCAGCAAAAGCTCATGGCAAGGCTATTGAAATATTCTCATTTATTGCCGCCGGAGTTCCCAGCGAGGTTCAAGGGGATCCCGGCCGACTGAGGCAGGTATTAAATAACATTATTGGCAACGCTGTCAAATTTACAGATCAAGGTGAAGTGGCTGTTACAGTAAGGCTATTGAAAGAAAGTACAGAAAAGGTGCTTTTACAGTTTGAAATCCGGGATACGGGGATCGGAATCTCTGAGGAAACCCAACGCAAGCTATTCCAAGTTTTCATGCAAGCAGATGCTTCGACAACTCGAAAGTATGAAGGAACCGGCCTTGGACTTGCTATATCCAAAAAAATCCTGGAGCTTCTTGGCGGCGATATTGAAGTTGTCAGTGATCTAGGCCATGGCAGCACATTTACCATAACGTTAGAGCTTGAAAAAATGCCCCTTGAAGATGTGAAGAAGAAAATCAGGTCCCATGAGCCCAACAAATTGAGCAATCTGAAAGTAATGATCGTCGATGATCTGGAAAGTAACCGGATGATTTTGCGCGAATATCTTCAGGAGATCGGCTGTAAGGTTATTAGTGCTCCAGATGGGCTGGAAGGGCTGGAAATTCTTAAGGGGCTGGCTTCTGAAAGTTTACCGCAAATTGTCCTGGTGAGTTATAAGATGTCGGGAATAAGCGGCCATGAATTCGGAATACAGTTGTTGAAGGACGAAAGATTAAGAGATATTCGGCTTATTTTGATTTCCTCGGCAGCTCAGAAAGGCGAGGCAAGGTCAGCTAAAAGAATCAGATTCTTCGGTCATCTTGCCAAGCCTGTTCGAAAAACGGAATTAATTCGGGTTATTTCTGGGGTTGACGGGTTAGAAGCTCCTACTACGGCAACGCAAAGTATCGTTGCCAGACATTCAAGCAGAGAAGACAGAGGACAGGTGCCAAATATTCGGATCCTACTCGTTGAAGACATGTTGGCCAATCAGAAGTTAGAGATGATCATGTTAGCAAAGATGGGGTATTCAGTAGAACTGGCCGTCAATGGGAAACAGGCAGTCGAGATCTGCAACACAAAAAAATATAATCTCATTTTTATGGATTGTCAAATGCCCGTGATGGACGGTTATGAAGCGACGCGGCAAATCAGAAAGACTAGTATCTTGAATAAGAACACCACTGTCATTGCGATGACCGCCCACGCTCTGGAGGGGGATCGAGAAAAATGTATTGCAGCCGGTATGGATGACTATATCAGCAAACCGATCACTATGGCAGTTCTCGATAATACGCTTAGGAAATATTTGTCTGAGGTAACACCGGATACTCTCTAAAATACACATTATCAGTCAGGACGTTTTACGACGGTTCTGACTTTTTATTTTCGGATGATTGCCTGCTTGGAAAAATCAGAAGTGGTTTGTGTTCTCCAAGCTTAAAGTGCTCTGTTTGTGCAATTGGCATATAAACCAATGCCAATTGGACTGTTTAGCATCTAGCTAATTAGATATGATGAATTTTAACAAAATGAGATTAGAAATTACCTAAAGGAGTTGATTAAAAATGAATTGGTTTAGAAATTGGAATTGTGGCAGGGCAATCCTTTAGTGAAATTGCTAAATTAATTGAAACGATATCCGCGCAAATGGAACAAATATCTGCTACCATTCAACAAATAACTCGTGATAATCAGCAAATAGTTACTTCGATTAGACAAGTTGATGTCATCAGCAAGGGGACCGCAGCTGAAGCTCAAACAGTCTCAGCAGGGGTTGAAGAACAAACCGCTTCGATGGAACAAGTTGCTTCGTCGGCCCAAAGTCTATCCACTATGGCCTACGAACTTCAAAACATCGTAAGCAAGTTTATTATTTAAGGTTTGCTCAGGGGGTCTGATCGAACTGGTGGTTAAACTGTTCAGTTTGTGCATTTGGCATTTGAAACCAATGCCAAATGCACTGTTTAGCATTTAACAAATAAGATAAGCTTAAAAGGCCTTAGCTCGTTTTATTGACTTTTGATAAAAGCGGTGTATCTGGCCAATGTGAACTGAAAGGGCGGTATACAAATGCAGCCATTCAAAAAGAAACTGCCAACTATGATGATTATGTTAATCACGATGTTATCCATAGGAGTGATTGTAGGCGTAATCTTCCCCTTTTTCGCAAAATTGTTTGTGATTGTGATCCCAGGACGCGAGAGCTTATTCCTGTTTAGTTGTATATTAGCCGGATTAACGTTAGGTGTTATCAATTTTATTATTGCTAGAACCGTGCTCTATAATCCTATTTATTGTATAACGAATAAGGTTAAAGAGATTTCCGAAGGTAATCTCACCGTAAAAATCGGGATGGATGGCGGCGGGGATATCATCGGGCAGCTTAGTGAATCCTTTAACACCATGATTTCAGCACAGTTGGAAATTGTTAAGGCAGTGAAAAACAGCTCTCTTGAACTGACTGAAGCTTCCCGCGAAATGGCCTCTTCTTCTGTGGAGGTGTCAACGACGACAGCCGTGATCTCCAACAAAACTCGGATGATTGCCCAGTCAATGGAAGATGCCTCCAATTCAAGCATGGAAACTTCCCAGGTTCTGATCGAGCTTTCATCGCTTATTCAAATAGCCAAGGACAAAGCTACCTCCGCCAGTATTAAATCGGAAGACTCTATCGAGGCAGCTCAAGAAGGAAAGTCCATTGTCAATGTCGTTAGGCAAAGTATGGATACTATTCATAACAAGACCAGGGAGGCAGTAAAGATAATCACGCTCCTAAATGAGTACTCCCAACAAATTGGGATGATTAATGCAACCATAACCGGCATTGCCGATCAAACAAATCTGCTGGCACTTAATGCGGCTATTGAAGCTGCTCGGGCCGGCGAATCCGGCAGAGGTTTTGCGGTTGTTGCCGAGGAAGTCCGAAAGTTGGCGGAACAATCTAATGCTGAGGCCGGCAATATTTCACAGCTTATTGCTAAGATTACTGACAATACCGATAGTGCTGTTGTCGCTATGCGACAGAACCTGACCGAGGTTGAAACAGGGGTGGAAGAGGTCGATAAAGCGAGGATCGCGCTGGAAAAAATCCTCTTGGCCGTTGCGGAAACCGTAAGTGATATAGACGGAATTGCTAAGATAACTGACAACGAGGTAGCCTCATCCGATAAAATTGTGCATCTGATTGAGGTTGTAGCGGATGATATAGAGGGTACAAGCAGGGAAGCCCAAGAGGTATCTTCAGCGATCGAGGAGGTCGCCGCCAACATTGAAACGGTAGCTGCGACTTCCGAACAAGCAAATGCTATGGCCCAAAATCTGTATAGTCTTATCACTAGGTTTAAAGTTGACGAGTAACTGAACAAGGTCACAGGATGACGATTATGCATATGACAAATAATAAAAATAAGAACAGGTTGGGGGTATTTGGAGATGCATAGATCAGGTGAAGATAACAACGATAATCTAGTAATAGAGGGATTACTTACAATTAGCCTTGATTTATTATGTATCGCAGATATAGAAGGAACCTTCATCAAACTCAGCAAGTCATGGGAAAGCACTTTGGGGTACACTACCGAAGAGCTTGAAGGTAGACGATTCCTGGAATTTGTTCATCCCAACGATATAGATGCTGCCTTAAATGCCTTAACCGCTCTCAGTGAGCAAAAGCAAGTGCTGAATTTTACAAATCGGTTTAAAGGCAAAGACGGTTCCTATCGAGATATTGAATGGAGTTCACAAGCATATGGGGATATAATTTATGCTTCTGCAAGAGATATTTCCGAAAGGAAAAAACTTGAACTTGAGATAGAAAAAGAGCAGAGTTTATTGAATACTCTGATTGATGCTATTCCGGATGCGATTTTTATTAAAGATAAAGATAGTAACTATATCGGTTGTAATAAAGCATTTGCGGAGAAAGTTGCTAAAACAGATAAAAAAACAGTCGTTGGCCAGACAGATTTTAATTATTTCGACGACTTGACTCAAGCCACTCAAATCAGAATACAAGATAAAGAAGTTATGGATTCGCAAAAGAGTCAAATCGACTACCTTTCCAGGAAAACAGCTAATGGAATATTAGAGCTGGAAAGGATAAAGACGCCTTTTTATAACGAAAACGGAGCTGTCATGGGGATTATAGGTATTGCCCGAGACATCTCATCGAGGAAATCCCTGGAAGAAAAGCTCAGGTCAAGCGAAGAGAAATTCCGGCTTCTTTTTGAAAATATGATTAACTGTTTTTCACTTTATGAAGTAATTGTGAATGATCAGGGTGAGGCTGTTGATTATCGATATCTGATGGTTAACAAAACCTATGAAATTCAGATGAATCTGCGATCTGAAGACATTGTTGGTAAAACGCAGCTGGAAATTGATCCTTTGGCAGATCAAGAAATGATCCGAAAATACTGTGAGGTGGGATTAACGGGAAATCCATTACATTTGGAATATTTTTCAGAATCTCTCAATCGGCATTTTAGCACCTTTACCTATAGCCCGCAAAAGGGCTTGTTTGCCTCAGTCGTAGAGGATATCACTGAGAAAAAAGAAATGGAGAATGCCTTAAAGGAAAGTGAGGAGCGGTTTAAACAGCTTGCCAAGATTTTCCCGGAAACCGTCTATGAATCTGATTTGATGGGTAATGTCACTTATGCCAATAACCACGCCTTTAAATGCTTTGGGTATACAAAGGACGACATAAAAAAAGGCGTTAATATCCTCAACTTGGTTTCGCCGGATGATCGAGCACTGGTTTTGAAGAGAATCCAAGCGAAAATACAGGGTGAAGACACTGGCTATCTGGAATATACCGCCATGCGGAAAAATGGCAGTATGTTCTCGGCAATGGGATACACTGCACTAATTATAAAAGACGGTGTTCCCAGTGGCTTGAGAGGCTTTACGCTTGACATAACGGAGAGAAAGAAGAACGAGCTGGAGCTTGTCAGGGCAAAAGTACAGGCTCAAACTGCAAATGTTATGAAGAGCCAGTTTCTTGCCAATATGTCTCATGAAATCAGAACACCGATGAATGGTATCCTGGGTTTTTTGGACTTGCTTCAAAGAACCAACTTGTCATCTGAACAGATGGATTACATCAGAGAAGCAAAGACAGCCTCAGAAATGCTTTTGTATCTGATTAACGACATTCTGGACTTTTCCAAGATTGAAGCCGGCAAGCTTACCATCGAAAACACAAATTTTAAGATTAGAACTGCTGTAGAGGATGCGGTGGCTATTTTAGTGCCCAAAGCATCCGAGAAACATCTTGAACTTAACACATTAATTAAAACCAGTGTGCCTGAAGAAGTAATTGGAGATCCGGCCCGTTTAAGACAAGTTTTAAACAACCTAATCAGCAATGCTGTAAAATTCACAGAACATGGTGAAATTAATGTGACAGTTGACTGTTGCGAAGAGATTGAAGGAAGGGCATTACTTAGTTTCGAGGTAAAAGACACCGGGATTGGCATTAGTGAGCAGAGCCTCAATAAGTTATTCAGACCCTTTACTCAAGCAGATGCTTCAATGACTAGGAAATTCGGGGGGACAGGATTGGGACTTGCCATTTCCCAAGAACTTGTCAGGCTTATGCAGGGTAATATTACTGTTGAGAGCGAAGTTGGAAAGGGTTCGACATTTAGATTTACAGTGTTATTGGAAATCCTAAACAAATTTGAAGAAGACACTATAGGCAAAAAGCTTAACGATGTCAATGTACTTATTGTCGATGATAATGAAAACAGCCGAAAAAGAGTCCTAAGTTGCCTGGAAGATACAGGTTGCAAAGCCTTTGAGGCGGATAGTGCGGACAAGGCAATTACCTCAATCCTAATGAATTCAAAAAATAAGAATAAAATAAACCTTGCCTTAGTTGATTTTCAGATGCCGGGTATGAACGGATATCAGTTGGCTATGACTCTTAAGACAATCCCTTTAGCCAAAGATGTTAAACTCATCCTTATGACTTCTGCGGCTCAAAGGTATGATGTCAGCGCTACTCAACGATATGGATTTTCAGGATATCTTACAAAGCCGATCAAGAGAAACGATCTTCTCAATTGTGTTTCCCTTGCTCTCGGTTTGAAAAACAAAACTGAAGTGGACACAGGTATTATGACAAGCTCTACTATAAATAAAGAGAGAGAGAAACTTCAACCCAAGATCCTGTTAGTTGAAGATAACGAAATGAATCAAAAGCTTGTCAAAATAATGCTTAGCCAAAGATATATGAACTGCGATATTGCTATTGATGGAAGTCAAGCCGTAAAGGCACTTGCCAAAAAAGATTATGATATTGTCTTTATGGATTGCCAAATGCCTGTAATGGATGGTTATGAAAGCACAGCAAAAATAAGAGAAATGGAAGAAGGTAAGAAACACACAACCATTGTGGCAATGACAGCCAATACAATGGAAGGGGATAGGGAAAAATGTCTCCAAGCAGGGATGGACGAATATATAAGCAAGCCTATAAATTTTGAGACTATGTTTAGTATAATAGAAGATAACTTGACCATGAACTTGAAGAAATAGAAAAGTTGGCTCGGCAACTTTAGCTAGCACAGATAGAAAGAATCTTGAATTTGTAAAGACAACCAACCTCGCGCTTAATAAACGCGGGGTTAAACTTTTTATTGGATTATGCAGGAAAAACTTGTGCTTCGACATATAAACCTATGCCAGTTGACACTGTTTTGCAATCGACAAAAAAGATAAAATAAAGCTGAAATTGAAAATGGTGAAATGCTGATCTATTGTCTCTATACCCGGAAAATGGTTCTACAGGAAATGCATTTATTAATAATGTACGACTTAAAGGATTCAAACTGTCAATCGATGATTTCGGAACAGGCCAGGCTTCCTTAGCTTATCTGAAAGATTATCCTGTTGATGAAATCAAAATCGACAAAGTTTTCATTCAAAACTTTGTTACCCAAAAAGTTGATTTTGAGATAGTCAAATACATAATTGAACTAGCCCATACTTTAAATCTGAAAACAGTAGCTGAAGGGGTAGAAGCTGAACAGCAGGTCGAATTACTTGAAAGTCTCGGCTGCGATGTAATACAGGGGTACTTCTTCAATAAACCCGTTGGCGAATATGAGATGAGCAAACTGCTCTTAACACAACCTTTTGGAAAATAGCGCCAGAAAACCAAATTCAGACTAGGGAGTTTTTTATTGCGAACACTGCAAGTTGAGTTCTATCTTTAAGTTGAAGTTTTGAGATTATAGTGGTTATAGTATTTTTGACGGTGCCTTCAGCAATAAACAGGGAGGCGCCAATTTCTTTATTATCTTTTCCGTCAACAATCATCTGAATAATACTTATTTCTCTCTCCGTAATAAGCACATCGATACCTTCGACCGTAACTTTATTTCTGTCGAGTTTCTTCGTCTCCTTGTGGTGAAGATTGAATGATGCAGGACTGAAAACATCCTTATGCATAATTTGAAAACCAAAGCAGGCGCTTTTTATAGAAAGAATCAATTCTTCAGTGCCCACATTCTTTAGGATATAGCCGTTTGCTCCGTTATTGATCGCTTGAGCGACATCGGATTCGTCATCCGATGCCGTAACCATGAGCACATGGATGTGGGGAAAATTTGACTTGATCAGTTTAGTAGCCTCAATCCCACTGCAGATAGGCATGGAAACATCCATCAGCACCACATCAGGATTGTATTTACTGCATAATTCATAAGCCTCTCGGCCATTGGCAGCACAAGCAACTACCGTCATGTCGCTATTATTTTCGATAATAGTTTTAAAACTTTCTCTCAAGAGCCTTTGATCATCCGCAATTAGAACTTTTAACATAAGAAAACCTCTTTTTAAACAAATTAATTACGTATTTCAATCAAAACTTGAAAGGTATTTATGCTTTAGAAAAAGACACCTTAGTTGTTGAAAGTGTAAAAACGAACATTAGTGTGTTCCTAAACTGGAGGAACTGTATTTTCTTGGCTTATGTTATAATAAAACCTTTTTGTTTAAAGTAGCTGGCAATTTCACTGACTGCGTTTTCAGATATAACAAAGAAATCATTGATAAGGGCTTCAATATCTTTAACGTTACCATTTTTCAAGGCATTACTGATTTTCAAGGTTTCCTCATGAATGTCATGTATCCTATAGTTAGCTGAAATTCCTTTAATGTTATGGTTAATCCGCTTTAATTCTTCTAAGTCTTTTTCGTTCAGGAAGATTTTTATTTTAAAAATCTCCGAATTAATCTCTTTAATTAAATCTGAGAAAAGATCGGCAATGTCTTCTATGGGGAGGCCGAGATCATTAGAAAAGCCTGTTAGATCATATCGACAGTTGGATTCCATGACATTACTCCTTTCAATCAATTATTACAAGTATACAATAAAATCATCTAGTTGTGATAATAACTATCAAATTGTTAGAATAATTTACCCTAATCTTCGTATTTTAGTTATCGTGTTGACGAGACCTTGGGTTCTGCCAGATCACCCAATCTCAATCGCTCCAGTTCTAAAGTGAAGATTTTCTCGGTTAACTCTTGATTTTTTGTCCTGAAATTGTCGTTTTTAGCTAAAAGCTCTTCAATCTTTTGGTCGTGCTCCTCTTTTAGCCTCTGTGAGTTTTCCAAAATTTTACGTTCGGACTCAAGATACATCTTATCCACTTCCAGTTTCTGAACCTCCTTAAGCTGTTGGAGGTCTTTATCATAGCTGACCTTTAAATCCTCAGCGTGCTTGCGAGCAGCTTTTTCCACCGCCGTTCGGTGTTGTTCAAGGTTGGCTATAGTCTGCTGAGCTGTCCCTAATTCCGAACGGAGATGGGTAAGATCCTGTAGATAGGAAAGAGTTTTGTCTTGGAGGTCTGTGATCTCGGCCTTTAAGGGATCAACCGCCGCTGCTTTTAACTCCAGCTCTTCTATCTTTTTACTTAGCAAATCCACCGTCATCCGGTTCCCTCGATTGCTCTCCTCCAATTCTTGATTACGCTCAGTAAGTTCTTTAAGTCTGCTGACGGTTTCCGATTGAGTAGTAGACAGTTTTTCCAGCTCTTTCCCCAAATTGGTGTTTTTCTTTTGAAGTTCTTCTTGAGTTTCTTTATGTTGCGCCTTCAGAGCATCCAGGCGTTCCGCATAGTCCTTTTTTAGGTCCTGTACTTTTTGCAAGGACCCCAAAAAGATATTCTCTGCTCGATTTAGATGATAGCGGATTTGTTGCATATCATCGCTGCGATCAATTTCGCTTCCCGCCTCAAGTTCAGAGTAATATCGAGTCACCATCGCGGCAAATAAATCTTTATGATTCAGGCCAGTCTTCTTGGTTAACTCCTGGATCCTCTCGGTAACATCCGAGGTCGTCTTGACAGAATAAGAATCGGGCTTTACAACCATATTTATTTCATCGTTCATTTTTCAATCTCCTTCAATAAACTTATTGTATACTAAAACACATTATTATTAAAAGATAATTCGAGTATACTAGAATACCTATAGTATACCATTAGGATTAATTGGTAGGAAGATAAATTTGAAATAGTAGTTTCTCAAGATAAAGACAATGAAATGCACAGATTTCACTCAATTAAGCGAATGTTACACAAGGGGATTGTGTAACATTCGCTTAAAGCGCCCAAAGCCTACTGACTCTAAGGGTTTAGGCTTTTTTCTTTGTTTAATAAATTTAGTGCAAAAGCTTCAATGTGTCATAAATAAGTGTTATACTTGTTTATGACACATTAGAGATATCTCGTTTTCAAGACTGATTAAAAAAGGTTCACAGGCGTTTGAATGACAACAAATGAGGGAGGATCACGTTGAATGGAATTTGTCGAGCCCATTCGGGATCGCAAGAAGATTGAAGCGATAAAAAAGGTCCTGAGAGGAAGTAACCTCAGGGATCATGTGCTTTTTATACTGGGGATCAATTCAGGACTCAGAGTCAGCGATCTTTTAAAGCTTAAGGCCTCGGACGTCTTAGATAACAAGGGGCTGGTAAAAGATCGGATAACCGTCCGGGAGAAGAAAACGGGGAAAATCAAGACCTTTCCGTTTAGTGATACAGTCATAAAAGCGCTGAAGGAATATCTCTTAGGGGCTCCTCTCGAAATGGCCTTATTTCCGTCACGCAAAGGTGGTGGGCCGATCACCCGCCAACAAGCTTATCGAATTATTAATGACGCTGCTAAAACGGTCGGAATACAGGACAAAATCGGTACCCATACCTTACGCAAAACCTTTGGCTATCACGCTTACCTGGCTGGGGTAGACGTGAGCCGCATTCAGTCTCTGCTCAATCACTCTTCGCAGAAAGAGACCCTTCGGTACATAGGAATCACTCAAGATGAGCTGGATGATGTGTATTTGAATCTAAATCTCTGAGCCTAGATAATCTAACAATAACTTAACGAACCTGGATATAGCTCGTTGCCCTAACGTTTATTTTTTACCAAAAAGGAGAAAATGAATTTTGGTGCCGATCAGTTCGAGGGTAATAGCAAAAAGAAGAACAAAGCGAGGAAGAGGTACGATTTTATGAGATGCGATTTTGATCAAATAATTGACAGATGCCAAACAGGATCTATAAAATGGGATTTCAATCAACGGATATTTGGGCGCGAGGACATTTTACCACTCTGGGTTGCCGATATGGATTTTAGAGCCCCGGAAGCTGTGGTTGAGGCTTTAGTGAACCGAGCGGAACATGGAATCTATGGTTATTCCGGGGGAATGGATGGTTATTATAAAGCCATTATCGACTGGATGCAAAAACGTCATGGCTGGGAGATCCAACAAGAGTGGATCACCTTCAGTCCCGGGGTCGTTCCTGGTTTGAATGAATTGGTGCGGGGCTTAACCAAACCCGGAGCGCAGATTCTTATCCAGTCTCCGGTTTATCCGCCCTTCTTTCAAGCGATCCAGAATCACGGTCGTGAGGTTGTTAACAGCCAACTCAAGTTGGAAAACGGGCGCTATACTATGGACTTTGCCGATTTGGAGGAAAAATTTGCGGGCGGCGTAAAGATGATGATTCTTTGCAGTCCACACAATCCCGTGGGAAGAGTCTGGGACCGCGGAGAGCTTGAGCGACTGGGGCAACTTTGCCTGGCTCATGATGTCCTGGTCATCGCTGACGAAATTCACGGTGATCTTATTTATGAAGGCTATCAGCATATCCCTTTTGCTTCTCTTTCCGCAGAGTTGGCTGCTCAATCAATTGTTTGCACAGCCCCTAGCAAGACGTTTAATTTAGCTGGTTTACAAACCTCCAATTTAATCATTCCCAATGCTAAGTACCGACAAGCCTTTCAAGCCTCGCTTAATTTGACCGGTATTCACAACCCTAATGTATTTGGCATAACGGCGCTGGAGGCTGCTTATCAGCATGGTTTGGACTGGTTGAATCAGTTAATGAACTACTTGAAAGGAAATGTGGAATTTCTGATGTCGTTTCTCCAACGGGAAATACCGCAGATTCGGGCAATTCAGCCGGAAGGAACCTATCTGATCTGGCTCGATTTTCGAGCATTAGGGATGGAGCCGAAGGACTTACAGAAATTTTTAGTACATAAGGCGGGCGTTGGCTTAAATGCCGGCTATCAGTTTGGCCCCGGAGGAGAAGGCTATGAACGCCTCAATCTAGGTTGCCCTCGTTCTATGCTGGAGGATGGATTGCAGCGAATTAAAACAGCCGTCCTGGGAGGATGCTCCTCCTAACTATCTAAGCATTTATTGAGGAAAGGTGGACACTCAACATGGAAGACAGAATAATTTTCACTTTAAACCATATTTTAAGCAGACGTTCTAAAAAGATAACCTTGGAGAGCCGTTTGGTTGAAGACTTGAGAGTGGATTCTTTAGACTTGCTGATGGTTTTAGCTGACTTAGAGGATGAATTCGCTATTTCCCTTATGGAAGAAGATTTTAAAGACGTGGTTACGGTCAATGATATTGCCATGAAACTGAGAGCTAGGGGCTTATGAGGAGAGACGGTAGATTTAAAGTTTGATTAAAACCACTAGAATTCCACATACTACTTGAAACATCTTGTAAGGAGAGCAATAGCATGTGGAAAAAGATTGTTTTAGGAGTTGGGATAGCCGTTCTAGGCTTATATGCTTTATTTCAGGTTGGGTACTATGCTACCTCAGGGCCTTCGTTTTGCGGATCATGTCATGAGGTGCAAAAATATTATACGTCATGGCAGACCTCGATCCATAAAAATGTAAATTGTCTTGAATGCCATCAACCGAGAGGAGAGTTGGGAAAATTTCATGCCAAGGCGCGAGGCTTAAATTACGTGTTTCAACATTTTAGTGGTGACTATACTATCCCAACCAGAGCAATTGTTTCCGATCAAAATTGTATAGAATGTCATTTGGGCGATAATAAATCATTGACTAATATGCTTAGACTGAAAAACACCTCCAAAGTAAATCATTATGAAACGATTAAGAAATCTCAATCTTGTTTAGATTGTCATAGAGACACGGGGCATGCCACAGATATCAATTTGAGTCCTGACTTAAAGAGTGCCAAGTAAACTGAAATTCGACCTTCCGCTATAAAACAATTATTTTGTCATCCAGCCAATATAAAGCTGTCCTTCCTACCCCTAGAGTATTCTGGGGATTGGATTTATTGTTGAAAAATACCTAATACGTGCGCCAAAAATCAAGACACCGCAATCAGACCTCAAGCCTGATTGCGGTGTCTTTTGCGAAATGGATGTTCTGTCTAAAATACTTTTTTTATGGAAATAATAGCCACATGGTGCCGATTAGTGATTTCTATAATTCGGAAAATATTAGGCAATACCGATGAACAAACTGTATAGGCGCTCAGTTGGCTTTGTTTTTAGAAATCGAATAATCGAAAATAGAGGGGTTATTATGGACCGTCCTGAAGCTGGTTCTTCTGTTCGTCGTTATACGGCGTATATTAGTCCCTTTGGCACAACTCAACTTCAATTAAAGAATCCCTACGTAATCGCTTGGTGGTCACTTGCCTTTCCTGGTGCAGGGCACATATTGTTATGTAAATATCTAAGGGGATATCTTCTGTTTATCTGGGAACTCTATGTGAATTTCCATGCCCATATTAACCTTGCCATTCTATATTCATTTACAGGCAGATTTCAAATGGCTAAAGACGTTCTCGATAAAAATTGGATACTATTTTATATTCCGACCTACCTTTTCGCAGTTTGGGATAGCTATCGAAGCACAATCGGACTCAATCAGCAATATAAACTAGCAGCCAGAGAAGATGCCGAGGTTAAAATATTTAATATAGGGCTCCTTGAGATCAATTATCTCGATAAGAGGGTACCGTGGCATTCAGCCATATGGTCAGCACTGATGCCGGGACTGGGACAGGCATTAGTTGATCGGCTCCCCACAGCTCTATTTATTACAATCTCGTATATTGCGATTGCCATGCAGTCTAACCTACTCCCTGCAATCCATTATACTTTACTCGGACAGTTTGCAGCCTCTAAAGCGACACTTAATCCTCAGTGGTTCTTAAATGTTCCAAGTCTCTACCTATACGGTATCCACGGTGGCTATATAAAAACTGTGTATTACAACAACCTATTCGATTGGGAACAAGCAAAATTTCTAAAGAAGCATTATGAAAGTAAAGATTTCGTAATGCCGTTTAAAAAAGCGAATGGGAGCAGTGAAGGTATGTACATTGTCTCAACATTTAACCATTCAAATTATCTGGAATTGGCGATTACGGCAATGCAAATGAAAGGGATTGCCAAAGAAAAAATTCTCAGTGTTTCCCTGGACAAAAGAGGGGAAGAGAGAAAGTTATTTGATTCTATTCATTCCTCAGATGGTTTAAGTATGTTGGATTTGCCAATTATCCTGGCAACCATATTTTGTCTCGCTGGAAGCATTTACGGCTTTTTACTGATATGGGGGCCAATTCTCTGGGGAATATTCGGTATGATTGTCGGCTTTATTATAGGTCTAATTATAAAGTTAATAATAACTATGAAATACGATGATCGGCAGAAAGAACTTAAGGCAACAGAGGTTGTCTTGATCATTGAGTGTAAAGAAAATCAGTTAGAAATGGTGAAGGACTTACTGTGGGAGCATCATGCTCTTGGGGTTAGAAAGTTAAGTCTCAATTAAGACAGGTAAGACAGGTAAGACAGGTAAGACAGAAAGCTGATAATTCTCCACCCATCTGCTTTAATCGGTTCTTCAGACAACCATTAGGATTCATTAAAATTCTTTGTTTTTCTGCTGCGCTGA
>Ga0326727_10014336_pt1 | contig 17309 bp, 10 predicted proteins | sample MB2enrmetagenome_FD_207643 | JGI IMG/M metagenome (GOLD analysis project Ga0326727, IMG submission 207643) | Lab enriched peat soil microbial communities from McLean, Ithaca, NY, United States - MB29MY | ecosystem: Environmental > Terrestrial > Soil > Wetlands > Peat | place: USA: New York...
GCGGTAGGTGGGTCCGATCAAGGCGGCATACTGGCTGATGGCCGGCTTTGTCAGGCCCACGCTGCCCGCGGGCGGCGTACCCTGCTGAGGCTCGATGAACGGAGTGCCGTAGTAGCCTCGCCCGTCCAGGGTTACGCCCATTCGCTCGCTGAAGTAGCGGGTGAAGCCGCCGTTCCAGTCGTATTCGTTCACGCGCTGCAGCGTGGCGCCGGGGGTGAAGCGCAGGTAGCCCGCGCCGACATACCCCTCGTAGAGATGATCGTAGATCTCGTGGATGGCGGCGACGCGGCGCTGCTCGCGGCGGGCCTTGATGCGGGCCTGCACGCTGAGTTGCGGCTGCGATGGGGTTGCCGCGGGCTGCTGCGCCTGGGCTTGGCTCGGAGTGTCCTGGCCGGGAGATGGCGTTGCGGGGTTGCTGCTCGAACTGGGGCTTTCGGCCTGGACGGCGCACAGAGCTGGCAGAACCAGCGCCAGCAGAAGGGCAAGACGGCGAAATGAAGACATCGGCTTCGGGTTTCCTCCACGGGGTTACGGAAGCACACCACCGCTCTAGGCAGCGCTCCCCCCATTAGGTATTAAACCACCTGGGGGGAGCCTTGTGGGTGAACCAGCACTGGTTTGGACGCGCTTCCGGCCGATTTGCCGCCATTTGCTTTACTTGATGTTGCCCAGGTCGGCCAGCAACTGGGCCTGGTCGAAGCCGGCGGGAGAACCGTTGGCGGTAATCCAGTCCGAACTGAGCAGCGTGTGGGTTTCGTCGCAGTACTCCTTCCAAAAGGCCAGGGTCATGGTCTTCAACTGGCCCCAGGTGATGCAGGTGAAGCCGTGCTGGTCATACTTGGGAACGAAGACACAGTGCCCGCCCCAGCTGCCCTTCTTGGCGTGGGCGCCGCCGTGGGGCACCACATCCCAGACGTCCTGTTTCTGCGCCGTCAGCGGCAGGGCCAGCCCGATATAGACGCCGCCGAAGAGGGCAATCGACTGGTAAATCTCCGCCAGGCTGGCGGGCTTGGGATCGGCAAAGGCCAGCAGGGCGTTGCCGGCAAACCCGCTCTTCTTCCAGTTGTTCAGCACATCCAGCTCGATGCCGCCATGGTCGGTGCTGGGGTCGCTGGGGTTGTAGCCGTCCCACTGCTCGTAGTAGCTCAGGATGGTGGGGTCGGGAACGGTAACCTCGGCCCCGGCGTTGGCGGTCCACACCTGCACGGCGTGACCCACGCCGGCAATCGTGCAGTCGCCCAGAGTGTCGTTCAGCATCATGCCCCAGCTGGTGATTCCCTTGGTCCAGTCGGCCGCGGGGGGCGGGGGCGGAAGCGCCGGCGTCAGGTAGTCGCCAAACGCCAGGGTTCGGGAGTCGGTCTTGATGGCCTTGCGGCCCAGTTTCATCATCGAGTGATCTGCCATGGGGGAGTCTCCTTGTTTGGGGTGGGGAATGGCCGCCGCCGCCCGCCGCAGCGGGTGGTCGGGGCATGAACCAAACAGTGCCAAATCCAGCCGGCATTGTCCAGCAATTCTTTTGTTCCTTCCCTTTGTAACGTAATCCGCGCCTGTGTTCCGCGCCGGAAGCCGAAAAATGCTCTACGATGAACTGCAGCGGAGGCCGTCGAGATTATGGGTCGAGTTCTGTTGGGAATTGTTCTGGGAGCGATTCTGGCGCCCGTCGCCGTGTTGGCATGGCTTTATTTTGGCCGCGTGCCGGTGGCCGTGGTTGATCCGCCGCTGCCGCAGGAACAGCTACTCACCGCGGTTCCGCTGCGCGCGCGCTTTCAGCGCGAACTGGTCAGGACAGTGCCCATCCCTGCCGATGGGAACAACTTGGCGGCTGGAGCGGAGGTTTACCGCGATCAGTGCTCCGGCTGCCACGGCTTACACGGCAAGCCATCTTCCTTTGCCGCGCATATGTATCCCGATGCGCCCCCGCTGTGGGAAAAGCACAATGACAGCAATGTGGTCGGGGTCAGCGACGACCCGCCCGCCGAGACCCACTGGAAGGTGGCCAACGGCATCCGGCTGACCGGCATGCCGGCCTTCAACCAGGTGCTCAGCGAGAACCAGATGTGGCAGGTGAGCCTGCTGCTGGCCAATGCCGATAAACCGCTGCCTCCCTCCGCCGTGGAAATCCTGCGCGGCCTTCCGCCCCCGGCGTCAGCGCCCGCCGCAGGCGGCCCAGCCTTGATGAAGCCGCAGGCGATGGCCCCGCAGAAGAAATAGGTTTCGGAGGGGCCGGTTTGGCGCTGCAACTCTTGGCGGCCCTCGCGTCCTGTCGAGCTGCTTTTAGACACCGCAGTCGAAAGGGGCCTCTCCAAGCCGGCCTGCAAGCGGTACAATTCCTGTGAACCGGAGATTCCTCTTGAGATCCTTCCATCGGACATTCGGCGCCCAGTTGCTTCGCGCCCTTCCCATCGCTCTTTGTCTTTCCGTTGCGCTTGCTGCGGCAGCTCCAGGCCAAGCCCCGGCCAAGCGCAATGCCGGCGGGCGTCCCTTCCACAACGAAGCGGAGCGCGCCGCGCGCTGGAAGCCGGTCGCCATGCCCTACCGGCGCGCGGAACTCACCGCGCGCGAGCAGCGGATGGTGGCCAAGCTCGCCGATGCCTGCCGCCTGATGGATACGCTCTACTGGCATCAGAGCGACCTGGGCGGATGGGCGGTCTATCGCGTGACACAGAGTCCCGTCCTTGCCCAGCTCTTCGGCATCATGGGCAGCCGTTACGACCTGCTGGATGAGAACGATTCGTTCCTGGGCGAGGCAGTTATGCCGCCCGGCCACGAGTTATACACCTATGGATTGACGCGCGAGCAGATCGAGAGCTATGCCGCGGCGCATCCCGAGATGACGGCCGCGCTCTACGACCCGCGCACCGTTGTCCGCGGCGCGCCGGACCATCTGCAAGCCGTGCCCTATCGCGAAGCCTACGCCGAGTGGCTTGTTCCCATGGCTGCCGACCTGCGCGCCGCCGCAAAGCTATCGCCGGACCCGGCCTTCGCCCATTATCTCCAGTTGCGCGCCGATGCCCTGCTAACCGACGACTACTATGCCAGCGATATTGCCTGGCTGGATTTGAAGGATCCCAAGATCGACCTGATCTTCGCGCCCTACGAAACCTATCTCGACAACCTGCTTGGAGTTAAGACCTCATACGGCGGAGCTATCTTGATTCGCGACCGGGAGCAGAGCCGAAAGCTGGCCATTTATCAGCAGCAGGAAGCCGCCATGCAGCAGGCTTTGCCGCTGCCCGACGCCGACAAACCGTCGAAGCAGGGCCAGGCCACTCCGATGGAGGTCGCCGATGCGCCGCTGCGCGCCGGCGATCTGCGCTACGGCTACCAGGCTGTGGCCGACAATCTGCCCAACGATGCGCGCATTCACGCGGAAAAGGGCACGAAGAAGATATTCTTCAGGAACTTCATGGATGCGCGGGTGAGCGCGGTGATCCTGCCCATCGCCGCCAGGATGCTTGCTCCCGCTCAAGTTGGCGATGTTACCGCCGACGGGTATCTCACTTCTTCCATCCTGCATGAAATCTCGCACGGCCTCGGACCGGCCTATGCCCGCGTCGATGGCAAGCAGGTGGATATTCGCGAAGCTGTCGGGCCGATGTATTCCGGGCTTGAGGAAGCCAAGGCGGATGTTACCGGAATCTTCCTGGCCAAGTGGCTTGTTGACCATAAAATACTTCCCGATGCCATGCTGCATACCATCTACGGTTCTTATGTCGCAGGCATCTTCCGCACGCTGCGCTTCGGCACCGGCGAAGCCCACGGCCGCGCCGAGATGATGGAGTTCAATTATCTTTTGGAGCATGGGGCGCTGCGCCAGGGCGACGATGGCCGTTACACCATCGACTACGCGGCCATGCCGGATGCGATCGCGAGCCTGGCCGAAAAGCTGCTGACCTTCGAGGCCAAGGGCGACCGGGCTGGAGTGGAAGAATGGTATGCCAGATACGATGTCATGCCGCCGGCGCTGGTCCGCAGTCTCGAATCGACGAAAGACATTCCGGTCGACATAGTGCCTGAGTTCGAGCTTTCAAGCGGGGTGCGGCCATGATGAGAGTCCTAACGATGAAGAGTTTTCTCCCCTTTCTTTTTGTCTGCCTGAGCTATGCTGCTGCCCAGGAGTCCGCGCCGGTGCAGCGGCACCATGACGCCACGCATCAGATTCCCGGCTCCATCATCGTTCCCGCCTCCGACTTCTTCGCTAACATTCCCGCCGGCGACAGCATCGATGGCCGTTTCCCCGCCGGAGAGTGGTTCTTCAACAACGACACGATCAATATGACCGTGGCGGACGATGTAACTGCGAAGGCGCCGGTGGGTGAGCCGGGAGTCTATCACCTTTTCGTGCGCAGCATCGGCACGCCGGCCAGTTCCTTCCACGTCGCAATCGACGGCAAGGAAGACTCCGGCACTTATGGCCACGGCGTTCTCGCCTGGCAGCGCGGGGGCGACTTCACCTTGAAGCCCGGCACGGTGGAGATACGGCTGACATCCATTGTTCCCAGGCCATCCTTGAACGTCCTCGTGCTCACAAAGAACGATAGCTTCAAGGAAGACGATCTGAAGGCGCTGGAGCTGCCGCCGGAGGTCAAGCTGCTGCATGAGTATAAGATCGAGCCGCCCAACATCGTGAAGTTCGGCGATGTGGACGGCAGCGGCAAGTTCGCCATCTTGGACATTACCGGCGATTATTCCACCATCATGTATGCCAACGATGGGCATGAGTTATGGCGCTGGACGGCGCCGCCGGTGCAGCCAGGCTCGCCGAGAGGCAATGAAGCGGGGGCTGTTTTGTGGGACTTCCATCACACCGGCCGCGACGAGCTGGCGCACTGGCGTCTTATCGACGGCAAGGAGTGGCTGGTGCTCTGCGATGGCCGCACCGGCGGAATCATCAGGAAGGTTCCCTGGCCCGCGCCGCCCTTCCCGCACGTTGCCAATAACTATCGCATGGCGGTGGCCAAGTTCCACAAGGACTCCGACGGCCCCGATTCCCTGCTTGTGCTCAGCGATACCGGCGGCCTTATCAGCCTGACTGCTTATGACAAGGATCTGAATCAGCTGTGGCAGCACAGCGAGCGGCGCGAGAAGGATTACTTCGGCCATTATATCTATCCCATCGACGTGAACGGCGACGGCATCGATGAAGTCTTCATCAGCCACCTTTGCCTGGACGCCAACGGCAACGAGATATGGAACAACGCCAAGTATTTTCAGAAAAACAACGATCACATGGATTCCATGGAGTTTCTCGACATCGATGGCGACGGCAAGCTGGAGTTGCTGACCAGCCAGAGCGATGTGGGCACCCTGGCTTACAATGCGCAGACGGGCGCCATCCTCTGGCAGAACATCTCCGACCACTCACAGCAGATAACAGCCGGCTACATCCTCGATAACTCCTCCACGCCGCAGGTAGTTACCAACGGCCGGACCTATACACCCATGCCCAGGCCCGCGGGATTCGTTCCCGGCCAGCGTCCCATGAGAATCGCTTCGCCTCCCGGAGAAATCGCCATCGGCGGCGGGCTCGGCGCGCAGCTTTACTGGTTCAACAACCAAGGCAAGCTGCTGGAAACCTGGCCAGCGCATCCGCTCAACGGCAACCCGAACTTTGTGCGCGGCGACTGGTACGGCAACGGCAAGCGCACCTTCTTCTGGTACCGCTTCAAGCTTGAACCGGACGGCAATGCTACGCTTTTTTTCAAAGGCGAGGTTTACCACATGTTTGACTTCGACCACTCCGGCGCGGAGCAGGTCATCACCCTCGATGGCGGCACATTGCGCGTCTATGGCAACGCAAACGTCGTTCCTCGCGCCGTCAAGCGAGACGCCGAGTACCGCCGCATCATCGCCAACCATACGCATTATTGAGCGCTGCGTGAACCCAGCTATCGGGGCCGGCAGCCGGTTCTCTCTCGAATGCCAGCGGACGGGTGGAACGGAGCCGCTCGCGCCGCAACCGGTGAATTGCTAGAATCGAGAGGATGCCGCTCACCCGCCAACAGGCCCTCGACTACTTTCGCTCCCCCGACCTGATCGGCCTGGGCTTCGAGGCGGATGCGGTTCGCCGCCGCCTGCACCCCGAGGGCGTGGTCACCTATATCATCGATCGCAACATCAACTACACCAACTTCTGCACCGAGTACTGCACCTTCTGCGCCTTTTACCGGCCGCTCAAGGGACCGCGATCGGAAGAAGGCTACATCCTCGACTTCGAGACCATCTGCCAGAAGATCGCCGAGACCATCGAGATGGGCGGCACCGGCGTGCTCATGCAGGGCGGCATTCATCCCGGCCTCAAGATCGACTGGTTCGAGCGCCTCTTCAGCGGCATCAAGCGGCGCTTCCCGCAGATCTGGCTGCACTGCCTCACCGCCTCCGAGGTGCTGGCTATCGCGAAGTATTCGGACCTGAGCCTGCGCGACACCATCCTCCGCCTGCGCGACGCGGGCCTGGATTCCATCCCCGGCGGCGGCGCCGAAATTCTCGACGACGACGTGCGCCAGCGCATCGCCCGCATCAAGTGCAACACCGCGGAATGGGTAAGCGTTCATCGCACCGCGCACCAGCTCGGCATGAGGACCACGGCCACCATGATGTTCGGCGTGGGCGAGAGCTTCGAGCAGCGCGTCAACCACTTCGAGGTCGTTCGCCGCCTGCAGGAAGAGACCGGCGGCTTCACGGCCTTCATCCCCTGGAGCTTCCAGCCGAAGAACACGGCCCTCGGCGGACGCGGCTGGGAAGAAGCTACATCGGTCGAGTACTTGAAGGTTTTGGCTATCTCCCGTCTCTATCTCGATAACATCGAGAACGTGCAGGCGAGCTGGGTAACTCAGGGCTTGAAGGTGCTGCAGTTAGGTCTCCACTTCGGCGGCAACGACGTTGGCTCGGTGATGCTGGAAGAGAATGTGGTCAAAGCCGCCGGCACGTCGAATTGCACGACGGAAGAGGAGCTGCGCAGAATCATCCGCGACGCCGGCTTCAAGCCCGTCCAGCGGGACACGCTGTACCGGACGATGTTCTTGAACTGAAGAACAAACTGGTCAGGTTCACAGAGGAGAGCTCACCTGGAAGCACCTCCGTCCGCGGTCCCGGAAACCGGTACATCTGTAGCAGCGCTTCCGCAGTCGTGCTGACCCGTACTTTTCCCTGGAGAGGCCGGCTGTTGAATTGGGAGTGTGCCTCGGTATTCTGAGCGGAACCGGCATTGCCCTCGATTCCGGCTTTCTCAAGCGGTTCAAAGCCGCTGCGCGGGCGTTGAACGAGTTTTCTTCCGGCCGGGAGGAATGCGACCCGAAAAAAACCGAGGCGGCGGGAGATCCACTTTTCTGGATCTCCCGCCGCCTCGCAGTCTGTGTTGCTTCAACTTAGAAGGTGTACTTCAGTGAGAATTGCCCGATGCGCGGTCCGGCGTAGCTTGACGTGATAGTTCCAAAGGAAGTGCTGGTGGAGAGGGGGGCAGTGACGGACGGGTTGCTGAGATCGTTATGGTTGAGCAGGTCGAAGTACTCGGCCCTGAACTCCAGGTTCGTCTCGCGGTATATCGGGAATTCGCGAATGACGGCGCCGTCCCAGTTGGTGTAGCCGGGGCCGCGGAGCGAACCCTTGACCACATTGCCAAAGCCGGTGCCGGGTCCGGTCTGAGCGGGCTGCGAGAAAGCGGCAGGATTAAGCCAGGCAATGCAAGACTTACCCGCCTGGCAATCGCCCGTACCGAATTGTTTCAGGTAAGCGGGCTTGGTAAAGTCCTCCTGGTCGCGATCCTGACCCAGGCCCGTCAGAGAGTTATCCGATCCATAGTAAGCGGTCAGGGAATCTCCGGAGTGGTGCTGGATCAGGCCGCTGGTGCGCCAGCCGTTGGCGGCGTAATTGAGGGCGCGATATCCGCTGCGCAATTTGGGAAGCTCGTACACATAGGAAAACGAGACCGCCTGGGGCTTGTCGATGTCGGAACGGCCGTGGTCGAGGGCTTTGATGTTTGGCACGATCGCCGCCGCCGGTATGTTCGTGGCGTTCGCCGGATACAGAGGATACACATACGATTCGCCAGCATTCAGATCCTCGGTGTTTGAGACCCTGGTTGCTTGCGGCAGGTCGTCCATCGTCTTGGCGAATGTGTAGTTGAGGAGCATCGACAGGCCGCGGGACATCTTCTTTTCCAGCGAAGCCTGGAATGAGTTGAAGTTAGCCGACCCGATCATCGCGGCTTCGATGATGTCGGAGTAGTTCGCCTTGCAACCTACAGTGGTGGTGCACGGTCCGACGACCGGAGAGGTGTTATACACCCTTCTGTTATTTGCCGAGCCGGAAACTCCATTGTTGACTTCGGGGTTGATCTCGAGATTGACAAACTGATGGCGCGAACCGGAACCGACATAAGCCACCCGCGCCGCCCAACTGGAAGCGAGCTGACGCTCGATGGTCAGGTTGTAGTCATAGGTGACCGGCACCTGGAAGTTCCCCGACGGATCGTACTCCACGATGGTAATCCCGTTCGGAAAGGTCTGAGAGGACGGGAAGGGCAGAGTGAAGGGGAACGGATCGGCGATCTTCCCGGCCGCGCAGAAAGCAGTCGTGGTGCAATATGGATCGCTCCACGGCCCTCCGGGGGTAGCGGCGCCACTACTGTACATGGCCCCGTTGGAGAACGTCGTGACCTCGGTATTGGGCACAAAACTGGCCTGGCTGAGGTTGAAGAAGCCCGGCATGCGATCCTGGTAGAAGATGCCTGAGCCGCCGCGCACCACCGTCTTGCCGTTGCCGAACACGTCAAATGCGAAGCCGCCGCGAGGCATGAACTGCGCGTACTTGGAATTCACGCCGTATTTCGGAACGCCGGGGTCGCCGTCGAGCATCATGCCGGGCGGCAGGGTGCTGAACCGGGGGGTGCTGGCGCCGGCAATGTAGTTGGCGGGAATGAATTCCTGCTCGGACGAGTTCTTCTCCGCCCAGGGAGCGAAATCCTCCCAACGCACGCCCAGGTCCACCGTGAGCCGGCGATTCATCTTCCAGCTATCCTCGGCATAGATGCCGGGGAAGTGGTTGCGGTCGTTTACCTGCTCGTAGTTACCCTGGGTAAATGAAGTCAGGAAGCCCAGCAGGAAATTCGCCATGGCGTTGGGATACTCGTAAGAGGTGCTGCCGATCTTGTTGATGATCGAGCCGCCGGTAGCGAAGGAGCCGTACGACTGGTATACGTTGGTCACGTCGTACTTGCTCATCTCGATGTGGCCGCCGAAGGCGAAGTTGTGCTTGCCTTTCACCCAATGAAGGTCTTCGTTGAAGGTGTAGTTGTTGCGTTCCCAGCCCGCAAACGCCGACGACCCTTCCCCGATATAGCCGCTGACACTCACGGCCATATAGGGGCCGGTCGTAGGCTGCCAGAGGTTCTGCACTCCGAAAGCGGTGACGTCCTGGCTTCCGGGCGGTCCGCCGCGCAGGGCGATTTCGCGCTGATAGTTGACGATGAAGTTGTTGAGCAGGTTGCTGGTGAAGCTATGAGTTTCGGCAAGCAGCGCGCTCTGGTAACGGGTGTTGAAGTACGACGAGTAGGTGTAAAGATCGGCGGAGTTGAAGACGGCCGACTGCAGGAAGTAGTTATTGTAGTAGTGGCCGAAGAGGTGGTCCTTGTCGCCGAAGGAGTGGTCCACGCGGGAGACGTATTCGTCATAGGACTGAGTCGTGGGCTTGTAAATGTTGAGCGTGCCACCGATCTTCCCGGCGGCTTCCGTTCCGGTGAATGTGGGAAAAGCCTTCTCGAAGGCCAGCGACGCCGCATTGAAGTCGGAGGCGGGGATGATGTTATTCGGGTATGGCACGTTGGTGAATGGATTGGTGACCTGCTCCGTAATGACTTCAGCTCCCGCCGCATTCACGCATATGCCGGCTCCGTTGAAAGAATTCGGCGGGCCGCAGAGGTTGCCGTAACTGGCATTGGCCGCGGTTGAGCCGGAGCTGGTGAGGCCCTCTTCCGCCAGGGTCGGAGCCGTCACAACGGAGGCGTTCGAATTCAGGTGATAGAGCGTGTGCTGATAGCCGAAGAAGAACTGCGTGCTCTTTCCCCTGGAGATGTGGGGGATGATGACCGGCCCGCCGATGACGCCGCCGAACTGGTGTCTATGCAGGGCGTCGGCAACGGTGGCGAAGTACGGCCGGGCGTCGAAGTAGCCGTTGCGCGCGAATTCGAAGGCGTCGCCGTGGAACTTCTCCGTGCCCGATTTGATGACGATATTGACCACCGCGCCGGCGCTTTGACCGAATTCAGCGCTGTAGTTGCTGGTTTGAACGCTGAACTCCTGCAGCGCGTCGGGGAATGGAAACGGCCCATTGACGTTGGTCATTTCATCCAGGTTGTTGCCGCCGTCCAGGAGGTAATTCGACTGGTTGGTCAGGGTTCCGTTGGCGCTGGTGACGACAGCGGCGGGAAATGTCTTTCCATTGCCCTGGTTGGTTCCGTTGCCCTCGTTGGTGGAGTCGGTTACGCCGGCAACCAGGGTGATCAGCGAGGCCGCATTTCTGCCGTTCAAGGGCAGATCGACCACGCGCGCCTCGTCGATAACCTGAGACAGCGTGCCCGTCGTGGTGTCCACCTGGGGCGCGTCCGCGATGACCGTGACCGTCTCCGCGGACGATCCGACCTTCAGCTTGATGTTGACCGTTATAGCCTGGTCTGCCTCCAGCACGATGCCGCTCTGCGAGTAGTTCTCAAAACCCTTGGCGGAGACCGATATCGAATAATTGGAAGGCAGAAGCGCGGGAAAGACGTATGCGCCGTCCGCTCCCGACCTCACGGTGGCCGCCACGCCGGTCTGGGTTTGTGTGGCGGTGACCGTTGCGGACGGGATGACCGCTCCGCTTGCATCCGTCACGGTTCCGACAATCTTTGCGTATCCTTGTGCGTGAAGGCGCGCCGTGGCGCATGCGATGAACAAGCAAACCATCGCTGCGAACCAGGCAATACGGCCGCAACTGCGAACTGTTGTACCCATTGGCCTCATAACCGCGATACTCCTTTGCGGAAAGGAACAGTATTCCCGCCCGCGAGGAATGAAATTCCTCACGGTGAGGAACGATATTCCGTTGAAACCCGCTGTGTCAAGAGAATTGCGAACTTTTTTACGGTATGAACTTTTGCCCTTCTTTCTGCCTCACAGATTCGATGTAATCTATTTATTTTTCAATATCTTATGCCGACGCGGTTAACCATTCCCGGCCTCGCCGTTCCGGCATTTGTACGGGGTTTGAACAACAACAGGCAGATAAGCTCTTAGCTCGTCGTCAGTCTCAGCTCGCCCACAGATCCGGCGGTCGAAAGCCCGCGCCTGGAAGGCGTCTTTCGCGAGGCTGCCAAGGAATTCGAATCCCTGCTCGGGCTTGTGTGGAGGATGGGTGACTCGACATCGCGGCATGAAGTTCGTTCAGAATCCCAATCAAGCGCTTGTGCTGGTCGTCCAGGACTTGCACGTCCACGGAATACTTGTTGCTCCAGGTCAAGAGTGCCAATATCCCCTCCCGGCGGCCTTGCCGCCCTGAGAAATTAACCCGTATTTCTCACCAGGCGCGTCAACGAATTTGTAGTGCCGGTCTCCTGGCCGGGTCACCGCGGCGTCCGTGGGTCTCCCGACCCACGCCGGACGCCGTTTGCTCCGTCACGGTTTTGTGCAATCGGAATAAGTGAATCTGGCGTTGCTCTGGCGGCGAGGACGCCGCCAGTACAGCCGACCAAGAGGTCGGCGCTACAGAGCGTCGATCTGGCCGTGAGAAATGCAGGTTAATCGGCTGATGGCTGCAAAGGCTTGAAGGCAAAGACCAACAATTGGTGCTTCGCGCCTTTCCGGCCGGAAAGCCGACCTACGCGGCCAGGCCCTAAAATGAAGCCATGAGCCTCAATGGGAAGATCGTTTTCATCACCGGCGCCAGCTCCGGCATCGGCGCGGCCACGGCGATGGCCTGCGCGGCCCAGGGCGCGCGCCTTCTGCTGGCAGCGCGCCGCATTGGCAGGCTGGCTGAGGTCGCTTCGCTCGCCCTGGAGCGCGGCGCCGCCGCCGTTCATTCGATCCAGCTCGACGTGCGCGGCCGCGCCGCGGTGCAATTGGCCATCGGCGCGCTTCCGCCGGAGTGGGCTGAGATCGACATCCTGATCAACAACGCCGGCCTCAGCCGCGGCCTGGAGAAGCTCTATGAGGGCGCAATCGAAGACTGGGAAGAGATGATCGACACCAACGTGAAGGGGCTACTTTACGTCTCGCGCGCGGTGGTGCCGGGGATGGTGGAGCGCGGTCGCGGCCACGTGGTGAATCTGGGTTCCACGGCCGGCGAGATGACCTACCCCAACGCGGCCGTCTACTGCGCCACCAAGGCCGCCGAGCGGGCCATCAACGACGGCCTGCGGCAGGACTTGCTGGGAACCGCGGTGCGGGTGACCACCGTGGACCCCGGCATGGTGGAAACCGAATTCAGCATTGTCCGCTTTCACGGCGACACCGAACGCACCGCCAATATCTATAAGGGCGTAACCCCGCTCACCCCGGAGGACGTGGCCGATGCCATCCTCTGGGCGGTCACCCGGCCGCCGCATGTGAACGTCGCACGGGTGCTGCTGACCCCGGTGCAGCAGGCCAACAGCCTGCTCTTCCACCGCGAATCGTAACTACGGGTTTTCTTGAAAGGGCGCAAGTCGAGCCGCGCCGTCAGATCGGGGAAGAAAAACTCGGGCTCGGGCCCCGAGGCATTGCCGGCGCCGGCCCGCTGCCTCTTCGGGCAGCCCGGCCTCGGGCTCCTCAGTTCATCGCCTGTATCTGCGCTTCAATCTGGGCCAGGGCGTTGTCTAGCGCCGCGCGGCGCAACGGGTTCGAGCAATGCTGCGAGAGAATGTTCCGCCGTTGCAGGTTAAGCGCCTGCTTCTGGCGTTCGCGCACCGTGCGGTCGTGTTCAGCCACCCGCCGGGCATCCTCGCTTTCAAAGCCGCCGCCGGCTTCGGCCTCCGTTCGCTCCAGGGTATTTGCCATCTGCTCCTCCAGGGGTTTACTTTTTGAAACGCGAACCTATTTCCCATTTTACGAGGATTTTGCCCCACTGCGTCCCACGGAACCAAGATCGTCTCCCCGGCCAAACGAAAGGACCTTCCATGCGAGCCTGGCAGATCTCATCTTTTGACGTTGATTCTATGGAGTTTGTAGAGCGGCCTACCCCCTCGCCGCGGCGTGGCGAAGTGCTGGTCAGAATGGCTGCGGTTTCTTTCAACCGCCGCGATCTGATGATCATGAAGGGCCAGTACAACCCCAAGATGCGGCTGCCCCGCATTCCCTGCTCCGACGGGGCCGGCGAAGTGGCGGCGGTGGGCGAGGGCGTCACCACCTGCAAGCCCGGCGACCGCGTAGCCGGCATCTTCATGCAGAATTGGCTCGACGGCCCGCTTACCCCAGCCAAGGCACGCGGCGCCCTGGGCGGCGACATCGACGGCATGCTGGCCGAGTACGCGGTGTTGAGCCAGAACGGCCTGGTTCGTATCCCTGAGCACCTCAGCTTTCAGGAAGCCGCCACGCTGCCCTGCGCCGCCGTCACCGCCTGGAACGCACTGGCCGTTGGCAATCTCCGCCCCGGATCCACCGTGCTGATCCAGGGAACCGGGGGGGTGTCCATCTTTGCGCTCCAGTTTGCCCGCCTGCAGGGGGCGCGGGTGCTGGGCATCTCCAGCAGCCAGGACAAGCTGGAACGCGCCATCGACCTGGGCCTGAGCGCCGGCCTCAACTACCTGGAAACCCCCGACTGGGAACGCTGGGTGCTGGACCAGACCGGCGGAGAAGGAGTCGACCTGGTGGTTGAAGTGGGAGGCGCCGCCACGCTGCCCCGCTCCCTCAGGGCCATGCGCATTGGAGGCGCAATCGCCCAGGTGGGCGTTCTATCCGGCTCCACTGAAGCCGTTCCTTTTCCCATCACTTCGATTCTGTACAGGCGGGCCCGCATTCATGGTATTTACGTCGGCTGCCGCCATGACTTCGAGGAGATGAACAAGGCCATCGCCCTGGCTCAACTCCGCCCCGTGGGCGAGAACTTCCCTTGGTCCCAGGCCGGCGCGGCCCTGGGCCGCATGGACGAAGGCAGCCACTTCGGCAAGCTGGTTCTGACGGTGAGCTGACAGGCATTTCTCACCGGGCGCGTCAACAAGTTTATAGCGCTGGCCTCCTGGCCGGGTCGCCGCGGTGACCGTGGGTCTCCCGACCCACGCCGGACACCGTTTGCTCCGTCACGCTGTGTGCAAACGGTATAAAGGAACGAGGCTTTGCTTAGGCGGCGAGGACGCCGCCAGTACAGCCGACCGGGAGGTCGGCGCTACAGAGCGTCCGAAAGCCTGGGCAGCGCTACAAAGGAATGGTAGAATGCGCATCAAGCGCGGACAAGCCGCGGACTTCCCCCCGACGAAAGCGCAGCGGCGGAAGGGCGTGCAAGGCGATCGCGCGGCGGCGATGGGTCCGGCTGCGGTTGCCCGGAGCGGAGCAATCCGATGGGCGCGGAGTGGTTGCAATGCGCAAACTGATTCTGCTGGGAGTGCTGGCAGCCATGGTTCTTCCCGCCGGTGCCGCCAGGCGCCTGACCGTGGCCCAGTTGGAACAGGCGCTTGAGGCCGCCAATGAGAAGCATCGGGCGGATGAGGAGGCGGTGCGCCTGCTGGGCGAAGCCGTGCTCACCGAGCGGCTCACCGACGCCACGCGCGAGCGCATCTCCGCCAGCCTGCACGTGGGGCCCAAGGCGGCGCTGGCCCTGCAACTGATCGCCGATCAATCGGCCTTCCTCGATCCTCCGGCGGCCGAATTGCCTGCCGCGCCCGCCCCCGACGCCGCCACCGCGCAGCGCATCCTGGACGCCGCGCGCGTTTATGTCGTCAAGACCTTGCTGCGCCTGCCCGACTTTTTCGCCACCCGCACCACGAACAGCTTCGACACCAGCCCGCAGGTGCTGAAAGCGAATGAATGGCCGGTGCGCGCCGGACTGCATGCGGTGGGAAACTCCAGCCGCGAGATCACCGTCCGCGACGACCAGTTGCAGCCCGCGGCGCCGCAGCCGGCCAAGGTTGCCCCCGCTCCTCCAGCGACGACGAAAGAACAGGGACTGCAAACCTGGGGCGAGTTTGGCAAGATCCTGGCCATGATCTTCGTCGATACCGGGAAAGGCGAGCTGTCCTTCCATCACTGGGAACAGGCTCCCGGCGGACCGATCGCCGTCTTCCGCTACTCCGTGCCCAAATCGGCCTCGAACTACACCGTCGATTACTGCTGCCTCTCCTTGGGGCCGAGCGGCCGTCAGGGCGGCCGCCGCGGCGGCGGATCGGCGCTGTTGGTCAACTCGCCCGGCGACCCCACCGCCTCCATCCACAAAACGCCCGGCTACCATGGCTCCCTGTTCATCGATCCTGCCTCGGGGACGATTCTGCGCATCACGCTCGAAGCGGAAATGGGCGCCGGCCCCGTCTCACGCGCCGCCTCCCTCATCGAATACGGGCCCGTGGTCATAGGCGATCGCAAGTACATCTGCCCGCTGCGGAGCATTGCTCTGGAGGAAGCTCAGGACGGCTCCAATGCCGCCAACCCCGCCGTGGCGACCGACCGGGACACGGGGGTGAACACGATCATCCAGGTCAACGAGAGTTTTTTCACCAACTACCACCGCCTGGGCGCGACCACCCGCATCGTCACCGATGCGCAAGCGCCATCGCCCGCGGAAGCGCCGCCAGCCGCTTCTCACCCATAACATCCGGATGCCGCCCGGCCTGGAGAAACATGCTCAGACCGAGAGGGCAACAGACACCTGGCCCCGAATTTCGCGCGCATCCGCACCAGATCGGCCATGCCATGCCCGGAACGGGCGATGCGCCGCCGCGCATTTCGATTTTGGCGGCTTTTTCATTCCTTTCCGGCACATGGGGATATATTGTTAGGACACCGCTCCAGCCAGAGGGAATCCCCCCGTCTGCGCGGCAAACCGAGGTGACTCATGCCCCAAATTCCTACCGCCATGCTGCCCCAATTAGGATCGCTGAAGGACCAGAAGACCGAGATGACTGTGGAGGCTCTGGCCCGCTCCTTCCTCGACAACCTCTTCTTTGTGCAGGGAAGGCCGCTCGAACGGGCTACGGTCAACGATTTCTATTTGGCCCTGGCCCATACGGTGCGAGATCGCCTCGTGGAGCGCTGGATTTCAACCGTAAAGAACTACCAGGCCCAGGATGTGCGCGTGGTCTGCTACCTCTCGGCCGAGTTCCTCACCGGGCCGCACCTGGCCAACAATCTCATCAACCTGGGCATCTACGACGAAACCGAAGAGGCCATGCGGCAGATCGGCCTAGATCTGAAGACCCTCATCGAGCAGGAGGAAGAACCTGGACTGGGCAACGGCGGTTTGGGCCGCCTGGCCTCCTGCTTCATGGATTCCCTCGCCACCCTGGACGTGCCCGCCATCGGCTACGGCATCCGCTACGAATATGGCATCTTCGACCAGCAGATTCGCGACGGCTGGCAGGTAGAGACGACCGACAATTGGCTGCGCCGGGGCAATCCCTGGGCGCTGGAGCGCCTGGAAGACGCCTTCGAGGTAAAGCTGGGCGGCCGGACGGAGATGCACACCGACGCCAATGGACGGCTGCGCGTGCTTTGGATTCCGCAACGAGTGGTGCGCGGCATTCCCCACGACACACCGATCCTGGGCTACCGCACCAACACCGCCAACACCATGCGCCTGTGGTCGGCGCAGGCCGTCGAGAGCTTCGACTTCTCCACCTTCAACACCGGCGACTTCTTCGGCGCCGTGGCCGACAAGGTGGCGTCGGAGAACATCTCCAAGATTCTCTATCCCAACGACGAAGGGATTCAGGGCAAGCAGTTACGCCTGGCGCAGCAGTTCTTTTTCGTCTCCTGCAGCTTGCAGCACATCGTGAAGATTCAGCTGAAAGGGAACCGTCCGCTGGCCGACCTGCATCGCAGCTTCGCCATCCAGATGAACGACACGCATCCGGCCATCTCGGTGGCCGAGCTGATGCGCCTGCTGGTCGATGAGCACTCCATGGAGTGGGACGCGGCCTGGAACGCGACCCAGCGTACGCTCTCCTACACCAATCACACGCTGTTGCCCGAGGCCCTGGAGCAGTGGCCGCGCGGTCTCTTCGGCTCCCTGCTGCCGCGCCACCTGGAGATTGTGGACGAGATCAACCGGCGCCATCTTGAGGATGTGCGCAAGAAGTTTCCCGGCGACGAAGCGCGCGCTGCCAGGCTCTCGCTCATCGATGAAAACGGCGAGAAGTATGTGCGCATGGCGCA
>Ga0326727_10014338_pt1 | contig 17308 bp, 14 predicted proteins | sample MB2enrmetagenome_FD_207643 | JGI IMG/M metagenome (GOLD analysis project Ga0326727, IMG submission 207643) | Lab enriched peat soil microbial communities from McLean, Ithaca, NY, United States - MB29MY | ecosystem: Environmental > Terrestrial > Soil > Wetlands > Peat | place: USA: New York...
GCGGTGGAACATCCGTTTCGCGATGCATGGTGGGACGAGCGCAGTATCGCGCCGCTGCTCTCCGAGGTTCGCGTCCCCGTGTACCTCGGCTGCGATTGGCAGAACGTGCCGCTGCATCTGCCGGCGACCTTTTCGGCGTTTCACCTGCTCTCGAATAGCGAACACGTCCGCGTCGCGCTCATGGGTGAATTCGGGCTTACGTGGCCGTGGGAAAGCCTCCACGTCGAGGCCCTGGCCTGGTTCGATCACTGGCTGAAAGGCCGGGACACCGGAATTCTCGACGGTCCGCGGATCCGATTCGTTCTTCCCGAAGCCGATGAGTGGCAGACGAGCGAAACCTGGCCGCTCCCGGATGTAGCGTACGAGACGTTCGTTCTCCACAGCGACGGGAAGCTCGCAACCGGAGAGGGCCGCGGCGGAAGTAGAAGCTTGTTGACGCTCGGTGCCGGGCTGAATCGTTCGCACCCGAGTGCGATCGACCCGCCCTCGAGTCTTTCTTGGGACACCGCACCGCTCGAAAGCGATCTCGACGTAGTCGGCGACATCGAATTGCAGCTGGACGCAGTGTCCACCGCTGCCGACACCGCCTGGATCGGGATCTTGCAAGACGTAGCCGCCGATAACACGGTCGTCGACGTCACCGCCGGGTACCTTCGCGCGAGTCTGCGCGACCTGGATGAAGATGCCAGCGCCGTCGGTGCGCCCGTCCCGTCGTGCCGCGCGTTTCGAGCCGTTCCCATCGGCGAACTCACGCATTACCGTATCCCGCTCGTCCCGAATGCGCGGCGTTTCAAGCGAGGTCATCGCATACGTCTGGTGCTGGCAAGCGACGACCAAAACACCGCCGTCCCGGCGCTGATGTCGTTCCGTCACGCCAGCGTCGGAACGAGCAGCTTAAACACGATCGAGGCTTCCTCGCGGTTACTTCTTCCCGTAAGACGGACGGCCGATTCGCGAGCACGCTGAAGCGCCTGCTCGCGCGGCGGTCTACAAGGCCGCCCTGGACGAGCGCGATGTCGCAGGCGCTGAGGTGGCGGTGTAGCGGGGGACGAAGCCGAGCACCTCCACGCCCTCCGGCGCGTCCAGCAAGCGCGTATCGATGCGCGGCCCGGCGACTACGATCAGCCGCAACCGCGCAATTCGCGCCTTGAGCAGCGGATACGCCGCCACGACCTTGCGCAGCAGCGCGGTGCAGACGCCCGAACCACCCACGGTCGCGGTGCAGATCACCTCGTCCGCACCGTACCCGAACTCCGCACGTAGGCATTCGCGCCCATGCTCTGTCGCCATTGGGTGACGTTGCTCGTTTTGCGAGTATGCCGTACACGTCGAACTTGCGATCGCGCGGCTCCGACTTACTTTCGAAGCAACGACGAACCGGGAGACGCTCCTGCGAAATATCCCGGCGCTCGCATGACGACGGCGCCGGCTCACTCGGCCTTCTACAGTCTGAATCGTCCCGCCGGATCCTCAGCGAACGCGCCCTCCCCGGTTCACACTCCCTTCACACACCCCCCATACCGGCGCGTGTATCATCGGCAGTACCCAATGCGGAGGACGCGCCCATGACCCACGCCACCGAAAATACGACCGTCGACTGCGCCTTCACCGAGGCGACGTCGCACCTCAACGACTTCCTCGACAGCCTGGGGGCGCGCCAGCCTGACGGCGCCGTCATTCCGCTCTCCGTCCCCGTTGCCGACGCGTCCGTCGTGCGCGACATCGTGGCCAAGCTGACCGATACCAAGACGGTCGGCCGCCTCGCGATCGCGGGCATCACCTGGAGCGCCAAGGGCGGCGGTCCGTACCCGGTCTTCACCGGCACCCTGACGCTCGGCGAAGCCTCCGCGCTCACCAGCACGCTGACCGTCGCCGGCGACTACGCCCCGCCCGGCGGCGTGGTCGGCGCCGCCTTCGACGCGGTGCTCGGCCGCCGCATGGCCACCGCCTCCTTGAAAGCGCTGCTCGCCACGCTCAAGGCCGCCATCGAAACCGCGCACAAGACGACCGCCGTCACGGCCGCGCAGTACCTGCCCACCTACGAATAGGCCCGAATAGCGGCGCGCGTCGCCCAGGGGCGGGACCGGCCCGGCCGAACCTACCCGGCCAGGTTTTCCGTACATGATCTCGCAGCGCGTCCTCTGCCGGTCTTTCATCGGGCGAGCGATTGAGCTCGATCACCTTGCGATGCGCCGGCGCGCCGCGGGCGACGGGCACGGCGGCGCGGTGCTCGTCAGCGGCGAGGCGGGCATCGGCAAGTCGCGGCTGATCCGCGAATATTGCGCCCGCTTCGGCGGCGTCTCGGGCTCGATCGTTTCGTCGGCCTGCCGCGAGTTCGCCCAACGCCCGCTCGGCCCGATCGCGGACGTGCTCGCCCAACTCGATCGCGGCGCGCGCGCGCTGATCGACGGCCCGGCGGTCACCCGTTACGAGCAACTCGAAGCGCTCAGCGAAGCGTTCGACGCCGCCGCGCGCCGCCGCACCACCACGGTCGTCATCGAAGACATCCACTGGGCCGACATCGAGCTGATCCAAACGCTCACCTTCCTCGCCGAACGCGCCGCGAGCCGCCGCTTACTCTTCATTGCCACCTATCGCGATAACGAAATAACCCCGTCGAGTTCGCTCTTCAAACCGTTTGGACGCCTCGTCCGCGAGCCGAGCGTCAGCCTCTTGCGCCTCGAACCGCTCGCCGGCTCCGAACTCGCCCAATTCGTCCACGCCTCGCTCAAAGAACTCGACGTCACGCTGCCCCCGGCCACCCTCGACGACGTCCGCCGCCGCTCCGGCGGCAATCCGCTCTTCGCCGAAGAACTCTTGCGCCACGCGGTCGACGAATGGCGCGCCGGCAAAGCTACGATGCGTTCCGCCTTACCGATCTCGCTGCACGCCGTCGTCCGGGAGCGCATCGACCGCTGCGACCCCGAGCAACGCGAACTGCTCTCCCAAGCCTCGGTCCTCGGCCGTCGCTTCCGCCTCGACTTGCTCGGCGAAGTCTTCGGCTTCGCGCCCGACGACCGGCTCCAAGCGGTCCGCGGCCTGCGCGAACTGCAATTGCTCGACGCGCGCGACGACGATCCGCTCGGTTTCGAGTTTCGCCACGCGCTCACGCGCGACGCGGTCTACGAGGAGCTCCCGCCCCACGAAGTGCGCCGCCTCCACGCGCGCGTCGCCGAGACGATCGAAGCGCGTCCCGACGCGGCCGAACACGTCGAAGTCTTGGCCCACAGTTTTTGGCAAGCGGGCCTGCTCGATCGCGCCGCACCCTATTGCGAGGCCGCGGCCGCCGCCGCCGAGCGCGTCCACGCCGACGACGAAGCCGCGATTTGGTACGAACGCGCGGCCACCGGCTACGGCGACCGCGGCCTCGACGCGGCCCGCACGCTGCAGAAGGCGGGCTGGGCGATGGTCCGCCTGCAAGTCCCCGACGAAGGTCTCGCTTTCTACAAACGCGCGGCCGATCTGTACGCTGCCGAAGACGACATCGCGGGCGCGGTCACCGTCACCATCAACCGCGGCGGCATTCTCTTCAACGAAGCGCGTAGTCAGGAAGCGATCGCCACCTTCGACGCCGCCTATGCCCTAGCCCAGCGCGCCGGCCTACCGCAATTGGCCGCCAACGTCAAAGTCAGGCTGCTCTCCGCTTACGCGGCGCAACGATCGTTAAACGAAGCGTTGCGCTGCATCGCGGAAATCGATGCGACCGTGCTCGATCCGCGCGCCGTTCCGCTCGTCGAGTATCACCTCGCGGTGAGTTCGGTGCACGCCCAACTCGCCGACGTCGAGCAGTGGCGCGCCAGCGCGGAACGCGCGCTGGCCGTGGCGCTCGACATCGAAAACTCCTCGCCCACCACGGTACGCCACGCCTACGGTTCGATCAGTTTGCAGGCCGCCAATCTCGGCGAGATGCGCGCGGCCCGCGAACGCGCCGCCGAAGGACTCGCCGTAGCGCGCCGCATCCACTCCAACGAGCCGTATATGCTCACGCTCCTCGGCGACGTCGAATGGCGCGCCGGCAACATCGCCAAAGCGTTGGAAATAGTCCGCGAGATTCCGCCCAGCGGCGACTTCTTGCCGCGACGCAACGCCGCGATCCTGAGCATGCGCCTCGCGCTCGCCCTCGGCGACGACGACCTCTTGCAATCGCACCTCGACCCCGACCTGCTCGCGCAATCGAAGAGTGGCGGCAACCCGTTTGCGGCGATCGAGTTATTCTGCACCTATGCCGCCGGACTATCGCGGCAAGGCCGCCACGACGAGGCTGCACCCTTGCTCGACCAGGCCGCGTCGCGTCTCGCCGTACCGTTCGGCTTCGCCTTCGAAATCGCGACGATCGCGCTGCTGCGCCCCAAACGCGCGGCGCATCTCCGCACGATCCTCGAACCGCGCGACGGCCGGCAAACCGGTCGCGTCGACCGCGCGCTGCTCGCGCTCGTCGACGCCACCCTCGCGCGCAGCGAGGGCGACGAGCAAACGGCACGCGAACGCGCGGCTACGGCAGCCGAAGCGTTTTCGGAAATCGGCTGGCCCTGGCTCGAAGCTCAGAGCCGCGAGGTCGCCGAGCAGTCGAACGCCGCGCTCGAGATCTACCGCCGCATCGGCGCCCACGGTGAAGTGCGCCGCCTCGAACGCCGCACGTTGAGCGATCCGAACGCCGCGCGCGGCGGCGTTCTGACGCCCCGCGAACGCGAACTGGCCATGCTCGTCGCCGCCGGCAAAGACAATCGCGCCGCCGCCGAGGCGCTCTGCGTCTCGAAGAAGGCCGTCGAGAAATACCTCACCTCGATCTACGCCAAGCTCGGCCTGAGTTCGCGCGCCCAACTCGCCGTCTACGTCGCCACCCACGACGCCGCCCGCGCTGAGCGCTAGCCCGTCAATCAACCACGCCGCCGGACCGCGACGTCTTTACTAGGCAGGGCATCGCTCGGGCTCGAACCAAGGGCGGGGAATGAAGCTCCGGTCTTAACGCGAGGCAATGATGCCAACTTCTTTTCGACTGCCTTTTGGGATAGGTCTCGCGGTCGCCGCGCTTTGGATCGGCGCGCCGCTCGACGCATCGCACGCCGCTGCAGCCGCCCCGAAGGAAACCGTCATCTATGATTTTCTGGGCGGAGCCGACGGCGCCCAACCGGCTTTCGGGAGCCTCGCTGCAGATTCGAGCGGTGCGCTCTACGGAACCACGTCGTACGGCGGACAGCCGTGCGGCTGCGGGGTCGTGTACAAACTGACGCCGTCGAACGGAGGATACGTCGAGAGCGTCATATACTCGGGCGACGGTGCCGGGAACTTCATCGCCGGCGTGCTCGTAGGCGCGGGCGGCGTGCTATATTTTCCGGCAAACGGCGGCGCACACGGACAAGGTGGTGTATTCGCGCTGACGCCCGGTCCGTCGGGCTATACGCTGAGCACGGTCTACAGTTTCGACGGCCCAAACGATGGTAGCGAACCGTATGGGACGTTAATCGAAGATGCCGGCGGAGCGCTCTACGGCACCACCGCGACCGGTGGTGGGACGGGCTGCTTCAACGCCGGGTGCGGCACGGTTTACAAACTGACACCGTCACAAGGCGGCTATGCGGAGACGATTCTGTACCGCTTCAAGGGTGGGCGCGACGGATTCGACCCGGTCAGCGGTTTGCTCGGCAGTGCCGACGGCACGCTTTTCGGCACGACCTATTTGGGCGGCGCAGGCGAGAACGGGACGGCCTTCAGCCTGTCGCCCGAATCCGGCGGGTACGTCAAGCGGCTCCTTCACGCCTTTGGAACCACGACGAGCGACGGCAGATTTCCTAATTCCGCACTGTTTGCTGACGCGTCGGGGGCGCTGTATGGAACCACGTACAACGGAGGCAGCTACGCGTACCAATACGGCACAGTCTTCAAACTGACGCCCGGAAAGCACGGCAAGCACTACACGGAAAGTATCATTCACGCGTTCGAGGGTTCGGACGGGGCGAATCCGCTGTCGCCCGTGATCCTCGACGCAGAGGGCAACGTATACGGAACCACGCGATCGCGCGCGCTCGGCGGAGGAACGGTGTTCGAGTTGTCGCCGACCGCGTCAGGCTACGAGGAAGACGTCCTGCATTCTTTCAACGGGAATGACGACGGTTCCGGTCCGCTCGCCGGTCTACTCCTGCAGAACGGCGTGCTCTATGGCACGACCCAATTCGGCGGAAGCAAAAATCTCGGCACCGTTTTCAGCGTCGCGCTCTAATCGTTCCGCCGTCGAAAGGCTCGTTGCGCTCGGCGCCGTTGGTGATGGCGCGCGGGAGCGCTAACCCGTAGTCCCGCCGAGCGCCGGTGCCCGTTTTTGGGGTAATGCCACGAAATCTCGCCGAGGCGGGTCCAAGCCCTTAGCCCCGTGACGCACCAGCCGCGAAGAAGAGTTCGGAAGATAGTTTCGTGCAAGCCCCTCCGTCGGCGAATCGACAGCCGCCGCGTCAACGATGAGCGCTGAAGCCGTAGCGGTCGCGCCCTCGCACGCGCGCGGCGCGGAGGGTCGCGCCCAAGAGGCCGCCGCGGCGGCGCGCCGCGATTCGGCGCGCCGCGACGTCACCGAACATGGCATGCGCCGCCTGCTCGTCGTCGTCGGCGTCATGCTCGCCGCGCTGATGCAGACGCTCGACTCGACGATCACCAACGTCGCGCTGCCCACGATACAGGGCAACCTCGGCGCCAGCCAAGACGAAGCCACCTGGGTCGTCACGGCCTACTCGATCGCCGCGATCATCGTCATTCCGCTCACCCCGTGGCTGCAGGGCCGCTTCGGCCGCAAGCGCTACTTCGTCACCTCGATCGTCGGCTTCACGCTGGCCTCGGTCGCCTGCGGCGCGTCCGACAACCTGACCTTCCTGATCTTCTCGCGCGCGGTCCAAGGCGCGTTCGGCGGCGGCCTCTTGGCCACCGCGCAGTCGATTCTGCGCGACACCTTTCCGCCCAAGCAACTCGGCCTGAGCCAAGGCATCTTCGCGCTCGGGGCGGTCATGGGCCCCGCCCTCGGCCCGCCGCTGGGCGGTCTCCTGGTCGACAACTGGAGCTGGAATTGGTGCTTCGACATCAACATCGGCCCCGGCATCATCTCGGCCATCTTGATGATTTGGCTCCTGCGCGATCCCGAAAGCCCGCGCGCCTCGCAGATCGACGTGGTCGGCCTCGTGCTGCTCGCGATCGGTCTGGGCACGATGCAGTACGTCCTCACCGAAGGAGAGCCGAACTACTGGTTCGCCGACCCGGTAATCGACTTCATGACCCTCGCCTGCGTCGCGAGCCTCGTATCGTTCATCTTCTGGGAGTTGTTCGGCACCAACACGCCCGTCGTCGACCTGCGCGTGCTCAAGAATCGCAGCGTCTCTGCGGGCAGCGTCCTCTCGTTCGCGCTGGGCGCGGTGTTGCTCGGCTCCACCTATACGCTGCCGCAGTTGACCCAAGGCGTGCTCGGCTTCACGCCGACCGAGAGCGGTCAACTCTTCATCGTGCGCGCCGTGCCCATCTTGCTGTTCACGTTCCTCATCGTGCGCTTGGCCACCAAGATCGATACGCGCATTCTGGTTGGCGCAGGCTTCATCACGCTCGCCGCCGCCAACCTGATGCAAGGTTTCGTCACCACCGCGCAGGCGAGTTTCTGGTCGTTCGGGTTAGCGCTGGCGCTGTCGGGCCTCGGCCTCGCGGTACTCTTCATCCCGCTGACGATCGCGGTGCTCGCCGGCGTCGAGCCCGCGCAAAGCCCCAAGGCCAGCGCCTTCCTCAACCTCTCGTTGCAACTCGGCGGTTCGGTCGCGGTCGCCGCGCTCGACGTCTTCATCGATCAGCGCGAAACGTTTCACGGCTCGGTGCTCGGCGCCGACGCCGTGCGCAGCAATCCCGCCGTCGCGCAATTCCTCGCCTCCGGCGGAAAGGTCGCGCAACTCGCGGGCATCGTGCACGTACAGTCGACGATCCTCTCGTACGCGGACGCGACGTTCCTGGTTGCGATCGTCGCCGCCGTCTGCACGCCGCTCGTTTTGCTGCTGCGCAAGCCGAAGGGACGCGCGCCCGCACCCACCCACATCGAAATGGGCGGCTGAGGCGGGCGCCCCTCGGGGGCGTTTCCGGTTAGTGGTTTCCGGGCTTGCGCTGGTGGACGATAAGCGTGTTGCCGTCCGGATCTTTGGCGAAGGCCATGTGACACACCGGCGTCTCGTCGGCGTCGCTGATGGCCAAGCCGCGCGTGCGGAACTCGGCGATCGCCGCGCCGATGTCGTCGACGGCCAGCATCACGCAGCCGCCCGTCTCGGCTTCGTCGGGCTTCCACACGCCGAACGTCGTGCCGTCGGAAAGCGTGAACTCGGCGCCGCGGCCCTGCTCGTCGATCTCGGTCGGCTGCATGCCCAGCACGTCGCGATAGAAGGCGATCGAGCGCGCCGGGTCGCCGGTGAAGTAGGCGAACAGGTCGATGCCGGTGACCCGGCCCTTGGTCTGCGGATTGGGGGAAGTCGTGGTGCTCACTCGCTGTCTCCTCGGATGAAGTGGTCGATATGGACACAGCGTAGGTCCGGTATATGACAGGTACTGTCATATTTATGCCGTAGGCTCGAAATATGCGCTCCCAGCGCCTCGTCGCGTGCATGCTCTTGCTTCAGGGAAAGCGGCGCCTCACCGCGCGCGAACTCGCCGATTCGCTCGAGGTCTCGATGCGCACGGTCTACCGCGATGTCGAGGCGCTGAGCGAGTCCGGCGTCCCGATCCACATGGAGCGCGGCCCCCACGGCGGCGTCGTCCTCGCCGACGACTACCGCCGCGCCCTGGCCCAATTCACGAGCGACGAGTTGCAGGCCCTCTTCACCGCCGCTGCCGGCCCGATGACCGACCTCGGCATCATCTCGCCCACGCGCGCGCTGCAAAAGCTCGCCGGCGCACTGCCCGCCGCGCAGCGCCGCGCCGCCGAGGCCAACCGCGACCGGCTGCTCCTCGACCACAATCGCTGGGGACGGGGCGAGCAACCCACTGCGATGCTGCAGCGGCTGCGCGAGTCGGTCTCTCTCGAACGGCGCGTGCGCTTAGAGTATCGCGACCGCGGCGGCACGGTTACCAGTCGCAACGTCGATCCGCTGGGACTCGTCGCCAAAGCCGGCGTTTGGTACCTGGTCGCGCACGAACCCGAAAAAGGCTACCGCACCTTTCGCGCCGAGCGCATCATCGGCGTCGTCGACACCAGCGAGCGCTTCACGCGCCCGGCTGGTTTCAATCTCGAAGAGCATTGGAACGCGTCGGTCGCTTCGATCGAATCGCGTCCCGCCGACGCCTACGCGGTCGTCGTGCGCGTCGACATCGACGCCGTCGCCACGCTCACCGCCTTTTGGGAATTCCAACTTTTGGCCGAAGAAGCGGGCGCCGCAACCTTGCGCGTGACCTTTCCCAATCGCGACGTCGCGCTGGCGCAACTCCTCGCGATGGGCGAACGCCTGCGCATCCTCGAACCCGCCGAAGCCACGAGCGCGCTCGTCGACTTCGCGCGCGGCGTCTTAGCGCGCTATGCGCCGGCCTCGGCAGGCTGACGTAATCGAGCGCGGATCGCGTATCGCGCGCGGTCGAGTGCGGTCCGATCGCCGTGCAGAACGAACGCGGTGTTTGCCGCGATCAACAGGGCGTTGCACTCGAACGCGATTTGCGAAGCCGGCGCGTCGTCGAGCAGTCCGCTCGCTTGCACCTGGGCGATGTTGCGCTCGAGAAGCTGCATCCACTGACGCTGATACGTCGCGATGCGTTCGCGAACCGGCCCCGGTCGCGCGCCGACCTCTGCCGCGGCTACCGCGAAGAAACATCCGCCCGGAAAAACCAACCGCTCGACGTACGACAAGAACCGTTCGCAGAGTTGTTCGATCCGCTCGCGCGGCGCGGAGGCAGCTTCCGCCGGCGCGATGATTTCGCGCACGAATACTTCGCGCGCCGCCTCGATGGTCGCGAGCTGAAGACGTTCCTTCGAGCGGAAGTGGGCGAAGAGCCCGCTCTTGCTGACCCCCGATTCCTCGGCCAGCCGTCCGATGGAGAGCCGCTCCAACCCCTCGACGGTCGCCAAGCGCACCGCCGTCTCGAGGATCGCCTGTCGCGTGCGCTCCCCATCCGATCGAGCCCGTCGCTCCGGCGCGGCGTTTGTGGGATTTTTCGCCATGCTACTTGACAAGATAGCACGAACGGTCGTATTTGTTAAGAGCGCACGATCGTGCTAACTAGGAGGTGGCCATGATTGCCAAGGGTTCACTCGTCGCCAGGCGGCAAGCCCCGCTGCGGCGCGCCTATCTCGAAGACCCGCAACGTGCCGTGAGCGTCAAGTGGGCCGCCACCAATGCCGGCCCGGGCTCCGACGTGGTCCATTCCGTCGTCGAAATCGGCAAGGGTTACGGAGTTTCACAACGCATCGGGATCGATCGCATGGTCGGCGGCGATCACGACCTGCCCAATCCGGCGGATCTCCTCTGCGCTGCGCTCGCTGCCTGCGAGGACTCGGCCATTCGCATGATCGCCGATCTGCTCGACGTTCTGATCCTCGATCTACGCGTGGAAGTCACAGGCGAGGTCGACGTGCGTGGCACCCTCGCGATCGATCGCTCGGTCAAAGTCGGTTTCCGCTCAATGAACTGCCACGTCCATTTGCGCGTGCCGCAAAGCACCGAGCAACCGCGCCTCGCGGCGCTGCGCAAACAGTCCGAAGCGTCGTGCGTCAATCTCGACACGCTCCGCTCCGGCGTCCCGGTCGCTATCGACTTTGCAATCGAAACCGCCGACGACGAGTCTCCGGCGTCGTCATCGGCTTAGGCGGGTCGTCGTCGATCGGCCGGCAGCGGATAGGCTTCGTCGAGCGGTTTGCCTTCGGCGAGCAAACGTTGCGAGATCGCGTCGTCGGCGTTCATCGCCGCACCGCGCCGCGCGACTTCTTCGGCGTGCGCCGCGGGCACGATTACCACGCCGTCGAGGTCGGCGATCGCGTAATCGCCCGGCATCACCAGTACGCCGCCACAGTTGATCGGCACGTCGATTTCCCAGGGCATCAGGCGGCCCGGCGTCGGCGTGGGATACGCGCCGCGCGCGTGTACGGTCAGCCCCATCGCGCGCAGCCCGCTGACGTCGCGCACCACGCCGTCGACGATCACGCCCGCCGCGCCCGCGGCTTTGGCCCGGCCCGCCATCATGTCGCCGAGCGCCGCCGCGTCGAGCGTGCCGAGTGCGTCGATTACCAAAATCTCGCCCGGACGTAAGCCGTCGATCAAGCCGCGTTGCAATTTACCCTTGGGGCTGACGTAGTCGGCCCGCGCCGGCAGAAAACGCAACGTCCGCACCGGACCGGCGACGATCTCCTCGCCCGCGATCAAGTGTAACGCGTTGATCGCAAAGCGGTCGACGCCGAGTGCGCGCAACACGGTTTCGGCGGTCGAGGCCGGCACGGCGCGCAGCCGTTCGCCGAGCTGCCGCGCGGCCTCGCCGTTCACGTCCGGCTTACCGGACGGTGCGCTGTAGGTTGGCCGCCGCGGCCGAATCCGCCGCGACGACGCGGCTGCCGAGTTCTTGACGGAAGATCGCGAGCACTTGCGCCGAGCGCGTTTGGTACCATTCCAGCGCCGCGTGCTGAGGACTGGTGCTTACGATTCCGGCGCTGCGCGCCTGCGCGACCGCGAACTGGTTGAGTCTGGTCCCCGGCACGCGCATCTCGGTATCGGAGTAGTTGACCACCGGGTGCAGGCTCGGGTCCAGCGTCCGTCTGACGAACTTAGCCATGTTGCGAACGTAGTCGTCGTTCGCGTCGGCCGGCACGGAGATCGCCGGGTTGGCCCCGGTCAGGTTGGCCAGTTCGACTTGATCTTCGAGGGCCGCGCCGCTCGCCTCGGCCTGCGTGGGCCGCTCGAGAGTGGGCCGTTGCGCCCACGAGCTACCTATAAAGGAATCGACGCGCTCCCACCCGGCGAAGCGCACGACATCTGCGCCCAGGACCGACTTCACGAACTCGGGCGTGAAGCGCTGGGCCGCGGTCGAGCGGTCGTACCCCGGCAGGTAGAGGTGCAGGTCGCGTACCGGCTGTCCCGGATCGGTCCCGGTGACCCGCAGCGCCAGCCCGCTTCCATCGTTACCGGCGACGCGGACGGTTAGGGAGTTGGGTCCGCGGCCCGGCAGCAGCGTGCCGCCGCGTATCTCGAACGTCGCGCTGCCGCTCCATTCGAGCAGGTAGTCGCCCGTGGGGTAGCGCTCGGTCGTGTAGACGATCCGTTCCGCCGCCTGTCCCGGCCACAGGCCGAGCAGATTTCCTGCGGGGTCGAGCGCGAGCGACGAACCGTCGACGCTCCGCCACCCCGTCGACTGTTGCAGGGCGTCGACGTAAACGAGTCCGTTACCCGAGCCCGGGCCGAGCGCGGGCAACACGGCAACGCGCGACGCGGCCTGGGCCGCACCGCCCCAGGACAAAGCCGAAGCGAGCACCGCTGCGGCAACGAATGAGCCTAAACGGGGAACGTTCACGAGGGAACACCTCTCACGGGCCTGCGGGAGGCGACCGCCGCTCTCTTCGGCGCCTGGCCGCCTTGACATTCTTTACGAGTCCGACGACAAACGAGCAGGTGTCCGTCGGACACTCGCTCGTCAGTCGTTCGCGCTCGGGGCGCGGAGTTCTTATGGAAAGGTGCTGCGGTTATTCGTAGCCGGCGCGGATCTTGGCCAGGGTCAGCGTGTTGGTCGCCACCTTGCCGTCGCCGCGCAGGACTTCGATCTTGAGTTCCGGGTAGTTCCGCTCGAAGCGCGCGCGCTTCCAATCGGCTACCGTAAACGCGGCGCGAGCCGCCCGGTCGTAGTCGTACTCGGGAAGATTGCGCTTGGCCGAGTTACTGCTGATGCGAACTTCGAAGCCTTCGAGTTCTTGGATGTTCTTTTCGATATTCTTAATGCTTGGCACGTCCGCGCTATTCGCTATCGAACGTGGAAGCCTCCTATCGCGGGAGCGCTAAATTATCGTTTTAGCGCGTTTTCATCCAATATTTGCCCGCAATCGCAGTTTTTTGGCTATATGGAGGCGAGGTTTAGCTCGGTTGCTGCGACTTTAGACGGACTGCGGGCAGCCGGTTATCCTCCGGCTGCCCGCAATTCGTCGTTCGGCCTATTGAATAGTGACCGCGACCGCTTTCGAAGGAACGCCGTTCGTTACAACTTCGAGTTGCGCCGATCCGGTCGGGATGCCCGCCGGAACGTCGAAGCTCGCCGAACTGCTCGCCGACGAGGCCACTGCCATCGACGTGAAGTCGTGCGTGCGTGCGTAGTACACCGTGCCGTTGGAGTAGCTGATGCGCACCAATGGATAGTTCGTCGCTTCCTGCGCGTCGTCGCCGTACGCGCCGTCTTGCGAGAAGCCGTTGAGATACGTGCCCGACACCGAATAGGTGCTGCCCGGAGTCAACGACGTCGGCACCGACGTGATCGTGGGCTCGATGCCTTTGAGCGTTTTGCCGGTAGCCGTGAAGATCTCCACGTCGTTGCTGCCGTCGGTGACCAACACCTGACCCGTGGGCAGCATCACCATGCGATAGTCGTAGCTCGAGTCTTGCTTCGCGTTGGGCGGTCCGGTCAGCGGCTTGAGCTTCTTGCCGTTGTACTCGAAGAACTGGCTATTGGTCTCGTACACGCCGGGGCTCGTTGCGACGAGAACGTCGCCGGTGGGCAACAGCGCGCCCGGACCGTCGGCGACGTCGAGTTGCGAGAAGCCCGACTTGGGGAACGACGGCCCCTTGCTCCACTTCCCCGTCGCGGTGTCGTACAGCGCGGTGGCTCCGGTCGCTCCGGTGGCGAACAGTATGCCGTTGGCCATCAGCACCGACGGCCCGATCTCGTAATACTGCTCGTTGACCAGGTTGACGACCGTGCTGCCCGCGCTGCTCCAGCCTCCGGTCGACGGATTGTAGACTTCGGAATTGAGCGCCGGCGATACCGGCGGTTCCACGTCGACCGTAAGCACGTCGCCGTTGGGCAGCAGCGACCAGCCCTCTTCGTTGTTGCTATCTGCCTTGCCGGTGCCGGTCGAACTCCAGGTCAGGTTCGAGGGATCGAGCAGCGCGGCTTGCCCGCTGCAGCAATTGCCCAGCATGAACGTGCCGTTGGGCAGCACCGCTCCCGGCGCGTCGCCGACCGTGGTCCAGCCGCTCGGCGGCGACACCGACGTCCAGGTATTCTGCACCGGGTCGTAGATCGCGCCGTCGGTCGTCCAGGCGTCCTGGCCGTTGTTGTACTCGCCGCCCTCGATGATCAGGCGTCCGTCGGGCAACACCGCGTCGGCGTAATAGAGCGGCGCGTAGCCCGAGGGCAGCGACGCAACTTGCGACCAGGATCCGCCGACGTAACTGCCGCTGCTGCTCGGGGTCAGCTTATACCAATTGGAGCTGTTGTCGTGGATCAGAACCGTGCCGTCGGTCAGCAACACCGCGGTGCCCGCGCCGTTGGATCCAAACGGTGCCGTGGCGGTTATTTCGGTCCAGCCCGAGGCCGCGGCGTCGCGCTTCTCTTGCTGCGTCGGCGGCCGAAGCAGCCGGGTCATGTGGCCGAACGGGTCGAGTCGTACGGAGTGGGACGGAAGGGGATGGTAATGGGCGGACGCGACCGCCGTGGCGAGGATGGTCAAGACGCCGGTCGAGGCGGCTATTCTCAAAGGCTTAATCAAAGGGGTGTCTCCAATGCGAACGCTGACCGTCCGCGGTGAACGGGGGCTGGGCTGGGGTTCTTTGCTAATAACCCTCCCATGCCCCCTAACGCGCGAGCCGGCCCGTCGGCCGATTACGAGACGATCGTCGTCGGTTTGGGCGCCATGGGCTCCGCCGCGCTCGCGCACCTCGCGCGGCGCGGGCGGCGCGTGCTCGGCATCGAGGCCTTCGCGCGCGGGCACGAGTTGGGCGCCTCGACCGGCCGTTCGCGCATAATCCGTCAAGCCTATTTCGAAAATCCGGCCTACGTGCCGCTCTTGCGTCGCGCCTACGCTCTGTGGCGCGATCTGGAGCAAACGAGCGGCGCGCGGTTAGTCGACCTCGTCGGCGTGCTGATGGTCGGCGACCCCGCAGGCCCGGTCTTGAGCGGCGCGCGCGAGAGCGCGCGGTTACACGGCATCGCCCTCGAAGAACTCGATGCCGCCGCGCTCTCGGCGCGCTATCCGTCGTTGCGTCCGCGCGCGGGCGACGCGGCGCTGTTCGAACCCGAGGCGGGCATCGTCTATCCGGAAAAGGCGATCGCCGCGCAGTTGGCCGCGGCCGCGTCCGCCGGCGCCGACATGTTCTTCGAGTCCCCCGTGACGCGTTATCGCGGCGAGGCCGACGCCGTGGTCGTCGAGGCCGGCGGCCGCGAGTTCCGCGCCGGCTCGCTCGCGCTCTGCGCCGGGCCCTGGTTGCCGCGCCTCGCCGCCGCGGCGAACCTGCCGATACGCGTGCAGCGCAACGTGCAGATTTGGTTCAGGCCTGAAGTGTCCGATTACGCCTTCGGCCGTTTTCCGGCGTTCTTCGTCGAGCGCGAGGCGGGCCGAGCGCCGCTCTACGGTTTTCCCGACTCCGGCGACGGGGTCAAGGCGGCGCTGCATTCGCACGGCGTGGTTACTACGCCGGACGAACTCGAGCGCGCGATCCTGCCCGGCGACGTCGCCGACGTTCGGGCGGCGCTCCACGCTTTCGCGCCCGGTGCCGCCGGCGAGTTCGTTGCGGGCAAAGCGTGCATGTACGCGCTCACCCCCGACGAGCACTTCATCCTCGATCTCCATCCGGGCGACCCGCGCATCGTGCTCGCCGGCGGCTTCTCCGGCCACGGTTTCAAGTTCGCGCCGGCGGTCGGCGAGATCGTCGCCGACCTGATCGAGCGCGGCTCGACGCCGCTGCCGATCGCTTTCTTGCGCCTCGCCCGCTTCTGATGCGTCCGCGCGCGGCAAGGGAATCGAGCGGTTCGCGGACCAAGCACGACGCATGCGAACCGGTCTGCGCTCGATTCTCTTACTGACGTTTGCTTGGACGATCTGCGCCGCGGCGGCCGCGCCCGCTCGCGCCGACGTCCCGCTCCTGCTCCGCGACCCGACGATCAGCCGCACGCAGATCGCTTTCGCCTACGGCGGCGACATCTGGATCGTGGGCCGCGAGGGCGGCGCCGCGCATCGGCTGGCGACAGGGTACGGCCTCGAGTCAGGGCCGATCTTCTCACCCGACGGCACGAAGGTCGCCTTCACCGGCGTCTACGATCGTAACGTCGACGTCTACGTCGTGCCCTCCACGGGCGGCGAACCGACCCGCTTGACGTATCACCCCGGTCCCGACATTGCGGTCGGTTGGACGCCCGACGGCAAGGACGTGCTCTTCCGTTCGAATCGCGACAGCACGAACGATCCGAACATGCTCTTCACGGTGCCGGCGACGGGCGGGTTTGCAAAACGCTTGCCGCTGTCGATGGCCGAGACCGGTTCGTTCTCGCCCGACGGCTCGCACTTGGCTTACGTGCCCAACTTTCGCTGGGAGCCGTTTTGGCAAGGCTACCGCGGCGGCCAGACGACGCCCGTCTACATCGCCGACTTGGCCGATTCGAGCGTCGTGCGCGTGCCGCGCAACAATTCCAACGACGACGACCCGATGTGGGTCGGCGACACCGTCTACTTCCTCTCCGACCGCGACGGGCCGGTCACGCTCTTCGCCTACGACACGCGCTCGCGAAAGGTCTCGCGGGTCTTGCCCAGTTCCGGTTTCGACATCACCTCGGCGTCGGCGGGCCCCGGCGCGATCGTCTACGCAAAGTTCGATTCGCTGCACGTCTACGACTTGGCCACGCACGAGTCGCACGAGCTGCACGTGACGGTTGCCGGCGACATGCCCCAACTGCGTCCGCACTGGGAGAAGGTCGCAACCGAGATCGTCAACGGCGGCATCTCGCCCACCGGCGAACGCGCCGTCTTCGAAGCGCACGGCGAGATCCTCACCGTTCCCGCCGAACACGGCGACGCGCGCAACGTCAGCAACAGCCCCGCGGTCGAAGATCGCGACCCGGCGTGGTCGCCCGACGGCAAATGGATCGCCTGGTTCTCCGACAAGTCCGGCGAGTACCAACTCTTCATTCGCGACCAGAAGGGTCTCGAGCCGCCGCGCGTGATCGACCTCGGCGAGCAGTCGTTCTTCTACGGGCCGGCGTGGTCGCCCGACAGCAAGAAGATCGCCTACACCGACAAGCGCCTCAACCTCTTCTACGTCGACCTCGACCACCCGGTGCCGGTCAAAATCGCGACCGCGGCCTACGAAGGTTTCGGGCAGTCCGACTTCAGCGAGGCCTGGTCGCCCGATAGCCG
>Ga0326727_10014339_pt1 | contig 17304 bp, 20 predicted proteins | sample MB2enrmetagenome_FD_207643 | JGI IMG/M metagenome (GOLD analysis project Ga0326727, IMG submission 207643) | Lab enriched peat soil microbial communities from McLean, Ithaca, NY, United States - MB29MY | ecosystem: Environmental > Terrestrial > Soil > Wetlands > Peat | place: USA: New York...
CACGGCCATCGTTACCGGCTCCTGCGTTGGCGGGCAGGGCACCGAGGACGAGGGATTCGTTAATCTGTACCGGCGCAATAACCCGCGGGGAAACCCATTGACCATTCCGCGGGTGATGAATAATGCCGGGGCCAGCCGTATCTCGCAGGAGTTCGGGATAGTGGGGCCCGCGTGGACTGTCTCGACAGCCTGCTCTTCATCCAACCACGCGATTGGTCAGGCGTTCCGCATGGTGCGCGACGGCGATGTGGATGTGGCCCTGGGGGGCGGCAGCGAGGCCATCTTCAGCATGGGCTTCCTGAAATCGTGGGAAGCGATGCGGGTAGTGTCGCCGGATACGTGCCGGCCGTTTTCGAAAGACCGCCGGGGCCTGATTCTGGGTGAAGGCGGTGCTTGCCTCGTGATGGAATCGCTGGAGAGCGCTCAGGCGCGCGGGGCCAGAATTCACGGCGAGATCGTTGGGTTCGGGATGTCCGCCGACGCGCATCATATTACACAGCCGCTGTGCGACGGAGCGGCGCGGGCCATGCGCCTGGCGATGGCCGACGGGGATGTTCAACCCGAGCAGATCGGCTACATCAACGCGCACGGCACCGGCACAACCGCCAACGATGCCACAGAAACGGCCGCGATTCGTGCGGTGTTCGGCGAGCACGCCGATCGGCTCGCGGTAAGTTCCACGAAATCCATGCACGGCCATGCGCTGGGCGCGGCCGGTGCGATTGAAGCCGTGGCCACCGTCCTCGCGCTGGAGTGCGGCATGCTTCCTCCCACCGCCAATTACAACGAACCAGATCCCGCGTGCGATCTCGACGTCATCCCTAATCGGGCACGCGCTGCCCAGGTAGAGTGCGCGCTGTCGAATTCGTTCGCGTTCGGCGGGTTGAATGCGGTGATCGCAATAAAACGCTGGGTATAGTCGAAATGTATGCGAAGCAGGCCGATCCGAAAACGCTGCCGTGAAACGAAGAGTCGGTAAAGTTCGGCTTCAAAAGGCGCTGAAGCCTGTAAAGAACAACGTAGCGAGCGCCCGAATCCTCCAAAGGCATCTGGGTTCGTGGCGAGGCATCGTCGCCGTTCCGGAGGCGACTCCTTCGGATCGGGCAACGCTGCTAACGGTATCTGCCAGCGGAGAACTCCGGTCAACTCTCATCAAGGAATCGGAATGAGATGATCGATGCTACTGCTCGTCTTTCTTATACACACTTAGTTCGTAGTCGCCACCTAACCTCCATCCAGCATTGGCGATTGTAGCCAGCACCTTGACGGGATCAGCGTAGTCCACTATTGCGACATTCATCTCACTCAGGTTCTTCAGGAGGGTGACACTGCCATTCTTTATAATCACAACTCCTTGCAGCGGTTTGCTTTCCATGCTTTGACCATATCACACGTCCAGAATGGGTCTTGAGAAAGATACATGTTGCTTTGCTTCTATTCGCAGCGATCAATCAAAAATCACCGTCTTGTTCTCATACAGAAGGATACGGCGGTCGACATGCCAGCGGACTGCGCGTGAAAGCACCAGCCGTTCCACGTCGCGGCCTTTCTGCACCAGATCGTCGAGCTGATCGCGATGTGAGATGCGAGTCACGTCCTGTTCGATGATGGGGCCGTCGTCGAGAACCTCCGAAACGTAATGCGACGTTGCGCCGATTAGTTTGACGCCGCGCCGGTAGGCGGCCTGGTAAGGACGAGCGCCGCTGAACGCCGGCAGGAACGAGTGGTGCACGTTGATGATTTGGCCAGGATAGCGCGCCACGAACTCGGGTGAAAGCACCTGCATGTAGCGCGCGAGAACGATCAGATCGATATTGTTCCGCTCAAGGACGGCTAGTTGCTCGGCCTCGGCCTCGCGTTTCGCCGACGGAATCACCGGAATCAGATGGAAGGGTATGCGGTGAAACTCCGCGAGGGCGCGTCCGTGGTCATGATTCCCGATCACCAGCGGAATTGTGCATGCCAGTTCGCCGGATTGTTGGCGATGGAGCAGGTCCGCAAGACAGTGCAGGTATTTCGAGACGAAGATGGCCACGCGCGGAAGCCGCCGCGAGTATTCGACGCGCCAGCGCAACCCGAGTTCAACGGCCAGAGGTTCGAAAGCCGCACGAAACGCCGTGTCATCGAGAGCGAACGAATCCAGCTCCCACTCGATGCGCATAAAGAACAGGCCGGCTTCGTTATCGCGATGTTGGTCGGCATGCAGGATGTTCGCGCCGTGATCGTAGAGAAACGTCGAGATCTTCGCGACAAGGCCTTTGCGGTCGGGGGAATCGATGAGCAGGATGGCTGAGTTTTTCACAGTCTGTAACACAACATAACAGGGTTTTGTGATACAACGGCTGCGGGGCTCGACCAGTATGTCTCTTCGCGAGGAGATTGCGGATTTTCTTGGGCGCAAGCGGATCGCCGTCGTGGGTGTCTCGACGGACGGGAGCCACTTCAGCCGCGGACTCTTTAAGGAATTTGTGGCGCGCGGGTATGACGCCGTTCCGGTGAACCCGAAGGCCGAGGAAATCGAGGGGCGGCGTTGTTTCGCTTCAGTCCGCGACGTTGAGCCGCGGCCGGAGGCAGTGCTCATCATGACGCCCGCGGCTAAAACCGACGCCGTGGTGCACGACTGCGCCGAGAGCGGCGTCGATTCCGTGTGGATGTACCGGGCTGGCGGCGAGGGTGCGGTGAGCGCTCCCGCCGTGGAGTTTTGCCGGAAACGCGGGATGCATATCGTTCCCGGTGAGTGCCCGTACATGTACTTCCCGAACGCCGGCATCCACGCGGTGCATGGGTTCTTCCATAAGTTGTTCTCGCCGGCTTTGCGACAGTAGAGGGATGACGTTCGACGTCACAGTTCTGGGCTGCGGCGAAGCTTTCGACGAGCAATATACGAACACGTCTCTTCTTGTTCGGGTAAAGGACAAGACGATCCTGCTCGATTGCGGCTACAGCGCTCCTGCGCCGTTCTGGAATGCGGTGCCCGATGCCGATGCAGTCGATCTCGTCTACATCAGTCATGAGCACGCCGATCACTGTTTCGGTTTGCCCGCCGTGCTTGGGCGCATGTGGGAGGACGGCCGGAAGAAGCCGTTGGTCATTCTGAGTCAGCCTCGGGTGCTCGGGCGCGTCCGCGAGTTGATGGAGGCGGGTTATCCTGGGCTGCAGGCGAGATTTCAATATGCCATTGAATACCGCGAGGCGGCACCCGGCCAGTGTGTTCGATGGGAAGGGTTGGAGTTTGATTTCGCGCCAACGCGCCATTCCGTCAGCAACCTCGCGATGCGCGTCGCCGTTGGTGGAAACAAGTTCTGCTACAGCGGCGACGGCCAGTTCACCGATGAAAGCCGCGCGCTGTTTGCGGGCGCCGGGCTGCTGATCCATGAAGCGTATTCGTTCGATCCATCGCCCATTCACGGCGACTTTCCAGGCGTGATTCAGATGGCCGCGGAACAGAATGTAAGCCAAATTGCGCTCGTGCATATCTCAAGAAAAGTGCGCTTTGAGGAAGGCGAACGCATTCCTAAAGTCAACGCCCTCATCCCCCAACCGGGTGACCGCCTGACGATCTGCTAGCACTCTCCTGGTGGCGCTGCCAGCGGCAGAACTCAGCGGGCTTGACCTGAGGCATTGAACTGCTTTAGAATGAATAACAAAGGACCATCTATGGCCCAGCCATCAACACTGCGCGCCCCTCGGAACCTGGACATCCTCGGCATGATCGTGCAGGAGTATATTCAGACCGGCGAGCCGGTAGCCTCCCGGACGATCTCCCGGCTGCTGCGTTCGCGCCTGAGTCCGGCCTCGGTGCGCAACGTCATGGCCGACCTTTTCGACGATGGTTACCTGATGCAGCCGCACACGTCGGCGGGGCGTGTCCCCACCGAGAAAGCGTTCCGGAGTTACGTGCAGTCGCTGGCGCGCGCGCGGGTGCTGTCGGGTGAGTTGAAGCGTTTGCAGGGGGAACTGGGTCAGGCGGAAACGGTGGAGCGGCGGGTGGAATGCTCGTCGCACATGCTCATGGAAATGACCCGCGGAATCGGCATCGCGGCGGCTATTCCCACGTTGAGCCAGACCCTGGACCGGATTGAGCTGATCACACTCGCCGACCGGCGCGTCCTGATGGTGGTGATCACGCAGGATCATATGGTGCGGCATCGCGTAGTGGCGCTGGAGGAAACCGTACGCGAAGGCGAACTCGAATCCATCCGCAATTACATCAACGGCAACTTCAGCGGCTGGACTCTGTCCGAGCTGCGGCGCGAGTTGAGCGAGCGGCTGGCGCACGAAAGCGCTTTGTACGATGCCGTACTGAAGCGGCTGAATATGCTCTGTTCGCGCGGCCTGCTGGAGTTCGAGCTGTCACCGGAGATTCACGTCGAGGGCGCGGGAAATCTCCTTGGCCTCGATCTGCATCTAACCAGAGAGAAGATGCGGGAGCTGTTTCGCGCGCTCGAGGAGAAGAAAAAGATTCTGGAAATGCTGGACCGGTTCCTTGAGCTGCCGCAAGGCGAGATCAGCGTGCAAGTAGGGCTCGGGGACGCTCATCCGATTATGCGCGAGCTGTCGCTCGTAGGTGTTTCCGTGGCGCTGCCAGGAGGGCTAACGGCCCGCATTGCCGTGCTCGGACCCATGCGCATGAACTACGAAAAGGCGATGTCGGCCGTTCTGCACATGGGGCGCGCGTTTCAGAACACGGCCTCGTGAAGTGGAATCGTCGAGCGGCAATGCCGCGCCTGAATCGTAAACTGGAGTTGAACCATGGAACCGACAAAACCAACCGCAACCGAAGACGGACCCCGTATGGAGGGGGACAGCGTACAGACCAGCGATGCGGCGTCGGCTCTGGAAGCAGTGGTCGCGGAACGAGACCAGCTTCTTTCGGAACGCGCGGATCTGCAGGACCGTTTGCTGCGCCGGCAGGCCGAGTTCGACAATTTCCGCAAACGCGCGGAACGAGAGCGCGCCGACGTGCTGGAATACGCGGCGACGGAAACCGTGCGGACTTTGCTGCCCATCGCCGACGATTTCGAACGCGCGCTGAAGGTGGAATCGGCCGATAAGGAATACGCGCGCGGAATGGATCTGATCTATCAGCGACTGGCCGACGCGCTGACAAAGCTGGGGCTGGAGCCGATCGCGTCGCAGGGCAAGCCGTTCGATCCCAATGTTCACCATGCCATCGAAATGGTGGAAACGGACGATTTCCCGGATCATACGGTGATCGGTGAATTCCAGCGCGGATACAACTTCCGTGGGCGTTTGCTGCGGCCGGCCATGGTAAAAGTCGCGGTGAAAAAGACGTCGTGAAGCTGGACTATTACGAGGTTCTGGGCGTCAGCCGCGATTGCGACGACGGTACGCTGAAGAACGCCTATCGCAAGCTGGCGCTGAAGTACCATCCCGACCGCAATCCCGACGACGGTGACGCCGAGGAACGATTCAAGCAGGCCGCCGAAGCTTATGGCGTGCTGAGCGACCCGCAAAAGAGAGCGGTTTACGACCGCTACGGTCATCAGGGATTGCAGGGGGCCGGGGGCGCCGGATTCGATCCGTCGCAATTCTCCGATTTCAGCGATATTATTGGCGATTTCTTCGGATTTGGAGATCTCTTCGGCGGAGGCGGGCGCCGCCGCACTCGCGCGCAGAAAGGCGAAGATCTCCGCTACGATCTGGAAATCAACTTGGAAGACACTATCCGCGGTTTGAGCGCGGATATTCAGGTGCCGCGGACGGAAGCATGTTCACGGTGCGAAGGCAGCGGCGCCGAGCGCAACGACGGCATGACCACTTGCCCCATGTGCCACGGCCGCGGCGAGGTGATTTATCAGCAGAGTTTTCTCTCCATCCGGCGGACCTGTGGGCAGTGCAACGGCCGCGGCCAGATTATCCGGCGGCCCTGCACACAGTGCCGCGGTGAAGGTTACGTACGCGCCGAACGGAAACTGAAGGTCAATATTCCTCCCGGCGTAGACACCGGCACGCGACTGCGTCTGTCGGGAGAAGGGCAGCCCGGAGCCAACGGCGGTCCGCAGGGAGATCTCTACGTTTTCGTGCGCGTAAAGGAACACCCGGTTTTCCAGCGCAGTGAGGACGATCTGGTGTGCACCATCCCGGTGAACGTGGCTCAAGCGGCGCTGGGAGCCGAGGTGGACCTGCTCACCTTCGACGGTTTACGCACGGTGAAGATACCCGAAGGAGCGCAGGGCGGTAGCCGCATTCGGCTGAAGGGTCTGGGAGTGCCGAGGCTGCAGGGGCACGGGCGCGGTGACATGGTGGTGATGGTGGAGGTGCGGATTCCCAGCCGGCTCTCGCGCGAGCAGAAGAAGCTGTTCGAGCAGTTGCGGGAAACACTGCCCGCCGAAAACGACCCAGCGGAGAAGGGCCTGCTCGATAAGGTGAAAGAATACTTTATGTAGCCGGACGGCCCGGGTCCAGCCGTCCCGTCTTTTCCGCCCACTCACGGAACATTGCCGCAAATTCGCGCGCCGGCGTTGAACACAGTTCTTCCAGAGCGTACTTCATTTTCCGCTTCCAGTTCGGATATTCGGCGGTGGTGCCCGGCAGGTTCTGTTGTTCGGTGTCCTTGAAGAGGTCTTCCTGGTTGAGCAGCATCAGCATACATGGAGTGCTCATCAGAAACCCGACAATGGCATGATGCAGCTCTCCGGTCAACTCAGGCAAATACGCGGCGTTGCGTGTCCAGTTGTCCGGAACAAGCCGGAGACGGTGCAGCAGGTCGAGGATTTTCTGCTTATCGGCGAGCCGTTGGGCGATCGCCCGCTGCACAGCTCCGTCGTCCGGCAACACGCCCGCCTCCCGCCGTGCCAGGATATCGCGGTTCTGCCAGAAGCCGGCCAGCGTCGGCAGATCGTGCGTGCTGACGGAAACCAGCGCTAACTGAGGATATTCGCCCGGCGGCTTGAACTGGCGGTCCGCGTTCTGCTCGAAATAGAACAGGCGATAGCTGAGAATCCCGAATTTCGCGAGGGTTTCGCGCGCGTGGTCGGGCACCGTGCCCAGATCTTCGCCGACCATGATTGCGCGGTTGCGCACGCTCTCGAGAGCGAGGATGCGGATGAGGTCCTCATAGCGGTCGCGCACGTAGGTTCCGGCGTTGGTTTCCATGCCGTCGGGGATCCAGTAGAGGCGGAAAAAACGCATTACGTGATCGATGCGCAGTGCGCCGCCATGCTGGCAGGCCCGCCGTATCGAGTCGGAGTAAACGCGGTAGCCGTCGCGATAATGGGCGTCTGAGTTGGGGGGAGGGAAGCCCCAGTCCTGTCCCTTCGGCGAGAACTCGTCAGGCGGCGCTCCGACGCGGCAGCCACTCACGTAGAACTCAGGCAGCATCCATAGGTCTGCGCCAAAGCGGTCGGTTGCGAGCGCATGGTCATGATAGAGCCCGATGCGCATTCCGAGCGACTGGGCGTGGGCATGGGCGCGTGCGAGCTGAGCGTCGGCGATCCACTGGATATACTCGTAAAACAAGACGCTGCGCCAGTGTTTACGGGCGAACTCCTGCGTCTCGGGCGAATCGGCTGAGCGCAGAGGCTCCGGCCACGCGGGCCAGTTCCAAACATCGGGATGGCTGCGGTGGATGGCCGCGTCGAGCGCGGAATGAATGGCGAAGCGGCGCAGAAGATCGCCCTCGCGGCCGGCCCAGGCTTGAAACTCGCCAGCGCGTTCAGACCCCGCGCGGCGCTCACGCAGGAATTGACGGAAGGCCAGCTTGAGAAACCGCAGCTTGATGCGGCTCACGCGCTCGTATTGGACTTCACCTGCGTCGCGCAGCCCGGCCAGCTCCCTCTGCACCGCGGCGGAACCGAGCAGATGCCGCGCCCAGCACGATCGCGCGAACTCAGGTACCGCTTGGACATCGATATAGATGTGGTTCCGGTAGTAGCTGCAGTTCGGAAGGTATGGGCTGGTGTTGTAAGGAGCGCGGTTGGGAATGTCGTGCAGGGGATTCAGCGCGATGAAGCTGGCGCCCAGAGCGTCGACGGCCCAGGCGGTGAAGCGCATCAGATCGGTGAAATCACCGCAGCCCCAGTTGGCCGCGGAGCGCAGACCATAGAGGCTGACGCCAACGCCCGCGGCGCGGAAGTTCGATCCGTTTGCCGGAGCGTACGCTTTCTGTGGACAGACGATGAGGCGAGAGACGCACCGGGATTCGCCTGTGGTGAGGGTTAGCTGGTGATACCCCAGCGGGAGGTCCGGAAGCGAAATGTGGCCTTCGGCAAGAGAGCTCTGGAACCGGCGTTCGGAGCCGTCTTCGAGTTGCAGATGCACGTCCGCGACGGCCACCGGCTTTGCCCGAACAGAAACACTCGATCCTGCCGTGATCACAATAGTGGGCGGCAGCGGCTCAACATTTTGCCGTTGCTGCGTTTCTCGAATGGCCGCATCGATACTTTCCTTGTTGCCGGTATCGACGCCCAGAGATTCTAGAATCGTGCGGATGGCCTGTTCCGACGCAAAATGCCGGTTTCCGAAAATGTCCCAGTAGCTCTGCTCGATACCCCACAACTCGGCGGCTCGCGAAAGAGCTTCCGCGTAATCGCGCGACGGCTGGACAGGAAAGGGGGGGGAGGCCATCAGGTCTGCTCCCATTCTAGCCGTGGAGCTGCACATGCAAACCGGTTCGCCGAGCCGTGGGCATGGGATAATGCGGGTATGCCCGACGGCGATGCCCGGTTCGATGTGAGTCTGCCTCCGGAATTGTTCGCGCGCGTGGACAGCGAGGGTGATGCCGGACTCGGCGAGAGCATTTTCACCACCACTCTGGACAAGGCGGTAAACTGGGCGCGCCGCAACTCCATCTGGCCGATGAGCTTTGGCCTGGCCTGCTGCGCCATCGAGATGATGTCGATCATCGCCTCGCGCTTCGACATTTCGCGATTCGGCGCGGAGGTGATGCGCGGGTCGCCGCGGCAATCGGATCTCATGATCATTGCGGGCCGCGTCTCGAACAAGATGGCGCCGGTGATCCGCCGGCTGTACGAGCAGATGCCTGAGCCCAAGTGGGTGATTTCAATGGGCGCCTGTGCGACATCGACGGGCGTGTTCAGCAACTACGCTCTGATCCCGGTGAATCAGGTGATTCCGATCGACGTCTTCGTGCCCGGGTGTCCCCCACGGCCTGAGCAACTGATCTACGCGATCATGCTGCTGCAGAAGAAGATCGATGCCGAACGGGGCACCATCAAGAAGGTCCTGAACCTCGCTTGAGTCAGGCCTGACCTCGGCGTTAAACCGGTCTGGGTTGCTCTAGCCGGATTTTCCCAGCGAACCCCGCTTTTTCGACTCATACGATCCGCGCAGCCGCCGATAAGACAAGGTAAAAGGAAGGTGCGAGGGATACTCCCCGCGCCAGGTTGCCATGGACATCTCATCGGTCGATCAACAAAGAGCTTTACCCGCGAACGCACCGCAGCCGATTCCCCCGGAGCAGACCGCTGAACGCCAGAAACTGATTCAGGCGGTCAAGAAAGTGAATCAAAGCGAGATGCTGGGAGAGAATAACGAGCTGACGTTCGCGATGGATCGAAACAGTCGCAGGCCGGTGGTGCGCGTAGTGAATCGCCAGACGAACGAAGTTGTTCTCCAGATTCCTCCGGAGTACGTTTTGCAGATGGCGGCGGATTTGAAACAAAGTTCCTGACGCCCGTGCCGATAAGGCAGTTGGAAACCAATGCAGCACTCCGTTTACGACAGCTACCAGGAAACGGAAATTCTGTCGGCCAATCCGCTCCATCTGGTTTGTCTTCTGTACCGTGGGGCCATTGGCTCCATCGTGACGGCGCGGGAATCTCTGGCCGCTCGCGACATCGCCGGGCGCTCGCGGGCGGTGAATAAGGCCCTGAGGATCCTCAGTGAGCTTATTTTCACGCTCGACCACAAGCAAGGGGCCGCAGTCAGCAAACCGCTGGTGGAGCTATACGTCTACATTCAGCGCCTGCTTGTCGATGCTAACTGCCGGCAGGTGGATCCACCCCTCGCCGAAGCGCTGAAGCTGATGACCACTTTGCAGGAAGCGTGGGAGATCTGTGAGGTTGCAGAGCCCGCTGCGCAGGAAGCGGAACAGAGCGAATCGGACTACGCGCCGATCAGTTGTGCCGGCTAGAGCCATCGATTCCGCGCCGAGTGTCAGCTTTCACCGAGCATGTCGTTGACGATGCCGGCGGCGATATCTTCGGCGGAAACATGGTAGGTTCTCTGCTGAACCCGCGTGCGAATCTGCTCGATCCGCGCGGATCGCGAAATGTCGGACACGTTGCCGGTTGCCGCACTGGATAATTCGACGCGATCGACCGATGCGAGCTGGTTCTGTAGAGAACTGGCGGGTGACTTAACCCGATCGGCGTCAAGTTGCGGGTTTTCTTCCGGGCGGGCCGGGCTTTTGCGGACAGGGCCGGAATCCGAAGGGGGCATTGCAGGATTGTTTTCAATTTTCATTCCGGTTCCCGAGCTCAGTCGTCACCATTGTAGCGATACCCAAACCGCCTCGCGCCGCGATGGTTTGAGCGAGCTGCTCTTCGGCCATCCCCAACAATGTGGAGTTAGCCCCGGGGTCGTCGCCGTCCTCCTCTTCTGCCGATTCGCGCACTGAACGCAGCATCTGGCCGACAAACAGCGCCTCAAACTGTTCGGCGGCGTGCTGAAGGCCAGTGGGCAGACCAGTCTGTGGCGGCAACAACGGCTGCGCGGGTGTCGTCGTCTCGATCTTCATATAATCTCCAGTTCGGCTTCGATTGCGCCGACAGCCTTCAGCGCCTGGAGTACGGCGATGATATCTCGCGGTGTTGACCCGGTAGCCACGAGCGCTCTCACCAGTTCGTCCACTGTGGCCCCTGGCTTCAGGCTGACATTCTTCACGGGTTCCTGCTTGGCGGAGACGCGGGTCTGCGGTGACACTACGGTTTCGCCGTTTGACAGCGGCAGCGGTTGTGAGACCGTCTCCGTCGTCTGAATCTCTACAGTGAGCGGACCGTGCAGAACGGTCACCGGTGAAATCGCAACGTCGCTGCCCATCACGATGGTGCCGGTGCGTTCGTTCACCACTACCCGCGCCGTATGGCCGGGATCGACCGAAATCTCCTGAAGCGCGGCGATGAAATCGACCGTGTGACTCCTGAACCTGGCTGGTACGTTGACCGTGATCAACGCCGAGTTTTCCGCGTGTGCAATATCGCTCTGGTCTGCCCCAAAACTCTTGTCGATCGCCTGTGTGACGCGAGCTGCCGTGGCATAGTCGGGGTTGCGAAGCTGGAGGCGCACGCGCTCGCCGGGTTCTACTGAGGGTGGGGCTCGCTCGATGATTCCCCCGTTGGGGATTCGGCCAGCGGTGGGGTGATTTACGGTCTTCGAGGCGCCGCGGCCTCCTGCTACAAAGCCCCCGGTCACGACCGATCCCTGAGCGACGGCGTAGACCTCGTTGTCCGGTCCCTTGAGCGGAGTCATCACCAGCAGACCGCCCTGCAGGTTCGAGGCATCGCCAATGGCCCCCACCGTGACGTCCAGATGGGCTCCAGGCTGGCCAAAGGCCGGAAGCGTGGCGGTTACGATTACCGCGGCCGTGTTCTTGACCTGTATGGCCGAGGGCAGTACCGTGACGCCCATCCGCGAGAGCATGTTGGTCAGCGTTTGCGCGGAGAACACGGTGGTCACTTTGTCGCCCGTGCCATTCAATCCCACCACCAGGCCATAGCCCAGCAACTGGTTGTCGCGCACGCCTTCGAGACTGGCCAGATCTCCAATCCTGGCAGGCGCGGCAAGTGCGCTAACAGCGACGATGACTGAAGCGATAATGACGCGGCAGGGCATGACTAAAATGGCAACAGACCAAGCAGCAGGCGATAGAGGATGAATGGCCTCCGTACGGAGTCTCCAACCACGCCCTTTCCGTTGATGCTGATTTCGAGGTTGGCAATCTGCGCCGAACTGACCGTGTTGACGGTCGATACGTCGTCGGGCCGGACCGTGCCCCGGATCAGCACGAGTTGCTTCTCCCCGTTCACCGTGATCAGTTTCCGGCCTTCGATCATCAGATTGCCGTTTGCGGTAACCGCGCTCACCAACACGCTGAGCGTGGTGCTCAGCGTGTTGGTGCGGCTGGTCGTTCCGGTTCCCTGCAACTCCTGGTCACCACTTGTATTCGCAAGATTCGCCAGCGCACCGCTGCTGTTGGTTAGCCCGGCCAGCGCCGCAATGGAATTTGCCACACTCGATTTTCGCGACGTATTGGTGGCCCCCGTGGTAACCGCGGAGGCCTGGTCGGATACGATGATAGTCAGGAGATCGTGAAGGCGGTTGGCGCGCAAATCACGAGCGAGATCGGCAAGCCGGCCGCTGCTTGTATACAGCGATCCAGGCGAAGGTTGAGGAAGAGGCGCCGAAGACACCTGCGCGGCCGGTACAACCGCGGGCGTGTTCTTCTCCTTACTACGGCCACTCGCAACGCCATAACAAACCAGGAGCAACGCCGACAGGATCGCCCATCCCCGCGAGCGCTTCATGATCCATCTCCCAGGCTGGCGCGAACCAGTGCCCGATCCTTGCCATCCACCACGGCGCGGAAGCTGGCCCGGCTGGATGGGTTCCTCAGCACGATGGTGTCGCCTTTTCTGCCCCCGCTCGTGGCGACTGCATCCAGCGTGATGCGGGCGTTGCCACTGATGGCCAAAACCCGGACGTTATCCCCGCTGCGGACATCGTGCGGCTCCTCCAGCATTTCGCCCAGGATTTCCTGGCCCGCACGGATGGAACGCCGGGAGACGCGCCCGGCAACGGTTTCAGTTCGGTCAATTGCAGCACCTCGACGCGAGGGGAAACGGGGGAGCTCCGCTATCCGAATCTGTTCTGTTTCGATCACCCTGCCCGGCACGATATCGGTAACGGCGAGGCAGATTCTTGTCATCGTGCTGATCCGCACGCGGGCCCACACTTCCATGCTCCGTGTGTCGTCGAAGAGGACCCGTCCGCGCCAGAGCACCGGAACGTCAGGCTGAGAAAGAGGAGGCTCGCTCAGTCCGGTCAGCCGGAATACAAGACGACCTCTCGGCACCCCATAACGAGAGCGGTCAACGATGCTGATTCGGACCACCTTGCCAGGGAAAGCTTCGGTCATGGCCGCCGTTATTTCCTGTTCCGTCAACTCGCGAACAGCGCGTTCGACGCAAGTGCCAGCGGCTGGAAGATCGCCGAGTCGGATTCCGGCGGCGCGCTCGGCGGCAATGAGCTCCCGGGGAAAGAAGGCTCTGCGAACACCCGGCGCGGGTGCCCTGCCGACGATCGTCTCCGGATCCGCCGCTGCGAATGCTGCGATTGACGAAGCCAGATCCCGCGCGTGGATAACCGGCCCGTTGATCTGGATGCATTCGCAAAAGGCTGGTTCAATTGCCAGCAGGAGGACCAATGCTATTCTCATTGCGGAATCTGATTGACCTCCTGGTACATTTCGTCGGCCGCATGCACGACTTTTGAGTTCGCCTCATAAGCGCGCTGGGTAACAATCATGTTCACGAACTCATCCACCACGCTCACGTTCGATTGTTCGATGTAGCCCTGCAGCAGTGTGCCCACACCATCCTGGCCGCCCGGAACTCCGACGATGGGTTCACCGGAGGCATCCGTCGGTGTGAACAGCGTCTGACCGACACTATTCAGGCCGGCAGGGTTGGCAAAATTGGCGAGCTGAATCTGACCGGCGACCTGCGATGAGGTCTGTCCGGGTTGGGTGTAACTGATTGTTCCATCGGCCGCAATTGTTACCGACTGCGCCTGGGCCGGGATGGTAATCTGGGGCTGGACCGGGTCTCCATTCGCGGTAACCAGATTTCCATCGGCATTGAGTTCGAAATTACCCGCGCGGGTGTACGCAAGCGAACCATCCGGACGTTGCACCTGGAAGAAACCCTTCCCCTGGATCACCACGTCCAGCGGATTGTCCGTCTCCTGAAAATTACCCTGCGTAAAGATGATCTCGTTCGAGGCGGGTCGTGTACCAAGGCCGAGTTGCAGCCCGCTCGGTATGATTGTCTGCGAACCGGCCGCAGCTCCCGGCTGAATGAAGTTTTGGTAGAGCAGATCCTGGAACTGCGTTTCGCGCATCTTGAAACCGGTGGTGTTCGCATTCGCGAGATTGTTCGCGATGTTGTCCAGGTTCATCTGTTCGGCGGACATTCCACTGCCAGCCGTATAAAGCGCCCTGATCATCCGATGCTCCTCTTATTGACCGCAGCCATCGGCCGCTATCCTGAAACTTTCGCCACATTCTGAATTGCCTGCTGATTCATCTGATTCCCCAGTGACATCGCCTTCTGCAGCATCTCGAACTGACGCATCACCGTCACCAGGCGGATCGCAGCTTCCGCCGGCTGCACATTCGCCGCCTCAACGCTGCCCTGGCGAACGCGCGCGGATGCAGGCACCGGCGTCAGGTCCGACGCCGAAAGTTGAAACGAGTTATTACCCTGCTTGCCAAGCGCGTCCGGCGCCGTGAAGTCCACCAGCTTCAGTTGTCCCGCAACCACGCCGTTTTGATCGATCTCGCCCATATCCGAGACTTCTACCGGCTGCGAAGGATCAAGGCTGATCGGCTTCCCATCGGTTCCTTCCAACGGATCGCCATCTCGCGCCGACAGAATGCCCTGCGGGTCAATATGAAAATCCCCGCTGCGGGTGTATTTGTCACCCGAGGACGATTGGGCGACGAAGAAGCCCTGGCCATCGAGGGCCAGATCCAGCGAGTTTCCTGTTGCCACAATCGATCCTTGTGAAAAGTCGGTCCAGATGCGATCGACGACCGGCGACTCCGCCGACGGAGGCCCGGTTGCGTCCTGGGCGGCGAGTGCATCCGCTGAGACATACGTCGAATAGAATTCGCGGTCAGCTTTAAAGCCAGTCGCTGAGGCGTTCGCAAGGTTATTCGCCAGCATGTCCAGGCTCTCCATGCGAGCACGCATTCCGCTCGCGGCCGCTGTGGTGAGAGCATCCATTGCCACCGGTGCAATCGCAATTCCGGGGCCGAACTATAACTACTGCACTCGTGTTCACAAGTGCAAGATCAGTTCCTGATTGGCACGACTAATCCACTAGCGTGTTTCTCAATGGAACATCCCGTACCGTTCCCGGATCCGAATGCCTTCGCCAGCGCGGCAATGCTTATGTTTTCGAACGGCGCTGGAAGTGCCTCTCACCTGGACGTGCGTGCTGTTGCGCTTCCGGCATTTATCGATACTTCGACCGGGGCTATTCCCATAGCCTCTTTGGCGAAAAGCAATACTGCGGCGGCGACGCCGCAGCAAGGACCAGACAAGGATGCGAGTTCGGATTTTCTGGCTCTGCTGCTGGCCGGACTCGGATTCGAAGCAGAACCCCAGGGGCCTCCGGAAACCGCGCCGGTGTCAGGCAGCCTCAACCCGCAGAGAGGGATACCGAAGAAGAGTAGCATCGCTCCGGTCAAAGAGATACAAACAGCGCAATCCGGGGACGTGGCGCTGTTGTCGCCCCTCCCCGTGGCCACAACACAGACCGGGGTGGCTCGTTTGATGCCACAAATCCCTCTCGAATTCCGGAAGGCAACCGGTTCGAGATTGTCCGAGGGCAGCTCGGACGCCATTGTGAACGCCGAGGAGGTTTCCCGTGGAGCGGTGGTCGAGAAAGCGCCTGCGGTCGCCGCTGCGGCAGCCGCTATTCCAGCCACCACTCCGGAACCTGCGGCGCCTGAACCGGCGAGCAGCCCGGAAATCGCTTCGCCCTCTGCCAGCACTAAAGCAGCCCCGGACAGCGGAGGCCCTGCGCCGCCGCCACAGAATGAAGCCGAAATCGCCTTCGAAGCACGGATTCACCTCCGTACGTCTGACGATCAGGACCAAACCGCCCTGCCCGGTGGCACCGAAACAGCAGAAACACCAGGGACGCTCCAGCCCGCGATCAGGACGAGTAACTCCGGACCGGTGCCGGCCTCCATTTCAGAAACATCCCATTCCGGGCTGGTTTCGCAGGTGAGCCGTCCTGCTTCGGTGCAATGGCAGGATCACAAGGGCTCAGGAAAGCCGGAGCCGGTTAAGAGTCCGCAAAACCAGACTGATGATGACTCGATCTCCGAAAAACTGCCTCCGGATAACGACGCAAATGATGACTCTGCCGGACGGGAACAACCGGACTCCGCCGCTCTTATGCCCTCGACCGTGCCGAACGAGATACCTGTCGATGGTGCGCCTTTCAGCCAGGAGGCGCAGTCATCCGGTGGCCTGCTTCCAGCCCCCGCCCCCGCGATCGGTTTCCAGGCGGCTGGCCTGGTTAAGTCTGAACCGTCAACGGGACTTACTGCGCAAGACATCAGTGCGGCCGCTCCGCCGATACCGTCCGCTGGCGCGCCGGCCAGGGACATTGCCATACAATTGCAAGATCCCGGCGGTCCGCGCGTCGATGTTCAACTAAGCGATCGCGCCGGAACTGTATACGTCGTTGTACGGACTCCCGATGACGGTCTCGCGAAAGATCTTCGAGCAAACCTGCCCGATCTTGCACAAAAGTTGAGTCAGCAGGGGACCGACGGGGATGCCTGGAGCCCGGTCGAGACACGCAATACTGCGGGCGATCAGCCGAATCCCGGTCACGCCCAGGAACAGGCAGGCGGGAATTCACAATCTTCATCCAATGGCCGCGATCCAGGTGGAAGGAACGGTGAACGGGAGCAACGCCAACATCCCGACCAGGAGGATGAGTTCGAGCAGAGCTTCAGTGGAGCTCTTACGGGAGTCACAACATGGCAACCAATCCGGTAAGTTACGGCTCACCCGCGGCGGCGGCCGGAGCCAGTTCGTCTTCAGGAGCCAGCGCGAGTTCGAGTTCGAACTCGTCACAGAGCCCCGAGGCTACGAAACAGGAATTCATCAGCCTTCTGGTGGCTCAGTTGCAGAATCAGGATCCGCTGGATCCTGCCGACGGCACCCAGTTTCTTTCACAACTGACTGAAATCAACAGCTTCGAACAATTACTTTATATCCGTCAGGACCTCGATCAGATCTCGGCCCAGGACACTCCCACCAGCGGGTCCGGCGCCAGCTCCGGATCTTCGACACCGGGAAGTTCAGGGGCTGCGGCGGCCAGCGGCAGTCAGTTGCAGAATTAGCGGCCGCACCCGGAGGAAACCATGGGCATATCATTCTCTACCGCGCTCTCGGCTCTCAGCGCCACTTCCACGGCCATAGCCGTCACGGGGAACAATCTGGCGAACATGGACACGGACGGGTTCAAGGCCAGCACGGTGTCCTTTCACGACCTGGTGACCCAATCACTGGGGGC
>Ga0326727_10014340_pt1 | contig 17302 bp, 18 predicted proteins | sample MB2enrmetagenome_FD_207643 | JGI IMG/M metagenome (GOLD analysis project Ga0326727, IMG submission 207643) | Lab enriched peat soil microbial communities from McLean, Ithaca, NY, United States - MB29MY | ecosystem: Environmental > Terrestrial > Soil > Wetlands > Peat | place: USA: New York...
GTTCCCATCCGAGTCATGGATTCAGGCAAAGCGACCACAGGATTCATCCCTTCTACGCAAGTTTCGATTCGAATGGAGAAGACGGTTCGCTCAAGGTGGGGCGCGATTCACACTGAGCCGCGCAGGTAGGTACTGCTACGGGTACCCGATCTGCAGTACGATCTTGCCGGATTTGTGTAGTGCGCCCGCAAGCATGAGTTGCGCCTGGCGCGCCTCCGAAAGCGGCAGGATTGAGCCCACACGCGCTGTGATCCTGCCCGCGTCAAATAATGTTGTGAGTGTCTGCAGGCGCGCGGTGGTCACCTCGGCATAGAAGAAAATGGCCTCTGCTGGGAGCGGCTGCGTCGAGACTGAGGTGACGAGTCTGCCTCCGGGTTTCAACGAAGCGACGCAGCGTTGAAACGTACTGCCCCCGACCGTGTCGAGGATCGCATCCACTTGTGGGAGGTCCTGCTCGAATGCGGGCTTGCTCGAGTCGATGATGGATTTCACGCCCAATGATCGGAGCAGGTCCTCGTCATCGAGGTGGGCGATGGCAACAACGTGGATTCCGGCGTCTACGGCCATTTGTGCAGCGTAGGCTCCGACGTTCCCCGCGGCTCCGACGACCATTACCGTTTGTCCGCGCATCGCCTGCGCATACTGGAACAGCATTTGCCAGGCGGTTACCGCAATGACGGGAGCCGATGCTGCTTCTACGTGATTCAGCGATTGCGGTTTGCGGGCGACCATCCCTGACGTCGCGACCGCGAACTCGGCCTGGGCGCCACAGAACTGCGGATTGGTAACGCCATAGACTTCGTCGGTCGGCGCAAAGCCCTTGACGCTGTGGCCAACCTTCTCGACGACACCGGAGAAGTCCGAACCGAGGGTAAGCGGAGGCTGCGGGCTAACCTTGCTCTTGCCCTCACGGATGATCGCATCCCAGGGAGCGACGCCCGCGGCCATCACGCGCACCAGAACTTCGTTTGGGCCGGGCGACGGCATCGGTACATCCTCGACCACCACGACGTCGGGCGGCCCGAAGCTATGAATTCTGGCTGCTTTCACGACCAATTGCTCCTCGCCTAGAAGACGCCAAAAGCCGATTCAGCCGAAGCTAGAAGACGAACACGACTGCAACATCTGTGATCATTTAATCCTCGCCGGGAGTTGATTGATCACCGCCGCGCCCGCTTTGCCCGCAACCTCGTCCTGGGAAGAATTGGACTATGGTATCGGTTGTTTCTTTGTGCGAGCGGTGCTCGAAATCAACTCCGGTTGTTGAACGAGTCTAGGACCTTCTGGTGACGCCAGGCATTCCACACACCCGTCGCCGCTTGTTTCCACTCACTCCGCTCAGCCCTTTGCCACTTCCGATTTTCGTCTCTTGTCATATGTTCGCAAAACAATCTCAAGCCACGAGCAGGATCTTCCCGACACCGCCCTTTTCCGCAACTGCTTGAGCCTCAGCCGCGTCACTGAGCGGTAGTTCTTGGGTAATTGGGATTACTAGCTTGCCATCTCGCACCGCCTCCGCCATGAACTCGAGCGTTTTCCTGTCGAATTTCGAGAATACGTGCACCACTCTTACAGACGGGTATTTCGCGGCGTTCTGCGGCACCTCTACAACCGACGCATAGACTCCTCCCGGCTTGACCTTGGCGATCAGCTTCTCGGCGGTTCTTCCGCCGACCGTATCCGCCACCGCATCGAGCGGTGGAAGATTCGCGAGCGCGCTGTCGTCGTCGGTTGCGACCACCTGATCCGCGCCGATGGTCTTCGCTTCATCTATCTGCTTTTTCAGGACTCCCGCGATCACGATCGCGCCGCGTGCCTTCGCGGTAAATACCGCCGAACGTCCGACATTTCCTACAGCACCTACGACCATAACGGTCTGGCCTGCTTTGATTCCCGTCGCGGAAAGGAGCTGGTTGCCGGTCACCGTCACCAGCGGGAGTGCCGCCGCCTGGATCAAGTCGAGACCCTTCGGGACCTTCGCCAAGACCGCTGCCTTCACGACACAAAGTTCGGCGTAGGTATTGTCCGCCATCGTGAACACTCGGTCTCCGACGGAAAAGCCTTCCACTCCGGGCCCAATGTTGACCACAGTCCCCGCCATATCGACGCCTATCAGCCCTGGGAACTTCATGGGGTAAAAATCCTTCGTTAATCCGGCACGTCGCTTGTAGTCGATCGGATTCACGCTCGCAGCGGCGACCCGCACCAGCACCTCGCCTGGACCGGGTATTGGATCAGGATAGTCTTCAAATTTCAGCACTTCCGGACCGCCATATTCGTGGACAACGACTGCTTTCATATTTGATCTCCTTTGTGCGTTGGGCCAACATACACTAACGACAAACTTAGATATTTCGGTTGTGCCGGTAACTCGATATCCGCCAAAACGAGGGCGAAACACTCGCTCTCAAAGCCGGCCGTCCCTTTGCGAACTGGCCGCCTAAGCGGCTTCGTTCCGCGACTTGCCGGCCTTCTCGCCCAGGAAACTTATCAATTCGGCGTTGACTTCATCCGTGTGGGTCCACGGAACGCAGTGTGGACCCTCTTTCACGACTAGCAGGCGCGCTCCTTTGATGAGCTTGGCGGTGCGCGGTCCCGCAGCCGTGATTGGAAGAATGCGGTCGGCATCCCCGTGAATCACCAGTGTGGGCACATCGATGCGGCCCAGATCCCCGCGGAAGTCTTCGTGCCAGGTTGGGATACACGCCAGGCTGGCGATGGCGGAGGCGCCGGCCGCCACGTTCCAGCTAGCCTGGACGGCTTGTTCGCTGACACGCTTACCGAGCAACAAGTCCGTGTTGTAGAAATCCTTGAAGAAGCCAGTGAAGAACGCGTAGCGGTCAGCGGCCACAGCTTTCTCGCTGGCGGCAAATATACTGGCATCCAGACCTTCGGGATTGTCGCCGGTCTTGAGCAGGTACGGCGGCACACCGGAGATAATCACGGCTTTGTTCACGCCCTTGGAGCCGTATTTTCCGATGTAGCGTGCCACCTCGCCTCCGCCCATCGAAAAGCCGACTAATGTGAAATCGTGCAGCTTGAGGTGGGTGACCAGCTTGTGAAGGTCCTCTGCGAACGTGTCGTAGTTGTAGCCTGCGGTCGGCTGGCTGGACTTGCCGAAGCCTCTGCGGTCGTAGGTAATGACCCTGTAACCCGCTTCCAGGAGAACGGGCACTTGCTTCTCCCAGGAAGCACCGCTCAATGGGTATCCGTGGATTAGAACAACTGGTTTACCCGAGCCATGGTCCTCGTAGTAAAGCTCGATGCTGCCTGAATTTTCTTTTCCAACTGTGACGTATGGCATTGCTTTTCTCCTTTTCTATCGCAATAAACAAAGCTTGTGATTGGTAGGGTCTGGGTTTGACCAAGTTATTGTTAAACTGGACGCCATTACCCTAAGATGCACTGATTCTCCCGCTCGAGAGTAGCTCGTCCTCCATGAGTTCTGTTTTTGGCCCACTTCAGCACATCCCAGATCTCGCACTGCAAGTAAAAGCCTGACGAGATAGAAGGCGCTATCACTCCTTCGCTAACGGCATCGTGAACCAATTCACGCACTGCTTCGTAGCCCGGAATCTGCACTCGCTTGGCGAGTTCGATAAGTTCTTGCACTGGAAGTTCATGTTCAGCAATCATCGATAGCAGTAACATAAGCCCGTCGGGACCCGCGAATCGGTCAAGAGCTAATCCCTCTACGATGCCCCGGTTTTTTCTGAATTCGTCTCGCGGATTGTACCGACATCCGTACGGCTCTTGCGATCTTGCGCCACTGTTGCGACGGTGCACTAACCGTAAACCGCTTACCTTTGGTTTACCCCTGGTGTCCTCTGCCGCAAGCCACTCTACCCAGCCAGCCTGCAGATCTGGCACAAGTTGACCGCAGCTATCACAGCGCCAACCGGATCGAATGGATTTATCTCTCGGCATAACTCTCACAATCATCCTTCCACGCGAACTGGCGTGAGGCGAGGTCTCCACAAACGAGTTGAGCCTCACCTCACGATGCGTTCAACGAGTCACCGCTTTCTTTTGAGGATGAATGCCCAGTTCGTGCCACGACGTTTCCGCGAGGTTCACGTCGTAGTAGCTTGCAGCTTTCTCGATGTTGGCGAAAGCCAAAGCGCGATCGGCATCGGAGACGTCGATTACTTGATCGAATCGCGCGACCGCATTACGGACATGTTGTGCATCGGTCAGTGGTTCCTTACGCTGTTTCGGAAATGCGTAGACGCTGTCGGGCAAGTCGCTCTGCGTCGTCAGCCGTCCATGTTTCTCGTGAGGTTTCCAAGTTGCTTCCGGCATGTCTCTACCATCCTTTCTCTAAACACTTGGCTAGAAAGCGAGCGGAGTGCCTACCCGACCTACATTTAGTTTTGCCGCGATCGTCAAGCAGCGCGCTCTTCTTCAAGTGCTTTGACTTCGCTCAGTCTCCCGGTGTCCACGTCGAAAATAGAGCCGCGCACGGGCACCTCTTTGGCAATCCAGGGATGCGACCGGACTTTCTTGATCTGCTCCCGTGTATTTTCCTCAGGGTCCTTATAGGAGAAGAATCACATTGGAGCCGGCGACGCGTCCCCGGTAGCGGCTCTCAGCTTCGCGTTCATTTCGTCATCTGTGAACGTCGTGAACCCGCAGCCGGTGTGGTTGAGGAGCAGTATCTCTGTGGTTCCGAGCACACGGTTGGAAACAATAAGCTCCGCGAGAACATCTTCCGTAACCGCCGGTCCGCCGGTTCGGATGACATCGATATCGGCTTGCGGCAGGCCCAGGATTCCAGAAAGGTCTGAGAGCCGTGGATCCATGCAGGTTACAACCGCAATTTTGGGCGTCGGACGCTTTCCCAGCGTTGGATCGTAACTTGTTGCGTAGTTGCGGTTTGCTTCTAACGCTTTGTCGATAATACTCATTGTTTCCTCCTGACGGGTCTTGCAATGTCGCTCGTCCGACCGAATCGGCTGCGATGGAGCGATTACACCCGAGGTGCTCCGGCGAATCAATTGGACGATGGTATTGGCGATACCTTGGTATCGGCCCCCCTGCAATGAACCACGCACTACTCCGCTCCCATATGTCCGATCCATGCTTTGGCGGTGGTCGATACGTTCGTCCAATAGATTCGTCATCGCGATTCTGGCTTAATTCACAGTAGCTGATCGGAGGAATTATGAGCACTGCAATCACTGGGATTCGCTTGGCACGCTGAAAGGATTCGTTGAAATGGCAACCTACATTCAGACAGTTGACATCGGACATTTTGCAACGGCGGATGAGCGCGAAGCACTCACTCGCGAAGCTCTGACTCGCGAAGTGCGGCGCGGCTTGATGGCGCGGCCACGCTCGCTCTCACCCTGGATGTTCTACGATGCGGAGGGGTCGCGCCTTTTCGAGCGCATTACGACGCTTCCCGAGTACTACCCCACGCGCACAGAAAGGGCCATCCTGGCGGGATGCGCAGATGCGATCATTGCTGCAGCTCACGGCGACAGATCGTTGCCGTTGCGCCTCGTTGAGTTGGGTGCCGGCACGGCCTCCAAAACCTGCATTCTGCTCGAAGCTGCTTTGCGCGTTTCGGACAATGTCACCTACGTGCCAGTTGATGTCTGCCCCGACGCTCTTAAGTTGGCATGCCAAAACGTTGCATGCGCGTTGCCGGAGGTGCGCATGCAGCCCATCGTCCGGAATTATGTAACTCACCCGCTCCAACTCGACCCCTTCCACGGCACTACGCTCGCACTCTACATCGGCACAAGTATCGGCAACTTCTCGCCTGAAGAAGCGCGACTCATTCTGAGACATTTGTGTAGTCAGTTGCAAACCGGAGATGCGCTATTGCTCGGTACAGATATGGTGAAAGACGATCGCACACTCCTGGCTGCTTATGACGACAACGATGGAATCACCGGAGCGTTCAACTTAAACATCCTGCATCGCCTTAATAGAGAACTAGGAGCTAACTTTGACGCCGCTTGCTTCCGTCATCGCGTGCTTTGGAATTCCATCGAATGTCGGATCGAGATGCACCTCGAGAGCACGCAAGAGCAGGATGTGAGTATCGACGACGCGGACCTTGATCTTCACTTTATGCCACGCGAAACCATTCACACCGAAAATAGTTACAAGTTCACAGACCAGGGCATTCGAAGGCTACTCACACAGGTCGGTTTTGAGGTCAGAGGGACATGGAAAGACAGTCGCGGTTGGTACACCCTCACGCTTGCGTGCCTCGGGTAGCTCAGTTGGAGTGAAGTGCCGAATTAACGGCCTCAAGCAGAGCCGTGTCACTGAAAGGCTTGAACAGGCACGCTACTGCACCTTGTTCGAGTAGTCGCGGGCGAACAGTCCTATCTGTGCTAGCGGTGATAAAGATGATCGGAATCTCCTTCCCGCTAAGCTTCAATTCCCGCTGAAGGTCAGGTCCGCTTATCCCCGGCATGGCGATGTCGAGGATCAGGCATTTGGTTTGGCCGATGCAATCGGACGCGAGAAACTCTTTCGGCGACGAGAACGCGCGTACGGCAAAACCGAACTCTTTTAGCAAGTCAAGTAGCGACTCGCGTACAGATTCATCGTCATCGACAACTGACACGAGCGAACGCGTAACTGTCATAGATTTTTCATGCCGTGCCCATAGCCGCAGGCGTCGGCAACGCTGAACCCTGTATATTCGCACTCGCGCCGGTGAGGAAGTCGACATACCCGTCAGCGAGTGCTGTCCTTAGCAATCCGGGCAGCGGATTGACGACGAGACTGTTCTTCGGGGAGACTTTTCTCGGCAGCGCTCCACAACACGAGCTTGCGCCACTCCAGGAGGCACTGTCTATTGCATCTTAGTATTGGTTTGCCAATCTGAGGCGAGGAACGGTTCGCAGATGGGAACGCCACGCTGCGAAGCCGAAATCCCTTAGGTAAGTCCGGTAACGGCTCGTGCAAGGATTCCTCACGCCGCATCCGTCCCTGCAGCCGTCGGAATTTCGCGAACACTGTCGGCGCGAGTCAAACCCCCGGGTGCACGAGGAATGGAGAACGAGAACGCAGCTCCCGGACCATTATTCAGTGTTGCCCACAGACGGCCATGATGACTCCCAATAATCGAGCGACTGACGGAGAGTCCGATTCCCATACCGTCATTCTTGGTGGTGTAGAACGATTCGAAGAGTCTGTCCGCAGCTTGAGGGTCGAACCCGACTCCCGCATCCTGCACCGTCAGGCGCACATGATCGTCTTCGCCCGGTTCAGTTCGAATCAGCAACAGCCGCGGACGATCGTCGACCGCGCTCATCGCGTCGGATGCATTCCGGATCAGGTTCAGGATGACCTGTTGAAGCTGCACTCGATCGCCGGTGACAGCCGGTAGATCGTCGGCAAGTTCCTGCTGCAGTATCACTCGGTTCCTCTGAAGTTCGCTCGATGACAGCGCAAGTACCTCTCTCGTAGCGTCGTTCAGGTCGACCGACTCATTCGTGGTCTCTTTCTTGCCAAAGAGTGCGCGCAATCGAGTGATCACCTCAGACGCCCGGTTGCCATCGCGAATCATCCGCCGCGCAGTTTCGCGTGCGCCGTCGACGTTTGGAGGATCGGCGGCCAGCATGCGCATACAGGTGCTTGCGTTCGTGACAATGCCGGACAGCGGCTGGTTGAGTTCGTGGGCGATAGACGCCGTCAGCGTTCCGAGGCTCATCGCCCTGGCCATATGTGTAAGTTCCGATCGAGCCTTGTCGCGTGCCTCTTCCGCCAGCCTGCGCGCCGTGACATCCTGAACCGAGGCGATGTACTCCAGCTGACCATCCTGGTCGCGGGTCACATGAGCGACTGCATGCATGTACTTGATCGAATGGTCCGGCATCAGCAAGCGGTACTGCCACTCAAAGTTCTTGCTGCCGTCTCGTGCCTGGTCGACCATTTTCTCGATCAAACTGACGTCTTCCGGATGAACTCGAGTACGGATCAGTTCGAGCGTCACGGGCACTCCGATCTCAAACTCGTAGATGCGATAGAGCTGCTCTGACCACGTGATTTCGTCCGTCGCCACGCGCCAGAAAAAGCTGCCGGTGGAGCTTAGGCTCTGAGCTTCGGCGAGAAAAGCTTCGCTGCGCCGCAACTCGTCTTCAGCCCGCTTGCGTTCGCTAATGTCCCTCACCGCTCCAGAGACAAGCGTACCTTCCTCGGTCTCTAGCGGACTCAGGCTGATCTCCACCGGAAACTCGGTTCCGTCTTTCCGCCGCCCGTAAAGGGTCAGACCCTCACCCATCGGCCGCACCCGAGGCTGCGCAAAAAATCCCCCGCGGTGCCGAGGGTGTCGACCACGAAAGCGTTCGGGCACCAGAATCTCAATCTCCTGCCCCAGGAGTTCTTCTCTCCGATATCCAAACACATTTTCCATCTGTGCGTTGACCAATACGATCCTGCCCTGCCGATTCACTACGACCATCGCATCCGGTGCGGATTCCAGTAGCCCTCGGAATTTCTGCTCCGCCAGCTTGCGTTCTGTAATGTCCTCGGAGAGCGCCATGAAAAATCGCGGCACTCGCTCTGTGCCCGGTACCACAGAAACACTATTACGAACCCACATCAGACTGCCGTTCTTCCGCCGATATTGCTTTTCGATCTGAAACTGCCGCCGCGTTCCGGCCAACAGTTCCCCGATGAGCCTCCGGTTCGGTTCGAGATCCTCTTCATGGGTAATGTCGAAAAAAGAGAGTTTCTGCAATTCCTCCTCGCTGAAACCCAACATCTTCTCGTACACGGGATTCACGGCAAAAAATCGACCGTTCATGTCAGTCAGCGCAACGCCGATGGCTGAGTTCTCGAAAACAGAGCGCCACCGCTCCTCGGCTGCGGCAAGGTCAGCAGTTCTTTGCGCAACCTGCTGATCGAGTTCGGCGGCGAGACGGCTCTGTTGCCTCCGGAGCCGTGCCTCCTGCAGTCCGATAGACGACTGATTGGCCGCTACGCTCAGAAGAAGTACTTCCGTTTGCCGCGGAAAATCCGTCCGCTGAGCCGCCGCCACGATCACGCCAAGTTCGCCCTGTAACCCCAGTGGCAGAGGCACGATCGAAACCTCTCCCTCACCCATAAGGTTGCGCAGCAGTGGAGGCCATTTCCGTGAACCGTTTTTCAAACCCTGGCTGAGTGCCTCGCAGATCTCGTGCACCGGAGGCATCGGTCCTCGCAGTCCGGCGATCTGGACGATCTCAACGGGCGCCTCGCCAACAGGATTTGTCAGCCTCACAGAGACCAGGTCAAGGCGCAGCATGCGCATGAGCGCGTCGAGCAAAGTATGGAGAACCTGGGATGGATCGCCGCCACTCCAGATGGCGGGAAGAGCAAGCAGGCTGACAAGATCGCTGATGCACCGCTGAAGGCGCTTGATCTCGCCAGAGGCATGTTCGGGTTGCACCTCCATAACTAGGCCGCCCTGGAGGACGAGGAAGTCCGCATCGCCCGCCGTTCGCGAACTTCACGCAGGAACTCTTCGGGCGGCACAAAAAACGGATTCTGCTGAAGGATGCCTCCGATGATGATCATCGGGTGCGTCCGCATGATGTCGATCACCGTGTCTCCTCCGAACTTCGAGAGATGATAGGTGCAGATGACCGCGTCATCATGCCGGCGCCACACATCATTCACACGCGATTCGAACTCGATGAGGTCGTCTATGTACGATCGATCTGCAACCACCCAGTCCATCCGACAGCAAATGCGGTTCAGCGGGAGTCCACCCTTGGCGTTGCCGCTAGCCATCTGCTCGAACGCTTCCAGCATTCGATCCTGGTCGAAACGGCCGTCCCGAATATAAGCTTCGGTGTTGATCCGGACCTCTAATTGCCCACTCTGCTCGGCGGCTGTTGCATCGATGCCCGCCGCGGACAACCGTTGCAGATGGTCGTGACGTTGGTCCGGATTCACGACGTGAACCGCCTTGTCGCCACACTCGAACCCGTCCTTAATGAACGGAAGCAGCACGCGATATTCTTCGTCGTCGCTATTGAAAAATGCGCAAACATGACGTACTTCGCCGAGTTGGGAACCAGCAAGGGAAATCGGTGCTGTAGTCTTCTTCATGGTGTTCTCCTCCCACAGGCGCCGCTTGCAACGCAGGTTTCTATGCTGCCCGGCTCACTCCCTTCATCTTGTCCGCCCGGTTTCAGGACCAGCACGCCCACTACTCCGGCAAAATACTTGAAGGACGGTGTCTGTGAATTCCGCGTCTTCACGAATAACTATGACGGTGAATATGGCCGTTACGCCGCCGTAATCGCTGCGGGCGCGGGGCGGAGCCTCGTGGCCATTTTCACCAGGTCGGCAAGAGAATCGGCCCTCATCTTTTGCATCACCTTGCCGCGATGTGCCTTCACCGTGATCTCGCTGATGCCAAGCTCCCCACCAACCTGTTTATTCAGCAGGCCGGAAACCACCAACGCCATAACCTGCCGTTCACGCTGCGATAGTGACGCGTAACGGTCCCGGAGTACCCGCATCTCCGCCTCCAGGCCAAGAGCAACTCGACTACGTTCGAGGGCTGCCCGGATGGCAATCAACAGCACGTCATCATTGAATGGCTTCGTCAAGAATTCGACAGCCCCCGCCTTCATGGCTTGGACAGTCATGGGCACATCACCGTGGCCTGTGATGAAGATGATCGGCATGTCCGTCCGTTCGACGGCGACGCGCTTCTGCAGGTCGAGGCCATTGAGGCCTGGAAGAGAAACGTCAAGTACTAGGCAGCTTGGAACAAGGGCTTGTGTGCAGGCAAGGAATTCTTGCGCGGAAGCGAATGTTGCCGGCTGCCAGCCTTCATGGCGGATCAACAATTCCAGCGACTCGCGCACGGAGACGTCGTCGTCGACAACGAAGACGATTGGTGTGACTTGCAACATTTGCGGTCACCCCATTTCATGGCCAAGTGCGTGCACCTAAACTCATGCTTCACTGTGCACACTTGACTGATGGCGCCCCCACCGTTCAGGGGATTCTACCAGAGAGCCTCTCATTTGTGCGGGGAGGATGGCTGCAACCGTTATCTTCGAATGGGAAATCGTGCGGCAATTTGCTCAGTCAATCTGCCACCCGCTGGTTAGCAGTAGAGCAATACCAAAGTATCGACGATACCATCGTCCAATTGTTCATCTCCCAAAGTTCTGTTCTGATGACTCGCGTCGACCGAATTCAATCGGAATCGTCATAACGGGGGCCTTTGTTGCGCCGGCGAAGAGCATGGGGTCGCTATAGATACACGTGACAAATAAGCATCTCGGAACGGAGCACATCGTATGAGAGGATTTGCTTACCTGTTGGTTGCAGTTGTGGCGCTAACTGGCGTGGTCGTCTACATGGCTCACGCCTCTGGACGCTCCGATGGAGAGGCTGATCCGGTTTTCGGAATCACAATTCCTCCCGGATACCGCGACTGGAAGCTGATCTCTGTCGCGCACGAAGAAGGCAATCTCAACGATCTTCGCGCCCTTCTCGGCAACGATGTAGCGATCAAGGCATACCGCGAGGGGAAGCTGCCTTTCCCGGACGGCACAATCATCGCACGCCTAGCCTGGAGTTACGTCCCGTCCGAGGAAAACAACAAAGTCTTTGGCCGTTCCCAGTCTTTCGTGGCCGGGCCCGCCACGAACGTTCAGTTTATGGTAAAGGACTCGAAAAAGTATGCGGCGACCGGTGGCTGGGGGTTTGCTCAATTCAAAGACGGCAAACCTGCGGACGCGGTGCTGCTCAAAACCTGCTTCCCCTGCCACGAGCCCGTCAAGGCTCGCGACTTCGTCTTCACCGAGTATGCACCTTAATTAGGGGAAGGTCCCATGGACAAGCAAGGATGGTTTTGCAATTCGATTTGCGAAGACCAGATCGACATGGCGGAGCGCGAGTTATCGGCGTTCATTTGTGCCGTGACGGAATTGTTTGGTCCGGAGCAGGCTAGGCTTTCGACGGAGGACTGGCTCAACGAGTCAGAACAAATGGATAGGCCGCCTCGGACCACCATTCGAGATTGGCGAGCAGTCACAGTCGCGGCCTCGGCTCGACTGGCAAATCGTGTGACTGAAGCACGAGATCGTCGAGCGCTCGCAGCATCGACTGACACGAAGGTTTCGCCAATACTATCGTCCAATTGTTTCGCATCCGCGCTTCTGGTGTGATGCCTCATCGCAGCCGATTTCGTTTACCGAAGCATATTGAATGGAGGAACCGTTATGAGAAGCTTCACATTCTTCTTGGTTGCAGTTGCAGCAACGGCCGGCTTTGTCGCGCTGATTGGCCCTGTCCCCGGCCACGCGGACGGGCAATCCGCCCCCTACGTGACCGACATCCCAAACGGGTACCGAGGCTGGCAGTGGATTTCCTCGGCCCATGAAGCAGGCAACCTGAACAGTTTAGGTGCCGTCCTGGGCAACGATGTGGCGATCAACGCTTACCGTGAAAGGAAGCTTCCGTTCCCGGACGGCACGATCATTGCTGCTTTGCATTACAAGAACGTGCCGTCGGACGAAAACAATAAAGTCTTTGGCCAGGCTCAATCTTTCGTTCCGGGCGCTCCCACGAATGTTCAGTTTATGGTCAAGGACTCAAGCAAGTACGCGGCAACTGGCGGGTGGGGGTTCGGTCACTTCGCGGACGGCAAACCTGGCGACGCGGCGTTTATGAAAAGCTGCTTCCCCTGCCACGAGAAGGCCAAGGGGAGCGACCTTGTCTTTACTCGTTATGCACCGTGATGAGCGGCAAGGCACCAGTTTCAGGTAGTTCTAACGATGTGAAGGTTGATTGAGAAACAAAGGCAGCACACGAAAATCTAGAACAAGGGAGAAGATGATATGTCGCACCACTACTCCGGTCCGGACTTTGGCTTTCCCCACGGGGACGCGCGCCTCGATCTTACTGACCTGTATGCCTTCCCCAAGCCTGGGGATTCGAGGAAGTCCATCCTTATTATGAACGTGCACCCATCCGTTGGTGTAAACCCAGCCGGGCCCACGACGGACGAGCCCTTCGCGACGGAAGCGCTGTATGAGCTCAAGATTGACACCGACGGCGACGCCGTCGCCGATATCGCGTACCGAGTGCGATTCAACTCAGACAAGGAGGGAGCGCAGACCGCAACCGTACGACGGATCGAGGGCCCGCAGGCCGCCAGCACAGGTGACGACGGGCAGACAATTATAGAAGGCGCGCCGGTCTCGACCGGACGCGGGGCACACGTGACGGGGGGCGGGGACTATCGCTTTTTCGCTGGCTGGCGCAGCGATCCATTTTTCTTCGACGTGGAGGGCGCCCTAAACAATCTGCAGTTCACCGGTAATGACTACTTCGCCGACAAGGACGTGTGCAGCATCGTGCTGGAAGTACCCAATTCTGCCTTGGGCTCTGGAAAAGTGAGTCTGTGGGCACGCACGCTGGACGGGGCAAGTGGACAATTGGTTCAGGCGGATCGCGGCGCGCGGTCGAATCAAACTCCCTTCCTTGCCGGCGAGCAGAACGCAGCCTATCTCGCTGCGGAGCCGGCGGACGATGCCCGTTTCGTCCCCGTTTTCGCGCACGCGCTGGAGCACACCGGTGGTTACACGCAGGCGGAAGCAACGCGGGTCGCAGGGACCCTGCTGCCGGACGTGCTCCACTATGATCCCACGCGGACAGCGTCCTATCCGGACAACGGCCGGGCACTCACCGACGACGTCGTGGATTTTTTCCTCCCTCTCCTCACCAACGGAAAGGTGACGCGAGATAACGTAGGGCCTCACACAGACCTGCTCACCTCCTTCCCTTACATCGGCTCGCCGCATAAGATTCGATCCGCGGAACGGGTGGCCGCCTAAGCCGGGCAGAAAGGAACTTCCATGAAGTATCCGACTCTCTATCGCGCGATAGAGATCGACAGTCTATCTATCGCCTATCGCGAGGCAGGTCCGAAAGATACTCCGACGATTCTGCTGCTGCACGGTTTGCCGTCTTCTTCGCGAATGTTCGAGCCTCTCTTCACTCGTCTTTCCGATCGCTACCACCTTGTCGCGCCCGATTACCCGGGCTTCGGTCACAGCGACTGGCCGGACCCGAAAAAATTCGCGTACACCTTCGATCACATCGCGGAAATCATGAATCACTTCACCGAGGCGCTCGGTCTCTCCCACTTCACCCTCTACATGCAGGATTACGGTGGCCCCGTCGGCTTTCGCATGATCCTGGCCCATCCGGAGAGAGTCGAAGCTGTCATCGTCCAGGACGCGGTAGCACACAACACCGGTCTCGGCGAGAACTGGAAAACCCGGCGCGCCTTTTGGGCCGATCGGGCTGCCAACGAGAGCGCGCTGCGCACAAATCTCCTGTCGCTCGCAACCACGAAGTCCCGCCACGCGGGGAACGATCCCAACGTGGAGCGCCACAACCCGGATCTCTGGACCGACGAATTCTATTTTCTAAATCAACCCGGCCAGGCTGACATTCAAAGCGACCTCTTCTACGACTACCGCACCAACGTCGATTCCTACCCGAAGTGGCAAGCATGGATGCGCGAGAAGCAGCCGCGCCTGCTGGTGATCTGGGGTAAGTATGAGTCTTCGTTCGACCCCTCCGAGCCAGAGTCCTATCGCCGCGACGTCCCCAAAGCCGAAGTCCACATCGTCGATGGCGGACACTTCGCCTTGGACACCGCCGCAGACGAAATCGCCGCACTGGTCCAAGGATTCGTCGGTTCTTCACGCCAGGGCTCTGCGGAGCGGCGAGTAGGGTGAAGCCGCTTTTGAGAGGGACGGTCCCCAGCGGTGTATTGGATTCGAACCTTTAAACCGAAAGGTGTTTATGTCTGGCAAGAAAACAGCCATCATAACCGGAGCATCGGGAGGGTATCGGCGCGGGGTTGGTCGGCCGCCTGGATCTGGCCCCCGGCCGGGCTCATTCGCGCGTAGCGGGATAACCGCCGCTTGGGATCCGAAATTCGCGAGCTAGCTTGAACTCGCGGAAACGTGCGAAGTTCCGGTCAGATGGTCATGCCGAGCTGGAGTCTGTCATACCTTCATGACGGGTCTGATTGGTGGATCAATTGTTTGTTTATAACCCTGAGCCGTTGGAGAGTCCGGCTCCCGGGAACGTGCTAGTAGCCAAAGGCGCGCGTCACTCTGGATCTTCAAAAGAAGATCTTTGAGAGAAACGGAAGGAGTCCAATCATGCGTTCTGATATCGTGCCCGGAGGCATTTTCCCCGACTACGAACTGCCCGATCACACGGGCCAACTGCGGAAGCTCAGCGAGCTACAGGGTGACGATCCGCTAATCCTCACGCTCGCGCGCGGCCACTATTGCCCAAAGGAGCACCAGCAGCATTTGGAACTCGCCGCGTTCTACCCGAAGATCGCAGTGGCGTACACTCAGATCGCCACGATCGCCACCGACGATCACCATACTCTTCAGGAATTCCGTGCGTCAGTCGGAGCCGAGTGGACCTTCCTTTCGGACCCCGACCGAACGATTCAGAAGGATCTCGACATCCAGGAGTACACCGACCCCGAGCACAATCCGATGATCCCGCACACGCTCGTGCTCAAGCCAGGCCTCGTGATCTACAGCATCTATAACGGGTACTGGTTCTGGGGCCGTCCGTCGGTCGTCGATCTTCGGCACGACCTGCGCGCCGTGACGAGTGAAATCCGCCCAGACTGGGATCTGAGTAGTCCTGGACTCCGTGAGGCGTGGAATGCGGGTGACCTCTCGCGTTTCCACGGGTGGAACAAGCGGGCCAGTGTGGAAGATGCCTCGATTGTGCGGAAGAAATAGTGAGTTGCGAGACAACAGCGGAGAGAAATGAAGCCGACTGCTTTCCCAAATCTGTGGCGACCGCTTCGAGTAACGGTTTTTCGCTCATTAGCTGGTGTACCGAACTTGGAGCCATTCTTCGGTTCAAACTTCCGAACCACTCACGTCCCAAATTCTTTGTCAATTTGAATAGTTGGACTCTCAGAAAGGAAACCGCCAGTAATTCACTGATCTGTTGGGCTTGCTGCAGACCCACAACAACACCGCACAGTCACACTCGGCCTTCACACTGCAGAGGTCGCTGCTCGGTCGGACAAATAACTGGTATCAGCGTTGCGGCCGAATTTGAGAATTTCGTTCAGTCCGAACCGGGCAAAATGAAGGTGGTCTTTCGTGTTCTGCGGGAAGCTGTTAGGATATTTCTGTGCTAAACGTTTGCTCCGGTTTTATTGGCGGTTCCGTCCAGGTTGGCTATAATCTGGGCCGCCCGGAGCAGTCTGTGCAAATGGATTTGCACATGGCACAGGTGCAGGGAAAAGCCGAAATTTGGAGGCGGTTTGGGGGCGGTTCGGACAGGAATCGCGCTCTTTTGGGCAACGAAGGCAACTCTATGCACGATATGCAAACTGTGCAAAGCCGCATAAACACTGCTTATTTCGCATCTCGTTGATTTGGCAAGTGGGGACGTAGTTCAGTTGGTTAGAACGCTCCTTTCTCACCGTCACAATGATGTAAGCGACTAACAAATCAGTAACTTGCTACAACCAACATCTGTTCGCCCTGTCACCGTATCTGCCATTTCCTCGCATTTTCGAAAACTTGTTGTCCGTTCTCTTGAAGTTCCCGCCGTCTTCCTCTTCCGAGAATTTTAGTGCGTCACGTATGGCGAACAGTTTTTGCACAAGGCCGCATCTTTGGAAGTTGTGGTGTGTGCTGGAAAATGCAGCGTTCGTGATTGGCGTGATGAAGTTTAGCGCAGTACGGAGCGACGCCCCGACGAATTCGAAGAAATGTCTCAGCGGCGGCCAGCATGCCTACCGTTGGTGCGATGAAATAGATCCAGAGGATATGCCAATAACCTCCGAAAGCGGCGGGGCCAAAGGTTCGCGCGGGGTTCATGCTCATTCCGGAGAGAGGTGTTTCAAACGTGATGTTCACGGCGTAGAGCGAACCCACAAAATAAGCCGTGTACCGCGCCAACTTTTCGTGGTTCGTCACAAGCAGTACCGTGATCATCAGGATAAAAGAGATGGCTAGCTCGGCTACAAACGCGACGGTGGTACCATACACACCCGGAGAGGTCACTGCATAACGAACCGTACCATCCCCTGGAGCGCCTCTCAGTACAAAAGTTGCGAGCGCAACACCGATCGTTGCGCCGGAGAACTGTGCGATCCCATAAAACAGCGCATCCCAAGGGCGGAGTTTCCCTAACCGATAGAACGCGAACGTCATGGCGGGATTGATATGCCCGCCGGATTGCTTGCCCCAGGGACTCATGATTAGCGCCATGACTGTAGTGCCGATAGCCGATCCCATCAGCGCACGGCGGACGATGC
>Ga0326727_10014341_pt1 | contig 17301 bp, 13 predicted proteins | sample MB2enrmetagenome_FD_207643 | JGI IMG/M metagenome (GOLD analysis project Ga0326727, IMG submission 207643) | Lab enriched peat soil microbial communities from McLean, Ithaca, NY, United States - MB29MY | ecosystem: Environmental > Terrestrial > Soil > Wetlands > Peat | place: USA: New York...
GATGACTCCCGGGCGGGATTCGAACCCGCAGTTTGGTTGAAGTATCCGCGTCCTACGCCACCGGTCTCTTTCTGGTTTTGGACAAAACGCATCATCGATACAAAAACCGGGGAACAAGCGGCGACAGAACATACCGGATGTCCTGCGTTGAACGACGCGATTACATTCGCGGCGGGATTTGAACCCGCATCATCCGTCCCAGGAGTATCTGTTGCCTACACCGCCGGTTCTTTGCTGGTTTTGGACGAGAGTTTCGTCGGTTGAAAATTCAAGCCGGGGAACAAACGGTTGCGGACTATACGGCGCTCTACCACTGAGCTATCGAAGCTCGCGCTTCGAGCGGGAATCGAACCCGCGTCTCCGGCTTAACAGGCGAAGTAACCGCCTCCTACGCCACCGGCCTTCTTTCTGGTTTTAGACGAGAATCTCGTCGGTTGAAAATTCAAGCCGGGGAACAAACGGCTGCGGAGTTTTCCGCTGCTCTGCCATTGAGCTACCTGAATCTGCATTCAGGGCAGGACTCGAACCCGCAACCTTCGGCTTAAGAAGTATCCGCCGCCTACACCACCGGCCAAACGAAGTATCAAACAACTGCCTGCGCGAAAAGTTGCGCCGGGGAACCATTGAAAAGAGTTGAACGACGAAACCTCTGCTCTGCGGTGTTGTTCACTTCGAGGCTACGCCTCGACCCCGCAAAGTGATCGGCCCCGCGCTTCGTGGCAGGAAGTAACTCTCCTCTTTCACCACCGGTGCAACAACTTACTAAGTTCCAGTTAGAAACACAAGTTTCCTTATGACGCCGCATGACCTATCGCGGCGCCAACAACCAACACGGCGCATGGAGCGCAGCCCAGTATTCCCCGAGGGAACAGACGAAGACAGCGTGACGTTTTCCAGACGGTGAAACTGGCTTCTACGCCACTCGGGAAAGACCAATGTTCATGCGGGATGCGCAGGAAGCCTACCGCAGCGGGTTACGAATGAAAGAGACACAGCGCCCGGCGGCCGGAGGGTTCCAGCCTACGCATCGAGATTTGCGTTTCATTTCTCATCGGGCGTTCTCCTACGCAGAAGATACTTTGCCATAAGTCGGCAATAAATGCAAGTGATTTGATGAAATATTCAAGGGATTCGTGGGGAGTTAGACGGGGACTTAGTTTACGAATAGAAATTAAAAGAGAATCCTGCGATCACGTCGTTGCGAGAAAGCGCAGGCGCACATAATCCGCAGTCCAGTTGCCTTCTTCATCGCACAGGGCCGGTGCGAGCAGCGCAACCGTTTCCGTGACGGCGGTTTCGCGCAGCTCCTCGGGCAGAGCATCGAGCGCGCCGCGGCAAAAGGTGTTCAACCAGGCAGTCATGCCGCCTGCGCCGAGCGGAGTGGGGCGGGGAAATAGAATCATGCGCGCGACCGTGAAGCCATGCGACGTGAGACGCCGGGTATAAGCTTCGGGAGTGGGATAGTAGTTGCCGCGTTCACCCAGGGCCGCGTGGCCGAGACGTGAAAGCACGGCAGCGAAGGCGACGCGGATGGCAGCGATGTTGCCGAGACCGCCCATCTCAGCGACAAAGCGCCCGCCGGGGCGCAGCACGCGCTGCACTTCGGTCATCATCGCGTCCTGCCCTCGCACCCAATGCAGAACGGCATTCGAAAATACGGCGTCGAAAGATTGATCTGCGCAGGGCAACGACTCCGCGGAGCCTTCCTCTGCGGCAATGCCGCGTGCGCGCGCCGCAGCGACCATCTTGGGCGAGGCGTCGATGCCGGTGACGTTCGCTCCCGCGGCAACGATGCGTTCCGTCAGTTGCCCGTCTCCGCAACCGAGGTCGAGGACACGCTCGCCGGCTGCGGGAGCGAGCCACTCCAGCACGCCGCTGCCGAGTTGGGGAACGAATGCGGCGTCGCGGCTGTAAGTTTCAGGATTCCAGGTTTGCGGCATGATGCTCTCCACCACCAGTGTGGGCGAAGATGCCCGGATCAAGCAAAGAGATTGCGCTTTCGCGGTGGATAAGGATTCGTTATAGGAACAAAGCGGCAGTTCAGTACGCGTCAGATCGATTGCACAGGCAGCAGTGTGAGATCGTCGACCAGGCCGACTTCCTTTTGCACAAACGGTTCGCCGTAACGCACGCCGGCCACCAATCCGTAGTGCCGCGCCTCGGCGAAAGTGCGCTCGCGGATCTCTTCTTCAGGAACGAAGAGGCCGCTGCCCGCCGATTGATTCGCGTATTGCGAGCGATAGGCCATCAACGCCTGATGCCGCTGCTCGATAAACGGCGTGATGTCGACAACGAAGCTGGGGCGCACATCGGCGTAGAGGCTGGCGTAAACGATCTTGAAGGACCGATGCGGTTCGGTGCCGGTGTCGATTTTCTTGAGGCCCGAGAGGAAGCAGGCATCGTAGCCAAGTGTCCCGGTCACGGCGTGATCGGGATGACGAGCCTGCCAGTAGGGAAGAATCACCACGCGAGGACGGAGCCGGCGGAGAACGCGAACCAAGGCAACGCGATTTTCAAGCGTGTTCTCGATGGCGCCATCGGGCAGGCTGAGCGCCTGCCGCCAGCCTACACCCAGAATGCGCGCGGCCTCTCCGGCCTCGCGGGCGCGCTCCTCGGCGCTGCCGCGGGTTCCTGCCTCGCCCTGAGTCAGATCGAGAATGGCAGTGCGCAGGCCGCGTGCCGCCATGCGCAGCAAGGTTCCGCCGCAGGTCTGCTCCACGTCGTCGCGGTGTGCGGCGATGGCCAGGACGTCGGCGCGGAAGTCGATGGCCTCAGTGGGCATCGGAGTTAGTAGACGGTGTTGTTGGCGTCGGTGATGGCGTCCATGTAGGCCACGTCGTACGCAGTGCCCGTCACGGTCACGTACTCGTTGTTGATCGACGAGCCATTGACGGTGGAATAGATGTACACCTGCCCGCCTTCGGCCGCGTAAAGCTTGTGCAGGCCCGTAACCGCGGCAATGCCGGTGGCGTCGCCGATGTACGGCTCAAGCAGCACCACCTTGTTGGTGGAGGTGTTGTACATGGTCAGGCAGCCGTAGCCGCTGGTGGGATTGGTTGCGTAACGCACGCCGGTGGTGCAATTGGTCATGGCGATCCACAGGGTATTGTCGTCGGCCTCGAGGATGCGGCTCATGGCGCCGGGTTGACCGTCGCTGATGGCGGCGCTGCTGGAGATGGTGTTGTTAGCCAGATTGACCACGGTCAGGTTGCCGCCGAATAGCGTTTGCCCGTTGATAGACTGGGGCGCTTGCCCGACGACCCACATGGTCGTTCCGTCGACCAGCGCATTGCTGGCACCGCCGGGAATGGGGACCCTGGCGCTCGCGAGAGCGCTGGTGGTGGGCAGAAGCCCGGACGCTTGGCCCTGAAGAAAGAGCATGGGGGCGATCGGAACCCGCGTATAGGCCGCGGTGGTGCCACCGCACTCCGGCCCGCAGCTCATGATGTATGCGGTGCTTCCGTCGGACGAAAACACAGCCTTGATCGGATGATCGAAGGTGAGCGGCGCGCCGTAGTAGTTGCCTGTGGCGTCGGTATTATCGGGACTCTGCATCTGAAACAGGCACCAAACGGGGGCATTCTGCGGCTCGCAGTCCACCGCGGCCTTGGGCCACGTGGAAGGGCCGCCGGAATAGGTGAGCGTTTGCGCGGCGCTGAGCTGGCGCGGGTAGTAGACGTAATTGGAGTTCTCCACGAAGGCCAGTGCTACAGACCCGCCGGGATTGACACTGACGCGGTACACGTCGGGAAGGCTCAGACCATAGGAACTGCCCTGAGCTTGATTCACGATGGATAACCCATGCGAACCCTGGCTGGCCGCAAAGACGTACGCCGAGTTCCGGGTAATGAAGACGCTGGAGGAAAGACCCGAGAGGCCGCTCACGGTACCCGAGGTCTTTTCGCCTGCGTAGTTGGCGAGACTTAGGCTTCCGTCGCCCGCGCCATAAACCGCGCCGAACTGCTCTTCAGGCATGTTTTGGATGGTGATGGGGAGCGCGCCGCCGAATCCGGCAATGGAAAATGAGCCCGGCGTGCCGTTATAGCCGCTGCGCTCGTCGTAGTAGGCGTCGACAATCTGAAGTGCCCCTTTGGACAGGGTGCCGGGGTTCTGAATGGCGATGAGGACGCGGTTCGTGAGCCCGCTGGGCGGCAAAACGCGGCCGTCAAAATAGTAGGTGCTGCCGCAACCTGCCAGCGCGACGGCTGCCGCCAAAGCGGTACTGGCACTGATCCAAAGGCTTTTCTTCTTCAAAATCCCAACCCTCGATTGATGGAGCGGCGCAAGCCGCCGCCGCGACAAAGAAATGGCAATGCGTGCACACGGAAATCGTTCAAATCAGAGTAGACGAAAGCGATTTCCACGCAGGTTATGACTCCCGAAGTATAACAAAGCCACCCGGTTCCTTGCGGCCCCATGGCGTCCCGGACCGGGGGGCTGCCTCGGGGTCTTGTTCCCGCGCCGGGAACAGGAGCAAGCAGCACCCGGAAAGGCCCGGCAGGCCGCGGCAACCTCCGGCAGGAGCCACGGTGAGGTTGCATGCAATCCCAGCAGCGATGCGGTAGCATGACAACAGAATGACCCGCTTTTCCGAGCTTTTTGCTGACCGCCCCGTGCTCGCCGACGGCGCCATGGGCACGGTGCTCTACGCGCGCGGCATCTTCGTCAACCGCTGCTACGACGAGATGAACCTCTCGGACTCCAACCTGATCCTCGGCGTGCATGAAGAGTATTTGCAGGCCGGTGCGGAGATTCTTGAAACCAATACCTTCGGCGCCAACCGCTTCCGGCTGGCGCGACACGGCTTGGCGGGCAAGATGGCCGAAATCAATGCAGCGGGCGTGCGCCTGGCGCGGCAGGCGGTCGATCGTTTGAAGGAAAGGCAGGCGGCCAACGCGGAAATTGCCGCGTGGGTTGCGGGCTCGGTAGGGCCCTTGGGCGTGCGCCTGGAGCCGCTGGGCAAAACCGGACTGGATGAAGCGCGCGCGGCATTTGCCGAACAGATCGGCATTCTGGCCGAAAATGGTGTTGACCTGCTGATCATTGAGACCATGCCGGCCTTGAACGAGGCGCATGAGGCGCTGCAAGCTGCGAAGACGGTGGCTCCGCATCTGCCCGTGCTGGTGATGGTGACGGTAGACGATGAGAGCGAGTGCCTGGATGGGGCTTCGCCCGCGCAGGCGGCGGCTTTGCTCACCGAGTGGGGCGCCGACGCCGTGGGCGTGAACTGTTCCACCGGGCCGGCCACGGTGCTGACGGCCGTGGAGGCCATGCGCGCGGCCACGGCGCTGCCGCTGGCGGCCATGCCCAATGCGGGCGTGCCGCGGGCTGTTGAAGGCCGCAATGTCTATCTCTGCTCGCCCGAGTACATGGCCAGCTTTGCGCGCAAAGCCGTCGCCGCCGGGGTGCAGATTGTGGGCGGATGCTGCGGCACCACCCCGAATCACATTCGCGCCATGCGCTCGGCCATCCGGGCCATGGACGAGCAAACCCACGTGACGGTGACCGGCGCGGCGCCGGAGATGAGCAAGGAGACGCCCCCGGCGATCCTTGCGCAGCGCTCGCGGCTGGGCGCGCTGCTCGCCGAGGGGAAATTCATCAAACTGGTGGAATTCGTGCCGCCGCGGGGCATTAATTGCTCTCGCGAAATCGAAGGCGCACAACTGCTGGGCCGTCTGGGCGTGGACGCCATCGACGTGTACGACGCGGCCCAGGCCTCGGCGCGCATGAGCGGGCAGAGCCTCTGCATCCAGATTCAGCAGCACACCGGGATGGAGACGATTCTGCATTACACCTGCCGCGACCGGAATCTGCTCTCGATTCAGTCGGATCTGCTGGGAGCTTCGTCCATCGGCCTACGCAACATCTTCTGCGTAACAGGCGAACCGCCCAAGCAGGGAGATTATCCTGACGCGTCTCAAGTCTTTGACGTGGATTCCATCGGTTTGGTGAACGTCGCCAAGCGGCTGAATTACGGGCTCGACATCGGTTCCAACTCCATTGGCGCGAGCACGAACTTTACCATCGGCGTGGCCGCCAATCCCGGCGTGCCCGAGATCGACAACGAGCTGCGGCGGTTTGCCTACAAGGTGGAGGCCGGGGCGGAGTACGCCATCACACAGGCGGTCTTCGATCTGCGGTTGCTCGAAGAGTTCCTGGAGCGGATTAAGGACCACCGCATTCCGATCATTGCCGGCATCTGGCCGCTCATCAGCCTGCGCAACGCCGAATACATGAAGAATGACCTGCGCATCGCCATGCCGGAGGAAATCATGCTGCGCATGGCGCAGGCCGATACGCCCGATGCCGCGCGGGCCGAAGGCATCTGCATTGCCCAGGAGATGCTGGAGGCGGTGCGTCCGTACGTCGAGGGCGTGCAGGTGAGCGCGCCGTACGGCCATTACGACATTGCCGCCGAGGTCATCGCCGGCGCGCTGCCGCAAGGGGAATAAGCGGTTTCTGCAGCCAGAATCCGCTTGCGCCAGGGGTACAAGGCGCGTAGACTTCTCACCAACTTCCAACCTTACCGGGGCGCGCGGGCCAAAATCTGCCCGCGGCCGAAAGGAGCGCGGCCATGTCAGATGGATTCACCATCGGTGCGGCCATGCACGTGCCGACCATCTTCGAGTGCCCGAACTGCAAGGAGACCATTGACACGAGTGCCGAAACCTGCCGTTTCTGCGGAGTGAAAGTGGATCACGAAGCGGCGCTCAGGGCTGCGGTGGTCATGGCCAAGGTCAATCAGGCGTGCAGTGACGCCAGTTATATGAGAAGCACGGCGCTGACGTTGCCTGTATTCTTCGCGCTTCAATTTGTTCCGTTTATCTCTCAGGTGGGCAGAATCGGTTATTGCGGAATCACGCTCATCACGCCGTTTTGGGCGCTGCGCTGGTGGCTCAAGTATGGCGGGATCGAGACCGACGACGCCGATTTCCGCCAGGCCCGGAACCGGGTCAAATGGATAGGAATCATTGTGAGTTCCGTGCTGGTTGTGACCACGGTCGCCAGCATCTACATTTTGCTGCAACCTCCCGCCCCGAGTTAGAGATCGCCTGAGCCTGCTTGCTGGGCTGCAAAGCAGGATTTTCCTTCAGGGGATAAGGTATCCTGAAGGCGCGAGAGAGATGGGAATTCATGCCTTCCTTTGAAGAATCGCTCAAAAAGCTCGAAAGCATTGTTGAACAGCTGGAGAAGGGCGATCTGGCGCTCGAGGATTCCCTCAAGCTCTTTGAAGAGGGCGTGACTTTGTCGGCCGCCTGCAAGCAGGAACTCGAAGCGGCCGAGGGCAAGGTGCAAATGCTGGTGAAGCAGCGCGATGGGACTATGAAGCCCGAGACCTTCCTGACGGAAAAGCCGCTCTAAATCCAAACTCCCAATCGAAAATCATTCAGCCTTCTGCAGCTGCATTCCTGCGCGCACCGATCTGTGCGGCCAGCGCCAGCAGCGGCTCGTCGAATTCGCGCGCTGCAGCCAATTGCATGCCGCCGCGGGTGCAGGGAATAGCAACCGCAGGCACGCCAGCCAGGCTGAACGGCGTAGAGTAGCGCAGCAGACGGCTGCGCGTCTGGCTGTGGTCAGCCCCAGCCACGAGGCGCGTCACGGGAGCGCATGGCAGCAGAATAAGTTGGTGCGCTGCGAAAAGCTCATCCATGCGCGCGCGGAAATCGACGTGACGCTGCCGCAGCGAGGCAACTTCAACGGGCGTGAGGCTCGCGCCCCACTTCAGGCGGTCGCGAATGGCCGGTTCGCAGCGGTCGAAGTAGCCCGCGTGCACCAGCGCAGCTTCCGATGCCTGCAGCGGCGCGAAGATCTCGACAGAATCCTTCCACCACTCGGGATCGATGGGCTCGGCCCTGAGTCCCAGCGCCTGCAGTTCGCCGATCACGCGGCGAAAGCCTTCCATCACCTCCGGCTCGCAATCGTTAAGAAAACTGTCGCCGAGAAAGGCGAAGCGCCCAAACTTCACAGTATTCGAGATCTGTGCGGGAGCAAACGGTGTCGCCAGTAGCGGCGCATCTTCAAGGTCGCGGAAAAGCCAGCCCATGGTGTCGAAGGTGACGGACAGGTGCGCGCCGCCACGCCAGTCGCCGCGGCCGATGGTGGCGCGATATCCGGCCAGCCCGGCGATCGCCGCGGGTGCGCGCACTGAGCCGCCGGTGTCGGTGCCGATCGCGGCGACGGCCGAACCCTCCTGCACGCTCGCGACTGCGCCGCTCGAAGATCCGCCGGTCAGCGCGCCGGAATCGCGTGGCTGCACGCAATCACCAAACTCCGGATTCTCTCCGGTGATTCCGTAGGCCAGCGGATGAAGATGAGTTTTGCCCACGATCACGGCGCCGGCTGCGCGTAATTGCTCCGCCAGCCAGGAGTCGCGCGTGGCCGTGCCGTTCAGATCGCGATAGAAACGCACGCCGCACGTGGTCGGCGAGCCGGCGAGGTCGAAGCAATCCTTCACCGAGATGGGCAGGCCCCACAGCGCAGGGCGGCCATCGCCGAACGGCCCGCCACTCGAACGCGGCATCGCCTCGGCACGCGCGGCTTCCGTGCGCGTCCACACGGCGTCCTGCCAGAGGTAGGTGTTGCGGCTCGCATTTCCGTTCGAGCGCGCAAGCGCCGTTTCAGCCAGTTCCGAAGGGCTTGTGATTTCGTCGGCGAGTGCGCGGCGCAGAGCGCGGAGAGTCCACGGAACGGCGGTCATACAGAGATTGTAGGGGCTGCAGGGTCCATAGACGCACGGCCGGAAAAGTGCCCGCACGAGCGCAACAAAAGGGCGGCTCCGTGGAGAGCCGCCCTCTGTGAGTTAACCAACTGCGCGCATCAGAAATCGAGATGCAACGACATCTGAACCTGTCGCGCGCTGCCGATGGCGTGCTTGGTGATGCCCAGACCCGCAGGACAGTTAAAGAAGCCATCATTGGCGCCATACGGATTGGTTTGACAGTTGTTGGTGGGCCCCGCCTGTGCAACCCCGCCGGGACCGACTGCCGTAGGAACATTGTTGAATGCCTGATTCTGGTTCACGTTGTTTTGTGGAATGTCGAAACTCGTGGTGTTGGTGATGTTGTACAGGTCGAAGCTGTAGTGCAGGACGAACTGGTCGTGGATGGGCAGGTCCTTGGTCAACGATGCGTCGGCGCGGCGCTGCCAGGACTGTCGGAAGATGTTGCGCTGGCCAGTAGTGAAATTGGTCTCGAATGGATCGCCGTTGGGGACGCCCATCGAACCCACTGGGATCAGCGGCAGCGTGAAGCAACTCGCCTTCAGGGCCGCTCCTGCCTGGGTGGTCGGATTATAGAAGGCGCCGTTTGCGCCGGTCAGCGCATTCTTGCGCGTGCAGCCGGCGGCGTAGTTCAAGGGCACAATGGGGTTGGTGATGCCGTTGAACGTGCTGTAGAAAATGCTGCCCACGGCGCCCGAGTAGTCGATGATGCTGTAGGGCTGGCCGCTCTGGATGATGGCCACGCCATGCAGAGCCCAGCTATTGAGCGCCTTGCCCGCCAGCGTGTCAGCGGAGAAGAGCTTGGGCTCGGTAAAGCCATAAGTGAAGTTGAGCACATGGGTACGGTCGAAGTCGGCCGAGCCGTAAGCGCTGCGCAAATTGGTTGGATTGTTGCCGTTAAAGAAGAGGCCCAGGCCGCTCTGCTCGTCGGTTGCGTGGGAGTAAGTGTACGAAACTCCCGCCTCGACGCCGTGGCTCAGCCGCTTTTCGAGGTGCGAAGTGAGCGCGTGGTAGGCCGCGATTCCGGCTGCCGTATAGGACTCGGACTCGGATGAATAACCGATGTACGGCACGCGCAGATCCACGTTACCGCCCTCGTAGTTATTCAGCATGGCGCCGTTTTTGCAAATGGATGCGCCCGGCTGATTCACGCACATCGGCACATAACCTGTTGTCGGGTCGAGCACCGTGTAGCCGTAGCTGTAGGACTGCGTGGCCAGTCCTCCGGGATGGGTGGGATTGCCGGGCGTGGCAATCTGCGCCTGGTTGAAGGGCACCGGAATCACCTGGTGGCGGCCCAGGTTGCCCACGTAGCCGACCTCCCACATGAGATCGTTGCGCGGCTGGTACTGGAGATTCAGCGTGAAATTGATGCTGTAGGGCAGCTTATTGGTGCGATTGTAGACGCCGAGAATGAAGGGCTGGCCGCCTTGGCCGGTTGCAGTACCGTTTGTGCTTCCCACCGTGCCGTCGATAATTTCTCTGGCGTTGGGGAGATATGAGTTGATGTCGGAGGCCTTGGGATTGGAAGGAGCGGCGCCTGGCGAAGTGCCCCAGGGGGTTGCGAGCGAGTATCCATCGTTGGAGCCGGGAGAAGGAGGCGTGAAATCGTCTCCGCCGCAGATCGGGATGTAATTCAGGTAGAGATAGGTGGGATTCGCAGCGTTATAGGAAGACGAGTAGGAGCAGTGCTGCTGGGTGACGAAAGGAGGCGTCTGCATGATGCCATATGGGCCGCCTTCCACTTCGCCCGCCGAATATCCCGGCGAGAGATAAGTGAACAGCTCGCCGCGATCGTAGTAGAAGCCGCTGCCGCCGCGCACCACGAATTTGGAGTGGAAGCTGGAGGGCTGCCAGGCAAAACCGAGGCGCGGTGCGATGCCCCACTGGCGGCCGGTGAGCGTGGTTTTGCTCACACCGGAGGTTCCGTTCTTATTGTTGCCGGCGATGATAAAGCCGGAGCTGGTAATGGTATCGGAGGCGGCGTTGTAGCTGTAGAGCGAGGGATTGAAGTTAAACAGGTTGCCGTTCTTCTCCGTCAGGCCGCCATTCCAGTCGTAGCGAATGCCGCCCGTGATGCTGAGGGTCGGAGTTACCTGGAACTTATCCTGTGCGAACAAGCCGGTCTCGTTAGCGCGAAGATATCGATTGGCATTGCCCTCAAGGTAGGTTGTGGCCGTAAAGTTCTGCGTGGAGTAAGGCGTCACCCAGTTATCCAGGAAGGAGACAAAGTCGGGCGAGGCCACATTGCCCGTGCCCGTGCGGCGGTCGCGCAAATTCAACTGCGTGTAAGACCAACTGCCGCCGAAGCTGAGCGTATGACGTCCCTTGGTCCAGATGGCCGTGCCTGAGGGCTCGATGCGGTTCTGAAACATGCCGGTGTTTTCGGCCTGGTATTCGGCGTCCGGGCCGATGGCAAGCGAAGGGGCGACCAGGCCATAGAGCGGGCCGGTCGAAGAGTCGAATGCGTCGCCGATGGCGTCGTTGATGGTGTAACCGGAAAAGTAACTGCCGAAGTTAGAAGTAATAGCTGAGGCCGGCGTGTTTTTCTGGCCGGGCGCCCAGGGCTGATCGTTAGTGGCGTACACTTTCTCGCGGAGAACTCCGACCGTCTCAGAGATGCTCAGGCTCGAACCGATGAGCTGTACGTTGTTGAGGGAACCCAGCTGCGAGCCCGTATCCATGTGGCCAGTGAAGCCGGGCACGTTGGAATATGCGTATGGTGAGCTCGATGGATCATGCTGGTAGTAATACTTGGCCGCCAGTTGGTCCCTGGAGTTCAAATGCCAGTCGACGTCCGCAACCCCCTGGTCGGAAGTGAAACGCGATGTGCCGGGAAGGAATGCGTTGTAGGGCGAATAGACGTTGGGGCTGGCAGTGGGAAGGGCGCTCGGAACCAGATATTTTCCAGGCTCGCCCGGCATCGCCGGTGCGGTGAGCAGGGCCAGGGCCACGGGGTTTGCATTCGCAGTGAAGCCATTGAATGCGCCACTGTAAGTTGGATCAAAACCTTGGTATGCCTCCGAGTAGCCGACGTTGGTCGTCCAGTTATTCGCGGCGGCCAGGGCGATGTTCGACGCGCCGCGATTGGTTGCGCTCAGGCCCGGCGGCACGTCGAGAAGCTCGTCGCCGGTTTCCTGGTCGGAAATGTGCAGGTGCTGGTAACTGACGAAGCCGAAGAGCTTGTCCTTGATAATCGGCCCGCCGATGTCGCCGCCCAGGATGTAGCGATGTAACTCTGGGTTCTTGTCGCTGGCGGGAATATTGTTGTCTTTCTTGAAGAAGAATGGCGCGGCGTTGATCCAGTTGGTGCCGCGATGGGCGTAGACGCCGCCATGAAACTGGTTGGTGCCCGACTTGGTGCTCATGTCGATGTGCGCGCCGCTGCTGGAGCCCTGTTGGGCGTCGTACATTGAAGCGTTGACGCGCACCTCGGCGATGGTCTCGGGCGCAGGCGTGGGGATGGCGTTGCCGATGGACAGATAGACCGATGCGGCACTGGGCACCACGCCGCCGGCGGCATTGTTGGCCTGGCCGGTGTTATTGGAGACACGAAACGAATCCACCTCGCTGGTGCTCTTGCCATTGAAGAGATTGCTTGCATCGACGCCGTTCACAAGAAATGCATTGGACGTATCACGCTGGCCGTTGGCCCAGATGGGCGCGTTCCCCAAACCGGAGTCGGCACCGGTTCCGCCAGGCAACTCCGCATTCACGCCGGGCGAAAGAATCGCGAGGCCAGTGAAACTGCCGGTGGGCAAGGGCACGGCGTCGATCTGCTGCGTCTCCATCACGTAGCCGTTGGTGGTATCGACGGCGTTCATCAACGGCGCGGCTTCCACTTCCACCGTGGTACTGGCCTGGCCCACCTTCAGCGAAGCGTTCACCGTGGCCGTGCGGTCAGCCTGCACCGTGATGTGCGGAGTCTTCTGTGCCTCGTAGCCACCGGCCGTATAAGTGAGCGTGTAAACGCCGATGGGCAGGTTAACGAAGCTGTAACTTCCCGAGCCGTTGGTTTTGGTGGTGCGGGTGAGCGAGGTCTGCTCGTCGGTCACCGTAACACTCACGCTGGGAATCACACCGCCCGAGGCGTCGGTCACCTCGCCGGTAATCCCGCCGAGAGTTTGCTGGGCATTGAGCGGGTTAGTCGAGAACACCGCGGCCACGACGATTACCAGCAGAGCAGCGATACACAAGCAGGACGTGCGCATGGAGTGCTTCAATGGACTGACCTCGAAATAGAGATTTCCCGTATGAAGATTCGGGATTTCAAAAAAGAAGCTTTGGTGAATGTGAGAACCGGCGTTTGAGTGCGAGCAACTTCCAAACTGAAAAGTTATGGTTTTGAACGGAGACCGTTCAAAGACTTGGAACTGCGACCGCGCGGGTTAGTGGCATGGTAATGTCTGCAGCATAAAGTTCATGTAAAGATTTGTTGTAAATCCGCCTATTGGGGACGCGTTTTCCACATAGCGTCAACGATTTGCACGCATAGCACGCTGAACCCAGTACCAGCCTAGCCCCGCGGCAATGTAGACGAGATAAATATACGGAATGCGCGCGTGAACCGTGTCGGCCGCGGAGTTGAGGTCGAAAATCGCGATCAGAACCACGATGGCGACGGTGAGAATGCTGACTGCGGCAAGCACGTGAGAATGCCTGCCGAGAGCGCGCCGCGCAAAGGGAAGCGCCACGGCCACCAGCGCGTAGGCAGTGAGAAAACCGAAGACCGAAAGCGAGCCAAGCAGGTCGTACATGGTGGAACCGGTGGCGCCGCGCAGGGCAAAACCTGCCGTAGCCGCGAACATGAGCGCGGTCGAAAGTGTGATCGCAGTTCCCGGAGTTTTATGCTGCTGGTTGGTGCGCTCGAATGCGGCGGGCAAAAGTCCATCGTGGGCCATGCGTAGCAGTACGCGTGCGGCGGCTGTGGAGCAGGCGAGCACGCACGCAAACATGCTGATGAATGCGCCGCAATCAATGGCGACCCCGAGCGGCGAAACCCCGGCCTTCGCGGCGAGAAGGTGCAGGGGGCTGGTGGTTTCGCTGAGCGCCGTGGATGCGCCGCGGAAGCCGACCACCTCAGAGTATGCGCAGAGCATGAAGAAGACGCCCGCGAGCAGTGCGCATTGCAACACGGCGCGAGGAATCGTCTTGAGAGGCTCGCGCGCCTCGCCGCCCAAAGTGGTGGCGCTCTCAAAGCCGGCAAAGCTGAAGATAGAGAGCACGAGTGCCGGCCCCAGCCCTCTGAATGAAATGCCCTGCAGCCGGAATTGGCTGGTGTCGATCTGCAGTCCTATATGAACCGGCAGAAGAATGAGCACAATCACAATGAGCGAGACTGAGGCTGCTTCAATCCACAGCATGACTTCTGCCGACAGCTTGACGTCGCGATAGGCAATGAATCCCGCAACCAGGCAGACCGTCACAAGAGTGGGAATAGCCGGCGGCGACCAATGGAAAAACTGCTGGCAGAGCACGGTCGCGTAGTAAAGAGCTCCGCCGGCAACCGATGCGCCCGTGGCGAGATAGGCAAGCAGCAATCCCCACGCGGCGGCCACGCCAAATGCGGGAGGCAATGTATCTGCCGTGTAACTGTAGAGCGATCCCGGAGAGGCAGAAAGTTTAGCGAACCGGCTGACGCAAAAACCCACCAGAAACATGGCGCCCGTGGCGAGCAGATAAACAAACCAGGTGGCGTTGCCGGCCAGCGCAAACACAAGCGGAATGGTGAGCGACGCCGAAGTGCTGGGCGCCATGGCGGAGACGGATTGCGCCAGCGTTTCTACCGGGCCCAGCACGCCCGCGCGCAGCCCGTAGTTCTCGTCCTGCGCATACACCTGGCCTTTTGTGGTCGATGTGCCGGTCACATGCTTGCCTTTTGAATTTGACTTACCGTTCGACGGTGGCCTCGATCGTACCATGCGGCTCGTCGATGGGCACGAAAATGTGATTCGGATTGTCGAGGCCGAAGGGGCTCAGCTCGGCAAGCAGATGGTGCAGATTGGGCATGGAGAGGCGAATGCGCGCGATCTCCGGCGCACGGGCGAGCGCGGCTTTGCCCATGTCGAAGAGCGTGTGCTGCACGCTCATGCTGTCATGCCTGGCAAACTCTTTCAGCAGTGCAGCCAGAATTCGCGCGCGCACCCCTGCATAATCCGGTGCCGCTGCCGAGTATTCCCACGTAACCGTGGCGCGCGTGCCGAAGATGCGGTCGGTGGTCGGCTTGAGCGTGGTCAGCTTGTCTTTGATGTAGCCGGTAAACGCCGACTTCGTGGTCTTGAGAATCGTCAATCCATCCACGCCCGAGGTCACGCGCCACGCGCCGCCTCTTTCGCGTTCGGCGTGTGCAGTCTGCGCCTCCGGTCCGCCCATTTTGAATGTTGTGGCTTCCGGTGCGCCGTCGACAATCATGCGCTCCCAGGCCTTTTCCTGGACCTGGATGCTGACCTTTGCCACCTGCGGCTGGTTCGTGAGGAAGTAGTCGCCCAACTCGCAGGCAAATGCCTCGATGGTCTCCGCTTTCGAGCCGCGCGCCACGTAGTACACCGTGTTCTTCATGGTGTCGGTGGGCAGAACTTTGCTGTTATCGGCGTGCGTGTAACTGGTTTCGAATTCGCCATACAGCATTACGTGCACGGTCCACTCGTTGAACTCATGCCGATCCCCGTGGACCGAATCCTTGACGCGCGTGATGCGCGACAGGCGCACGCGCGATTTTCCGTAGCGGTTTTCACCCAGTCTTGCCATTGGTTAGCTTCCCTTCGTCACGATCCTCGATAAGTGGTGTAGCTGTTGTCAGTGAGCAGGAGCGGCAAATGGTAATGCCCCTTGCCATCGCAGGTGAAGGTAATGGAAATCTCCGGGTAAATACTGGTGCGGCCCTGGCGCTTCAAGTAATTGCCGGTCGAGAATGTGAGCCGGTAATCGCCGGCCGGCGCATCGGCCGCGAGATCGCGGCAGCGGCCATCCGCGTCGGTCGCGCTGGCCGCAATTTCAACCCAGGCATCCGCGTCCTGCACGCGCTCGGCTGGTTCATCACCAACAGAAACTTCAATCCAGCCGCCGCCTTCGAGTCTCTCCAGGCGCACGGCGATTCCCGCTGCCGGCTTGCCCAGGACTGTATCCAATACGTGTGTTGTGATTGCGCTCATTCGATCAACCACTTTCCCAAACGAATCTGCATGATTTGCCGTTGCTGCTCGGCGGCTTCGCGTAACTCTGTCTCGCGCGTCGATTCCAGCCGCCGCTTCAGGATCGCCAGCATCTCTTCCGCGCTTTTGCCCGTGGCGCACACAAGGTAATTGAATCCGAATAACTCTTCGTATCTCTGATTTCCCGCGGCAATCTCGGCCAGCACGGCTTCGCTCGCTGAGCTCGCCTGCGACTGCTCAGCCCGGGACCACGCGGCAGACTGCTCGCCCGCATGCATCGACACTTTCCGTTCGCCAATTCCCCTCCGTTCACCAATCCTGGGATGGCAGGCAAAGGCCTCAAGCCAGTCGGTCTCCTGCATCGTGTTCCACACGCGGTCTGCCTCCTCGCTCAGCGCAACTATACTCGTGATCGGGCGCAGAGCTACCATCGCATCGGCCCACCGTTTGGCTCCGCAACAGGCCAGCATGGCATTTCTCGCTTCCGTTGCGCCGGCCGCATTCCAGGCTGCTAGCGTAGCATTCACGACCGCAGTCCCTCCCGGCGCAGTTCGAGCAAAAACTCTTCGAGCAGATTCACGGCCACGCGCCGCCGGTACTCGGCCGTGGAGCGAATATCGTCGATGGGCTGCACTTCAGCGAGCAGCGCGCGCCGTGCGGCCAGCACGTTTTCGCGCGTGGGCGCCTGGCCAAGCAGCGCGGCCTCGGTTTGCTTTAGCCGCATGGGATAGGGCGCTAGGCTTGCCGCTCCAAGCCGAATCTCGCGAATGACGCCTTGCTCGAGCAGCGCAGTGGCTCCAAGTGCCACTTTAGCGATTGCCATGGCGCGCCGCGTTCCCACCTTGCGCAGGTATTGCCGGTGGCGTGCGAATCGCCTCGGCAGATGAATTGCGTAAAGTAGCTCATCCGCGGCGAGCACATTGCGCTTGTAGCCGGTGTGAAATTCGGAGTAGGGAAGCTTTCGCCGGCCGCGCACGGAGATGGCTTCAATCTCAGCATCGTATGCCAGCAGCGCGGGCGAAGAATCCGCGGCGGGTGAGCCGTTCACGAGATTTCCGCCCAGCGTGGCGCGGCTCTGGTTAGCAATGGAGCCGATCCAGCTCGCGGCTTTTGCGAGCAGCGGAAACTCCGCGATCACGACGGCGTGCTTGCGCAGGTCGAGAAACGTGGCCGCCGCGCCGATGGCAACGCTCTGCGGCGTAACCTCGATGGTGCGCAGATCGGGAATGCCCCAGAGGTTGACGAGTTTGGCGGCGTTCAACCGTCCGGCAGAAAACGCCACCATCAATTCCGTGCCGCCCGCAATCGGCGTCCACGCGCCGGGTTCGGCGGCAAGCAAATCGAGCACCGCACCCAGGTTGCCGGGCGCAACAAGTTCGTGCATTTCCGCGTTACCGCGCATGGTGCGTCTGCTCCATCACCGGTTCTTTC
>Ga0326727_10014342_pt1 | contig 17301 bp, 6 predicted proteins | sample MB2enrmetagenome_FD_207643 | JGI IMG/M metagenome (GOLD analysis project Ga0326727, IMG submission 207643) | Lab enriched peat soil microbial communities from McLean, Ithaca, NY, United States - MB29MY | ecosystem: Environmental > Terrestrial > Soil > Wetlands > Peat | place: USA: New York...
CGGTACGTACAAGTTACAATCGTGTTACGAATTGTTACGAAAAGTCACAATGAACCCGCGTCGGAGTCCCGTCGCAACCGGACGCTGCTCGCGCACTCGCAGCATCAAACCAGCCGAACACAACTGGATATTAACGGCAATGTGCCGCGACTCCACCGCCGGCAGCCCCAAACGGACCCGCAAGGCATGAACGCAAAGGCGCCAAGGCGCAACGACGCAAAGATGCCCTCACCCTTATAGGTCTTCCAAAGTTATTCATCGGCGGCAAGGTGAGCGCAGCGATTTTAGCACCGCAGCCGACGGTGAATAACTTTGCCGCGGCGGCAAAAATGTTTTGTAAAAAACTCAAGTTTCACCCCAAAAAGGGTGGGCACGCTTGGCCCGGAAGACGAATGCCTCATCCAAAACGCTCGACGTTTAAGGGCAGAGTTTCGCTCCGGGCCAAGTGCTTGGACGCAAAGGAATACTCAAGAGCCTTTCGCCCGCAAAGTCTCTTTGCGGAGACGAACCACTATAAGGTTTTCCATCCGTCCAGGCCCGCGTGCCCGTTAACAAACTGAAGCAAAAACAATCGTATGCAAACTCAAAAGAAATTCGCCGCCACCATCGGCCTGGATTGGGCGGACACCCACCACGACCTTTGGCTCCAGCCCGCCGGCGGGGGCCAACCCGAACACCTCATCCTGGAGCAGCAGCCGGAGGCGTTGCACCTATGGATCGCCCAAATCCGCGCCCGGTTTAAAAACCAAGCTGTCGCTATCGCCTTGGAGACTTCGCGCGGGCCGGTCCTCTGCGCCCTCCTGGCCTACGACTTCATCACCGTCTTCCCCGTCAATCCCAAAGCGCTGTCCAGTTACCGGGACTCCTTTCGGGTCAGCGGGGCCAAAGACGATCGCTCCGACGCCCTGTTGTTGGAGCAATATCTGCGTCACTACATGGATCAACTCAAACCCCTTTGCCCGGACAACGTCCCGACCCGTCAACTGGCCGGCCTGGTGGAGAAGCGGCGCTCTCTGGTTGATCTGCGCACCCAATTGGTCAACCAGTTGCACGCCGAACTCAAAATGTATTATCCCCTGGCGCCCACCCTGCTGGACAAGCTCACCACGCCCCTGGCCGCGGCCTTTCTCAAAAAATGGCCCACCTTGGAAGCCCTGCAAAAAGCTGGCGCCAACAAGGTGCGGGCCTTCTTCTACGGCCACAACTGCCGCAGCGCCAAAAAGCTCCAAGCCCGTCTGGACGCTTTGGCCAGCGCCGTGGCTTTGACCACTGATCCGGCGCTGATTGTTCCGGCCAGCCTGACCGTGCAGACTTTGGCGGGCCTGCTGGAAGTCCTGCATGACTCCATCGCCACCTTGGAGCAGGAAATTGAAAGGGCCATGGACGCCCATCCCGACGCCCCCATCTTCCGCAGCTTTCCCGGAGCCGGGCCGGCCCTGGCCCCCCGGTTGCTGGCGGCCTTTGGCACCCAGCGCGACCGCTTCCAGAGCGCCCAAGAGGTGCAACAACTCTATGGCATTGCCCCGGTCACCCGAGCCAGCGGCCAGAGCGAACTGGTTCACATGCGTTATCGCTGCCCCAAGTTCGGCAAGCAAAGCTTCCATGAAAATGCCGGCCAAGCCTACAAAAAGGAACCCTGGGCGCGGGCCTATTATGACCAGCAGCGGAAAAGCAAAAAACACCACGCCGCCGTCCGGGCTTTGGCCTTCAAACTGATGCGCATCTATTTCGTTTGCTGGAGAGACAGAAAAACCTATGACCCCAACACCTATGTCAACAGCTTGGAAAAACGCGGCAGCACCTTGGTCAAGACCGTGACCAAAACCAGGTGCTAAAATCGCTGCGCTCACCTTGCCGCCGATGAATAACTTTGGAAGACCCAACGGTGAATAACTTTCAACAAAAACCCTTGACGGACGACCTCAGAGCTCTGACCTCTCCGGTCCGCCGCCGCCAAGGCTTTGGCGGATCTTCGAGGAGAGGGTGGCCGTCAGGCCGGGTGAGGGTCATTTCCGGCCGGGGCCGCCCTTCCCTGCAAAATGTCAAAGAACAGGCGCGCGAGCGCCACACAAGGCCCATATTACCACTGTTTGGTGGGACTGCAATAGACAAAGTGACAAATCTTCCCCTTCGGGCGCCGGTTGGCCCGCCAAGACCGGCTGGATTTGCCGACACCTGCGCAACCGGAGTCGTTCCGGCTGGCGCGGGATTGGCGGGCACGAGACGAGGGGGACAGACACGGCGTTGAGCACAGTGCAAAATGCAAAGCGTCTCCTTCTGAGCGCGTCACTGGACCGGCGATAACGGGCCAAACGCCTCTTAACCCTTGACCGGCTCAAGGCCAGCCCCAGACGGGGCCGTAAACGTCAAGGGAAGGGCCATAGAACGCTGCCAAGGCTGCGGCAAATCTGCCACCTGTGAAACTGATGCAAGGCGGTGCCACCACACCCCGCCGCGCGGAGCGCGGCGGGGTGTGGTGGCTCGCTTGAAGATGAACTCTGCCCCGATGAAATTAAAGGTTGGACGCCCCAAGGCGCCTCTGATGAGTTTTCCCGCATGTTGGGGAATGATCGGCTTGAAGGCTCGGCCAAGCGATTAAACTTGCGTTCTTCAAGCTCCTGGTCGAACCTTCTGCGCGATGCGGGAAGAAAACGATAATATGCAATTATGCGGGACTCACCCGTTTGAGTTTCCTGAACCGTTTCCGTTTCCGCTTCTCCCGTATGTGTGAATTCTTGAAGGAAATTCTGGGGCAGTTCGTTGCGTTGGCGACTTTTTTCGCCTTTCCTGCAATCCAATACCTCCTGCTTCGGCGGTTTTCCCGGAACGAAGGTAACCCGCAGCTATGGTTTCTCCCTGCTTACGGGTTTCGACTGGTTATTCGGAACCTGGTCGGTAAAAGGACGTATTCCGAACTGAAGCTACGGTCAAAGATTCGTTCTGTTGTGGCCGAATCGTCAGGTTCAAGTGTCAAAACCTTTGTTGAGGATGTCCTGATTGACCGAGAGGACTTTTTTCTATTCCCCGGCAATGACGAGATTATCATCAGCTTCCGGCTTGAAACGTCTCAGAGCGGCGGTGCGGATTTCATTGTTACTAACAAGCTTGGCGCAGAGCAGCGTCGGATTCCATTGGATTCCTTTGACACACTCATCTGCGATTACAGCGCCTACGTGAAGTACTTCTTCGACTTTGGCATCAAGGTGGCGAAGCGGGTTGAATTAAGTTCCAAGACTCTTGGGCGTATTTTCGCCGAAATCCAAAAGAATCCCGTCGAAGGCAGTTTTGACCTCGACCGGATTCGCCATGTGGGATAATTTCCATGCAAACTGTCACGCCTAAGGGTATATTTTTGGGTTTGCTGCTATTTGTTACTCCGGCAGTTGTGCAGGGCCAGTTCGGTTACATGACTAACGCCGACAACACAAACACCATCACCATCACCAATTACTCCGGGCCTGGCGGTGCTGTGACTATTCCAACCAACATTAACGGCCTGACCGTCGCCAGTATCGGGTCGAATGCGTTCTGTACTAACGGCAGCTTGACAAGCGTGACGATTCCCGACACCATCACCAGCATCGGTTACGAGGCATTTTTTTTCTGCACGAGCCTGACCAACGTCACGATCTCCAACAGCGTCACCAACATCGGATACTACTCGTTCGGTGACTGTAGAAACCTAACCATAATGACAATTCCTGAGGGCGTCACCACCCTCGGGGAGGGTGCGTTTTATGCCTGCATCAAACTGCGAAGCGTCACGATTCCTGGAAGCGTAGCGAGTATGGGGAATTATGTTTTCGCGTCCTGCACTAGCCTGACCAACGTCAGTAGTCTCGGCAACGTCACTAGCATCGGAGATTATGCGTTCAATGATTGCAGCGGATTGACAAAAATCACGATTCCAGACACGGTCACCCGCATAGGGGATGCTGCGTTCGTTGGCACCAGCCTGACAAATATCACGATTCCGGGGAGCGTCACCAGCATTGGAGACGGATCCACCGGGGGCACGGGGCCTTTTTGTGGCTGCACCAGCCTGATAACGGTCAGTATCGCCAGCGGCGTTATCAACATAGAGGAGGATGCGTTCGATGGCTGCACGAGTTTGGCCAACGTGACGATTCCCGCCAGCGTCACCAGCATCGGGAGTTACGCGTTCTATGACTGCACCGGTATGGCTGGTGTCTATTTCGCGGGTAATGCTCCCGGCCTTGGTTCGGACGGACCCTTTGCAGATGGTAGTTATTATGACCACCACCCGACGCTCTATTATTTGCCTGGTACGACTGGCTGGAGTTCAACGTTTGCCGGTCTTACGTCTGTGCTGTGGAACCCGTTGATTGAAGCCGGTGATGGTAGTCTTGGAGTCAGCAACAATCAATTTGGTTTCAACATCACCGGCACAAACAATTTTACGGTCGTGGTGGAAGCCTGCACTAATTTGGGCAACCCGGTTTGGACTCCGCTTCAGACCGTCACGCTTATCAACGGTTCGTTCTATTTCAGCGAACCCCTGCAAACAAACATCGCCTGCCGCTTCTACAGTCTAGCCTTGCCCTGAGGCGGCAGGGGGCAGGATCGCGCAAGCCCTGCCTGGTAGTGGCGGCAGGCACGGCCAGCGGTTAAAAGGAAAAATAAGGCCGCCCCTCGCGGCGGCGGAGAGCGAGTAAAAGCACCGTCTGATTTGTCCCCATTCCGCGGCAGCGGAGAGCCAAAATTGACCCCCTAAAAGCGGCCTTCCATCCCTGCTGTCCTTCAACTCCCTGGTGGTGATGGCGGTGGATTCCATGTTGTGAAGGGGGAACAGGGCGCAAGCTGGAATCCAGCGACTTCACGACCAGGCACTTGTTGGGGCGGAGCGTTCGCGTGTTGGCATTTGGCTTGGTGATATTTGAGCGAAGCGACTCGCTGGCATGTCGTCTGTGTTGCGAGGGGTGTTTGGGCGCGACACAGGCGACTTGCCCATAATGGAGCGAAGCGGAGTGATTCCAATGGCGTAAGCCCTCCCTGGTGGTGGCGGCATTGGCTCCAGTGTTGCGAGGGCAGCGGGGGCGCAACGCTGGGGACAATGACGACACGACCAAGCACTTGTCGGGGGCGGAGCGTTCGCGTGTTGGCATTTGGCTTGGCCTTCGTGTTCGCAGCAAGCCGGATGCCAACACGGGAACGCGCAGCGGGTGGTTCGTTGATGAGCGGATTGCACGATTCTGTTTGACGAAACCCGGAAATTTTAGAAGTCTCAGAACGGTGGATAATCGTTACAGTAGATGGCAGGGTCTCGCGATTGCGCAACTGTCGGTGGCGATTGCGCTTATTTCCGGTCTTTCCGTGGCTGGATTGGGCGCTGGACTTTCGCTAATTCAAAACGACAAATTCGTGCTGAATGGTTGGTGGAAATGCGCCTTTACGTCGTCGCAGGTGTTTTTGATTGTCGCGGCATTGCTAAGTGTCGCGGCGGTTATTAGCAGGACGTTAGATTTTCGACTTACGGCCCGTTCGATTCAAAAGGGAAAGGACGCCGGTTATGACAAGTCTCTCAGGATTTTCGGGTGTGATGAAGATGGCTACGGTCGGGCGACTTGGAGGCTTTTTTGGGCAAGTTGCGCCTGCTTTTTGGTCGGTGGGATGCTCTTGATTGCATCCATTGCCACAGCGTACGGCGATAAACTTCATTAGGTCAGAACCAGAATGCCTTGTGATTCGGCCAAATCTGATACTGCAATCTGATACTGTTTGGTGTTTTTCAGGCGAACTCGTGATGATTCAGGAAGACGCGAAACGCTGCAAAGCCTTGATAATCAAAGCCGGGATGACGTGTGAGGACTCCTGAAAAATATGATTGTCAATTTCGAGTCAGGTGCGGTGAACCATTCCCGCCACTTCCCGGCGGATTCCCGCCAGTTTCCGGCGGCTTGCCGCCCCTCGCGGCGGCGGAGAGCGAGTAGAAGCGCCGTCTGATTTCTTTCGATTCCGCGGCAGCGGACAGCCAAAATTGACACCCTAAAAGCACCGGCCTTCGATGGCTGCATTGTCCGGGTGGTGATGGCGGTGGATTCCGGGTTGCGAGGGCAGGTGTTTGCACACGGCGATCAGGGCGCAATGCTGGGGATCCGCCTTCGCCAAGACTTCCGCATTCGCTGAAGCTATGGCGGACAAGACGGCAGGACTGCGCAATGACGACACGACCAGGCGCTTTTGAAGAAAAGGCTGAAGGCTGAAGGCCAAGCGCGTGCCTGAGAATTCAGAGCCGGCGGCGGGACGCCGCCAGAACTCGCAGGCGAGACGCCCGCGCTACGGTTGAATGGCGACAATCGAAGGGAATTCTCAGACACCCTTTAAAGGCAAAAAAATCAGCCTGCGTATCCTGTTATCCTGTCTGGCGTGTCTTTTGTGGCGGACAAGATGGCGGGACAGGTCCGCCGTCGTCAAGACTATGGCGGGACAGGCAACACGGGGACGCGGAAAAGACCTTGAAAAAATGCCTATGCCTGTTAATGTCGAAGCATGAAACTTTCAGTGACTATTGACCGCGATGAGGATGGGGTTTGGGTGGTGGAATGCCCGGCGATTCCGGGTTGTGTGAGCCAAGGCAAGACAAAGGCGCAAGCCATCAAGAATATTCAAGAGGCCATTGCGCTTTGCTTGGAAGTCCGGGCGGAGCGCGGTTTGCCGCTGACGGTTGAAACGCGCCAAGTCGAAGTGCTCGTCTAATGCCAACTCTCCCGGTATTAAGGAGCCGTCAAGAAACCACATCTACAATCTGACTTGGTCTTTTGGCGGCTGGCGTCGTTGCTCGCTCGTCACATATCCATGCGGATATGCTCCTCGCTCGCGCCTCGCCAGCCGCCAATATCCCTGCGTCATATTTGTAGATGTTATTTCCTGACGGCTCCTAAGCGGCCGCAAGACTGTCCGGGCGTTTGAAAAGCTGGGTTGGCAGGTCGCCCGCCAGCGTGGCAGCCACATCATCATGGTCAGAGAAGGCGAAAACGCTACTCTTTCCATTCCGGATCACAAGGAAGTTGCCAAAGGAACGTTGCGCAGTTTGATTCGCTCGGCGGGAATCACAGTGGACGAGTTTACGGACCAGCTTTGACCTCAAAGGCAGCGCGCCCTTTTTGTTTCAATGCGAATCTGATGCTGCAATTTGATACTGTTTGCCACAAGGGTCGCCTCGCCGAGGCGACCGCTGCGGCAAGAGCCTGCGGACGGCTCGGCGAGCCATCTACCATCCGTGACTGACGCATTAGATGATTCGGGTAGACGTGAAACGGTGCGAGGCGTTGATAATCAAAGCCGGGATGACGTGTGAGGACTGGTGATAAATAGTATTGTCAACTAGGAGTCACCGCAGGCGATAATAGCGGGAGGGCGAATTGGTTGCCTGCGGATCGTTGAATTGGTAGAAGGGCGTCGCGGCAGTGGGCAGGTTGGTCCAGGTCACCAGGTCGGAGCTGGCCTGGACGTTGAAGCTCCAACTGGTGATCCCCTCAAGGCCAAAGGCAAAATTGCCGCCGCCCAGCGTCGCGGGGTTGGTCAGAATAAGCGCGCTGCCGGCCAGGTAATTTGACAGAACCAGGCCGGCCTCGGTGGCGCTGATTTGTCCATCGCCGTTGGTATCGCCAATGAGCACCGTTGGGTCGGTGTAAAGAATCGCGTCGGGGCTGGTAATAAGGGTCGCGCCGTTGGCGGCGAACGCCCGGAAGTGATAATAGGTTGCCGGCTGCAGCCCGCCGAGATACTGGTGAAACGGCGTTGTGCCGATGGCCGACCCCAGCGACTGCGGCGCAGTCGTATTCCCATACGAAGTCGTCAAACCCCACTCGAAATACCCCGTCGCCGGCGAGCCGCCGGTGGAACAGGAGCAATAGAGGACCGCGGAAGACGCGGTGAAGTTCGCGCTGTAGGCGGGGGTGAGCGCCAGTCCGGGGACGGCGAACGTGCCTTCGGCCGCAAAGGGCCCGCCGGCATACGCCGCGTCAATGGCTTGGACGCTCCAATAATAAATTCCCGGCGGCATCTGCGTCAGCGTGTAGTTGGTCCCCTGAATCGCCCCGCGCTGGACGACGCGACGCCAGCCCGTCGCCAAGTCCGCTTCGGCGGCGAGGAAATTGTCTGTGCCGGGGACGGTGCCGACGCGCAAGTTGTAACTCAGGCCGGGGGAAGGCGTTTGCGCGTCCGTAGCCGGGTACCAGGAAAGTAGCGCGCCATTGGTGAAAGGAATCGCGATGAGGCCGGTCGGCGCCGTCGGGGGCGTGTTGGAGAGGGGAGTCAAATTGTGCCAAAGCTGCGGCGGGTCAGAGAACGCCGCGGTAAGCAAGTCCAGCCGCCCATCGTTGTCATAATCGGCAAAAGACACAAGCGCCCCAGCAGAGTCAGTAGGCGCCAGACCCGGGATCGCGTTCGAGCTGAAGTTGCCCTCGCCGTCGTTGTGACATAAACCCGCCAGATGCTGGCTCAGTTCAGCGAGGTCGGAAACGCCGTCGTTATCATAATCGCCGGCGGCAAAGGAAGCCCGTAAAGCCTGAGCGCCAGGGATAGCCGTGCCGTTGTTGGTGTATTGATTGGCGCCGGCGTTTAGCTCGAGGTTGTAACTGGCTGTGCCGCCCAAATTGTCAGCGCCAACAGGGGCCACCAGATCGAGAAGCCCGTCATTATTGTAATCGGCAATTGCCAAAAAAAATGTCCTGGCAATCTGGGTGTTCGTGCCGAGAGGGATGGTCGTCGCCAGGGTGAAACGCGGATAGGCGTTGTTGGTGAAATTGTTGTGGTAGATCACGGCGGGAATTTCCGCTTCTGTGGCGTTCGTCGAGGCGCCCCCCACAACCAGGTCAATCCAGCCATCATTGTCCATATCCGCCCATTGGACGGTGGCGCCATAGGGGATGGGCAGCGATAGTGGAACCTGGGAAAAAGCGCCTCCGCCGTCATTGTGCCACACCTGCAGGCTCCCATCACCGCCGAAAATGGCAAGGTCCGGACGGCCGTCGTGATCATAATCACCCCAGGAAAAGAGCGAGGATCCCCAGTAAGGACCGGTAAGATCGGTGCCCGCGAGGCCCGGAATGGACACGTTGGTGAATGTGCCATCGTGTTGATTGTGGTACAGCAAGGCCACGTTCGACCCGTCATCACTGGTAAGCCCTTCGATCATGAAATCGAGGTAACCGTCATTGTCGTAATCCACCCAGGCGACCGTGCCGCCGAAAACTCCCGGGGCGGGGGTGGTTACCAGGTGGAACTGGCCGTTGCCGTCATTGTGCCACAACTGCACGACTCCATTCTGGTTCCCACTAAGATTGGTTGTGCCGATTAGGAGCAGGTCCAGCAGGCCGTCATTATCGTAATCGCCCCAGGCGGCGCTTCCGCGGTTGAGCGCCGTTTGCAGAAAGGCGGGAACGGGCTGGTTGGTAAATGGCGCCTGGCCCGTGGCGCGAAACGCACTTGCCGCAAGCAACAGCCCCGCCGTGAGACAGAAAAAAGACCCGCCTCTTTTGGCAAACTTGTTTGTGCCGCACACTTTTTTGCTCCACATCATTTGCGTCACTCTACCGGCCGATGTCCGGGGGTTGGGGGTGTTGATTCCGACACCCGCCGCACCGCCCGGACAAAGGAATTTCTTCCCAGGCTACAAACCACCAGAATAAGACAACGTTCGCACTGTGCCATAAGCAGCTTGCCGAATCAAGCACAACAAGTGATTTGACTATAAAGTATAAGGTGGCGTCATGTATGATCCATTGATTTGCGCAGATATCTAATGATGCCGCAAAGCGGGAGCGAAGCGGGAGATTCTTGGGCGCCGAGATTCGCGCCTTGGTGGCGGATATGATTGTCAATTTCGAGGCAGGCGCCTTCAACCGCTCAACCACCCGGCGTTTTGCCTGGCGGCACACGGCTGGTGGAATTTGAGTCAACGGCAGGATCACCGGCCAGATTTGAGGCAGTCCATCCTGTCATTGACCGGACTCAGTTTTCATAAGCACGGGCGGCTGCCGGGTTTTGACGGGGAGAGCGGCGGGCAGAGGACGGAGATTGAAAATGCAAGTTACTCATGCGCAGCCAGTTAGGACGATGACGTTCTGCGCCGCGCTTCCCCGGAAAAGCGAAGGCCGCGCTGTCTGGCGCCGGGCGGTGAATTCTGGCCTGAACACTGCTATAAAGTGAGTCTTTACGGCTTTGCAGGAGGCAATTCGTGAACAAATTGCACTCATAATAACCGCCTCTTGCATCGTTCACAGCCGTTGGGACAGAAAGGCAGCAAATGCAGACGACAAGAGACGGAAGGCAGGGGTTTACATTGGTCGAGATAATGATCGTCGTGGCGGTCATCGGGTTGTTGGCGGCCATTGCCATTCCCAACCTGGTGCGCTCCCGGACGACATCTCAGACCAATTTGTGTATTGACAACATCCGAATGCTGGACGCATCCAAACAGCAGTGGGCGTTGGAGCACGGCGCTGTGGCTACGACAATCCCGCAAGCCACGGATATCCAACCCTACCTGGGCAGGGGCAATGGAGAATTGCCCGTCTGCCCGGTTGACCCGCAGCGATCCTTCGCGACAAGCTACCTGATGGAGAATTGTCAGACATCGCCCGAATGCCAGATTGTGCCCACGGTTCACGTTTTGCCCTGACAGCCCGTTAAAAAATGGCTGGCGTGCGCCGCGTGAGGGCACGCGGCCAACATTTCCCGGGCTAAACGTCCCTATTTTGCAGGTCCGGGGCGCGCGGCCTACATTCCCCCCGGCAGAAGGCGCGTATTTTGCAGGCCCGGTGTCCCACCGGGCACTTTTTTAACGGGCAGCCAGGCAGCCGTACCGGCCTGCCCGGGATTAGCCTCAAAATCTGCCTCATCTCACCCTTTGAGGCTATATCTCCCCACGCCGCGCTGTGCAAGAGTAAGCTCCGCATGAAAGACGTTGGAATTGACCGCGGGCTGCGAGGCCGCCGAGAGGGACCCCTGTGCGGACACAGCGCCAGCAGGAACGAAAACCGGGTTTGAAAACAATACTTATGAGGGAGTCGTTCCACCAAAGCATGTTCTTGCGCGCCAGCTCAAACAACTCGAAGCAAAAAACACAAAGCAAAGGTATGAAACTCAGCACCACCAAGAGAGACATTCGTAAGCAAGCCCCCTTCCAGCAGGACACTCTCGCAGGAAGAGCAAAACCCGTCCGCATTGACCGGCACCCAATGCCGACCCAATGGCCTGGCCTGTCTGGAGCGTCAGGCCGGGTGAAGCTGTTTTTACGCGGCAGCGTGACGGCGCTCCTGGCGGCGTGCGCGCTTTGCCTGCCTGTCAGCGGCCAAAACGTGGTTTATATGCGCTCGACTGCGGGCGAGCCTTGGGGTTCAACTGACAACGACGTCACCCTGACCCGGGTGTTCACCAACTGGTTGGATTGGCGTTACGAAACGGTCAGCGTCCCGGCTTTGCTGTCGTCCAGCAACCGGTTTATATTCGTCGAAGGCAGCGACGACAACGCGCTGGCGATGGGCGCTTTTCTGAGCAACAATCTGTCGGCGATTTCCAACTGGGTCAGCGCGGGAGGCAGCTTGTTCATCAATGCGGCGCCCAATCAGGGAGGCAACCAGTATGTAGGATTTGGAGTGCTGCTGACTTATCCCGATTATGCCGGCAGTGTGGCTTCCTCATCACCTGGCCATGCGATTTATGCCGGTCCCTACACGCCGGTGGTCGCGTCCACTTACACGGGCAATTACTTCAGCCACGGGTCGCTATCGGGAGGGGGATTGTCGGTGTTGCTGACCAACACCGCGTCGGGACATGCGGTACTGGGGGAGAAGAGTTATGGGACCGGCCATCTGATGTTTGGCGGGATGACCGTGCCGGATTTCCATTCTCCGCAGCCGCAGGCCGGCAACCTCCTGGCCAATATTTTTGCCTATTGTGGGGGGTTGGGCCACAGCGGCAGCACCGCGCCCCAAATCACCAGCCAGCCGCAATCCGTCGTGGCCCTTGTGGGGACCAACGTCGGGTTCAGCGTCAGTGCCAGCGGGACGCCGCCTTTGAATTACCAGTGGTACTTCGACGGCAGCGGCACGATCAGCGGCGCCACTAATTCGATCTACACTCTGACTGGCGTGCGGACGGGCAACGCAGGCAGCTATACGGTGGTGGTCAGCAACACGGCTGGCAGCGTCACCAGCAGCGCGGCGGTGTTGACGGTGAACAAAGCCACCCCCGTGGTCACTGCCTGGCCCGCCGCCAGCGGCATTGCCTACCCGCAAGCCCTATCGGCCTCGACCCTCGGCGGCGGCAGCGCCAGCGTGGGCGGCACCTTTGCATTCACGACTCCAACAAACATACCGCCGATTGGCACTTACGCCGCGTCGGTGACCTTCACGCCGACGGACGCCGCCAACTACAACACCGTCGTGGGCAGCGTGAACGTGGCTGTCGTCGAAACGGCTCCGCTTGTGAGCAGTTGGCCCACGGCCAGCGGCATTACCTACGGCCAGAGCCTGTCGGCGTCCACCTTGAGCGGAGGAACGGCGTCGGCCGGCGGCAGCTTTGCCTTTGCTTCTCCGGGAACCACTCCCAACGCCGGAACTTACTACGCCCCAGTGGTCTTTACGCCGGCAAATCCGGGCAGCTACAATGCGGTCACAGACACTGTTGCGGTGGTTGTCAGCAAGGCGGCGCCGAGTGTGACCGCTTGGCCAATCGCCAGCAGCATTACCTACGGGCAACTGCTGTCGGCTTCCACCCTGAGTTCCGGGAGTGCGACGCCCGGCGGCACCTTCGCCTTCACCGCGCCCATGACCAGACCGAACATGGGAACTTACACTGCCGCAGTCACATTCACCCCGACTGACACGGTGGATTACAGCGTCGCCAACGGGACGGCACAGGTGACGGTGAGCAAGACCACGCCGGTTGTGGTTACGTGGCCCGCAGCCACCGAGATTGTCTTTGGACAGCCCTTGTCGGCTTCACTTTTGTACGGAGGCAGCGTTTCGACCAGCGGCCGTTTTACATTTGACTCGCCCACCAACATGCCCGATGCCGGGGCTTACAGCGCGGCGGTGACATTCACGCCTGCCGACACGGCGGACTACAACACGGTGAGCGGGACAGTCAGCGTGACGGTCGCCCAGGCCGCGCAGGTGATCGCGCTCCAGTTGCTGGTAAGCAATGCGGTCCCGCTCAATCAGTACACCAATGTCCCGATCCTGGCCACGGCCACTTCGGGCTTGCCCGTGGTCCTTTCGCTGACGAACAACAGCGTGGCGGAACTGGACGAGACGGGGACCAATCTGGTGGACATCGGGCAGACGGGAACGGTGACCCTTCTTGCCGATCAGGCCGGCAACAGCAATTACCTGGCGGCCCCCGAATTGGTGGCAACGCTTGATGTCACGATGACGAACCAGACCATCACTTTTGCACCGATTCCGCCCCAAGTCACAACCAATTTGACTTGGCCTTTGAGCGCCACCTCCGACTCCGGCCTGCCGGTGGTATTCAGCCTGGCGAGCGGCCCGGCGACAGTTGACACCAATTCCTGGATTGTGAGCTTCACGGGCGCGGGTTCGGTGGTGGTGCAAGCCAACCAGCCCGGGGATGGCAGCAATTACAACGCCGCCGTGCCGGTCATGCAGGCCATTCAGGTCAGTTTGGCGCAATCCACCGTCACTTGGAGCACGCTGCCGGTTTCGACCTACGGCGACCCGCCGTTGACGCTGGATGGAGTGTCAAGTTCAGGGGATCCCGTCACTTACACCAGTTGGAACACAAACGTGGCCGTGGTGCAGAGCAACGTGGTCACCATTGTCGGCGCCGGCACAGCGGTCATCTCGGCGCAGGACTCGGGAGACAATTTCTACGATCCAGATACCATTGAGCAGGTGCTGACAGTCAACCCGGCCACTCTGGCAATCACCCTGCCTACAGCCAGTTCCATCAGCTTTGGCCAGAGCCTGGCTTCCTCGACCTTGAGCGATGGCAGCGCCGTGCTGGGCACCAACATCGTGATTGGCAGTTTTGCCTTTGTGGACCCCACAAACATTCCCAATGCCGGCACGTGCGTCGCCCCGGTGCTGTTCACTCCAAATGATACGACGGACTACAATAGCGTCCTCACAAATGTGAGCGTCGCGGTCGCTTCGCTCGTGCCGACCATCATCAGCTTGCCGGCGGCCGCGCCGATCACCTTCGGCCAGAGCCTAGCGGCATCCGAACTCATCAATGGAAACGCGTCGGTCACAGGCACCTTTGCCTTTGCCGACAGCGGCGCCACCCCGTCCGGCGCCGGAACCTATCCCGCGGCGGTGGTATTCACGCCCTCAGACACCAACTACTCCGCCGTTTCGGCGACTGTGGATGTCCAAGTCAATAAAGCTACTCCCAGCGTCACTTCGTGGCCGACCGCTTCCCTGATCAACTTCGGCAATCCTTTGTCGGCCTCTTCCCTGGTCGGCGGCAGCAGCACGCCGGCGGGCACGTTTGCCTTCGCCGACCCTGCGCTCATTCCAGATTTCGGCTCCAATTTTGTCATGGTTGTATTCACGCCGACTGACACCGCCGACTACAATACCGTCAACGGGACGGTGATGATTCTGGTGGAGCAAGGCCTCGTCGAAATCACGGTCGTGCCGACCGCTTCGCCGATCACTTACGGCCAGAGCCTGGCCTCCTCGACCTTGACTGGCGGCAACGCGACGGTGAGCGGGAGTTTCAGCTTCGCCAACAGCAGCGTGATCCCGGCCGGGGCTGGGACCTACAACGCGGTGGTGTTGTTCACCCCCCAAAACATCACCTACTCGGTGATGACGACCAATGTCCTGGTCACGGTGAACAAAGCCACGGTCAGTATCGTGCTGAGCGGCACCAATCAGTTCTATGACGGCACGGCCAAGAGCGTCACCACCACCACCACGCCGTTCGGTTTGACAGTGGATGTGACCTACAACGGCTCCAGCACCCCGCCGACGAACGCCGGCAGCTACACAGTGGTGGCCACCGTTGACAACGTGAACTACGCGGGCACGAATACCGGCACGCTGCTCGTGGGCAAAGACCCGCTGCTGGTAGCTGCCCAGGATATGACCCGCCGCTACGGCGCGACCAACGCCCCCTTTACGGCCGTTATCAGTGGGTTCACCAACGGTGAGACTGTGAGCAACCTCTCGGGCACCTTGACCTTCACGGTTGAGGACATCAGCAACAACGTGGTGTCGGTGGACACCAACATCCCGGCCGGGAGCTACACAATTATCCCCAGTGGCTTGAGTTCCGGCAACTATTCGATTACCTATAGCAATGGCACGTTGGCAATAACCGGCGCGGTCCTGACGGTGACGGCGAACAGCTTGACCAACGTCTATGGCTCGCCCATGCCACCTTTGACCTGGAGCTGCCAGGGATTTGTGAACGGGGAAGACACCAATGTGCTTTCGGGCGCTCCGAGCTTGAGCACCAATCTCTCTTCCGGCAGCCCTGTGGCGGGCAGCCCTTACACGATCAGCATCACCAATGGCACCTTGAGCGCCAGCAACTACACCTTCAGCTTCGTTGACGGGACCTTCACCGTCCTGCCCGCTGCCTTGACCGTGAGCGCCGACAGCGTGACCAACGTCTATGGCTCGCCCATCCCGGCGCTGACCGGCTCGATGGCGGGCGTCACCAACAACGATCCGTTGTCGGTTTCCTTCACCACCGTCGCGACCCAGAGCAGCAACGTTGGCACTTACGCCATCCTTCCTTCATTCAACAACCCGGACCTGCTGGCCAATTACGCCGTCACCACCAACCCGGGAACCTATGCCGTGACCCCGGCGCCCTTGCTGGTCACGGCCACCAATCAGACCCGCTACTACGGCTATGCCAACCCGCCGCTCAACCTTGCCTACGGCGGATTTGTCGTCGGCGACGGCCCCGCCAATCTTGCCGTTGAGCCTGTAGCCACCACCACTGCCACGCTGACATCGCTTGTCGGGTCATACCCGATCACCGTTGGCGGCGGTGTCTCCGGCAACTACACCTTTACTTATTCCAACGGCTGGCTGACGGTCACCAAGGCGCCGCTGACCCTCGTGGGCAACAACGCCAGCCGTTCCTACGGCGCGACCAACCCGGTCTTCACGGCGACCATGACCGGCGTCATGAACGGCGACAATATCACCCCCAAATTCACCACCAGCGCGACGACCAACAGTGTACCGGGCAATTATATCATCCAGCTTTCACTCAATGATCCCGGCGGCAAGCTGGGGCAATACAACGTGACCTTCAACAGCGGCATCCTGACGGTCACGGGGGCAACATTGATCGGGACGGTGCAAAATGTCAGCCGCGTTTACGGCCGGACCAACCCCGTGTTCACCGTCAGTTACAGCGGGTTTGTCAATGGCCAGAGCACCAACCTGCTCAACGGAGATTTGAGCTTCACTTGCACCAACAACAGCGGCGTCGACGTTGACACCAATACGCCGGTGGGAACCTATCCCATTGAGGTGACCAGCGGCCAAACGGCCCCGAACTACATCGTCCAGTACCAGAGCGGCACGCTCACGGTGACGCAAGCGGTATTGACGGTGGCGGCCAATGTCACCAACCGCCTCTATGGCGCCGCGAACCCGGTTTTCACCGCCACGATTTCCGGTTTTGTTAATGGAGACAACACGAATGTTCTCAGCGGCCAACCGGCTCTGAGCACGTCGGCGAACGCCTCCAGCCCGGTCGGAAATTACAATATCGCCGCCGCATTGGGAAATCTGAGCGCGGCGAACTACACGTTTAGCTTCAACAACGGGAACTTGACGATTACCCCGGCGCCGTTGACGGGCGCCGTAGAAGATGTCCAGCGCGCCTACGGCCAGACCAACCCCGTGTTCAGCGTCAGCTACCAGGGCTTCGTCAACAGTCAAAACAGCGGCGTCGTCACCGGCCCGATCGCCTTCAGTTGCGTGGATACGAATAACGTCCCCGTTGACACTAACAGCCCGCTCGGCGTCTATCCCATCCACGTCACCACTGCGCAAAGCGCGCCCAATTACAACATCGGTTACGTGGACGGCACGCTGACGGTGACGCAGGCGGTGCTGACGGTCTCGGCCGATAATCAAAGCCGTCTTTACGGCACGACCAACCCGGTCTTGACCGTCACCTACAGCGGCTTTGCCAATGGCGATGACACTAACGTCATCAGCGGCCAACCCGACCTGAGCACCACAGCCAGCATCGCCAGCCCGGTCGGCGCATACCCCATCGTGGTCGGGCCGGGCAGCCTGAGCGCCACCAATTACTCCTTCAGCCTGACCAACG
>Ga0326727_10014343_pt1 | contig 17301 bp, 6 predicted proteins | sample MB2enrmetagenome_FD_207643 | JGI IMG/M metagenome (GOLD analysis project Ga0326727, IMG submission 207643) | Lab enriched peat soil microbial communities from McLean, Ithaca, NY, United States - MB29MY | ecosystem: Environmental > Terrestrial > Soil > Wetlands > Peat | place: USA: New York...
CCGACGCCCATGAAGCCGCCGAAGTCGAGCACCGCGGCCACCGGCCGCCCATCGGGGTCCACCAGCACATCGACCAGGCGCGCGACGGCCTTGCCGTCCGGTTCGGCAACGCGTTGTCCGAGCACGGGCATCGCCTCGCGCGGAGCGAATGTCTGCAGCTCGACGGTGGGCGGCAGCTCGGGCGCTGTTGACCCGGAAGGCATCTCCGGCGCGGCCGCCATCAGCAACAGTAGCGGAACGATTAGCGAGACCCGGGACACTGTCATTGTCCTCCTACGTCGGCCGGCGGCCTGAGCGAGGCCAGCACGATCCACCCCGCGATAGCGCGACGCCGATCACATGGTACAAATAGAACCACTCGCTCACGAACAGCACCGCCAGCACCATGCCAAACACCGGCATCAAATGCATCAACTGGCCGGTGTGCGCCGCGCCGAACCGCGAAATCGACTATGATGCATGGTACTTGAATTCCGAACTGTCAACCACCCCCTCGCAACGCTTCCCACCAATTGTGAATATGCGATAAACTGTGACCGCTACCTGAAAACGGTGACAATGGACTGAATTCGCTGGGTAATTGTCGAGCAGGTAAGATCCCGATCGGCGCCGATCGTTGTGTTTCTATTCGGGATCGTTCTCAACGCGGTGGCCGGAAGCCGGCGAGGGCCCCGGCCGGGGCTCATTCACAAGCGCCGCCGTCGTTGCAATCCGCTTCAGAGGACGGCTAACATGCCGCGCAGACGGCCAGATGGCGTGGCCACCTGGGGAATGTCGGCTGAGTAGATTCCGAGTCTGCTCCCGGCGATGTTTCTTCGCCCACAATAGCGCCGGCGGCGCGTCCTCGGTGACGATAGCCCATCGGAGCCGTCGCAAGCACAAGCGACCGCCTTGCCTGCCGGATCGCCAAGCGCGTCCTCCAGGCGTCCTATGCTGCGATGCATGTGCGCTCTTCGCACCCCGCCGAGGCCGCCAGCAGTCCGCGCCCGCCCGTCATCTTCGTCGTTGACGACGACGGCCACGTGCGCGAGGGGATTCGCAATGTGCTTGAGGAAAATGGCCAGACCGTCGAGGACTATGCGGACTGCGAGGCATTCCTCGGAACCCATCGTCCAGGCGGCGAGGCCTGCCTCTTGATCGATGCCTACCTCCCCGGAATGAACGGGCTTGAGCTACTGCACCGGCTAAGGGATGCGGGTCATCGGCTGCCGGCGATTATGATCACCGCCAATAGCGACGTGCCAATGGCTGTTGAGGCCAAGAAGGCGGGCGCGGCGGACTTCCTGGAGAAGCCAATCAGCGGCGACGAATTGCTCGCCAGCATCGAGCGCGCCCTCGAACAGTCGAGGGACTCGAACAAGGCGGCCGCATGGCGGGAGTCTGCGGCGAGCCACATTGCTGGCCTGACGCAGCGGGAGCGCCAGATCCTGGAGATGGTTCTTGCGGGCAATCCCAGCAAGAATATCGCAGCCGATCTCGGCATCAGCCAGCGCACGGTTGAGAACCATCGCGCCTCGATCATGAAGAAGACCGGCACGAAGTCACTTCCAGCGTTAGCCCGTTTGGCTGTTGCCGCTGCCGAGAGTGGGGGCGGCACGCCGGCTCCTCGTGGTGGGTCGCCCGGCTAGGGCAGATGGCGACTGTCCGGTAGGTATTTTCCGAACCTTTCATGGCGGCGTCGCCGATTGGTATTGTGTCTGTCAGCGCCGGTAAGGTTGGTCGCTTGTACGGTCGGGGCGGGCACTGCGACGCAGGGGAAGCAGGCGCCTCTGTGCGCCCGCCATCGGTGACGTCGATCTTTAACTGCCCTTCGCCGGTAGTTAGCGATTGGGGAGCGCTGGGGCCATTGCCCGCAAGGAATGTCTGTCCGTGACCATTCCTGGAGGAAGAACGATAATGCCTGCCGACGTCCCATTGCCAAATGACACCAAGCGGCGCGCGGCTGACATGACGCGCGCTGTCGATCTTACATCAGAACGAGGCGCGGGCCCGATCCGCACCAGCCATCCGCTATGGCAGGACCTGCTGCCGCCGTGCAACAACGCCTGTCCAGCGGGCGAGGACATCCAGGCATGGCTGGAGCTGGCGCGGGCCGGTAAATATCACCAGGCTTGGGACGTGCTGATGCGCGACAATCCGATGCCGGCCGTGCACGGACGGGTTTGCTACCATCCCTGTGAAAGCGCGTGCAATCGCACTGAGCTCGACGCACCGGTCAGCATCCATGCTGTCGAACGTTTCATTGGTGACATGGCAGCCGTATCGGGCTGGGTGCCCGGCATCGACGCCGTGCCGTCGGGCAAGCGCGTGCTGGTGGTCGGGGCTGGCCCCGCTGGCCTGTCCGCCGGCTACCATCTTACCCGATTGGGCCACACCGTGGAAATCCACGAGGCCGGTCCGGTGCCGGGCGGAATGATGCAGTACGGCATCCCCGCCTACCGCCTGCCGCGTGGCGACCTGATGAAGGAAATCGCCCGCATTGAGAGCATGGGCGTGAGCATCGTGCTGAACCGGCGTGTCGAAGACCTCGCCGCTGAGAAACTCGCCGGCCAGTTCGACGCGGTGTTCCTGGCGATCGGCGCGCATGTGTCCAAGCATGTGGAGATCCCTGCCCGCGACGCCGGCCGCACGCTCGACGCTGTTGGCTATCTGCACAGCGTGGCCAGCGGCGCGCCATCGCTGCTCGGTCGGCGCGTGATCGTTTATGGCGGCGGCAACACCGCCATGGACGCCGCCCGTACGGCGCGGCGCCTTGGCGCTGACGAGGCGATGATCGTGTATCGCCGCGACCGTGAGCACATGCCGGCGCATTCCTTCGAAGCCGACGAGGCGATCGAGGAAGGCATCAGGATCAAGTGGCTCACCACCATCACGGACTTCGCCGGCCACACACTGACCGTAGAACGCATGGACATCTCCCCCGACGGCCGCCCAGTGCCGACCGGCGAGTTCGAGACGCTGCAGGCCGATGCAGTGGTACTCGCGCTCGGCCAGGACACCGACAGCGGCTTCCTCCGCCGCCTTCCCGGCATCGAAATGAAGCCCGACGGTACGGTGATCGTTGGCCCCGATATGATGACCGCGGCGGACGGTGTTTTCGCCGGCGGCGACATGGTGGCGAGCGAGCGCACTGTCACCGTCGCGGTCGGCCACGGCAAGCTCGCCGCCCGCCACATAGACGCCTGGCTACGCCACACCGTGTATGTGCCGGCTGGCAAGCCAAGCCTGGTGACCTGGCCAATGATGAACCTGCCGGTGTTCAGCGACGCCGAACCGATGCCGCAAAAGCGCCTGCAAGGCAGCATCCGCGAGTCCAGTTTTACCGAGGTTATGGCGGGGCTGTCCGAGCAGGATGCGCGCCGTGAGGCGCAGCGGTGCCTGTCCTGCGGTCGCTGCTTTGAATGCGACAACTGCTTTGCCGCCTGCCCCGAGAACGCCATCGAGAAGCTCGGCCCGGGCCGGGGCTACCAACTGGTTTCGGCGCTCTGCACGGGCTGCGCGACCTGTTTCGAGCAGTGTCCCTGCCATGCCATCGAAATGCAGGCGGAGGCGGTGCGATGACGGAGCATGCCCGGCGCGCGACCATGGACGGCAATACCGCGGTCGCACATGTTGCCTACCGCACCACGGAGGTGGCTGCGATCTTCCCGATCACCCCCAGTTCCACCATGGCGGAACTGGCCGACCAGTGGGCGGCCGAGGGGCTGACCAACATCTGGGGCAGTGTGCCCGTGGTGCAGGAGATGCAGAGCGAGGGCGGCGCCGCCGGCGCTGTGCACGGCGCGCTGCAGAGTGGCGCCATGACCACGACCTTCACGGCATCACAGGGCCTCCTCCTGATGCTGCCGAACATGTACAAAATCGCCGGCGAGTTGACCGCTACGGTGTTCCATGTCGCCGCCCGCGCGCTGGCAACTCAGGCGCTGTCGATTTTCGGCGACCACAGCGACGTCATGGCCGCACGCTGCACCGGGTTCGCGCTGCTGTCGTCCGGCTCGGTGCAGGAGGCGCACGACACCGCGCTGGTGGCACAGGTCGCCACGCTGGCCTCGCGCGTGCCCTTCCTGCACTTCTTCGATGGGTTTCGCACCAGCCACGAATTGAACACGCTTTTCCTCCTCGACGATGCGCAGATCCGCGCTATGGTCGACGAAGACCTGGTGCGTGCTCATCGCGCCCGCGCGCTCGACCCCGAACAGCCGTTCGTGCGCGGCACCGCGCATAATCCCGACACGTTCTTCCAGGCCCGCGAGAGCGTTAATTCGTTCTACGCTGCCGTGCCTGGTCACGTGCAGACGGCGATGGACCGCCTTGCCGCGATGACCGGCCGGCACTACCACCTGTTCGAGTATAACGGCCCGGAGGATGCCGAGCGAGTGATCGTGCTGATGGGCTCGGGCACCGAGACCGCACGCGAAACTGCAGCGGAACTGCGCAATCGCGGCGAACGTGTCGGCGTGCTGCAGGTGCGGCTGTACCGCCCGTTCGCGGCGGACGCCTTTCTGGCGGCATTGCCCGTCTCTGTGCGCGCGGTCGCCGTGCTGGAGCAGACCAAGGAGCCGGGGGCTGTCGGCGAGCCGATGTACCAGGACGTCATCGCCACGCTGGCGCAGGCGGTGGCGAACGGCAAACGCGCTACCGTGCCGCGCGTGGTGGGCGGACGCTACGGCTTGTCCTCGAAGGATTTCCCACCGGCGCTGGTCAAGGCGGTATTCGACGAACTGGCGATGACGCAGCCGCGCAACGGCTTCACGCTCGGCATCGTCGACGACGTGACGCACAGCCATCTCGATCCCGACCTGGCGTTTAGCCTGCCGCACCCAGGGCTGGTGGAGGCGGTGTTCTACGGACTCGGCGCCGACGGGACGGTCGGCGCGAACAAGAATAGCGTCAAGATCATCGCCGAGGATGCCGGACTGCACGCCCAGGGCTACTTCGTCTACGACAGCCACAAATCAGGCGCGCAGACCGTCTCGCATCTGCGCTTCGGGCCAAACCCAATCCATATGCCCTACATGATCCGGCAGGCCAGCTTCGTCGCTTGCCACCAGTTCAGCTTCGTCGAGCGCGCCGACGTGCTGCGCCTGGCCGCTCCCGGTGCCACCTTCCTGCTGAACAGTCCATACGGCGCGGACGCCGTATGGGACCACCTTCCGCGTTCCATGCAGCAGCAGATCATCGCGCTCAAGCTGCGCTTCTTCGTCATCGACGCCTCGCGTGTGGCGAAGGAGGTGGGATTGCGCGGCCGCACCAACACCATCCTGCAGACCTGCTTTTTTGCCATATCCGGCGTGCTGCCGAAAGACGAGGCGATCCGCGAGATCAAGAAGTCGATTGAGAAGACCTACTTGCGCAAGGGCGCGGACGTAGTGCGGCGGAACTTCAAGGCCGTCGACGAGACGCTGGCGCACCTGCACGAGGTCCATGTGCCGGCTAGCGCCAGCAGCACCTGGGAGCGTCCGCCGCTGGTGCCGGCCGGTGCGCCCGAATTCGTGCGCCAGGTCACCGCCCGCATGATGGAGGGCCTGGGCGACGACATTCCGGTCAGCCTGATGCCGGTCGACGGCACCTTCCCCAGCGGCACGGCGGCGTGGGAGAAACGCAACATCGCCGACTTCGTGCCGGTCTGGGAACCCGGCATCTGCATCCAGTGTGGCCAGTGCAGCTTCGTCTGCCCGCACGGCGTCATCCGCGCCAAATATTACGACGAGAGCCGGCTGGAGGGCGCGCCGCATAGCTTCCGCTCGGCACCGATCAATGTCCGCGGCTTCCCCGACGTGCGCTTTACCCTGCAGATCCACGTCGAGGACTGCACGGGGTGCGGTCTGTGCATCGAGGCCTGCCCAGCGTTCAGCGCGCTGGAGCCGGAGACCAGGGCGATCAACCTGCGTGACAAGCTGCCGCTGATCGAGGCCGAACGCGAGAGCATGGCTTTCTTCGAGGCGCTACCGATCAACGACCGCGCCCGGGTGAACTTCGCCGAAGTGCGCGGTGTCCAATTCCTGGAGCCGCTGTTCGCATTCTCCGGTGCCTGCGCGGGTTGTGGCGAGACGCCGTACGTGAAGCTGCTGAGCCAGCTGTTTGGCGACCGCATGATGGTGGCCAACGCCACCGGCTGCAGTTCCATCTATGGCGGCAACCTGCCGGTGACGCCGTGGATGGTGAACGCCGAGGGGCGCGGCCCGGCCTGGTCGAATTCGCTGTTTGAGGACAACGCGGAATTCGGCCTGGGCATGCGGCTCGCCGCCGACAAGCACCTGGAGAATGCCATCGTGCTGGCGCGCCGGCTCGCCCCCAGGCTCGGCGAGGAACTGGTGCAGGCCATCGTGACCGCGCCGCAAATCCGCGAATCCGAGATTCGCGCCCAGCGTGCCCAGGTGGCCGAGCTAGCCCGCCGGTTGCGGGCGCTGGACGATCCCGATGCGCATCAACTGCTGTCGGTGGCCGACCATTTTGTTCGCCGCAGCGTGTGGATCGTCGGCGGCGATGGGTGGGCCTACGATATTGGTTATGGCGGCCTGGACCATGTGCTGTCCACGGCGCGCGACGTGAACGTTCTCGTGCTCGACACTGAAGTCTATTCCAACACCGGTGGTCAGGCTTCCAAGGCGACACCGCTCGGTGCGGTGGCGAAGTTCGCCGCTGCTGGCAAACGGACGGCACGCAAGGATCTGGCGCTGCAGGCGATCGCCTACGGCAATGTCTACGTCGCCCAGGTGGCCATGGGCGGTAACCCGCAGCAGACCCTGCTGGCTTTTCGCGAGGCCGAGGCCTGGTCGGGACCGTCGCTCATCGTGGCGTACTGCCACTGCATCGCGCATGGCATCGACATGCAGCAGGGGTTGCGCCAGCAGGACCTAGCGGTGGCTACCGGCTACTGGCCGTTGTTTCGCTACAACCCGGCCATGCGCCGCGCGGGCGCCAATCCGTTCCGCCTGGACAGCCCGCGTCCGACCATGCGGTTCCGCGACTACGCCTACAACGAGGTCCGCTACAAGGTGCTGGCCCAGAACCGCCCGGACGAAGCCGAACAATTGCTGGGCGCGGCCCAGCGGGCGATCGATGAGAAGTACCGCCTGTATGAAGACATGGCGGGCTGGGAACATACCCGCTTCCACCCGGCCGAGCCCGTGTGAGGAATATCATGCCCGATCTCAGCACGACCTATCTTGGCCTGAAGCTGCGCAGCCCGCTGATCGCCTCCGCCTCGCCGCTCACGCTCAACCTCGACAACGCTCGCGCGCTGGAAGACGCGGGTGCCGCCGCGATGGTGCTGCCCTCGGTATTCCAGGAGCAGATCGAGGAGGAGGCCGAGGAACTGGAGGCGGCGACGACGGTAGGAGCCGAAAGCGTGGCCGAGGCGTCTAGCTTCATGCCTCCGAACGTCTGGCACAGCGGCCCTTACGAGATGCTGGAAACCGTCCGTCGCGCCCGCGCCGCGGTCGGTATTCCGGTGATCGCCAGCCTGAACGGTGTCACCGCCGCGGGCTGGGTCGCCTATGCCAGGGAGCTTGAGCAGGCCGGCGCCAGCGCGATCGAGCTCAATATCTACTTCGTGCCCACCGACCCAACACTGACCGGCAGCGACGTGGAAGCACATTACCTGGACGTACTGCGCGCGGTGAAGGCGACCGTGAGCATTCCCGTGGCCATGAAGCTGGGCCCGTTCTTCAGCGCGCCGGGCGACGTGGTACGCTCCCTGGATGTGGCCGGTGCGGACGGATTTGTTCTCTTCAACCGTTTCTACCAACCCGACATCGACCTCGTGACGTTGCGGGTGCAGCGCGATCTTGACCTCTCCAGACCGGTCGAGATCCGACTGCCACTGCTGTGGATCGGCGTGCTGGCCGGCACGCTGCGCGGCTCGCTGGCCGCCAGCAGCGGGGTAGAGACCGCGGACCAGGTGGTGAAATATCTGCTGGCCGGGGCCGATGCGGTGATGACCACATCTGCCCTGTTGCGTCACGGCGTGGGCCACATGGCAACGTTGATCCGGGGCCTGACGCAGTGGCTTGACGTGCGCGGGGCGAACCTCGCCGATATCAAGGGTCGCATGAGTCGCGCTCGGCTACGCGACCCCGGTGATTACGAGCGTGCCAACTATATCCGTATCCTACAGGGCTGGCGGCAGTAGGGCGTAGGTAAGGTCAGGACCCAGCCGGTGGTCGAAGGTTAATGGATGACGGTGTACGTAACGTCTACGACGCAACGGCCGGGTCCGGCTTGCCGGTGAAATAAGCGGTCACCAGCCACGGCACATTCACCAGCATCGATGGCTCGGCTATTCTGCTCGCGAGCGGGCTTACCTGGACAGTCACTCCCTGCTTCCTCCATAGCGGGAGGCCGATAGCCCTGTTGTTGTAGTCTTGGGCACGCGAGTCTTGGTGCGGCGCGGAGATTTTGTCATCCGAGGACGACTCGTACGTGATGTGTCGTGCCGTCGTCTGCCAACGAGAACTGTGCCTGTTTGCCGGACAACGTCACACCGTCGAGCTCCGCGTGGGCCACCCCGCGGCAAATGCCGACTGGATTCTCGACCATGATCTCGTAGCGCGCGGAGCGGTGGCGGAGCGTCACCTCGAAGCGCGGCCAACCCATGGGAATGCACGGGTCCAGTTCCAGCACGTCGCCTCGCCGGCGCAGTCCAAGGATGCTTTCGACGCCGGCCCGCTGCATCCAACCCGCCGAGCCGGTGTACCAGGTCCAACCGCCGCGCCCGATATGCGGCGTGGCGGCATAGACGTCGGCGGCGATGACATAGGGTTCCACCTTGTAGCGATGGACGTCGGTGCGCGTGCGGGCGTGGTTGATGGGATTCAGCATGGCGAACAGGTCGGCCGCTTTGCCGCCTTCGCCGATGGCGGCGAAGGCCATCACCGACCACAGGGCGGCATGTGTGTACTGGCCGCCGTTTTCGCGAATGCCCGGCGGGTAGCTCTTGATGTAGCCGGGATCGGGCAGTGAGACGTCGAACGGCGGCGTAAACAGCAGCGCCACCCGGTCCTGCCGGCGGATAAGCAGGCGCTCGACGGCCGTCATGGCACGCGCCGCACGCTCGGGGGCGGCCGCGCCCGAGATCGCTGCCCAGGACTGCGAGATCGAATCGATCCGGCACTCCGCGTCGGCAACCGAGCCGAGCGGCGTGCCGTCATCGAACCAGGCCCGGCGGTACCACTCGCCGTCCCAGGCCTCGCGCTCAAGCGAGGCCTGCAACGCGCTGGCGTGGGTGCGCCATGCCGCGGCGCGCGCCACCTCGCCGCGCCCGTCGGCGAGCGGGGCGAAGGCGACGAGAGTCGCATAAAGCAGCCAACCCACCCAGACGCTCTCGCCCTGACCCAATTCGCCGACGCGGTTCATGCCGTCGTTCCAGTCGCCGGTGCCCATCAGCGGCAACCCGTGAACGCCGACCGACAGGCTGGCGTCAAGCCCGCGCGCGCAGTGCTCGAACAGGGTGCCGACATCGTCGGAGACGGTCGGCTGAAAGAAGGCGTCATGTTCGCCGGCCTGCAGAAGCTGTCCTTCGAGGTACGGGATCACTTCGTCCAGCACGGCGGCATCTCCGGTGGCGCCGACATACTGGGCGACAGCACAAGCGAGCCAGGCCCGGTCGTCTGAGATGCGCGTGCGTACACCCTGACCTGAATGTGGCAACCACCAATGCTGGACATCCCCTTCGACAAACTGTCGGGCCGCCGCACGGAGCAGGTGCTCCCGCGTCAGCGTTGGCCGTGCGGTGGCGAGAGCCATGCCGTCCTGCAACTGGTCGCGGAAACCATAGGCTCCGCTGGCCTGATAGAACGCCGACCGGGCCCAGATGCGGCACGCCAGCGTCTGATACAGCAGCCAGCCGTTCAGCATGATGTCCATCGCGCGGTCGGGCGTTTTCACCTGGACCGCGCCGAGGACATCGTTCCAGTAGCGGCCGACCTCGGCCAGCACGGCGTCAAGATTTTCCGCACGGTAGCGCGAAATCAGTTGCCGCGCGTCCGCCGCGTTCGCCGCCTCGCCGAGAAAAAACACGATCTCGACGCTACCGTTTGGCGGCAGCACGACCTTGGTCCGCAACGCGCCGCAGGGATCGAGACCGGCGCCCACGGTGCCGGAGAGACGCGCCGCGTCGGCAAGCGCGGCCGGGCTCTCCAGCGTTCCGTTGCGGCCGATGAACTCCTGCCGGTCGCCTGTCCACTCCGTTTGGTGCCCGGCGAGATCGGCGAAGGCAACGCGCGATCCGAAGGCGGCGTTCCAGGGATTGCGCGCGAACATTGCGCCGCTGTCGGGATCGATCTCCGTCACCACGAACGGTGCGGATGCCGTGCGCGACGGGCCAAGCACCCATTCCGTGTAGGTACTCACCGACATGTGCCGGGTGCGGCCCGATGTGTTGCGCAGCGTCAGGCGGGAGATCTTGATCGGATCGCCGAGCGGCACGTACTGGAGAAGATCCGCAGCGATGCCGTGCGCGGAGTGCTCGAACCGGCAGTACCCCCAGCCCCACCGCGCCACGTAAGCGGCGGCGCCATCGTGGATGGGCAGCGCCGTCGGACACCACAGGTCGGAGGTGTCGTCGTCGCGCAGGTAGAAGACCTCACCGGGGCGATCGCTGACCGGATCGTTGGACCAGGGCGTGAGCTGGTTCTCGCGGCTGTTGACCGACCAGGTGCAGCCGCCGCCTTCCGCCGCCACCTGAAAGCCGAAGCCGGCGTTGGCGACGACATTGATCCAGGGTGCTGGCGTGAAGTGGCCCTGCCCGAGAACCGTAACATATTCCCGCCCATTCTCGGCGAAACCGCCAAGCCCGTTGAAGTATTCCAGCGCCGGCTGGGGCAACCCGATCTTCGGTTCCGTGTCGGTCTTCGCCCGTTGCCGATGCAAGCGGGCCACTTCCCTGGGTTCCGGCACACGGTCGAGTTGATCGGCGAGAGTCCCGCGCTGTGCCACCAGAACGACCCGCGCCACCGAGGCGAGCAAGGCACGTGCTTCGGCCGAAGCCAGATCGGCCCGCACTACGAACACGCCGCCCCGCTGGCGCGCCGCACCGACCTGCGGCGGCAACTGGCTTGCCCGGACCAGGGTTTCGAGCGCGTTCTGCAGATCCTGGACGTAGGACGAGCCACGCTCGTTCAAGATCACGAGATCCACTGCGAGCTGCTTTATCCGCCAGTATTCGTGTGCCTGCAGCAGTTGGCGGACAATGGGGAGGTTCTCGATGTCGGCGATGCGCAGCAGCAGGATCGGCAGATCGCCGGAAATGCCCAGGGGCCAAAGCCCTGACTGTACGCCGCCGCCACGCCGGATGGTGTCCGAGGAGGGCCGCATCGCCCGCCCGGCGTGCACCAGGTGGCCGCCGACACGCTGGAACAAGGCGGCTTCGCGGCCATCGATACCGAGGTGGTGGAGTTGAACCTGGGCCTGGGTCCAGGCCAGCATGGCCGCCCGCTCGAATGCGGTACTGTCGCGATGCTTGTCGACCAGGTTGAGCACCGCCTCGCGGGATGGCGCCACCACTGTCCAGAAGGCGATCCGGACGACCGCGCCGGGGGCGATGCGGATGCGACGGCGGAGCGCGAAGATCGGATCGAGCACGGTGCCGACCGTGTTGGAGAGCGGCCGGCCATCGATTACCGCGATCGGCCAGTGGACGCTGTGACCGCGGCCGAGGAAGCGGGCCCGGTCGGTCTCCACTTCCGGCTTGCCTGCCGCCGCGCCCTCGACAATGGCCAGATGCGCCGCCCAGATTTCCTGTTCGTTCGGCGCGCGCCGCCGTCGCGTCGCCAGGATGGTACCCAGTTCGGCGAGATACTCGGTGGCGACGAACAGTTTCATGAAGGCCGGCTGGGCGACGTCGTCGGCCTGCGGCGCCAGCACGAGCTCGGCGTACGACGTCACGTCGATCTCGCGCATGCGGTGGCCGGAATTGGCGATCGACACGCGCCGGACCTCGGCATCGTGCTCGCCCGAGACAAGCACCTCCATCGTTGTCGTCAGCGTCCCGTCGCGCCGGGTGAACTCGGCGCGGTCCTCGTTGAACATAACGTGATAGGCGTCCGGCTCGGCACCACTTGGCTGCAGACCAGCCGACCATACGTCGCCGCTGCCGACGTCCCTGAGGAAGACATATGAGCCCCAGTCGTCGCAGGTGGCATCCTCGCGCCACCGCGTCACGGCTACGCCTCGCCAGCGACTGTAGCCGGAGCCGGCGGCCGTCAGCATAACCGCGTAGCCGCCGTTGGACAGCAGGTGGGTGACAGGCGCCGCTGTTTGTGCGGTGCTCAATCGCCTGCCGCCGAGCGGTGCGATATCCTGCAACCCGGCATCCGACTTTGCTTCGGCGGCCCACGGACGCACCACCGGAACGTCACGCGGCGTGCACTCCTGCAGCAGCAGTTCGGTCGCCCGGATGATCGGTTCGGCATGGAAGCGCGTCCGCATCGCGCCATCCAACAACGCATCGGCGATGGCCACGATGGTCATGCCCTGGTGGTGGGCCATATAGGCGTGCACGATGGCGACGGTCTTGCCTTCGGGCAGCCGGGCCGGCGTGTAGTCGAGCGCCTCGTAGAAGCCGTGGCGGCCGCACGCCCCGACGCCGGCGAGCCGCGTAAAGTTGTCCGCCGCCGCTGTCGGATCGACCATGGCGGCAAGTGCGGTGGCATACGGCGCCACCACCGCATTGTCGCCGAGGCCGCGCTTCAGTCCAAGGCCCGGGACGCCGAAGTTCGAATACTGGTAAGTGAATTCCAGGTCGCGCGCGTTGTAGGCCGATTCCGAGATGCCCCAGGGCAGGCTGCGCTCGTTGCCATAGGCGATCTGTCGCCGCACGATCTGCCGGCTGGTTTGCTCGAGCAGGCTTCCAGCCGGCGCCCGCATGACGAGCGACGGCATGAGGTATTCGAACATCGATCCCGACCACGAGATCAAGGCTGCACCGTTGACGATCGGCGTGACGGCACGGCCGAGATGGAACCAGTGGCGGGCTGGAACGTCGCCCTTGGCGATCGCGACAAAGCTTGCCAGCCTCGCCTCGGAGGCGAGCAGATCGTAACAACTCGGGTCGAGCGTGCCCTCGGCTACTCGATAGCCGATCGCCAGCAGCTTGCGATCGGGGTCGAGCAGAAAGCCGCATTCCATGTCGAGTGCCAGCTTGCGCGCGGTCGCTTCGAGAGCAGCGAGACGCGCCGCCAAAGCGGTGGCCGCATCCGGCGACTGCCCGATGTCGCGGCAGTGACTTTCGATCGAACGGCACGCCGCCTCTATCCAGAACAGCATGTCGGCGCCGCTGTCATCGCCCCGTTCGGTGGCGAAGGCGGCTGTGATGTCGGCCAAAGTCTCTGCCTCGGCCGCCAGGTCCGTCAGGCCCTTGGCGAGGTTACCGCCGTCCGCCTCTGCCCGTCGCACGCTGGCGGCAAGCCCGGTGAGCGAGTCGTCGAGCTCCTGCCACGTCACGGTCTGGGTTCGGCGCTCATCGCGCAGCTGGTCCGCCGCTTCACGCGCGAGGTCGAGTGCATCCGCGATTCCGGCTAGGCGCTGCGCCGCCGTCGGCGTCACGACGCTCCACTCCCGGCAGGTGTTGGCAAGCGCGATCAGGTGTCCGGCCAGGTTACCGCTGTCGACGGTGGAGACGTACAGCGGTTCAAGCGGGCGCAGATCACGCGTGTCGTACCAGTTGTAGAAATGCCCGCGGAAACGGCCGAGGTTGGCCAATGTGGCCACCGTCGCCTCCAGCCGCTCGACCGCCTCGGTGGTTCCCAGCCAGGCGAAGTCGCGCGCGGTCGCCGCCGAGAGCAGATACAGGCCGATATTGGTGGGTGAGGTCCGGTGCGCCAGCACCGGGGCCGGGTCATCCTGGAAGTTGTCGGGCGGCAGCATGTGATCGGCCGCTGTCACGAATGTCTCGAAGTAGCGCCAGGTTCGCCGCGCGATCATCCGCAGGGCCTTGGCGTTGGTCACCGACACGGACATCCGCCCGGCAACCAGCGGAGACCGGCTGGTCCGCAACGCGATCGCCGGCGAGGCGATCCAGAGCGCGGCGAAGGGTACCGCCAGGGGCCACGTGCCATGGCTGAACAGCACGGCAACCAGCACCGCCAGGACAGCGAGCGCAATTCCTCCGGCCATTCGGCGATAGAAGCCGAGGAAGTCGAGCCGGGGGTCGATAGTCGCCTGCGCCGCCGGAACCCATTCGAGCAGATGCCTGTGAGTGATGAACAGCCGGACCAGGGTTCGCACGATCGCATCGCCCATCAGCCACGCCTGATGCGCCATGAAGGTGACGATGAGTCCCCACTGCGCCAGCGCCAGGCGCAACTCGGCGCCGATCGTGCCAAAATGGCTGCGCAGCGTGATCCCGGCACGGCGCGGCAGGATGGCGCTGACGACCGGGATGGCGGTGGGCAGCAGGATCGTCAACAGGATGAACGCGGTCCACGCCGACGCCGCGGCGAACGGCAACGCCCAGCCCGCCAGCAAAGCCAACATGCAAGCCGGTGCCGACAACGTTCGCCGCAGATTGTCGAGCATCTTCCAGCGGCCGATCGACGGCATCGCCTTGCGTACCCGATCCGCCCCGGTGCCCGGCCCGCGGCCGATCAGCCACGGCAGCAATTGCCAGTCGCCACGTGCCCAGCGGTGGTGGCGCAGGGCATCGACGTCGTAGCGCGCGGGAAACGCCTCGACGACCTCGATATCGGAGGCGAGGCCGGCTCGGGCGAAGACCCCCTCGAAGAGGTCGTGGCTGAGCAGCGTCGAGTCCGGCACCCGGCCGGCGAGCGCCGATTCGAAGGCATCGATTTCATAGATGCCTTTGCCGGTATAGGAGCCTTCATTGAACAGATCCTGATAGACGTCGGAAACGGCGGCGGCATAGGGGTCGATGCCCGTCATGCTGGAAAACACGCGCTGGAACGGGGACCCCTCGCGGCCAACCGGCAACGAGGGCGTGACCCTTGGTTGCAGCACCGCATGGCCAGCCATGACCCGGCCGGCAGCGGCATCGAGGCGCGGCCGGTTGAGCGGATGTGCCATCTTCCCTATCAGCCGGCGGACCGTGTCGCGCGGCAGCCTGGTGTCGGCATCGAGCGTGACGACGTAGCGGACGCCGGGAGGCACCTTTGGCGATTGCCCGCCGAGGCTCAGGAAAGTCGTGTCGGTCGCACCGCGCAGCAACCGGTTCAGCTCGTGCAGCTTGCCGCGCTTGCGTTCCCAGCCTATCCACCGCGCCTCGCCAGCGTTCCAGACGCGCTTGCGGTGGAGCAGCAGGAAGCGGTCGCCACCGGGGGCCGGGCCATAGCGCCGATTGAGCCGGGCGATACCGGCGATCGCCGCGTCCAGCAGCACTTCGTCGCCCTCGGCATGCTCGGTTGCGGCATCCAGCCAGTCGGACAGCAAGGCGAAATGCAGATCGCCCTCCGGACTGGCGAGGTGGTGGACTTCCAGGCGTCCGATCTGCACCTCGATGGCCCGGACTGTCGTCAGCAGTGTGGGCACCGCGACGATCGTACCCAAATGCCCGGGTACGCCAGTGCGAAGTTCCAATGCGGGCAGCTTTTTGGCAGCGTTGCCCCGGGTCAGCCCGCGGTTCACCAGTGCCACCGCCGCGTCGATGGCTGGAATCGCACCAAGCGCGCCCAGCAGGCTCAGCCACACCGCACCGCCACCCTGTCGGTGCAAAATGAACAGCGGTATGGCGAGCAGCACCGCGGCGACGGCAAGACCAGCACCGACATAACCGCGGATTCCGAGCGCCCGGATCCAGCGTCCAGGCCAGGTTTTCGCTGACGACCGGAAGCCGATCGCCGCCTCGAAGGCATGGCGCCCGCCGGCGAAAAGGTGATAGCCCGGATCCCCCTGGAGGCTCTTCTCCACGCCGGTCTGCGTAGCCTCCGCCTGGCTGCCGGCCAGGACGGCCAGGCGGGTGACCTCGAGTTCCGTGCAGTTCGCCCCGCGAGCCAGTTCCTCGATGGCGCTGCGGTAGAGATTGCGCGTCGGGAAGTCCATGTCGCGGAACAGGCCGCTGGCAGCGAGCACGTCATCCACCAGGCTCATGCGCTCGAACAGTTCGGTCCAGTCGACGTCCGAGATCCGGCGCATGCTGGTGATGATGTTGCGCACCGTGACAATGCCGGCACCCTGCCTCTGGTGTTCGTCGCGCACGAGTGCGTCGGTGGTTGATCCTTTCGCCGCCAGATTCTGGTCGAGCCACGTCAGCGCGGGCGTGATCCGGGGATCCTGGTCGCGCAGCCGGTGCACAAGCTGGACGGCGAAGGCGTCGGGCAGCGTCGTGCCCTGACGATCCGCGAGCACCACCGACACCGGTTCGGTGGTGCGGCCGCTCATGCCCAGCAGGCGGTCGGCAATGTCGTCCGCCTCCTGCCGCGCGATACCGCTTTGTACGATCTGTTCGGCGATCCGCCGGAGATTTTCCACCAGCACGATCCTGAGCGTTATCGCAACCGCCCAGAGTTCGCCGATCGTCAACGGCTGAACCTCCTGGTAGGCGCGAACGAAACGGCACAGCAACTCGCCGTCGAAGTGGCTGTCGGTATGGGCGACGAAGGCCCAGGCCAGGCCGAACACCCGCGGATATCCCACGAACGGCCCGTCGGCCAGCTTCGGCAGCTGCCGATAATAGCCGGGCGGCAAAGCCGAGCGAATTTCTCGAATCTGTCGTTCAACGAGATAGTAGTTATCGACAAGCCAGTCGGCCGCCGGCGTGATAATGCGGTGCCGCTTGAGCGCTCCGGCGGTCATCTGGTAGGCGCTGAGCAGTGTGGTTCCGTTGTCGGCGAGCCGCGCATCCAATGGATGACCCCTCGCCAGCTTCGGTGTGACCGGTTGCGCGGCAGCAAGACTTCGCGCGTGCTCCTCGAGACGCTCGACGCCGAACAGCTCTTCGCGAATGGGCGCGCCGCTGCGCCATGGCGACCGCAACGCACCACCTCGGAAAATCCGATTAATGAACGATGTCAATTGAACCCTTCTACGATGCGCTGAGCGCATGAGCTCAGGTACCATCGGACATGCGGTATGCTCATGGGCCCGCCAGGGCCGTGGCCGTCGCGGCCATCCTCACGTTCGACAGGTCCACGTACGCACAGAAATAACCGATCATGAGCAGCGGCATCAGTCGCCATGTCCCCGCCTGATGGTTTTTCGTGCGTCACCGGGTCGGTGCCGGCACGGGCATGCGCCGCAATCAGCCTGGAGACGAGTGAAGATGCCAATCCTTCCGGACGTCGATCGGGGTGTCCAGCGGCGGCTGCCCGTCGAACAGGTGGCACGAGATGGCATGGCGCCGCCTCGTGC
>Ga0326727_10014346_pt1 | contig 17298 bp, 14 predicted proteins | sample MB2enrmetagenome_FD_207643 | JGI IMG/M metagenome (GOLD analysis project Ga0326727, IMG submission 207643) | Lab enriched peat soil microbial communities from McLean, Ithaca, NY, United States - MB29MY | ecosystem: Environmental > Terrestrial > Soil > Wetlands > Peat | place: USA: New York...
TTCCACCCAAAGATGTATTCACAAAGCGTCAGCCCACCGACGCCGGCGACCATCGCAGCAATGAGCGCCACACAGAAGCAGACGCCCCGGCTGAGTCCATTCCCCGATACGAGCACCAACCCCACGCCGCAAAGGAACAATCCCACGGCCGTATTCGGCTTCATCGCCACGAGGTTCGGGGACATGCTCTTCAAGAAAGCGATGTGGAACCCCCAGCCGATGAGCACCACTACGCCGAGGCAAGCGACCAACAAACCTGCCGAAGGGGGAATGCCCTTAAGGAACGCATCGAATCTCGGTCTGTGCTGCGGAGGGTGGATGGCTGGCGATTCTGACGAGGATTTCGGTAAATTGGGAGCGACTTTTGAGCGGAAAACCGGCTTACCGGGCGATAGCATGCCCGTAAGGGCATACATAAGCATGCCTCCTTCCCTTTTCCAAAAAATCCGTTTCGCGTTTCGCCACGCGCATATTTAGAGTGTCCCACCACCGTGAGCTACCAGGTCTTCGCCCGCAAATACCGCCCCCAGACTTTTGACGACGTAGTCGGCCAGGCGCACATCACGCAGACGCTCAAGAATGCAATCGAACAGCAGCGGCTGGCGCATGCGTATCTCTTCGTCGGCCCGCGCGGGACTGGCAAGACCTCCACGGCGCGCATCCTGGCGAAGGCGCTCAACTGCGAAAAGGGGCCTACGACCAATCCGTGCGGCGTTTGCGTTCAATGCCGCGAGATCGCCGAGGGGCGGAGCCTCAATGTCCTGGAGTTCGACGCCGCGTCGAACACACAGGTGGACAAGGTCCGCGAGCTGATCATCGAAAACGTGAAGTACGCGCCAACGAGCGGGAAATACAAACTCTACATCGTGGACGAGGTCCACATGCTCTCGACGTCGAGCTTCAATGCGCTTCTCAAGACTCTGGAGGAGCCGCCATCCCACGTCATTTTCATCTTCGCTACGACCGATCCACAAAAGGTGCCGCTGACGATCATCAGCCGATGCCAGCGGTTCGATCTGAGGCGCATCCCGGCCCCGCTCATCGAGAACCATCTGCAATTTATCGCGGGGAAGGAAAAGATCGACCTCGAGCCCGCCGCGGCGCAGGCGATCGCGCGCGGCGCGGAAGGCGGTCTGCGGGATGCAGAGTCGATGCTGGATCAACTGGTGGCATTCTGCGGGGAGCGGATCACCGAGCAGGAGGTGCTCAATATTTTCGGATTTTCCGCGCAGGAAACGATCTCCTCGCTCTGCGGGGCGATCCTGGCCGGACGGTGCGGAGATGCGCTCGGCGTGCTGCAGGCGCAGGCGGAAAAAGGGAAGGACCTGAGCCGGCTGATGGCCGACGTGATCACTTACATGCGGGACCTGCTGGTGACGAAAGCCGACCCGGACGGCATGCGCGCGGATGTGACTGCGGAACTCTTCGCCGCGCTGGAGGAGCAGGCCGGCGGCCTTTCGACCGACCGGCTCCTGGAGCTGATCGAGCAATTTGCCGCGGCGGAAAACCGCATGAAATGGGCGCCCAACAAAAAGCTGCATTTCGAGATTGCCGTCATCAAGGCGGTGCAGACGCTGGAGCAGGCGACGCTGACGGAAATCCTCGACGCGCTCGCCGCAATCCGGTCCGGCGGAGAATTGCCGGCGCAAATCGCGCGCGGAAATTCCGGCCCGGGGCCGAAACCCATCGCGCGGCCATTGGCGCCAAAGCCAGCACCCAAGCCGGAGCCGGCCGCGAAGCCGCCGGAAAATACCGTTGCGAGCTCGATCTCAACTCCCAGCGCGGCCGCCGCGGGAGAACCGGACCTGCTTTCCTCCACTCCGGTGGTCAGGGAAACGCCGGAGACCGGCCCGGAACCGGATCTGCCGCCCGCGCCAGTGGATGCGGGCACGCTATGGACCGATTTGCTCCTCGCGGTGCGCCAGGAGCGTCCGCTCATCCTGACGTGGCTCGAATCCGGCACGCTTCTGGAAGTGGCAGGCAACACGGTGCGCCTCGGATTCCCGCCGGGCCAACGGCTCGCGATGGAGTCGCTGCTGCGGCCCAATAACCGAAGCTTTCTGGAGAAGCTGCTCGCAAAAATCACCGGGGCTCCGCGCACAGTGGAATGCGAGACGCGCGAGGGCCTGGTAATCGAGCCCGTAAATCTCCCCCCGCCGGCCCAGGCCGCCGCCCCGGCTGATCCGATGGAGGACTTCAAAAACGATCCGCTGATCCGCAAGGCGCTCGAACTTTTCCAGGCGGAAATTCAGCCGGCTGTATAACCATGGCGTCCTCAATCCCCCTTACCGTAAACCCGCTCGTCCCGGAACCGACCCCGAAATCGACGGCCGCAGCCGACCTCGAGATCAAGGACGCGCAACTGATCTTTAACAGTGTCTGGAAGGACCTGGAGCAGGAATTCGGGCGGGAGAATCTCCATTTCCCGAAGGAGCTGATCCTCCTCGGCGGCGCGCCAGGCGCGGGCAAGGGGACGAATACGGATTTCATCCGCGAGCTGCGCGACATCGCCGCCGCGCCCATCGTGGTCAGCGGTCTGCTCGACAGCCCCGCGGCGCGCGAAATCAAGGCGCGGGGCGGCATGGTCGGCGACAGGGAAGTCATCAGCATCCTGCTGCGAAAACTGCTGGAACCTGAGCAGCGAAACGGCGCGATCCTCGACGGTTTTCCGCGCACCAAGGTCCAGGTGGAGTGCCTCAAGATGCTTTATGACGAGATGATCGCGCTTCGCCGCGACTTCGTCGAAACACCCCAGGCGGTCTTTTTCCGCCAGCCGATGTTTCACATCATGGTGCTCTTCGTCGACGAGTCGGAGAGCGTGGCCCGGCAATTGAAGCGCGGACGGCAGGTCATTGCGCACAACGAGGAAGTGAAGCGGTCCGGCATCGGCGAGCTCTGGGAAGAGCGTCCGACGGACTTCAACGAGGCGCTGGCCCGCAACCGATACCGGGTCTTCAAGGAGCAGACGTACGACGCGCTGGTCTCCCTCAAGGAGCTTTTCCATTACCACTTCATCAACGCCCAGGTGCCCCTGGAGATGGTGCGCCGCAATATCGTGCGCGAGCTGGAGTACCAGAGCTCGCTCGAGCTGGAGCCGCGCACCTACGACATGCTGCGGCGGCTGCCGCTGGCCAGCGAGATCGTCCGGGCCGCGCGCCAGGAACTGGTCCATCGCCTCGACGCCTACGCCGCCGATTACACGGCGCTCTTCGAACGGGTCATCGATTTCATCGAAAAAAAGGCGATGCCCATCGTCATGCGCCACGCCATCTCCGGCCGGGCGAATATCAATTCGGAGGATACGGTTTTCGACGAGCCGACGGCGCTGGCCATGTTGATCGACGTGTTTTCCGAGCGCGGTTTTCACGCCACGGTCGACGTCCAGCGGCAGGAGATCCCCTACTGGCTCGACATGAAGACCGGCGAAATCCAGTGCCGGCACAAAAAGGTTTACCGCTTCAGCATCCGCTTCCGGGGTTCACAGATCCGCCGGGGCTAGGCGGCCACTTGCTCGTACGAAAACTGGGGAAAATCCGCCCGTTGACTGGCGTGTTCGACGGTGATGCCACAGATATTGCCGTCCCGATCCACGTCCAGAAGAGTGTTCTCGTCCAAATCCTTGGTTTCAGCGACTTCGGCTGACTTGAACTCTATGTAAAGAGTGTCAGTATCTTGAAAATATCGGATCTTCATGGCTTGAACGAGCGATCGAAGAATGCGTTATGCACGGTTTCTCCGTCTGGAAGGAGTATAACCCGCAAATATCTGCCGTCCATCTCCGTGATCGCTGCCTATCGGCGAATGCGATCGTCCTCTTGAATCGCTTCCTTCATGGGATGATCAATCACGTATTGGATTCACTCAGGACGAATGAAAGCACGGTCAGCGCGCTCCCGAATCGAAATGAAATATTGCGTGCACTTCACTTCGCGAATCTAGACAGGTCGCTTCCCCCAGGAGAAGCGCAGTTATCGACGCTAAAGCATCCCCCCATCATATCCCCTCCCCGCTCGCGGGCGGGGGGCGTTCACCTTCGGCCAGTTCGTGCTCCGGGAGGACATACTTGCCGGTGAGCTTGCGGATCAGCTTGTAGAAAACCGGCGTAAAGAAGACCCCGAAGAACGTAACGCCGATCATCCCGAAGAATACCGCGGTTCCCAATGCCTGCCGCATTTCCGAGCCGGCGCCTGTCGCGATGATGAGCGGAAGCACGCCGAAGATAAATGTGAGGCTCGTCATCAGGATCGGGCGAAGCCGCAAGTGCGCCGCCTCAATTGCCGCGTCCGCCGCGTTCATCCCCTTGTGATGCTCCTGTTGCTGCTTGGCGAACTCCACGATGAGCACGGCGTTTTTCACGCTCATACCCGCCAGCACCACGAAACCGATCTGCGTGAAGATGTTGTTATCCATGCCCCGCAACCAGACGCCGGCTATCCCGCACAGCAGGCACATCGGCACGATCAAAATAATCGCTGTCGAAAGCGCGAAGCTCTCGTACTCGGCCGAATGCGTCAGCCAGACAAACAGGATGCACAGCGGGAAAATAAAGAGCGCGGTATTCCCCGCCAGCTCCTCCTGGTACGCAAGCTCGGTCCACTCGTAGCTGTATTGCCGGGGCAACACCTGGGCGGCAACCTCCTTCATCGCCGCGAGCGCCTGCCCGCTGCTGTAGCCCGGGGCAGAGTTGCCGTTGATCTCCGCGGTGTCGTAAAGGTCGTATCGCTGGACGCGATCCGGGCCGGTGGTGTTCTGGATATCCATCACGGCGCCGAGCGGCACCATCTGCCCCGCGGAATTGCGCGTTTCGAATCGCGAGACCTCCTGCACCTTCGAGCGGAACTGCGACTCCGCCTGCGCGACCACCCGCCAGGTCCGGCCCAGGTAATTGAAATCGTTGATGTAGAGTCCGCCCAGGAAGACCTGGAGCGCCTGGAAGATATCCGTCACCGCCACGTTCTGCTGCTTCGCCTTCACACGGTCGATATTCCCGTAGAGCTGCGGGAACGAGGCCCGGTAGGTCGAGAACACTGCGGTCACCTCCGGCCTCTTGCGCGCCGCGGCGATGACCTGTTCGGTGACGGCCTGCAATTGCTGCGGCGTCGCAGACCCCGATCGGTCTTCGATTTGCATTTTGAAACCGCCCGCGCTGCCGATCCCGCGCACCGGTGGCGGCGGGAACACCAGGATCATTGCGTCCTGGATTTTGCTGAACTGCGCCATGAGCCGCCCCGTGATGGCCTCCGCAGAGAGGTCGGCGTGCCCCGCGCGTTTGCTGAAATCCTCGAGCGGGCAAAACATCACGCCGGCGGCCGAGGAATTGGAAAATGAGAGGATCGAGAGGCCGGCAACGGTAAAGACGCCTTTAACCCCGGCCGTCTTGGTCCCGATGGCCGCGATCCTGTCCATCACCGCTTCGGTCCGGTCTATTGATGCCGCATCCGGCATCTGCACCGGTACGATGAGGTACCCCTGATCCTGCGGCGGAATGAACCCCGTGGGCACCCGGCGGAATCCCAAATACGCGAGCAGGACCAGCCCCGCGTACACCGCCAGCGCCAGCACGCTGAACCGCACCACCCGACGCACCGTGCACAGATACCCCGCCTGCGTATTCGCGAACGCCTTGTTGAATGCCCGGAAGAACCACCCAAGCGAGCGGTTGATCCCACGCGTAAACCAGTCCGGCTTCGCATCGTGCGGCTTGAGCAGCAGCGCCGCAAGGGCCGGGCTGAGCGTCAGCGAATTGAACGCCGAAAGCAGCGTGGAAAACGCAATGGTCAATGCGAACTGCCGGTAAAACTGCCCCGTGATGCCGCTGATGAACGCCACCGGGATAAACACCGCCGAGAGTCCAAACGCGATGGCGACCACCGCCGGCGTCACCTCATCCATCGCCCGGTAGGCCGCCGCCTTCGGCGTCAACCCATGGGCCACCCATCGCTCGACGTTTTCGACAACCACGATGGCGTCGTCGACCACGATGCCGATCGCCAGCACCAGCCCGAAAAGCGTCAGAAGGTTCATCGAAAAATGCGCCACGAACATCACTGCGAACGTGCCCACCAGCGACACGGGAATCGCCAGCAACGGCACGAGCGCCGCGCGCCAGTTTTGCAAAAAGATCATCACCACAAAGGCCACGAGCGCCACACTCTCCATGAGCGTCTTGATCACGTCCCGCATGCTGTCCCGCACGAAAAGCGTCGTGTCGTACGGGATCGTGTATTCGACCCCCTGCGGGAAACGCGGCCGCATTTCCTTGAGGCGCGCGTAAATCGCATTCGCCGTCTCGATCGCATTCGCGCCGGGCAGCTCGAAGACGGCGATCGCCACCGCCGGCTTCCCGTCGAACGTCATCGCGGTGCTGTAATCCGCCGCCGCCAGCTCCGCATGGCCGATGTCCTTGAACTTCGTGATCCGTCCATCCTGCCCGACGTTGATCACGATCTCCCCGAATTGCGCGGGATCCGTCAGGCGCCCCTGCACGTTCATCGTGTACTGGAACTGGCTCGCGCCCTGTTTCAGCGGCGGACCGCCGATCAATCCCGCCGCGACCTGGATGTTCTGCTCCTTCACCGCGGTGATTACGTCGCCGACGGTGAGACTCCGCGATGCCAGCTTGTCCGGGTCGAGCCAGAGCCGCATCGAGTAATCCCGCACGCCGAAAATCTTGATGTCTCCAACGCCCGGCAGCCGCGCGATCTCGTCGCGCAATTGCAGCGTCGCGTAGTTGCTCATGAAGAGCGTGTCGTGGGAATTGTCCGGCGAATAAAGAGCCGCCACGAGCGTGATATCCGGGGATGCCTTCTTGATCGTCAGACCGATTTGCTGCACTTCCGGCGGCAAATCCGGCTGCGCGATGGCCACCCGGTTCTGCACCTGCACCTGGGCCGCGTCGAGGTTCGTCCCCACCTTGAAGGTGATCGTGAGCGTCATCGCACCGTCGTTGGTCGACTGACTCGACATGTAGAGCATGTTTTCGACGCCGTTGACCTGTTCCTCGATCGGCGTGGCGACCGTTTCCGCCACGGTCTTCGCGTCCGCGCCAGGGTAGCTCGTGGTTACCGTAACGGTCGGCGGCGCGATCTCCGGATATTGCGACACGGGCAGCCCCAGGATGGACAGCACGCCGGCGATCACCGTGACGATGGAAAGAACCGCCGCGAAGACCGGTCTTTCGATGAAAAAATGCGGGATGTTCACGAGCCGGCGGTTCCTGTGGCAGCGGCGCCGGCGGACTGCGGCACCGGCTGAAGCGGCGCCCCCTCCATGACGTTCACCTTCGTTCCTGGAATCGCCATTTGCAGCCCGTTGACGACCACCCGGTCGGTGACTGCGATTCCTTGCTCGATCACGCGCATCGCGCCGAAGAGCCGTCCCAATTCCACCCGTTTGGTCTGAACGGTATCGGTCGCGTCCACGACCGTGAGGTAGCGCTCGTTCTGGTCCGTGCCCACCGCCTCGTCGGGCACCAATAGCGCCTTGTAAGGCCCGACCCCCTCGATCTGCATCCGCGCAAAGAGTCCCGGCGTGAGATAATCGTCGGGATTGGTAAAGACGCCGCGCATCTGGATGGTGCCCGTTGCGGGATCGACCGTGTTATCGATGAAATCGATCACCCCTTTGTGCACGAATCTGGTCTCGTCCTCCAATTGGATCGAGCAGCCGATTCTCACATTCCGCACGTCGCTGCCGCTCTGGCGGGCGTAGGCTTTGTATTGGAGAAACAACCGCTCCGGCACAGGCACGTAGCAATAGACTGGGTCCACCGATACCAGGGTGGTCAGCAGTGTTCCGTTCCCCACGCCCCCGGTGATCACGTTCCCCTTGGTGACGTAGATTTTGCTCACCAGCCCCTTGATCGGCGCGCGCACGGTCGACCATTCCATGTTCAACTCGGAGGTCTCCTGCGCCGCCTGATCGGCCTGCAATTGCGCCTGCGCCTGGAGGTAGTTCGCATCGGAAATGTCGTAGTCCTGCTGGTCGATCACGTGGGTCGCCAGCAGCCGCTTGCTCCGCGCGAGCTGCGCAGCCGTCAGGTCCACTTGCGCCACATCCTTCGCCACCGTCGCCTTCTTCGCGTCCAGGTCCGCCTTGAAAGGCTGCTGGTCGATGACAAAGAGCACGTCGCCCTTTTGTACGAACGCCCCCTCCTTGAACGGCGCGCTCGTGATCAACCCGGAGACCCGTGCCTGGATGTTCGTGCTTTCCGGCGATTGCAGCCGGCCGGGGAAGTCGTCCCAGTCCGCCACCTCCTGCTGCAGCGGATGAATTACCGTGACCGTGGCCGGCGGACGCTGAGGCGGTCCTCCGTTCCTGCCACATCCATATACAAAAAAGGTCAATGCAGCGAGCACGATGCCGGCGCTTGTCCGAAGCAACGCCATCCGTGTTTGCCACGCGTTCGCAATCCTCATGCCAAGATAGTACCGAGCGAACGTGATCCGGCAACGAAACACGACAAAAAAAGGCATCTGCCGATTAAGGAATGTAATGCCTTGCAACGGCGTCAAAAGTGAATCTGTTGAACAGTTTAAACTAGACTTCCCTGCTTCTTTCCGCATAATCACAATTACTACGCAGTTTCCACCCCCGCACCCCTATCCCACCATGCCCAACGACGTTCTTCCCGCGTCCCCCACCATGCATGAAATTGCCGAGCGCGCCGGCGTCGGCAAAGCCACCGTCTCGCTCGCCTTGCGAGACGATCCGCGCCTGCGCCCCGAGACCCGGCGCCGGATCCAGAAAATAGCGGAAAAAATGGGTTACCGCACCAACGCCACGGTGGCCAATCTTATGGCCCAGCTCCGCGCGGGCGGCGCACCCAAGTACCAGGCTGCGCTTGGTTTCCTGAACATCTCCACCGATCCCAGGACGTTCACAGGTTCCTGCGCCTATCACGAATGGGAAGAGGGCTGCCGGAAACGGGCCGCGCTTCTCGGATACGGCCTCGACACCTTCTCGTGGCACGAACCCGGCGCAACTCCCACCCGGCTCGTGAAGACGCTGAAGGCGCGCAACATCCGCGGGCTCATCATCGCGGCCGTCCCCGGCCACACGGAACTACCGGAGGAATTTCAGCACATCTGCCAGTGCTTCGCCTGCGTCGTCGTGGGCGTTCGCACCACCTCGCCGCCTCTGCATTTCTCGGCGAACAACCACTATTGCACCGCCATGCAAGCCGTCCAGCGGCTCGGTGAGTACGGCTACCGCCGGATGGGTCTCGTCCTGAGTCCCGAGATCGACGCCATGGTCGACCGCCGTTTTTCCGCGGGGTTCTGGGCCGGTCACGAGGCCCTCGAAGGATGCGAGCGGATCCAGGCGTTTCCGTTTCATGAAGAAGCCGAGCATCCCTTCCGCGCCTGGTACGCCCGGCGCCGGCCGGATGCGATCGTCACCATCCACGACCGGGTGAAACAGTGGGTCGAGGAAATGCATATCGACGTCCCCCGGGAATTAGGCCTCGCGCACATGGACCGCCACGACGAGCTGCCCGGCTGGTCCGGCATGCGCCATAATAACGGTCTCATCGGCGCCGCTTCCGTTGATTCGCTCATCGGCCAGTTGCACCGGAATGAATTTGGTCTCCCGGAATTCGCAAAAGCCACGCTGCTCCAGAGCACCTGGGTCGATGGTCCCACCACCATGCGCATCCCCGTCGAAGCCTCCCGATCCCGCCCCGCGCCAAGGCGCTCCGCCCGCGCCTTGGAACCCGCCGGAACTTGATTCCCGGTTTCCGGCCGATTGAAGAGCCTATTCGTACCGCAGAGCCTCGATAGGATCCAGCGAAGCGGCTTTGCGGGCGGGGTAGAAGCCGAAGAAGACTCCGATGGCGAAGCTGACGGTGAACGCCAATATTACTGATCCGGGTGAAACAACCGCGTTGAAGCCGGTGAATCTCGATGCGAGGCGGGAAGCGCCGAAGCCGGCGACCACCCCAATCAACCCGCCCAGGAGGCTCAGCGTGATGGCTTCTATAAGGAACTGGAGCAGGATGTCATAAGCTTGCGCGCCGACCGCCATGCGGATGCCTATCTCGCGAGTGCGTTCGGTTACGCTCACAAGCATGATGTTCATGATGCCGATGCCGCCGACAACCAGCGACATGCTGGCGATGGAGCCAAGAAACAGAGTGATGATCCCGGTGATATTGCCAACGGTATCGGCGATTTCCTTTTGATTGAGGATGTTGAAATCGTTGTCCCGCCCCTCCGTGAGACGATGCCTCTGGCGCAGCAGCGCAATGATTTGTTGTTGCGCAATATTGGTTCGGTCGGGGGCGGAGACCTGCAATGTAACGGACCGGGGATATTTGTCGCCGGTCACCCGCTTCATCGCCGTGGTGTAAGGGATGATGAGGCGGTCATCCTGGTCCTGGCCGCCCATGCCAGCACCTTTGCTGGTCAGCATTCCGATGATCAGGAATGGTATGTTTTTCATGCGCACCGTTTGACCTACAGGATTGAGCGGTCCGAAGAGTTCCGCGGCTGTTTTTGAGCCGATTACCGCGACTTTGGCCGACGCGCGAACATCGCGATCCGTGAACATGGTGCCGGCAGCGAGTTTCCAGTCACGGATTCTCAAGTAATCGGGAGATTCGCCTGCCAGCGTGGTTGCCCAATTCCGTCCGTTCGCGAGTGCCTGGGTGCTGGTGCTGAGCTCCGGGCTGATCGCCGCGACATCCCGGACCTCCCGTGCAATCGCCGCGGCATCCTCGAGCGTGAGCGTGCTCGCGCTGCCGAGACCTCCATTGGCCCCGCCCGAGCGGCGGTTGCCGGCGAAAATCATAAGCACATTCTGGCCAAGCGCAGCCACCTCCGATTCGATGCGATTCCGTGCCCCGTTGCCGATGGCCACCATCGCCACGACCGATGCGACGCCGATAATGATGCCCAGCGCCGTGAGTGCGGAGCGCAATTTGTTGCGGCGCAGTGCGCGCAACGCAAGCATGGCCGTGAGAATTGGCCGTAAGAGTAGCGATTGCAGCAGGGTTGGCACGGCTGGGTCGTCTTACCTTTATGCGAGGTTTGCCTCCCGCTCCGCGTGATCGAGGGTCATGAGTTCATTGGCGGCCGTGCGGTGGTTTCTATTGGGTTCGTCCGAAAGCAAACGTCCGTCGCGCATGACGATGATTCTGTTGCAATAGGCCGCGACATCCAATTCGTGCGTGACCATGACAACCGTGATTCCGGATTCATTCAATTCCTGGAACAAGCCCATGATTTCAATACTGGTGCGGCTGTCCAGGTTTCCTGTCGGTTCGTCGGCAAGGACCACTTCCGGCCGATTAACCAGTGCGCGGGCAATCGCGATGCGCTGCTGCTGTCCCCCGGAAAGCTGGCTCGGGTAATGTCGGAGGCGTGTTCCCAATCCAACTCTTTCCAGCGCTTCCACCGCGCATTTGCGCTGAACGGACAGAGAAACCAGGGGATGCCGGTAGAATATCGGTAACTCAACATTCTCCAAGGCGCTCGTACGCGGCAAAAGATTGAAGCTTTGGAACACGAAACCAAACTTGCGATTGCGCAGCGTGGCGAGTTGTTTGCGGCTTAGGGCGCCGACGCTGACGCCATCGAGCAGGTATTGTCCCGCGGTCGGTTTGTCGAGACAGCCGAGCATATTCATCAAGGTGGACTTGCCGGAGCCGCTCGCACCCATGATGGCGACGAACTCCCCACGCGCAATCGCCAATGAAAACCCGCGCACCGCCTGCACATCCACTTCGCCCGTACGGTAGGTTTTCACGATACCTTCGAGTTGAATGATCGGCATGGCTTCGGCGTTCCCGATATTCATTGCCTATCCTCCAGGGGGCGGCGGACCGCTGCCAACGGGCCCGCCAGTTTTTCTCAAGCCGGCGCTGGTAGCCGTGACTACGCAGTCGCCCTCTTTTAACCCTTCAAGAACCTCGGAATTCGCTCCGTCGGTGATGCCCGCCTTTACAATCGCGACTTTGAGAGTCTGTCCGTTCCCAGATGGCAGATAGACCGTACGTTGCGATCGGGAGAGTAGGGAAGCCGGAGAAGAAGCGGCTTTTTCATAACTTGCTTCCTGCGGCGGAATGAACCGCAACGCCGCATTGGAAACCATCAGTGCGTGATTGCGCCGGGCCACCAGGATGGAAACATCCGCGGTCATCCCGGGAAAAAGTTTCTGCTCCGGATTATCGACATCGACGACCACGGTGTAAGTCACCACATTGTTAGTTACCATGGCGTCTTTGCGGACCTGGGCCACCCTGCCGTGGAAGACTTCGTCTGGATAGGCGTCCACTTCGAAATCCGCCGTCTGGCCTGGTTTCACCTGGCCGATATCCGCTTCCGAGACACTCGTCTCGATGTGCATCTTCGTAATGTCCTGCGCAATGGTGAAGAGTATCGGCGTGGTCATCGCCGCTGCCACGGTCTGGCCGATATCGACCTTCCGCGCGATGACGATGCCATCCACGGGCGCCGTGATCTTGCAATAACCGAGGTTCACTTTCGCGTTCTCGAGCACTGCTTCTTTGATCGTCACGGTCGCGGCCGCCTGGGCGAGGTCCGCCACGGCTTTATCGAGGTCGGACTGGGGCCCTGCGTGCTGCGCAACGAGCGCCTTCTTCCGCTCCATCGTCAGGCGGGCCAATTCCTTTCCGGCCTGCGCGCTCTCGAGGTCACCTTCGGCTTGATGCACCTGTGCCTGATAGGGCGCGGGGTCGATCTCGGCGACAAGATCTCCTTTTTTTACCGCTGAATTGTAATCCGCATTTAGAATGGAAATGCGGCCTGAGATTTGACTTCCCACATCCACGCTAACCACAGCTTCCAGTGAGCCGCTCGCGGTGACATATTGCACCAGGTCCCCGCGCGTCACCTGCGTTGTTTCATAAAAGGGGCCATCGGAGGCATGCCGGCAGCCTGCTGCTCCCAGTGCGGCCAACGCCGCCGCCATTAAACAAATGGCACGTTGAGTGAACTTGATTGTCATTTCTCCGCCAGCGCTTCGCGCTCATTCCAGTGCGTTCTGCGATCTGGGGTCACATCTCAAAAATACAAGATTTGAACAAGCCTCTACGGTGTGGGCGCCACCGCGGGCAATGTCGAGAGCTGCGTCGGCTCCGGGACCGATCCGTCCGCGTTCCGCATCGGCACCCAGCCCACGTCGGCCAGAATGTCGTAGTACGAGACGCAATGGTCTAGCCCGAACACCTTGATACCCGCATGCGTCCAATAATTTCCCTGCTTCTCGTCCTTGTTGGCAAAGTACCATGCGGCGTTGGCAAAATAATAGGCCGGTGTGTTGCTCGGGAACTTCATCGTATCGAGCACCTTCTTTGCGTCGTCCTTCTTCCCTTGCATCACGTCCGCGAAGACGATCTTGAATTGCACCAACTCCTCGTGGCCCTGGTACACGGAGAGCTTTTCGAAGGCTCCCTCGGCCTCCGCGTACTTTTTCTGCACCAGCAGCAGCTCGGCGATATTGTACGGCGGCCAGAAATCACCGGGATTCAGCTTGTTCGCTTTTTCGAATGCGTCGGCCGCTTTTTCAAAGGCGTGCTGTTCGGCGTAGATCGCCCCGCGCATGATCCATGTATCCGGAACGTCGGCATGGATCTGGTCGGCCATGTCCAGCTTGTCCAGCGCGACGGTAAAATGCCGCGTCGCGTAAGCGGAGGCCGCCGACTCCAACGCCCGCATGTATGCCGGCCCCGCTTCCATCGCGGCCTTCGATGGACCGGTTTCCTGGACCGCGCGACTGGAGAAGGGAACGGACGCTGCAAGGAGCGCCGCAAATGCGAAAACCCGGGCGAGAGAACGATTTGGATTCACGCCACTTTACATAAAGACCCGTCCGCAAAATGGCTATTTAAAATCCCCGACCGCCTTCTGTACCTGTTCCGGCCTCAGCACCCTGTAGGCCGCCTGCTGCGGCGTGCTCCGTTCGAGCACCGCCGCCTCCAGCACCGCGCCCGTCAGATGCTCCTTTTTGGCCGCCTCGATGGCCTCCGGCGTGGCCTCGCCGCTCTCCTCGCGGGTAATCTGGCCCACGGTCCACACATCCAGCGCCACGCGAATCGCCTCATCCAGCGCCATGCCCGCGTTCTTCACACCGGCCAGGTGCCGCTCCATCGCCGCGGCCTGCGCCGCCGTCCCGGCCAGCACGCCGTACTCCTCGAACGACCGCAATTGCGGACCTCCGCTCGTGTGCATGGTCCCGTCAAAATCGAGCCGGGTAAAAAGGTTCGCCTCGCCATCGCGCCCCAACTCCGCAAAAAGCATCCGCGCCAGATAGGGCGGCCCGTAGATCTGCTCGAACGCCGCCTTCAGCGCCGGGCTGAGCGAAAACGTCGCCAGCCGCCGCAGCGACACATCCTGCGTGGACCGGGTAAAACCCTCTGTGCTGGCCACCTCGATCGCCGCCATCCGCAGCCGCTCGATATCCCCGGGATGCCCGATGGCTCCCATCGCGATCCGGTCGTAAATCTCAAAAATCTTCTGCCGCTCCCTGCTCAGCGTCAGGAAGAGAATCCCGTCCGCATAGGTCACCGCGACAATCGGGCTGCCGCTCGCCAGTTGATGTTCGATGTATTCCCGGCGATTCGATATCGCCTCCACCCAGCGGTACGGCTCCTCGGTCATTTCACCTCCGTTTTGAACGTCTTTGCCAGGTCTTCCTCTGAGAGGGTCGCGATCCCCTCACCGCTAACAATCTTCACCACCGGGTAAACGCGACCGCGCCGGTCCACCCCACCAGTCGCCGTATCGGTCTCGGCTGCCGTATCCAGCGTTCGCAGGGCGAGGACCACCGCCTCTTCCCGGCAGATCTCCCGCAGCGGCCGTTTGCCCCAGGTATTCTCGTAGTAAAGAATGCTGCGCACGGCCGGCGATCCCGACCCGCTCACCGCGTAATCCGCCGCCTCGAATTGCGCGCCCATTGCGTCGTAGAAATAAAGCCGCGCGCACTTCGCCGCCGTGTCGTACGTGGCAAAGATCGGCACTACGATCCCGACGCCCTGCATCACGAATCCGAAATTGTCGCGCAAGAGTTTCGAAAGCGCGCGCACCTTCCCGTCCAGGCTCATCTCCTGCAATTGCGTCCGCCGGTAGAACTGGAACGAGTGCTCCAGCACGCGCGCCATTTCCCACGCCGTCGCCGGCACCCCGGCTATCGCCATGAGCGAGTGCCGGTCAATCTCCAGCACCTTGTCGGCGCGGTCGTACACCACGGTGTTGCCCGCAGTCGCCCGGCGGTCGCCGGCCATCAGCACGCCATCGGCAAACTTGAAGGCGAGGATGGTCGTCGCATGGGTCTGCTCCATCCGCGCGCCGCCGCCGGCCGCGGACTGGATCGGCGCTGCGTCCGGATAGAGCCCCTCGCGCTTGAGGAGCGCCGCGAAGTCCGCTCCGACGCCGATCGGCTGCCCGCTCGTCAAGTTGGTGAAGCTGGTCAAATTGGTCGGGCCGTCCATTACTGGCCCGTGCGTTGGCGGTATCGCTTTGACTGGTTTGGGTCCACCTTGCGCATCCGCTTCAGCAGATCGCGCGTATCCGGTTTCGAGATGTCGGGAGCCCGAGGCCCGCCGCTATCGCCTTCCTTCGGGCTCCATGGAGCCGGCCCTGTGGGTCTTTGCGTCCTGTCAGGCATGGGAAAACTTTAAATTCGTTTTGGCAAAGCGCAAGCGTGGAGGGTCAAATGCCTCGGCTTCGGGACCGCTTCCGGGCCAGCCGGCCGCGGTTCCGGCATCAATCGTCAAACATGGCCTTGCGCCCTTCCGCCGGACGTGACATCACTTTCTCATGATGGTGCGCCTTGTCCGAGCTTTCGCAGTCCTGCTCTGCTGCGCCCCCGGCGTCCTGTGCGCCCAGGCGCCCGCGGACTCCTCCGGCGCGTCCGCAGGCGAGGAACTGAAGATCATGCGAGAGATGCTCGAGCAGCAGTCCAAACAGCTCGACGTCCTGGCCCAGGAGGTCGCCCGCCTCAACCTCCTGCTCGAAGGCAAGACCCCGGCCGCAGGCGTCCTCACTCCCGCGGAAGCCTCCGGCACCGCCTCCACGACCGCTCCGGCTCAAAATTCCGTCCCGGACACCGCCCCCAAGGCTGTCGCCGTCGAAGCCGGTCCGTCGTCCGGCGCCGAGGTCCACATCGTCGCGAAAGGGGAAACTTTGACGGCCATCGCCAAGGCCTATAAGATCAGGGTATCCGATTTGTTAAAGGTGAACAAAATTGCCGATGTCCGGAAACTCCAGATAGGTCAGGCCATCACCCTGCCGCCCGGCACAAAACTCCAGGAATCACCCAGCCCAGCCCCCAAACCGTAGTTCCCCCCTAGCCCAACGACATGGAAGAGAATCAACAGTGGTATTTAATGAAACACGACGACGCGACCATCTTTGGTCCCGTCTCGTTCGGTCAACTTCGTCAATGGGCAGAGGACGCTCAGATTTCCCCTCTGGACAAGGTTTCCTTCGATGAATCCACCTGGATCAAGGCGCCAATGGTGCCCGAGTTGGGAATGGATTATCTCGTGGAGGTCTCCTCGGATCAATATTACGGTCCGACCACTCTCGGAGCCATCCGCGAGTTCCTCGTGATCGGTGAGATCACGCCCGAGAGTTACCTGACCAATTGCACAGACGGCATCCAGCGCCGCGTCGCCGATTTTCCCGAGCTTCAGCCCCGCCGCGAGGAGGAGCAGCCGGTGCGCACCAGCATCCGGCTTTCGCTTCAAAAGCGCATCCGCGAGCTGGAGGAGGCCCTCATGGACGAACGCCGCGGGCGGGAGGCGGCAGAGCTCCGCTGCGAGCGCCTGGAAGCCCGCCTCGCCGAGAATTCCGCCAAGCACTACTAGGCGGCCATCGCCCTAGTAGGTAATCTCGACCGGCGTCCCGATCTCGACACTCCGGAAAAACGCCTGCGCCATGAAGCCGGGCATCCGGATGCAGCCGTGCGACGCAGGATACCCGGGCAGGAAGCCCTCGTGCATCCCTGTCCCGCCGACGATTCGCATGAAGTACGGCATCTTCGCCCCGTCATAGACCGCTCCGGGCGGCATCGGGTCCTTTTCGCGGTCAATCTCCTTCTGGAGGATGTTCCCGGCCTTGTCGTCGTAATCACCGAACCGGGACGACACATGGTCCTTGTCCTTCTGGATGATGTGAAACTTGCCAATCGGCGTATTGTATCCCTCGCGTCCTGTCGAGATGGTCGAAATCCCCACCAGCGTATGCCCCTTGTAAAAATAAGCCCGCTGCTCGCCCAGCCGGATGATCACATGCGGCGCCCCCGGCACCCCGTCGCCCTCCCAGTAGGAGACATCGT
>Ga0326727_10014347_pt1 | contig 17297 bp, 13 predicted proteins | sample MB2enrmetagenome_FD_207643 | JGI IMG/M metagenome (GOLD analysis project Ga0326727, IMG submission 207643) | Lab enriched peat soil microbial communities from McLean, Ithaca, NY, United States - MB29MY | ecosystem: Environmental > Terrestrial > Soil > Wetlands > Peat | place: USA: New York...
GCACCACTTCCAGCACGAAGGCTACGAATGCCTGCCGAACCTGATCCAGCTCGGCCTCTGGCTGGCAACCCAAACCACCCGCCTGAAGTTCGGCTGCGGCTTCAACGTGCTGCCGATGTGGCATCCGATCCGCCTCGCCGAGGACTACGCCATGGCCGACATCGTCACCGACGGCCGCGTGATCATGGGCGTCGGCCGCGGCTACCACACCCGCGAGGTCGAAACGTTCGGCGCCCCGCTGATCGATGCCGAAAAGAACCGCGCGTATTTCGAGGAGCAGCTGCAACTGCTGTTGACCTGCTTCAACCAGGAATCGTTCCACTTCAAGGGCAAATTCTTCGACGCACCGCCCCCGGTCGATTATCGCGGCTACAAGCTGCAGGAGATCACCGTGGTGCCCCGGCCGAAGCACCTGCCGGTCGAAATCTTCATGCCGGTTGCCAGCGGCAAGACCATCGACATGATGGCGAAATACGGCCTGAAAGCCATGGTCACGCTGAACGGCGAGAAGATCCTCGACGACGTCGTCCGCGCCTATCAGGCGGCCTGTGCGGCGCATGGCAAGCAGAAGCAACTCGGGCAGGACATGATATGGGGTGCCGGCCTCTACCTCGCCGGCAACCAGGAAGAGGCGATCCGCCGCGTCGAACCGGCGCATGACGAACGCTACAAATGGTTCGCCCCGTTCGGTTTCGTTCGTTACGCTGACGAGCAGGGCCGCACCTGGGGCACCCCCGGCGCGCCATCGCGTACGCCGTCATTGCGCGACGGGGTGACGCAGAAGGCCTGGTTCTGCGGCACCCCCGGCCAGGTCATCGACGGCATCAAGTCGATCGAGGCAAAATACCCAGGGCTCGAGGACTTCATGGTCCACTGGGCCGAAGGCCTGTCCCCGAGCGAGTTCGAGGAACAGTTGCGCTGGTTCGCCCGCGACGTGATGCCGGCGTTCGGTTCAGGGTAGAAAGCCAACCACACCGAAACAAAATCACCCGCAATTCTCATGATGGCCGGTGTCCGCCATCCCGTTACATCTCTCCCTCCGGGCGAGGGACCAACCACCACTACAATGACATAGACGTGCCGCGGCACCCTCACCCGCCGCTGCGCGTCGACCTCTCCGAAGGGGAGAGGTAAGGCGGCACTGCGCAATCGGGGCGCGCCTACGCCGCCCTCACGCCAGCCACGAAAGTCGTTACGGCACCGGATAGTTGTGCGGCCTGCTTCGACAGATCGGCCGCCGCGATCAGCACCATACCGGCCGCGGTACCGGTTTCACCCGCCGCCGCACTGACCCCACTGATGCCGGCAGTGACCTCGTGCGCCGCCTGTGCCGTCTGCTGCACGTTGCGCGAGATCTCCGACGTTGCCGCACCCTGCTGCTCGACCGCCGCGGCGATGGTGGCGGCGATCGCGCTGACTTCCTCGATGGTGTTGTAGATCCCGTGGATCGCTTCGACCGCCTCCCGTGTCGCCGTCTGGATCTGGGTGATCTGGCCGCCGATCTGTTCGGTTGCCTTGCCGGTCTGATTGGCCAGGCTCTTGACCTCCGAGGCAACCACCGCGAAGCCCTTGCCGGCGTCACCGGCCCGGGCTGCCTCGATCGTCGCGTTCAACGCGAGCAGGTTGGTCTGGCTGGCGATGCTGGTGATCAGGCCGACAACGGCTCCGATCTTCTCCGCCCCCTCAGCGAGGGCGTGCACGATCGCATCGGTGCGCTTGGCATCATCGACCGCCTTGCCGGTGATGCTGGAGGACTTGGCGACCTGGCGGTTGATCTCGCCGATCGAGGCGGTCAGTTGCTCGGTCGCCGAGGCCACGGTCTGCAGGCCGGTGCTGGCCTCCTCCGCCGCCGAGGCGACGACCGTGGCTTGCTTGTCGCCCTCGTTCGCCGTGCCGGTCAGCGACCGCGCGGTGGCTTCCAGCTCCGTGGAACCCGACGACAGCATGACGACCAAAAGACCGATCCTGGCCTCGAAGCCGTCCGCCATGCTGTTCAATGCCGCTTTCTGTTCGGCTGCGGCTTGAACTTTGGCTGCGTCCTGCGCGCGTCGCAGGCGCTCGGTCTCGGTCATGCTGTCCTTGAACACCAGCACCGTCGCGGCCATGTCGCCGACCTCGTCGCGTCGGTCGGCGCCAGGCACTGCCGTGGAGAGATCGCCCTTGGCCAGACGTTCCATCGCGGTCTTCAGACCGCCGAGCGAGGCGGTGATGTCGCGACTAACCAGCAACGCAACGAGAATCGTGAGCAGCATGATCCCGCCGCCCACAGCGCCCATCGACAGCAGTGAAGCCTGAAACGCCGCGTCCAGGTCATCGGTGTAGGCGCCGGTAAAAAACGCCACGTTCCACGGCGCAAATCGCGCGACGGCAACCATCTTGCGCAGCGAAACCGTCTGGCCCGGCTTGGGAAACATGTAGCTCGTCCTGCCAACGTCGGACGACCGCAACGCATCATCGACGAACTGCGAGACCAGCTTTCCAGTGGCGGTGTCGGCCGGCGCCGGCTGGCCCTCAAGCGCCGGGTTCACGCCATGCATCAGCGTGGTCCCCGTGCGCAGATCCTGCACCGACAGATAGCCGATCCCGTTGTCGTAGCGGATGGCACGAATATCCCGATGCATCTGCTCCAGCGCCTGCTGCCGGGTGATCTCGTGTGCCACGACCCGCGCCTCGAGCGCGGCGGCCTGGGCGACAGTGGAACTTACCACCGCCTCGAGCTTTTCCATGCGATCATCCAGCATGCGCTGGTGCAGCGTCATGGCGCCGACAAACGCTATTGCGATCATCGCGGCGGCGGACATGCCAAGCAGCAGCGCCATCTTGGTGCGAAGCCGCAGGCGACTGAGAAGCTTCATGACTTAACGGTACTCGCAAGTATCCGGCGATGTGCAACCGACATCATAACGCTGATGGATTAACAATCTATGAACCATCGGCCAGCGTTCAGCGACAATCTCCGCCATCACCGCCGCCAGGCGGCACTGGTCGGCGGTCAAGACACCAATGCGAAGCGTCACGCCGCCTGCCGCACGGCCAACCGGTCCAGCACCGCCCGGAAATCCAACTCGGTCGCCGCGTCAAGCTCGAACGCCACATGCAGCGTGCCTTCGTCCTTGCCTGAACCCACCGCACGCCACGCCAGAGGTTGTGCAAAGGCATCGAGCGTCAACGTGCCCCGGCTGCCCGGCGCAAGTTCCGGTGCTCCAACGATCAATGCCCCGCCGAGCGACAGGTCGCGCACCCGGGCCTGACACGCCGCCTGCCCCGCACGGTTCACCCGGCAGCCAAGGTCGACGTTGTGGCGCGCATCCTGCCGCCGATCCGCATCCCCGGTGGAGGTGCGCACAATGCGCGTCACCGATTGCTTCAGCGATCCCACCGCATCGTGCAGCGATGCCGCCGTGTCGCGCACCTCGCCGGCATATTCGCCGCTCAGCACAGCCTCCGTGGAGACGTCGCCCGCCCGCCCGCTCATCGCATCCACGGCGGTCAGCGTCTGGCCCACGCTGCGGTTGATCTCGTCGGCGGCGGCCGCCTGCTGGTCCACCGCGGCCGCGATCGCGTTGGCGATCGTATCGATCTCGGAAATGATCCCCTCGATCCGCTGCACCGCCGCCGCCGATGCACCGGTCGCCCCGCGCACTTCGTCGATGTGGCGGGCAATCTCCGCCGTGGACTGCGCGGTCTGGCCGGCCAACTGCTTGACCTCGCTCGCCACCACGGCAAAGCCCTTGCCCGCATCGCCGGCCCGTGCCGCCTCGATCGTCGCGTTCAACGCCAACAGATTGGTGCGTGCCGCGATCTCGCCGATCATGCCCGCAACCGCGCCGATCCGGCCGACCTTCTCGTTCAGCGCCTCGATCGAGACGCGCGTCTCGCCGCCTGCGTCGACCGCCCGGCGCGCCACCGCGGCGGCATTGGTGACCTGCGCGCCCACTTCGCGGATCGAACCGCCGAGCTGCTCCACCGCCCCCGAGACGGTCTGCGCGTTCGCCAGCACGTCGCCGGCCGCCGACGCGGCATCGCGCGCCAGGCTGTCGGTGCGGCCGGCCGAGGCAGTCATGGCGTCGGCGGTTCCACTCAGCGCCGAAGTGCGTTTCTCCACCTCGTCCAGCACAGCCTGCGTCTCGGTCTCGATCGTTCCGGCCATGCCCAGAAGCGCCTGCTGCTTCTCCGCCACGGCGCGCTCGCGTTCCGCCTCGCGCTCGGCTGAGAGGCGCTCAGCCAGCACCATGCCGTCGCGGAACACGACAATCGCAGCTGCCATCTCGCCGACCTCGTCACGCCGTGCGGCACCGGCGATGTCCGCTGTCACGTCGCCATTCGCGATGCGGCGCATAGTGGCACAGATGGCGTGGATCGGCGTGGTGATCCGGCGTTGCACGAACATCAATCCGCTGGCGCCGACAACGACGCCGAGTGCTAGCAGAATCGCCTGCAGCGACAGTCGGCGCGCGGCATCCGTAGCGCGCTGTTCGGCATAATCCTGCGCCTCCGCCACCGCTGCGTTGGGCACCTGGATCAGACTGTCCAGCGCTTCATTTGAGATACGCAACCATTCAGCAAGGTCGACCGGCGTGGCCTGACCGGCCAGCAACGCCGCCAGCAGCGTGGTGCGCAACCTGTCATAGCTTCCGAAGAAATCTTTCGTCGCCCCCTGAATCGCCGCCGCGACACGCCGCGGCGCACCAGGACGCGAGGCCAGGTCGCGCAGCGCGGTCCAGCCCGCATCGATCCGTCCCCGATAGCCCGCCATTTGCGTTTGCGCCGCGACCGGCAGGCTCCTGGTGTTGATGCCCGCGCTGTAGAAATTCCGTTCCAGCCCGGCACTGTCGCGCACCGCCCAGCCAAGCTGCTTCACCTCCATCAGCTCCGCGATCGGTGCATCCACCAGGCGCACGCGGTCGGTCAGCGCCGAGGACAGATGATCGAGCCGATTGGCGATATCGGTCGCCCCCGCGGCCCATGCCGCCGGCAACGTCGCGGGTCGCTCGGCCAGCGGCAGCAGCAGCGCCGCGTCGGTGTTGAGCCGCAGCGTGGCCAGACGCGCCATGCTGGCGGCGAAGCCCGCAAGCTGCGGATCGTCGTCGGCGCAGGTGATCGCACGACAGTCGCGCAGCATCGCCTCGACCGCGGTCGCCGCCTGCGCCCGCGCCGCGGTGAGGCCGGCGAGCAACGCCGCAGCGGCAGGCGCCGGTGCGGTCAGCGCCGCCGCCACGCTGCCCCGCTCGGGGCGCAGGTATTGCAGGGCCGCGAAAACGCTCTGGCCGGCGCGCGCGATCGCGACCACGCGCGTCGCGTCGCGCTCCTGTTTGATGGCCGAGTAGGTCGGCACGGCCAGCGCACCAATCAGCACTGCCAGCATCGCGCCGAGCAGGACGCGAAGCAGCGTGCCGATCGTGAAGAACGTGGAACGTACCATGGAAATCTGCATCCAGCCGGATGCCGGCAGTTAACCGCGCTTCACTTAACCAAGGCTTAATACCAGGTTGCGGAAAGATTGCCTCTCGGTTCGTTCGCACGGGCCGCGCCACCCGTCGCGGCCGGGCTGGTCCCGGCGATCTATTACCGCACCGAAGTGCGGGTAACGGCTTTTTCGCGATCTAGGCGCGGTGGGGATGGCCGGGGACAAGCCCAGCCATGACGACCTGAATGTTCCAGGTGGCGCGTCAATCCTTTCGGCACCTCGGACAATCCCCGTCCATGTTGGCACCAACAGTTTCCCCCACGCGGGAGCCGATTGATCGGATCCGTACCAGCCTCGCGATTCGGAACCGGACCGTAAGCAAGACAGAGTAGCTACGCGCCGGATTGGGAGCAGTGCACCGCGAGCCAAAGATTCACCTCGCGTGCACCTCGATCCGGGTCGGGCCCGTTGCCACGGCGCCAATGATCGACGCCGCCGGATAGCCCGCGGCGCGGATCCGCGCGAGCAGCTCAGCCGCCGAATCCGCCGCACACGACACCAGCAGCCCGCCCGAGGTCTGTGCATCGGTCAACAGATGCCGCAGCGTCAGTGAATCACCGTCCGGCAATTTCACGCCAGCCCCATAGCTGTCCCAGTTGCGGTGCGAGGCGCCGGTGACGAACCCGTCCTCGGCCAGCGCACGGGCGCGGCTGAGGAATGGCACCGATGATGCAACGATGTGCAGCGAGACGTCGCTGGCTCGGGCCATCTCCAACCCGTGGCCGAGCAGGCCGAAGCCCGTCACGTCAGTGACGGCGTGCACGTCTGCCTCGGTGCCCAACGTTGCACCGATCCGGTTAAGCAATGTCGTCGATGCCAGCATTTCCGCATACGCTGCCGCATCCAGCGCATTCTTGCGCAGCGCGTTGGCGTAAATCCCGACGCCGATCCCCTTGGTCAGGATCAGCGCATCGCCTGGCCGCGCGTCGCCATTGCGGCGGATCTGTTCAGGCCGCGCTGTGCCGACGACGGCGAGGCCGTAGATCGGCTCCCCCGTGTCGATCGAATGCCCGCCGGCCACCGGAATGCCCGCGCCGGCGCAGGCAGCCGCGCCGCCCGCGAGGATGTCGCGCGCCACCTCGATCGGCAGCTTGCCGAGCGGCATCCCCAAGATCGCCAGCGCCAGGATCGGCGTGCCGCCCATTGCGTAGACGTCGCTGATCGCGTTGGTCGCGGCGATGCGGCCGAAGTCGTGTGGATCGTCCACCACGGGCATGAAGAAATCGGTTGTGGCGATGACGCAGGTGCCGTCCGGCAGTTGCCAGACCGCGGCATCGTCGGACGTTTCGGTGCCGACCAGAAGCTGTGGGAACAGGGCGCCGGCCTGGCCCGCCAATAACTGTTGCAGCACGGCGGGCGCCAATTTGCAGCCGCAGCCGCCGCCATGGGCGAGCTCGGTCAGGCGGATGGGCGGGGCGGTGGCGGCGAACTGGTCCATGGGCGGCCTCATGCGCGACAGGCGGTGAAATTGTCCGTTTCTGATGCTTGCTCCGAATCGGAAGCGATTGATAGGGAATCGGATTCCGAATCACGCATGCCATTCATTCGGGAGGAGACCATGATGCGACGTGGACTTTCGCGACACGGGACCTGTCGGACGAACGCGTTGATTCGGAAGTCCTTGAGGGGTTGTGCCATGCTTGGCATTGGGCTGCTCGCCGCGTGCGGGACAAACCCAAACGATCGCACCCAGGGTGGCGCGGCTGCGGGCGCCGGCACGGGGGCCGCGATCGGGCTGATCGGCGGCCCGGTCGGCATGGTGGTCGGCGCCGTTATCGGCGGCGGCGCAGGCGCACTGACCGGCGCCTCCACCACACCGCAGACCGTCAATCTCGGCGCGCCGCCCTGGAGCAACACCAATTAGCTTAAGGTCGTCGGAGCCGAAGCGGTCCGGGGCCGTAACGACCTAGGCCGCCCCCGCGACGTACGCGCGCAGACTGTCGACCTCGTGCGCCTGCTGCATGATGCGGGCTTTCACCACGTCGCCGATGCTGATCAGGCCGACCACTTTTTCCTGATCGATCACCGGCAGGTGGCGGAAGCGTCCCTCGGTCATCAGTTGCATGGCCTCGCCGACCGTGGTTTCCGGCGTGGCGACCTGCAATGCGCGTGTCATCAACTGCCCGGCGGTCATTTCCAACGTGCGCGCGCCATTTGCGGCGAGCGAGCGAACGATGTCGCGCTCACTGACGATACCAAGAAGTTGCTCGGCACGGTCCATCACCAGCACTGCGCCAATGTGATGCTGCGCGAGGACTTCCGTCACTTCGGCGATCGCCGTTGTCGGGGTGACCGAGGTGACCTGGTAGCCTTTGTGCTTAAGGATCGCGGCAACACTCATAACCTGCTCCTTCGCCTTGGGGCACAAGCCATGCGGAGGGCACGGACGTGATAGTGCCCGGCCACGTCGTTTGGCTCGGCGGTGCATCGGCGCTCATGCTGCGCCGATGCGACGGCGATATGCAAGTTTCAGGTGTGCACTGCACAACCCTCCCGTGTGCGGTGTACAAATTGCGCGCGGATTGCGCTTGGGTGCCGTTGCCGATGGGTGACGTTGCGCGCCCAGCCGGGACCAGATCAGCCGGGACCAGACCAGCCGGGACCAGACCAGCAGGGACCAGACATGAGCATGGCTCGTTCGGCGCGGCGCTAGAAAAGTGTGCTGCCGGCCATCAACCCCGCGACGAGCAGCACGACAAACACCACGATGGCGATAAAGAACAGCACGCGGGCGATTTCCGCCGATGCCACGGAGAGGCCCGTGAAGCCGAACAGTGCGGCGACCAGCGATATGACGAGAAAGAAAAGCGCCAATCTGAGCATAGGCGGGGGCTCCTGTTGTTTCGATCGCCATACAACGGCGATCCGGCCCATACGTGTGGGCAACAAGAGGTGGAATCGTGGCACATGGAGCACAAAGGCGTGATGGCTCGCGCGACGTGCCAACATGGCGGCAGCGCAAGCGGGCAGCGCGATCGGATAACGTGACGCATGTTCGGACGGAGAGTGAGCCTTGCTCCCGTTACCGACGCTACGTCATGACCGTGCCGACACGGCTGTTCACGTCGTCACCGGGCCTGGATGACGACCGCGCAACGGCGTGCCGAGCAAACCTGCTTTGAGATCATCTCAACGGAGGTATGGGTCAGCTTCCGGCGGGTCATCATCGGGGCCTGTGGGCCCGTCACGATGCGACAGCACCGCCTCGTCGAGGACATAGCCGGCCAGATGATGCAGATGTTCCGCCGTAAACGGAAAGCCGGCGGCGACCGCCTCACGAGCGAGGATCGCCAGACACTGCGAGAAAGCTACCTCGGGGCACGCGTGCCGCAAGGGATCGGCCAGCCAATTGAAAGTCGTTGTTGCCACGATACACCGCCTGACGCCCATACTTTTTGGGCAACGCGAAGTTACGCGGAGCCGCTTACCAAAGGGTTAACCCTCGATCGTCGCGACAACGGCATGCACGGCCGGTGCAATGTCATCGAAGTGGCCCAGAGGCGTCGGAACGTCCTGCTCCATACTGAACACGCGGACTCCGCCATCGCACGCGTGAAAAACAAAGCTGAGGAGCCCGCCATCAGGTCGCGCGCACCACAGATCCAGGAAAAGGTCTGCCTCGCAGGTTTCGCAACAGTCCAGCGACCACAACGGGCTCAGGCAGCGCAGAGCAGTCTGCGCGAAGCCGATTTGTGCGTCCGTGAGGCTGTTTTGGCAGAGCGTCGACATGGCCATCTCGTCAGTCAACAAGATTGGAAATGCGTCCATCGACATGGTGGTACTCCTGGAGGCACCGGACGACATGTGCCGGCACATACGTGAGCGTGTGCGTGTAAGGTTAACAATCCATTACCAGGGAAGACATGGGCGCCCGGGGTTTGCTGTAAATACAACCCCTGAGTGTGTATCTCTGAAATTAACCTGACCCCGAACCAGGTTCGCGATGGCGAAAGCCGTGGACCAGCACTTCGGTCAAAATACATCCGTATTCCCCAGATATACAATTAAAACTTGGTGAATCGCTTGCCTCCGGACAACCTTCGGAGCCGTTTTGAGCGTCGCTATTGGGGTGCGAAGGAAATACAACCTGTAGTTGTATACGCAATTTTTCGTTACAAAGTTTATTTCGCCCTTTAAGGCTGCAGCCTGGCACGGAAGCTGGCCCTTCCGTCCGATTGCATGCGTTCGAGTCGCTGGTGCCGTCCGGTGGCGAGCGGGAGCGATGCCTGTCCAGGCCGGTTTCGCGCGAAGTCGGTCCGGTTGGCCCCCTCAAGTCAATCGCTTCTGGCCGCAGGCTGGGTGTCAGGCTTTCACCAGCGGGCAGCCACCCTCATCCATCGGCCGGAACGCCTCGGCCGCCGGGATTACCTCGGCCACCTCCAGCAGATCCCATTCGGTCTTCGACTGCGCCGGCGTCTTGGCACGCAGCAGGAACATCTCACGCAGCACCGTCCCATCGATCCGCAGCTTGCCGTCCCTGGTCATGAAATCGTTGATCGGGATCTCCCGCATCTTCGCCATCACCGCGCCGGCCTCATCGGTGCCGGCCGCCTGAATCGCCTTCAGGTAGTGCGTCACGGCCCCCCAGGTGCTGGCCTGGAACGCGGTCGGCGGCCGGTCCTTCCATTGTTTGGCGAACCGCGCGGCGAACCCACGCGACGGTGCGTCATGGTCCCAATAGTATGGCTGGCTGAAAATCAGCCCCTGCGCCGCCGGCAGCCCGAGCGAGTGGATGTTGGTCAGCGAACAGTTCAATGCCGCCGGAACGATGCCGCGCTTGATCAGGCCGAATTCACCCATCTGTTTCGCGATGTTGATGAAGTCGGAACCACCCGCGGCGATCCCGACCGCCTGTGCACCCGACGCCGAGGCAGCCAGCAGCGCGGCGGAATAGTCCGTCTCCCCCAGCGGCACGTTGATGCGCCCGACCACGCTCGCGCCGAGGCCCTTGAGGATCGCGGTCGCGTTGTCCTCCAGCGAATGGCCGAACGCATAGTCCGAGGTCACGAAGAACCACTTCTTCTGGCCCTGCTTGACCAGCGTTGTCGCCGGTCCCTTGGCGGCGGAGTAATTGTCGTAGGTCCAATGGATGCCGTACGGCGAGCACTGCTTGCCGGTCAGGTCGGTCGTTCCCGCGGCGATCGGGACGTCGATGCGCGCGCGCTGTCTGCACAGGTCCTGCACCGCCAGCGCGACCGCGGAGTTGCCAAGGCCGAAGATCGCATCGACCTTTTCCTCATCGATCCAATGGCGGGCGATCGCCAGCCCCACATCGACCTTGTTCTGGAGGTCGGCCTGGATCACCTCGATCGGCGCGCCGAGCACCTGGCCGCCGAATTCCTCGGCCGCCATGCGGGCGGCGATGAAGTCGCCCATGCCCTGTTGGTCGGCGAACACGCCGGACATGTCGTCCAGCACGCCGATCTTCACCACGCCGTCGGAGATCGCGGCGGCGGCGCGCGCTGGACGCGGGCGGAGCAGGTTGGCGACGGGGAGTGCGGCGGCCGCGGTGAGAAGGGTTCTGCGGTTCATTGTGTTTCCTCGTGTGGCGGTTGGTTGCCGTCATCGCTGGGCCGTTTGCGGCGATCCTATCCATATCATTGGCGCTTGAAATGACCGTACCGGTGCGGCGTCTCGTTCGCGTCCTGATGCGATTTTGAACGGCATCGCCGGCATCCGAGGCTGCGCCGTCGGCCCCCCCGGAATTCCGATGGCGATGATCCCGATCATGCGCTCAAATCGGCCCCGGGCGAATTCGTCTCAGGGTGTGATTGCTGTCAGTCTCAGGGAGGCGTCAATGCGCCAGGTCAACATCCTCAGCATCCAACGCACCAGCGCCGAAGATCGCGCGCGGATCGAGGCGGTCGATCCGTCGGTCCGCCTGATCGACGCCGGCGGCTGGTTCGACGGCGAAATCCGCGCGACGTGGCCGGCCTACGCCGCCACCCGCTACCTGGCGACGGATGCGACGGGAACCGGCACGCGCGAAGAGCGCGATCGCCTGCTGGCGGACGCCGAGGTGATCCTGGGCGGCTGGCCATTCCCGCTCGACCTGCGCGCGCGGGCGCCGCGGCTCAAATGGTTCCACCAGCGTCCGGCCGGCGCGAGCAACCTGCGGCTCGGCGATCTGTGGGGCAGCGACGTGATCGTAACGACCTCGCGCGGCGCGGGGAACACGCTGGCGATGGCGGAATACGCGATCGCCGGCATGCTGTGGCTCGCCAAGGGCCTGTACCGCGCCGAGATCGATCGCGCCGCCGGGCAGTTCGATCATCGCGCCTATCAGCCGCTGCTGCTGGAGGGCAAGACGATGTGCGTGATAGGCACCGGCGGCATCGGTCGCGATGTCGGCCGTCTCGCCGCCGCGCTCGGCCTGCGCGTGATCGGCACGCGGCGGCATCCGGACCCAGGTGCGCCATTGCCGCCGGGTTTCGCGCAGATCGGCGGCGCCGACGCGCTCGATGGGTTCCTGGCGGAGAGCGATTTCGTCGTGGTGTGCTGCCAATGGACGCCGGAGACCACGGGCCTGATCGACGCCGCGCGCTTGGCGGCAATGAGGCCCGGGACCGTGCTGGTCAATGTCGCCCGCGGCGAGATCGTCAAAGAGGCAGCGGTCGCCGATGCGCTGGCACGCGGGCACCTGCGCGGCGTGGTGCTGGATGTCTACAACGGCGAATTCGAGCGGCCGCCGCCCGAGGTGCTGTGGCGCGATCCCCGGGTGCTGATCACACCGCACATCTCCGGCGGCAGCGACCAGAACCGCCACGGCGCGATCGAGATCTTCTGCGCGAATTTGCGCGCTTATGTAGACGGCGCGCCGTTGCGCAATGTGATCGACTGGGCGCTGGGGTATTGATCGGGAACACGGCAATCGGGTGAAGCGGTAGGCCGCTGGCACCTTGCTGTCTGATATCGCTGTCATTGCGAACCGTATGCGCGTGCGCACACGAACCGGTGCGCATCGATGGGGATTGCTTCGCCTGCGGCTCGCAATGACAGGGGGAACCGCGACTCGGGCGCCGCCGCCCGTCCCGCCCGCTACCCCTTGGTCGTCCGCCGCCGCCAGCCGTTCAGGATGATGTGTGCGAGGTGCGCGTAGTCGTGTCCGAAATGATGGCTGCCGCCGGTGCGGATCACTGCGGCGCCGGATTTCGCCAACTCCGGGCAGAACGTATCGGTCTCGTCCTCGCCATAGAAGCACTGCACCAGCTCGGGTGGCACCTTGCTGATCTCCGGACGCACCGGCAGCGCCGCATCGCTCGGCGGCATGCCCAGCCAACTGATCACCCGGATCTCGAAATCCGCGGCGCTCTCGAAGCCCAGCAGCGAAATCATCCTTACTTTGCGCCGCGCCGCATCCGGCAGGCGGTTGTAGGCGAATGGCAGCACATCGGCGCCGAACGAATAGCCGATCAGCGCGATGCTCTTGGCGTGCCAGCGCCTGGCATAGGTCTGGATCACCCGCGCAACGTCGTGCGCGGTCTGCTCCGGCGTCTTGCGGCTCCAGAAATAGCGCAGGCTGTCGATGCCGACCACCGAGACGCCGGCGTCCTGCAAGTCACGTGCAACCGTCTGATCGAGATCGCGCCAGCCGCCATCGCCGGACAGCACGATCGCCAGCATGTTGGTCGGCTGCTCCGCCGGCAGTTCGACCAGCGGCAGGTCCGAGACATCCTCCTCGTCCGGCGCGCGGGACCCGAGATGCGCCTGCACCAGCGCCAGGATCATCTCCCCCTCGGCGGAGTCCTGCGGAAAGCGGCGCAGATCGATCTGGGAGCCAAGCTGCTGCTCGGCCGCCACTCGCGCCCGCACCGCATCCGGCAGCGCCGTCGTGGTGCCGATGCCCCAGAAGCCGGGCAGGCCGGGCGCATGCAGGATGGTCGGATCGGCTGGGCAGGGTTGGAAGCGTGAATCGAGCGTCGTGTGCGGGTCGACCCAGGCGGGGTCGATCGAGACCGCACCGGCCAGCGTGTTTGCCGCGGCCACGGACAGCATGTGTTCGGCCAGCAGGCCGCCCTCGCCGGCGCCGGCGACGATCGGGGTGAAATACGCGCTCGACCGCAGCTCGCGCTCGAACTGGTGGCTCACCCCCTCCACGTCGCCGACCAAATGGTGGCAGGCCTCGGGGATGGCGGCGAGCGCGGCGGCGTAGTTCGCGGTGTCGACACCAACGACCAGCATGCCCTGATGGGCCAGAAGATCGGCGGTGTGCTGGTCGGTGTCGTGCCAGCCGGACAGCGCCGAGAACAGCACCACGAAGCCGCGCAGAGGGCCGTAGGGGCGGGAGACGCGAACCTTCCCGTAGCGGCCGCCGGGCGCCATTTCGGGGCTGCTTGGTTCGGCCGTTGCCGCCACCGCGTCCGGCGCCGGCTGCGCCAGCACGGGCGCAGTCGACGCGGCAGTGCAACAGATTCCGAACAGAAGCCCCAACGCGACCTGGGGCCAACGATACCGCGTCATGATCGATTGCCCGCGAGCACGGCGAGATCCGCCAAGGTCAGGAACGGCCCTAACGTTCCGGAAGCGGCCAGATAACGTGGCTGCCACTCCGGATTGAACTTGTTCTTGAACGTCCGAAGTCCACGAAAATTATACATCCGCCCGCCGAACCGCCACAGCAAGTGGCCGATCTGGTGCCAGGTCGCCGCCAGCGGCGTCGGCGTCAGTCCGGACAGCGGCGCCATCCCGAGGCTCAGGCTGCGGAATCCCGCCCCCTTCAGGTGCAGCGCGAGCTTGGTAAACAGATACTCCATCGCATAGGGCGACGCCGAGGCCGCGTGCCGCATCACCCCGACCGTCGCCTCGGTGCCAAGGTCGGTGGTCATGAAGGTGGTGAACGCCACGGGCGTGCCGTTCTGACGCACCAGCATCACTGACTGCGACGCGAGGTAGCCGGCGTCGAACGCCGCGACCGAAAAGCTCTTCTCGCCGCGATTGCGTCCTTGCAGCCACGCATCGGAAATCGCGCGCAGCGTCGGCAGGAGGGCAGGGACCTCCGCCGGCCCCGCCACCTCGGCGCTCAGCCCGTCGCGCTCGCCGCGTTTCAGCGCATAGCGCAGGTTGGTGCGCCGCGGTCCCTCCAGCCCAAACCCATCGAGGCCGATGCACGCCTCCTCGCCCAGCTTCAACAGTTTCAATCCAGCATCGAGATACAGTGGCAGCGCCTCGGGCCGCACCTGGTAGAACGCGGCGCGCCCGCCATGCGCGTGCGCCAGCGATACGAACTGCGCGATCAGGCCGGGCCATTCGGTGCGCGGCCCGACTGGATCGTGCAGCGCAACCCAGCTTCGGCCGCGCTTGGCATACATCAGGAAGGCCTGGCGGGAGGGGGAAAAGACAAAGCTCTTGTCGCCCATCATCGCCAGCATCGCATCGCTGCGCTCCTGCGCGCGGACGATCTGCGCAGCGGTTCGCAGATCCTCGGGCGTTGGCGCCGTCCGCCGCCCGGCCGCCGGGCGCAGCAACTGCCACAGCGCCACCCCGCCGGCGAACAGCGACGCGCCCACGGTCGCCCGCAGGGCGCGCGATGCCTTCTCATCGAAGGCGAACTGCCACCAGAGTTCGTGGCTGTACGGCACGTCGCGGAAGGCAAAGAAGAAGACCCAGAACACCGCCAGCAGCACGATCCCGATCGAAGCCAGCCAGTTCAGCGTGAAACACTCCTGGAACAATGACGCGGGGCGATCGAACCGCCGCCGCGTCGCCAGCAGCAACGCCAGCAGGAACAGCACCACCCCGGCCTCGACGAACGCGAGCCCCTTGGCGAGCGACAGCGCCAGGCTGACGATCGCGACCGACGTGGCCAGCCACCACGCCCCGTCGAGCCGGCGCAGCAGCCCGCTGGCGACGAACAGCAGCATCGCGCCCAGCACACTGCCCAGCAGTTGCGCGCTCTCGACCACCCACAGCGGCACCGTCATCTGCAGGATCGCCAGGCGGGTGCCGAATGCCGGCGTGGCGCCGGAGACCAGCAGCATGACGCCGATGCCGAAGCTGATGGCGGCGAGGAACATCGGTGTAAGTTGTGCCATCCGTGCCGACGCCGCACGGAGACCTCGTGGTGCGATGCGAGCGGCGATGATGCGTCCCTCGAACGCGGCGAGCAGCGCGCCCGATATCAGCAGCGGCAGGATGAAATAGATCGTGCGGTACGCGAGCAGCGCCGCGATGGCGTTTGCCGGCGGCAACGCACCGCCGAGCGCGAAGATCATCGCCGCCTCGAATACACCGAGTCCGCCCGGCGTGTGGCCGATCACGCCAAGCAGGAGTGCGATCGTGTAAATCGCCAGAAAGGTGCCGAAGCCAACCTGCATGCCGGGCAGCAGCACGAACAACGCGAGTGCCGCGCCGACCACGTCGAGCCCAACCAGCACGAGATGCACCAGAATGACGCCGCGGTCGGGCAGCTCCAGACTGAATCGGCCAACTCGCAGCTTGGGCCGGCCCGGGCGCGCCCATGCGATCAGCGCGGCACTGGCAGCCAGCACCGCCAGCCCGCCGCCGCGCAGCGCCAGCGCTGGCACGTGCAAAGGATGCGCGATCGCGGGTGCCGCGCAGACGAGGCCCAGCGCGCTCATGACAACAAGTCCAAGCGCGAACGTGGCGGCGGTGAGCACGCTCAGTTGTGCTACCTGTCCCGCGCTGACGCCGGCCACGCCATAGACGCGGTAGCGCACAGCGCCACCGGTCAGTGCGCCGAATCCGACGGCATTGCCGAGTGCCGATCCGGCGATTGCGCCGATCCACAGCACCGGCCCGGGCACGCGCCGCTTTCCCGTGGCGCCGACGGAGCGCAACGCCGTGGCGTCGCGCCCAACCAGACCGAGATAGCTCAGCGCGGTTGCGACCAGCGCGGCAAGCAGGAGGTCAGGCGGGAGGTGTCGGAGCGTCTTGACGACCGCATGGTAGTCCAGCGTTCTGGTCAGATCCTGTGCCGCCAGCAGCACCAGGATGCACACGCCAAGCGCCAGCGCCGGCATCGCGAATCGTCGCACGTAAGATCCCAGCCGCCGGACGATAGTGTCCACCCCTTCCCTCATGAGCTGCCGCTCGCTCGGCCGTCCTCAGGGGCTGCCATGGCACGCAAGCGCCGACGTGACAACACGCGAACCCCAACAATTACGGTTTCGTCCCGTTATATGAGAAATTTGTGATACAACCGTTAACGTGCGTCAATAATGTTGTGCGTTCGGCCGCCGTCCCAGGGCTTTCGGCGGGGGCAGGCTGCAAACCCCACCCGGCGGTTTGCTCCCTCGGGACCCTGCCTTTTGGAACCTTTGCCAATATCGCTGCCCGCCTGATATCGAAACGCACAGTCGTCGGCGCCTCGCCCATGCCATCGCTAAAGCCACGGCCTCGACACCAATTGTGAGATGCCTCGGATGACTGTCCCATTCCTGCTACCGACCGCAAAGGCCATCGCCAGACTGCCGACCGGCGACAGAAACGGGCGGCAGATGATCGGCGTCCTCTTCCAACCGTCCCTGACGCGCGACGCCGGCGGCGGGTTCTCACCCTGCCACCTCTTCCTCTAGGCAACGGGGCGGCCGCCATTCCCGACCGGGAGGACCGCGACTGGCAGCGCCTCGACAAATGGCTGTGGTGCGCCCGCTTCATGCGTCAGCGGGCCGATTGCGCCCGGCTGGTCGCCCTGGGCTCGATCCGGATCAACCGCCTGCCGACCGACAAGGCGCACGCGAAACTGCGTGTCGGCGACGTGCTGACCCTGCCGGTGCACGGCACCGTGCGCGTCATCCGGGTCGCCGCCCTGGCCGCCCGCCGCGGCTCGGCGCCCGAGGCGCGCGCCCTATATGAAGAGATCGGCGCCACC
>Ga0326727_10014348_pt1 | contig 17294 bp, 15 predicted proteins | sample MB2enrmetagenome_FD_207643 | JGI IMG/M metagenome (GOLD analysis project Ga0326727, IMG submission 207643) | Lab enriched peat soil microbial communities from McLean, Ithaca, NY, United States - MB29MY | ecosystem: Environmental > Terrestrial > Soil > Wetlands > Peat | place: USA: New York...
CGTCCCACCGCTCGGCGCCAACAGCCCGCCCATGATGCCGAGCAGCGTGGACTTGCCGCAGCCGGACGGGCCGACCAGCACCAAGACCTTGCCCGGTTCCGCGGTCAGCGTGATGTCCTCCAGCACCGCCAGGTCACGATAGGCGTGGCACACACCCGAAACGACCAGGCGCAACCCGCGGCTCATTCGCGCCCCGCTCATTCGCGCCCCGCTCATTCACGCCCCGCTCATTCACGCGTCGGCAGGAAGCGTGCGTCGATCAGGCTGGCGGGATCGACATGCGCTTTCACCAGCCCCTGCGCCACAAACCATTTGTACTGGGCCTCGACGTCGCCAACATCCAGCGTCCCACCCGCGGCGTAGTAGCCGACGCCATCGAGGATCTTGGCGCGTGCCGCCGGATCGCCAACAAACACATATTTGGTGATCAGCGGAATGACTGCATCGGTCTTGGCGTCGATGATCGGCCGCCCTTGCGCGTCGAGCCGCAGGAACGCATCGCGATAATCCGCCACACCTTTCTGGTAGGCACCCGCGAACCGCCGCAACGTATCGGTCTGCCGCGCGATCGTCCGCTTCGTCGCGAACAGCGCCGTGATCTGATACGGCACGATGTCGCCGACCCAGCCGATGATATGCGCCTGCCCCTTCGCGGCCAGCGGCCTCGCCATCGAGGCAATGGCGATCGTCGCGTCCACCTGGCCGGTCTGCACCACGGCCAGCATGTTCGCCACGTCCTGCACCGGACGCAACGTTACGCTCTTGGCGTCGAAGCCCTTCACCTCGGCGATACGTCCAATCATGTAATGAAAAGAGGACCCATATTGCGTGATCGCGAAACTATGCCCCGCCAGTCTGTCCGCCGAGGTCAATCCGGCCTCGAAAGCCTGGTTCGACACCAGAATGGCGGACCCGGGATAGCCGCGCTGCTCATCCAGCCCGCCGCCGATCACCTTCAACAATCCGGTTACTGCCAGGTTGAAGAACCCGCCCGTCAGCGCGGTGACGCCGACATCGATGTCGCCGGCAACGGCAGCCGCCGCGATCGGCTGCGCCGCCTGGAAGAACACAAAGCTCAGGTCGACGCCCGCGTCGCGGAAATACCCCCGTTCCTGCGCGATGTAGAACGGCGCCGGCGACAGCGTCTGCAGCAGGCCAAGGCGCAGCCTGTCCGCCGCACCCGCGCGCGGCGCGAAGGCGGCCGCGGCGACCAGCCCAAGCATGGCGCGGCGACCCAATCGATCAGTGTCCATGCGCCGCTCCTAGCGGCGCAGCGGCACCGTGCCAAGCGGGCCGCCGCCCGCCCTCGCTGGCCGCGCCGTTTGGGTTGTTACTTCTTCAGACAGATGCAGAAGACATCCCAGTTCGTGTGCAGATGGCTCTCATGGATGTCGATGTTGCCCGTTCCAGGCCCCGCCAGAATGTGGATCTGCGTATGGTCCTTGCCATGGCGCGGCACCTCGACAAGGAAGCAACCCGGGTTCGCATTGGCGTCGCTGTTGAAGCAGGTCCAGGTGCGCTTGGTCGCATCGTAAGACGGCATACCGCAATCACCGCACGCGGTGCTGAGCACATACCCTTGGGGCGGCGTCAGATCGGGCGCCGGCGGAGGCGGCGCCTTGGCGTCCTTGTCCTCAGACAGGCACAGGCACATCGTGTACCAGCCGGGCGGCATCGTCTCGGTTGTCCAGGTGCTCCCCGGCTTGGCGAGGATTTCGACATGCTTGCTGCGCGGACGCACGCGGACCAGGTAGCAGGCACATTTGTGCTCGCCTTCCGTCTTGCACGTATCGCTCGCGTCGCATTTCCACTCGGCAACAGATTTTGTCGCACCGGTGGCAATCGGTTCACCGCATTGCCCGTCCTTGCAAAGGCGATAACCATCCGGTGGCACCCAGGGGTTCGCGTCCCTGTCGCTCATCGCGCCCTCCCATTGATTTTGGTCGGACGCTAAACGCAACGAACCGGGAAGTCACGACAATTCGTAACGATGTCGAGGTCACCGCGGCAGCGAGCCAAGCTTTCGTACCATGACATAGAACGCCGGCGTGAACAGCAGCCCGAATCCGGTCACCCCAAGCATCCCGGCGAACACCGCGGTGCCCAGCGACTGGCGCATCTCGGCCCCCGCACCCGTCGCGACCACCAGCGGCACGACCCCAAAAATGAACGCAAAAGAGGTCATCAGAATCGGCCGCAGCCGCGTCCGCGCCGCCGCCACCGCGGCATCCCACCGGCTCATGCCCTCCGCCTCGGCCTGCTTGGCGAACTCGACGATCAGGATCGCGTTCTTCGCCGCCAGTCCGACCAGAACCACAAGCCCGATATCCACCAGGATGTTGCGGTCCAGCCCGCGCACATTCACCCCGATCATCGCCGCCAGAATACACATCGGCACGATCAGGATCACCGCCAGCGGCAGCAGCCAGCTCTCATACAGCGCCGACAGCAGCAGAAACACGAACACGACCGCGAGACCGAACGCGATGATCGCGGTGTTGCCGGCGAGCTCCTCCTGCAACGCGATCTCGGTCCATTCGAACGCGAAGCCCGGCGCCAGGCGCTCCGCGGCGATCTTCTCGACCGCCGCGATCCCTTGGCCGGTGGAGAACCCGCGGCGCAGGTTCAACTGCACCTCGGCGGCGGGATACAGATTATAGCGCGGCACGCGGAATGGTCCGGTGATATCGCGGAACGTGGCGACCGAGCCGATCGGCACCATGTCGCCATCAACATTCCTGGTCTTGAGGTTGGCCACATCGCGCGGCGTCAGCCGGAACGGATTGTCGGCCTGCGCGGTCACCCGATAGGTGCGGCCGAGCAGGTTGAAGTCGTTGATGTAGGCCGATCCCATATAGTCCGAAAGCGTATCGAACACCCGGGTGACCGGCACGCCGAGCAGCTCGGCCTTGGTGCGGTCGATGTCGGCGTAAAGCTGCGGCGTATGCGTGTTGAACAAGGTGAACGCCTGGGCAAATCCCGGTGTCGCGTTGGCCGTGCCGGCAACGGTCCAGGCGGCCCGTTCAAGCGCCGGCAGACCGCGCCCGGCGCGATCCTCCACGTAGCCCTTCAGCCCACCGCCCGTGCCGATGCCGGGCACCGATGGCGGCTCCAGCACGAAGGTGAAGCTGTCGGTCAGGGGCCCGAGCTGCCGATACAGATCGGCAACGATCCGCGATGCGCTCAGTCCCTGCTTCGCCCGTTCCTCCGCCGGCGTCAGCGGAACGAAAATGACCCCGGCATTGGGCGCGTTGGTGAACGTCGCGCCGTCGAAGCCGGCAAACACCACGGCGTGCAGCACGCCCGGGCGGCGCATGATGATGTCGGCTGCCTGCCGCACCACGGCGTCGGTGCGCGTCAGGGAAGCGCCGGGCGGAAGCTGGAACGCCGCGATCAGGTAGCCGCGGTCGAGTTGCGGCACCAACCCGGTCGGCGTGCTGGCCAGCCGGTCATAGGCGACATAGATCAGCCCGGCATAGACCACGATAACGACCACGCCCATCCGCACCAGTCGCCGCGTAACAAATCCATATCCCGCGGACAGCGCGTTGAACCCCCGGTTGAACCCGGTGAAAAACCAGCTTGCGGGCGAGGCGAGCCAATACGCCAGGCCACGCCTGACCACGTGCCCGTGTGGACGCAGCAGCAGCGCCGCCAGCGCCGGTGACAGGGTCAGCGACACGAAGCACGAGATCACCGTCGCGCTGGCGATGGTAATCGCGAACTGCCGGTAGAACGAACCTTGCAGACCCGTGATGAACGCGGTCGGCACGAACACCGCGCACAGCACCAGCGCGATGGCCAGCAGCGCACCGCCGACCTCGTCCATGGTCTTGTGCGCGGCCTCGCGCGGCGGCATGCCCTGCTCGATGTAGCGCTCGACGTTCTCCACCACCACGATCGCATCGTCCACCACAATGCCGATCGCCAGCACCAGGCCGAACAGCGACAGCGTGTTGAACGTGAGGCCGGTCGCGCCCATCACCAGGAAACAGCCGATCAGGGAGACTGGAATCGCCACCACCGGAATGATCGCCGCGCGCCAGGTCTGCAGGAAAACCACCACCACGACGATCACCAGGCCGACCGCCTCGAACAGGGTGCGGATCACTTCGCGGACCGACTGGCCGACGAACTCGGTCGGATTGTAAACGATCGAATACGACAGGCCGGCGGGGAAATCCCTCCGCGACGCCTCCATCACCTTCTTCACGGCATCCGAGGTCGCCAGCGCATTCGATCCAGGCCGCTGGAACAACACGATCGCCGTCGCCGTGTCGTGGTCCAGATAGGCGTTGACAGTATAGTCGTCCGAGCCAAGCTCCGCCCGGCCGACGTCGCGCACGCGCACGATGCCGCCGATATCCTCTGTCCGGATCACGATGTTGCCGAACTGTTCGGGATCGATCAGACGACCAAGCGTCTGCACGGCGATCTGAAAGCCACTGGCCGAGATCGCCGGCGGCTGGTTGATCGCCCCCGCCGCGACCTGCAGATTGTTCGCTTGCAATGCCGCGACCACGTCGCTTGAGGTCAGTTCCCGCGCCGCCATCTTGGCCGGATCGAGCCAGATGCGCATCGCATAATCGCGCGCGCCGAACACCTGCACGTCACCAACCCCATCGACGCGGGCCAGCACGTCCTTCACATACAGCGTCGCGTAATTCGAAATATATTGCTGCGTCCGCGTCCCGTCGGGGGAGGTGAGATGGATCACCATCATCAGGTCCGGCGAGGCCTTCCGCACCGTCACGCCAAGCCGCGAAACCTCGTCCGGCAAACGCGGCTGCGCGACCGCGACGCGGTTCTGCACCAGGACCTGCGCGATATCGATGTTGGTCCCCGGCTTGAACACGACGTTGATCGTCAGCCGCCCGTCGCCGGTGGCCTGGGAGACGATGTAGAGCATGTCGTCGACGCCGTTGACCTCCTGCTCGATCGGTGTCGCAACGGTCTGCGACACCACCTCGGCCGACGCGCCGGGATAGGTGGCGGTGATGGCGATCGTCGGCGGCGCGATGTCGGGATATTCCGATATCGGCAGCGTCTGCTGGACGAACCCGCCGGCGATCACCAGCAGCAAGGACAGGACCGTCGCGAAGATCGGTCGATCGATGAAGAAATGGCTCAGGCGCACGGCTAATTCGCTGCCGTCTCGATCTCACCAGCGATTGGATCGACCAGCGCGCCGGGCCGGACGAACGGGTTGGCGATGCCGGAAATCACCACCTCATCGGATGGGGCGAGGCCGCTGGTGACGACACGCAGCCCCCCGGACATCGGACCCAGGACCACCGGCTTGGGCACGATTTTCTTGTCCACCCCGACGGTCATGACAATCTTGTTCGCCTGGTCCGAACTGATCGCCTGATCGGGAATCAGCAGGGCGTCAACGTCGCCGCCGAACACGCGGGCGCGCCCGAACGTTCCGGGGGTGAGAAACAGGTCGTGGTTGTCGAAGACGGCACGCCCGCGGATCGTTCCGGCGCGCGAGCTCAGCCGGTTGTCGACAAAATTCATCACCCCGCGATGCGGCCAGTCGGTTTCGTCCGCCAGGTTGATCTCCACCGGGGTCGGCGCGTTACGCGACGACGCGCGCCCGCCGCTGACCGCGAGCCTGGAATACCGCAGGTAATCGGCCTCGGAGGCTTCGAAAACGAAGTAGATCGGATCGAGGCGGACGATCGTCGTCAGCAGCGTCGTGGCGGTTCCCTGCCCGCCGGCGACAAGGTTGCCGACATCGACCTTGCGGTCGGAGATGCGGCCGCCAAGCGGCGCACGAACCTCGGTCCATTCCAGGTTCAGCGCGGCATTGCGCAGCGCGGCGTCGGCGGACTGCGCGGTTGCGGTCGCGACGTCCAGATTGGCGCGGCGCTGGTCCAACTCCTTCACCGGGATGGTGCGCGAATCCACCAGTTGTTGCCCGCGCTCGTAATCGGCGACGGCGAAGACCACCTGCGCCCGCGCCTTCAGCACGTCGGCCCGCGCCGCGTCACGGGCGATCTCGTACGGCCGCTGGTCGATGGTGAACAGGACGTCGTCCTTTTGGACCATCTCGCCGTCCTTGAAATGAATTTGCTCGATAAAGCCGGACACGCGCGGCCTGACCTCCACCTGCTCCATCGGCTCGAAGCGTCCGGTGAATTCGTCCCAGCGATGGACCCGCTTGGCGATCGGCCTGGACACCACGACCTTCGGCGTGGGCGGTCCGCCCTGCGCCGAGGCTAAGTTCGGGATTGCAACGAAAATGCCGGCCAGGATCAGGCAGGCGCTGCCCCAGCGGGTGAGCACAGGGGTCAAAGCCATGCGACAGCCTCAGGCAGAAGGGCGCGGTCCTTCAGCGGGCGGGCAGTCATTTCAATACAAACCAACCCCGGACCGCCCGAGGGGCACGTTCCATGTGTGATACAACACGATGGCCGGCCAGCCACGACATTGCTGTCTGTGCCAGGGACGTCGTCGATTGTCGGCATGTGGGTCCATCACTCCCGTGCTTCGGGTGATGGCCCTTTTCTAATGCCGCGACACACGCCTTGCTTGGATGAATCGCCTACGCCGTTGCCGCCGCGACCTGCAGCTCGCCCAGATACGCCTCGCGGATCAGCGGATTGCGCCGCAGCTCGTCGGCCGCGCCCGACAGCACAACGGCCCCGGTCTGCAACACATAGGCACGATGCGCGATCGACAGCGCCATATTGGCGTTCTGCTCCACCATGAAGATGGTGGTGCCCTGGCGGTTGATCTCCTGGATGATGTCGAACACCTGCTCCACGAAGATCGGCGACAGCCCCATCGAGGGTTCGTCCATGCACAGCAGGCGCGGCCGCGCCATCAGAGCGCGCCCCATCGCCACCATTTGCTGCTCGCCGCCCGACAAAGTGCCGGCAATCTGGTTCAGCCGCTCCTTGACACGCGGGAACAGCGAATAGACCCGTTCCAGGTCCTCATCGAATTCCGGACCGTGCTTGCGCAGGTAGGCGCCCATTTCGAGGTTCTCGTAGACGGTCATGCGCGGGAACAGCCGGCGCGCCTCCAGCACCGGGGCGATGCCGCGGCGCACGCGCTCGGCGGTGGGCAGTTTGCCGATCGACTGGCCGTCGAAGATGACCTCGCCTCGGGTCGGCTGCACCACGCCCATGATGGTCTTCATGGTGGTCGACTTGCCGCAGGCGTTGCCGCCGAGCAGGGCGATGATCTCGCCCTTTTCGATGACGTAGTTGACCTTCTTCAGAACGTGCAGGTCGCCGTAGTAAGTGTCGACGTCCTTGAATTCCAATAACATTGCGAAGGTGTTCTCCTTACTGCATTTCTCCCCCTCCCCTTGAGGGAGGGGGTTGGGGGGAGGGGGAGTTTCTATCGTCGCACGTTCAAGCCACCCCCGCCGCCGCGGCCTGCGCGTTGCGGCCCAGATACGCCCGCAGCACCTCCTCATTCTTCCGCACCTCGGCCGGTGTGCCCGAGGCGATCACGTCGCCATGGTCCAGCACATACACCGTGTCCGCCAACCGCGTGACCACATCCAGCTTGTGCTCGATCAGCAACACCGTCAGACCCAGATCGTTCAGGCTCTTGATCTGCTCGGCCAGTTCCAGCGTCTCCGCCGGGTTCATCCCCGCCGTCGGCTCATCGAGCAGCAGGATCCGCGGCCGCGACGCCAGCGCACGCGCGATCTCGATACGCCGCCGGTTCGCATACGACAGGCCCGCCACCATCTGCTCGACGCGCGGTGTCAGACGGTTGCCGAAAATCGAGAAGATCTCCAACGCCCATTCGCGCGCGCCCTTTTCCTCCGCCCGCGTCGACGGCGGCCGCAGGATCGCCTGCAACACGCCGGTCTTCAGCCGCGCGTGCTGGCCGATCAGCGCGTTGTCCATCACCGTCAGGTTGGTGAACAGCCGCAAATTCTGGAACGTGCGCGCGATGCCCTTGGCCAGAATGGTATGCGGCGGCAGGCCGATCATCTCCTCGCCGTGGAAGCGGATCGAGCCCTCGTTCGCCTCCACCAGCCCCGTAATGACATTGAACAGCGTCGACTTGCCGGACCCGTTCGGCCCGATCACCGCCACGACGCTGCCGTTCGGCACGGTGATGTCGACCTTGTTCAGCGCCGTCAGCCCACCGAACCGCACCGTGACGCCCTTGACCTCCAGCGCCGCGGCGCCGGTGCGCACGTCGCCGCCAAGGCCTTGCAGCTTCAGGTCACTGAACCCGCCACGGCGGATTTCGGCGTGCTGCTGCTCGAACGACAGCGCCTTCTGCGGCCGCGTCGCGGGGATCAGGCCTTGGCGTCGGAACAGCATCATGAAGACCAGGATGATGCCGAAGATCAGCTCGATCGATTCGACGAAATCGGCTTTCTGCAGCACCGTGCTGCCAACCGCGCGGCCCAGCATGTGGGTCCACTCGGTCAGGTCCTGCAACCACCACGATTGCAGCAATTGCAGGATGAAAGCGCCCAGCACGACGCCCCAGACGCTGCCGATGCCGCCGAACACCACCATCACCAGGATCATCACGGACACCGGGAAGCCGAACATTTCCGGTGTCGCGGTCTGCAACTTCGCCACGTAGAACACGCCGGTCATGCCGCCGAACGCCGCACCAATGGCGAACGCCAGCAGCTTGAACTTGGTGCGGTCCACGCCCATAGCGCCGGCGGCGATCTCATCCTCGCGGATCGCCATCCAGGCCCGGCCTATTCGCGAATCGCGCAATCGGATGGAGATGAAGATCAGCATCGCCACCATGCAGATGGCAACGTAATAATACGGCACCGAATTGACGCCGAAGCTCCAGCCGAACAACTGCGGTGCGGCGACGCCGTTCAGCCCGGCGGCGCCGTTGGTCAGGTCCGACCAGTTGCGCACCACGATCGGCACGATCTCGCCGAAGCCCAGCGTCACGATCGCCAGGTAGTCGCCGCGCAGCCGCAAAGTGGGTGCGCCGAACAGGATGCCGAAGAACGCCGCGATCCCCGCCGACAGCGGCAACGCCAGCCAGAACGACAAGGTGAAGTGCACCACCATGCCGTCGCCGACATCGGCCGGCACCGGCGTCGCAAGGCCGAGCGTATGAAACACCTCCCAGAACGCGTTCCACGGCGGCTGCAACTGGTAGGCGGTCAGGATGCCGTAGGTGTAGGCGCCGATCGCGAAGAACGCGGCATAGCCCAGGTCCAACAGCCCGGCGAAGCCGACCACGATATTCAGCCCGAGCGCCAGCGTCGCGTACGCCGCCGCGTTGGCCATCGAGTCGACGTCGGCGTCGTTGCTGTCGATGTACATCGGGAACAGCACCGCAAGCACGATCAGCAGCAGAACGCCCAACTGGCGGCGCCGTGCCTCCGGGATCCAGGCGATTGGACGCATCAGCAACGAAGGGGCGACAGTGGTGGCGCCGTTGGCCATGGCTTATCGTTCCCGCTACGATTTGTTCGGTGCGACACGGCCGAACAGGCCGGACGGTTTGAACACCAGCACCAGCACCAGGATCGAGAAGATGATCACGTCGGTCCACGCGGTGGCGATGAACTGCCCGCCCATCGCCTCGATCAGCCCGATCAGCACGCCGCCGACCATCGCCCCCGGCACATTGCCGATGCCGCCCAGGACCGCGGCGGTGAACGCGCGCAGCCCAGCGGTGAAGCCGATGATGAAGCTGGTGAAGTTATAGTACAGCCCGAAGATCATGCCGCCGGCACCGGCCAGCGCGGAACCCAGGAAGAAGGCCATGATGATGACCTTGTCCACCTCCACCCCCATCATCCGCGCCGCCTCCGGGTCCTGCGCGGTGGCACGCATCGCCCTGCCCAGGCGGGAACGCTGCACGAACATGTACAGCCCCACCATCAGCACCAGGGCGATGATCCAGATCAGCACGACGCGGAAATCCAGCGTCGCACCGCCGATTTCCCAGCGGATCGTCGGCAGCGGATTCGGAAAGTTTTTCGAATCCGCGCCAACACCCAGCAGGATGAGATTGAACAGAATATACGACACGCCGATCGAGGTGATCATCGCGGCCGGCCCCTTGACGTAGCGCAAGGGCCGCAATGTCACCCGCTCGATCAACACGCCCAGCCCGCCGCAGAACAGCATGGTGACCACGAAGGCCGTCACCAGCACGAAGGCGAGCCAGGCTCCGGTCAGGATCACGTCCTGACCGGAAAGCCCAAACATCTGCAACGTCCACATGGCGACGAAACTGCCGATCATGAACACGTTGAAGTGCGAGAAGTTGATCAGCTCCAGGATGCCGTAGACCAGGGTGAACCCAAGCGCGAGCAGCGCATACATCGCGCCCAGGCTCAGCCCATTGATGGTCTGCTGCAGCAGGAGGTCGGCATACGTCATCGTTACGGTCCAGTCTTGGTCAACGCGGCTTGATCAACGCGGCTTGAACAAGATCAAGACTGCGGCGCGACTTCGAGGTACTTGTATTGCGCCGACACGTCGTCGAGCGGCTTCGACGCGTCCTTCTCGATATGGAACACGCTGACCGTGCGGTCGGCCAGGTCGCCATTCGCGTCGAACGAAATGGTGCCCTGGATGGACGGGACCTTGGTCGTCATCAGCGCCGCCTGCACCGCCTCACGCGTCACCGGCTTGCCGGTGGCGGCGACGCGCTTCACCGCATCGATCATCACCAGGGCCGCATCATACGCGGTGATCGAGTAGTCGTCCGGCGCGATGCCGAACTGGCCCTTGAACGACGCGACGAACTGTTGTGCCTTCGTATCATCCACCAGATGCGGCGCGGCGATCGTGGTGTACCAACCCTCGACCGCGGGGAAGCCGGCGCCGGTCAACAGTTCGGAGCTGGTCATCCCGTCCGGGCCGCCCTTGATCACCTTCGGCATGATGTCATACGCCTGCTTGGCCAGCTTCACGCCGGCCTGCGACACGCCACCGAAATAGATCGCATCAGGATTGAGCGACTTGATCTTGGTCAGGATCGTCGTGTAGTCGGCCGCCTTCGGGTCGAGCCGGTCGCGGCCCAGCACCTTGATGCCCTTCTTCTCGGCCTGCGCCTGGAAGGCGTCCGCCACGCCGACGCCGAAGGCGCCGCTGTCGTCCAGCACGTAGACCGACTTCACGTGCAGCTTCTCGGCGAAGAAGTTCGCCATGTTCGGGCCCTGGTAGGCGTCGGTGGTGACGGTCCGGAAGTAGATCGGCTTGCCCTTCGGGCGGAACTGCGCCGCAAATTTGGGGTTGGTGATATCCGGGTTGGTCGACGACATGGTGATCGTCGCCAGGTCGCCCTGGCTGAGGATCGGCGTCATCGCCTTGCCGGCGCCGCTCATCTCCGGGCCAAGCGCCCCAACCACCAGCGGGTCGGACACCATCTTGCGCGCGTTGGTCGCGGCCTGCGCCGGATCGTATTGCCCGGCCGTCGCGGTGCCGTCGTCCAGCACCATCAGCTCGAACGTATAGCCGGGCACTGCATTGGCCTGATTCGCGGCGTCGAACGCCATCATGGTCGCGTCCTTCACCTTGATCGCGCCCTGCGAGTCAGCCCCGGTCAGCGAGCAGTCGAGGCCGATCTTGACGACCTTGTTGGCTGCCATGGCGGGCGCGGCGCCGGTTGCGCCCAGCGCGGCCGCGACCGCGGTGGTGGTGAGAAGCCGGGCGGTTGCCCGCCGGGTAATCAGTCTTTTGGTCATTTGTCTGGTCTCCCTGACCGTTGATTAAGCGCGACCCAAGCAAGCCGCAGGCCAGTGTGCCTGGTCGTTATGGACTTTCGCACTCCCCTGGCGCCGTGGCGCTCACGGACATGTTTATCAGTGTCTTGCGGCGTCTGTCACCGGCGGAACCGCAGATCAAGGCCTCGAGCGCGCCAGCCGGCCTCGATCGCGTCCAGGTCGGTCAATCCGGCCGGGCTTGCGCGGCGTGGTGCCTGCGCCAGGCGGGGCTCGGCCTGCTCCCGCCAAAGGCCCAGCAGCCGGTCGAGCTCGGCCAGCGGGTCCGAATGGTCGTCCACGCGCAGGTCAAGGTCGGGAAAATCCTCGGTGGTGATCAGCCGCATCGCCGCCGATTGCCGCCCGCGCCGGTCGCCGCCGGCGTCCTGCCCCGCCAGCATCGCCGCCATCAGGCGTTCAGGCAGCGGTTTGGCCGGATATGCCTGGAATTCGGCCAGAGTCGCGGCAATCACTGCTTCGCCGGCGAGCATGTTGCCGGCCACGCTCACGTTTTCGCCCCCGCCTGTCATCGAGCCACCAGCAACGCTGCCGCACCATTCGACGCAGTGGCGTCCGGTCCAGGCGGCGGCGCGGCCGTGCCGGTCGACCGCATGCACCTGGCGCAGCCCGGCGCCGGCATCACCCGCCAGCGCGCCCTCGATCGCCGACGCCGGGTCCAGCCCGCGCGCCAGCCCGTCCAGGATCGCCGGCCCGAGGTAGCGGTTGGTCATCGACTGGGTTGAGACCGCGCCGACCCCGGCGCGCACGAACGGGCAGGAGGCCCCGACGGCAAAGGCTCGGGTGGCAACCGCGACCGCGAAGGCGCCGGTGGCAGGGTCGTGGGTGACGATGGACCAGGTCAAGTCGCGCGCTCCCGTCTGCGGGTCAAAAGCCGACGAGCAGGATATCGAGCGCGCACGTGATCGCATCCCGGTAGGTGGCGAGGTTGCCGATCGGTCGGCCGAGCTCGCGCCGCGCGACAGATGCCAAGGCATGCGTCGCAAGCACATAGCGCGTGTCGTCGATTTCCACCTCCGGATGCAGATCGGCGACTGGCCTGATGTCCGCACGCTTGCGCAATGGGATCACAGCGCGTCACTCAAGGTAGTCAAGGTGCGCCGACTGAACATCGACCACATAAGCACCGCCGCCACGCATCACACGGAACAGGTCGAAGCGGGCCATCAGAACTGGCGGTACTCGTCGAGCGGCAGCCCGTTCTCCTCGATATCGCGATTCCAGAACTCGAAGGCTTCCCGGTTTTCCTCGAACCACTTTTGCCGCCTCGCCTCCGACACCGCCTCCGCAAGACCGCGCTCGCATGCACGCGAAAGGTTGACGCCAAGTTCCGTGGCTTCCGCGACCAGGGTGGCGGGCAGCGAAACATTGGTCGGCTTGCGCGTGCGCCGTCGAGGCTCCGATATGGTGGTATCCATTTGTCATGGTCCCGTTCGATTGCCCCTGAATTTATGCGCATGTATCGAGTAAGAATGCCAGACCATATGTGCGCGTACTATGTAGCCTAAAAATTGACTCTCGACCGTCATGGCCGGGCTTGTCCCGGCCATCTATCGCGGCACTTGTCGTGCCTAGATGGCTGGAAAAAGGCCGCCCATGACGCCAAGGATGGTCAGCGCCATCGATCAATCCCGCCGCTTTCCTGGTAGAATCCACGACTACCCCGTCGGCGTCTCCAGCCCCAGATAAATCCGTTGCACATCCGCATCCTGCGCCAGGTCCGCCGCCCGCCCTTGCAGCACGGTGCGGCCGGTTTGCAAAACATAGGCGTAATCCGCCACCTCCAGCGCCAACTCCACCGCCTGTTCGGCCAGCAGCAACGTCAGGCCCTCCCCGCGCAGCCGGCGCAGCGTCTCATACAGGCTCTCCACCACCGCCGGCGCCAGGCCGAGGCTGGGCTCGTCCAGCATCAGCAACCGCGGATCGCTCATCAGCGCGCGGCCGGTGGCGAGCATCTGCCGCTCGCCGCCCGACAGCGTGCCGGTGCGCTGGCGACGACGTTCGGCAAGGCGCGGGAACAGCGTGTAGGCGCGGTCCAGCAGCGCGGGGATGCGCGCGCGATCCTTCAGCACGGTGGCGCCGAGCAGCAGGTTCTGCTCGACGGTCTGCTGCACAAACAGGCGCCAGCCTTCCGGGGACAAGGCCAATCCGCGCGCCACGATGGCGTACGCAGGCTGGCCGGCGATTGGCATGCCGGCAAACTCGATCGTTCCGCTGGCGGGCGGGACCAGCCCGGCGATCGCGTTCAGCGTCGTGGTCTTGCCGGCGCCGTTGGAGCCGAGCAGCGCGACCACGCCGCCGTCGGGAACCTCCAGCGAGACATCGGTGACGCCAACGAGATCACCGTAACGGACCATCAGGTTGCGGACGGCAAGGAGGGGCTCGGTCATGTTGCGGGGGTCGTCGACGCGATACCATAGCCTGTCATTGCGAGGAGCGTGGCGACGCGGCAATCTCCATCCAATGACGTCCCGCGCGGGGGATTGCCACGTCGCTGCGCTTCTCGCAATGACAGCATGCGTAAGTCCCAGGTCCAACACCGGCGTGAGACAAAACAAACTTTCACGCCCGCACCCGCTTCATGTGATGCCCAAGATATGCCGCCACGACCGCCGCATCCTCCACCACCTCGCGCGGCGCACCCTGCGCGATGACCTTCCCCTGGTGGAACACCACGGCGCGCTCCGCCAAGGTCAGAATGACCTCCATGATGTGCTCGACAATCACAATGGTGATGCCGCGTGCCTTGATCCGTCGCACCAGTTCGATTGCGGTCCGGATTTCCGTGGGCGTCAGCCCGGCCAAAGCCTCATCCAGCAACAGCAACCGCGGCCCGGTGGCCAGCGCGCGGGCGATTTCCAGCCGCTTGCGGCCCGGCGTGCCCAACGACCCAGCGCGGGTCTCGGCGAGGTGGTCCAGCCCGGTGAACGCCAGCACCTCGTCCGCCGCGCGCCGCGCCGCCGTGCGATGGCCGTGGCGCAGAAATGCCCCGACCATGACGTTGTCGGCGACGCTCATGTCCTCGAACGTGACCGGCACCTGGAAGGTGCGCGCCATGCCCAACCGCGCATGCGCCTCCGGTGTCGCGCGCGTCACGTCGGTGCCGGCGAAGACGATGCGGCCCGCGGTCGGCAGCAGGTCGCCCGCCAGGCAATTGAAGAAGGTGCTCTTGCCCGCGCCGTTGGGACCGATCAGGCCGATGATCTCGCCCTCGTTCACCGTCAGGCTGGCGCCGTCGACGGCACGGAAGCCGCCGAACACCATCGCCAGGTCGTGCGCTTCAAGCAGCACGATGAACCCGCCGCGCGGCGAGCTGCCGCCACAGCGCCGCAACGCCGCCGGGCTGGAAGCGCGCGACGAACACAATGATCGCGCCGTAAATGATGAACGTGATGCCGGTGCCCCCACCGCCGAGATAGGCGTTGGTGGTTTCCTCCAGCGGCACCAGGATCGCCGCGCCCACCAGCGGGCCATACAGCGTGCCGGCGCCGCCCAGGGCGGCGACAATGATCATCTTCACCGACAGCAGGATGCCCAACACGCTGTCCGGATCGACAAATCCCACCATCACCGCATACAGCGTGCCGGCGATCGAGGTGAACGACGCCGACAGCAGCAGCGCGTAAAGTTTGTAGCGCAGCACTGGCACGCCCAGGCTGCGTGCCGCGCGATCGCCGCCGCGGATCGCCGCAAGGTAGTAGCCCATGCGGCTGCGCTGCATCAGCGCGGTGAGGCCCAGCAGCACCAGCAGCACCGCCAGGAACAGATAATGATATGGCACCGGACTGATAAACGAGAGGTCCATGAACGTGCGCGGCGTCGGCGGCCCCATCAGCCCGACCGCGGCGCCGGTCAGCGTCCAGTTGGCTGCCAGGATGCGCGCCAGCTCCGCCGCGGCGATCGTCGCCATGGAGAAATAATGCCCGCGCAGCCGGAATGTCGGCAGCCCGACGACGACAGCGAGCACGGCGCTGACCGCGACGCCGATCGGCGCGCCGGCGATCGGCGGCCAGCCCCACTCGGTATACACGATCAGCCCGGCATAGGCGCCGACACCGAAATAAACCGCATGCCCGACCGAGACCTGGCCGGCATAACCGCCCAGCAGGTTCCACGCCGAGGCGGAGATCGCCGCCAGCAGCACCAGCGCGCCGACGCGTTGCAGGAACACGTCGTGCACCAGCAGCGGCCACGCCGCGACCGCCAGCAGTCCGACGATCGCGAGCCATCGCGTCGCGCTCATACGGTGCCCAGCAACCCCTGCGGTCGCACCCAAAGCACCAGCAGGAACAGCGCATAAACCACGACGTCCTGGTAGACCGCGCCGATCAGATAGGCCGACAGCGCCTCGATCACACCGATGGCGAGGCCGGCGATCAGCGCGCCCGGGACCGAGCCGAAACCGCCCAGGCAGACCACCACGAAGGCGATCAGCGACAGCGACTCGCCGACCGTCGGCGCGATGTAGAAGAACAGCGCGATCAGCGCCCCGGCGATGCCGGCCGATCCCGCGCCGACACCCCAGGCGATCGCCTGCATGCGGTCGGGGCGAATGCCCATCAGCATCGCGGCGTTGCGGTCCTCGGCCACCGCCAGCAGGCGCGAGCCCAGTGCGGTGCGGGTCAACACCAGGTGCATCCCGAGGGTGATCAGCAGTGCCACCACGCCGGCCAGCAGCCGCGATGCCTGGATGCGGATGCCGCCGATATCGAACGTGCCGCCGACCAGATTATCCGGTAGCGAGACGAAATTCGCGGTGAAGGCCCAGAACGCGGCGTAACGCAGCACCAGCGCGAGACCGAAGGTGCCGAGGATCTGCGCCAGCATCGGTCCACGTGCGATATGACGCACCAGGCCGAGATAGACGATGACGCCGAGCGCGAACAGCAGTCCCGCGGCGATCGGCACGAAGAACACCGGCCCAAGATGCAGCAGGGTGAAGGCGAAGAACGCCACATACATCGCCAGCATGACGAAGTCGCCATGCGCGAAATTCACCACGTTCATCATGCCCCAGATCAGCGTCAGGCCGGAGGAGAACAGTGCATACACCGCCCCCATCAACAGCCCGCTCACCATCACCTGCAGCAGGATCACCGCGGACGCCGTCCCATGTTTGTCTCCCTGGTGGCTTCGTCCCTAGACGAAGGCTGGGGGTGTTACAAGCCGGTTGAGACCGGCGCCGGGGTCACAGCCAGCGGCGAACGCGCGCGCGATAGATGCGGTATTGGTCGCCAAATTTGCGGTCGAGATAGGCTTCCTCGCGGCGGATCACACCAAGCTGCAGGACCACGAGCGCGACGACGAGCAACGGCAGCACCCAAAGCGCATTGCGCCACGCGGTGATGCCGACGCTGAGCAGGAGCAACGCGAGGTAGAGCGGGTTCCGGGTGAAGCGGTATGGGCCGGTATGGACGATGGCGCTGGTCGGCTTGTACGGATCGATCGCGGTTCGGGCGGCGCGCAGCGTCAGCGCCCCCCAGATCGCCAACGTGAGGCCAATCATCACCAGCGCGGCGCCGGTCGGGCTGGCCCACGTTTCAGGCAGCCATGGGCGGGGGGCGAAATGTTGCACCAGCAGGCCGATCCCAAGAGCGGC
>Ga0326727_10014349_pt1 | contig 17294 bp, 11 predicted proteins | sample MB2enrmetagenome_FD_207643 | JGI IMG/M metagenome (GOLD analysis project Ga0326727, IMG submission 207643) | Lab enriched peat soil microbial communities from McLean, Ithaca, NY, United States - MB29MY | ecosystem: Environmental > Terrestrial > Soil > Wetlands > Peat | place: USA: New York...
CCTGAATCCGTCGCGCCTTCCGCAGAAGGAGGTCCGCACAGTAGAAGTCGCTTGAACTTGGATGCAGGTAGCTTTACAGTGCCGAACATTGAGAGTCGTTGCAATCAACTAAAACTCGGACATCCTCTGCTGTCCCAATCGTAAAATCGACTGTTCAATCCTTTTCCCTCAACAATCGCTGCGGCAGCGTATCCCGGTGCAGGGCAGAACGAAAAAACAGACCATAGATCCGAGTCAGCCACTCGCAAAGTGGGAGGACAGCCTGGGGTCAGGGAGACGTCGAAACTATCCAAGGGAACCGTAAGACCCTTTCCCGTGGCCTTGACATAGGCCTCCTTCCGGGTCCAGCAGTTAAAGAAGCCTTGGATGCGGCTTTCGGGTGGAAGGCAAAACAATTCTCCCTGTTCCGTTGGGGAGAAGAACTGCTCGGCGACCTCTCTGGTCGCAAACTCAGGCCGCAGCATCTCGAGATCGATACCCACTCGGCCGTGCAGCGCAAACGCGTACAACGCCAGACCATGGGAGTGAGACAGATTGAAGTGGAGAGGTGGTTTTCCGGAAATTGCCGAAACGCAAGGTTTCTCGTAGGGTCCTTTTTCAATCAAAAGGCTGCGTGGCGGCATTCCAAGATAACGTCCGACGATGACGCGGAGCATGCCACGACGTACGATGAAATGATTTTTGTCGTGAGTAAACACGAAGCGCTCGGCTCGAGCGGCTTCTTCAGCAGACAGATACGTCGAAAGGAGTCCGAGGAGCACGGGTGGATGGTCGAGGAGCACCCGCCAGATATGGATTTCTCCATGGGCGAGGGTGAGCGTTTCTGAGGGCAGCAGCCAGATGGTAACTGGATCCATGGTCCGGCAATTGGCTGGGCCTGGCAGGATAGGTGTTAAGCGTTTCCTAATCCTTCCCATTCCCGTTGTATTCTCTGCGGTACCAGCAAATCACAAAGAAATCTTGCTATCAGTCTACTGCATGTCTAAGAATTGCAAACCAGATTCGTTCACAGCTATCTTCAAATCCTTTATCGCCCGGTCAGGGAGGCAGCGCAGAATGGTCTATGGTCAGATTCCCCCCTAGTTTGCGAGAACGACGCTAACTACATTGCCTGGTCTGCCTGCGCAGCTGATTTTGCGCGGTTTCCTTGGACAGGTGTTTCCTGAGGACACAACCCAGCTTATTGAATTCTTCCACATCAAGAGCACAGATTCACCTCAGAGGTAGGTCTACCTGCTGATTTAGTGCTTCAGGAATGTATCTGTCTGATCAGGCAGTCACGGAACTGACGCGGGCTTCTTTCTCCTCTAATATCAATCGGCGTAATTTCCGCAAGTCATTCAATAGACGTTCACTCTTGACCAGGTGGAAATCAAGTGTGGCCAGTTTGTACTTTACGAGTTGCAGCGCTCGTTTTTTCCGAGCTAGTTGGGAGTTACTCGCGCGGGCGATTTCCGTTTCAATGTGCCTCCGCGCCTCCCTCGAGGCCGCCAAAAGACACCCTACGTACTCAAGAGCGCCCTCAATGTTATCAAAAGGTGTTTCCTGCTGGCGGGCCATGGCTTCTCTCAATGCCTTTCCATCGCAGGGTCCACTCGACACCCAGTAACAACACTGCAATCCAATCGCCACTTGTTTCTTATTGAAATGAAAGGATTTATTCTTGGGCACGTTCTTGATCGGCCCATTCGATTCCCTATCCTCAGTAAAAGTCTTCCCGAGCGGCGTATCTATGGTCCGCTGATCCTCCCAGTCGTGGTCTCCACGATCCGGGTACCTGATCATTGGTTTAGGGTACTACCGACATCTTACGGATATTGGCACGAAGGGCAATCGATCACGCCGGCCGTTTGACTATCTGTCAATCTTCAGGCAAATGTAGAAAGTAGATTGCACTTCGCAATGTCACTCCCTTTCGGCCATCGGGACGAATGGGAGCGTTTGCACATAGGTCGCATTTCCCTGCATGGATCAGCCAGGCCGTCGGCGGAGGACCTGCCAAGCTCAGGTGACCATTGAACATCCTAGGTATCAGCGGATTAGAGAGAGCTGTTCCGTTCAAGCAAGCACATTGGCCAGGATTGGAAGCTCGTGAGTACCGTATCTCGCAAGGTCATGATTCTGCCGCGGCTCTGGTCGTCGATGGAAAAGTAATCGCAGCTGCCGCACAGGAGCGCTTCAGCCGCAAAAAGCATACTGGCGACTTCCCTATCGATGCGATCCAGTTTTGCCTTCGCGAGGCTGGCTTGACTATAGAAGATATCAGCGAGATCGGACACGGCTTTGACTATTCTCCCTTCTCCCAGCTCTATTCGCTTGATCCGGACTCCTCGGTGCTCTACGAAGAAGTGTTCTCGAAGAGCGCGCTTGTTCGGCAAGTACATAGATACTTCTCTGACTTCCCCGCAGAACGGATTCAGCCAGTCAATCATCACCTCTCCCATGCCGCCAGTGCAGCGTTCACCTCAGGATGGGACGAATGCCTTGTCGTGGTAAACGACGCGATGGGAGAGGTTCAAAGTCTTACGGTGTTCCAGTTCCACAATCCCGAGATAAAGAAAGTTCGGGAGATCCCGGCCAACGATTCCATCGGCATTCTCTATTCCCTGGTTACACTGCACCTGGGTTTCGATTTCAACTCCGATGAATACAAAATCATGGGCCTGGCTCCTTATGGCGATCCTCAGCGATTCCGAGCCTTTTTTGATACTGCCGTCGAACTGCGCTCCGACGGTTCGATTCGGATTCCGACTCTACGGATGAACCGTTCGCGAGAGGAACGGGAAAACTACCTGGTGACCCGTGCCTACTTGGATGAGCACTTAGTGGCGCGACGAGCGCCGGATGCCGAGATCACCCAGGAACATAAAGACGTTGCCGCCGCGTTGCAAGCGTGCCTGGACCGAGCGGTCCTGCATGTTTGCAGACACTTCGGAATCCAGCAAGGCACGCGACGGATTGCCCTGGCCGGCGGAGTCGCTCTCAATTGCACCGCGAATGGAAAACTCATCGACTCCGGCGTCTTCGATGAAGTCTACATACAGCCAGCAGCTGGGGACGATGGCACAGCCTTGGGCGCTGCCCTGTACCGCACATCACTATCCGGGAAAGTCCTTAATCAGCGCATGCCGGTGCCACTTCTGGGACCAGCGTACCCATTCTCCGCCATAGAGGAGGCACTCGCGAAGTATGCCAGCAGGAGTGTGGTGACCCGATTCACGTCTCTTGACCAAACCTGCAAGGAGGCAGCGAAGTTGATCGCTGAAGGGCGAGTCGTCGCATGGTATCGCGGCCGGATGGAATATGGACCGCGAGCGCTCGGCAATCGCAGCATTCTGGCGGATCCCGGCCATCCCGCTATGCGGGATCGCATTAACGCGATGGTCAAAATGCGCGAAGCCTTCCGGCCCTTTGCGCCGGCTTGCTCGGTCGAACAAGCACATCGCTGGTTCAACATCCCAGAGGGAACACAAATGCCGTACATGATTACGGTTGTGGATGTGCGTCCCGAGCACCGGGCATCACTTCCGGCGATTACCCACGTGAACGGGACGGCAAGACTGCAAACAGTTTCTGCAAACGACAATCCTGACTTCCATGGACTGCTGCAAGAGGTTGGCCGAACCACGGGCCGGGAAATGGTGCTCAACACGAGTTTCAACGTGAAAGGGCAACCGATCGTAAATACGCCCGAAGAAGCCATCGAGACTTTCCTCGGAACTGGGATTGAATTCCTCTTCTTAGAAAACCGAAAGGTTGCTCGTAGAAATGCTTGATTGCAACAAAACCGACACTGACTACCCACGCGAGAGCACGATTGTGCAGTTGTTTGAGCAGCAGGTTGCGCGCACGCCTAGTGCCATTGCTGTGGTTTCAGCGGGGCGCAGTCTTACCTATCGCGAACTCGACTGCCGCTCCAATCAGTTGGCGCGACACCTGCAACGGTTTGGCGTTCAGAAGGAGACGCTGATCGGCATCGCCATCGAACGTTCAGTAGGAATGATGGTGGCACTGTTGGCGATCCTAAAAGCCGGCGGCGCCTACGTGCCAATCGATCCTGATTACCCGGTTCAGCGCACCGCACTTATGATCGAAGACTCACAAGCTCCGGTCATACTTGCTACGGAATTCACAAGACCCCGCTTGCCTCAAACTGACAAACGCATCATCTCGATCGATGGAGATACTGGTCCAATCGGTGAGAACAGTTCGGACCCGATGATCTCCGCTGTAAGCTCGCGGAATCTCGCCTATGTTATCTACACTTCCGGCTCCACAGGAAAACCTAAAGGAGTGATGATCGAGCATCGCAACGTGGTCAACTTTTTGACCGGGATGGATAGAGTAATCGGAACGGACCCGGGAGTATGGCTAGCTGTGACCAGCATATCGTTTGACATCTCCATCTTGGAACTCTTCTGGACCCTCACGCGCGGTTTTCAAGTGATCATCCACGGAGATGAGGGAACGCAAACGATACCAGCGGCGATCCGAAACTGCGGCGTCAGCCACATGCAATGTACTCCATCTCTGGCGAGGATGGTTGCGATGGACCCGGCGGGTCTGACTTCGCTTGGGCGTTTGAAGAAACTTCTTCTCGGCGGGGAGGCGCTGCCGCCAATGTTCGTACGTCAACTGCGACAGGTGTTCTCCGCCGAGATGTACAACATGTACGGACCGACCGAAACCACGGTCTGGTCCACCACCTTCCGGATTCCTGAGGAATTTGGCAGTATCCCGATCGGAAAACCGATCGCCAACACCCAGGTATACGTCCTGGATTTGAAGTTCGAGCCAGTTGCCGCAGGCGAGACTGGCGAGCTGTTTATCGGTGGAGATGGCGTGGCGCGTGGATACTGGCGGAGGCCGGAGTTGACGGCTGAGAAGTTTCTTGCGGACCCCTTCCGACCGGGCAATCGCATGTACCGCACTGGCGATATCGCGCGTTTCCTGCCCGATGGAAATCTGGAATTTCTGGGCCGGGCAGATTTTCAGGTGAAGATCCGCGGCTTTCGTATCGAAGTCGGGGAAATTGAGGCGGTACTGGAGAACCAGGAGGGGGTGCACCAGGCAGTGGTAGTTGTTCACGAATTTAAGCCCGGCGACAAACGATTGGTCGCTTATATCGTTCCGAAAGCTGGATTCCACCTTAGTTCGACTAGTCTTCGCACGGTGCTCGCGGCGACACTTCCTGATTACATGGTCCCGTCCAGTTTCGTGTTTCTCGATTCCCTTCCCCTGACTGCGAATGGGAAGATCGACCGAAAGGCGCTGCCTGCGCCTCTGACTACGGAGGACCGTTCATCCGGCGCAGCACTCGACCAGCCAGAAAACGAACTGGAGCGCCTGATCGCCCAGGCTTGGAAAGAGGCGTTGGGGGTGGATCAAGTTGGGGTGAATGAGAATTTGTTCGATCTGGGTGCGCACTCTCTGATGGTGGCCGAGGTGCACGGCCAGTTGCAGCAGTTGCTGGGCCGCGAGCTCTCTTTGGTTGACCTGTTTCAATATCCAACAATCATGGCTTTGGCGAGCCACCTCAGCGGACAAGAAAGGACCAAGCCGGGTGCAAATCGGGCCGAGCGGCGGCGGGCCGCACAACAGCGGCGAGCTCAATGAAGATGAAAAACAATGCCATTGCGATAGTCGGTATGGCTGGCCGTTTCCCAGGCTCGCGGGACATCGCTGAGTTCTGGCGAAACCTGAAAGACGGGGTGGAGGCGATCCGCCAATTCAGTGATGCTGAACTGCGGGCGGCGGGAGTTTCAGACGACGAACTCGCCGAACCGGACTACGTGAAATCGGGCGTTGTGCTCCAGGATCTGGACATGTTCGACGCTGCCTTCTTTGGTTTCAGCCCTCGCGATGCGGCGATCATGGATCCGCAGCATCGGGTTTTCTTGGAGTGCGCATGGGAGGCACTCGAAGATGCGGGGCACGTGCCCGAGAGTTTCAAAGGTTCGATCGGAGTTTACGCCGGCTCGGGCATGAACTCCTACATGATTTACAACCTGCTCACCAACCACGCGCTGGTCAAAAGTGCCGGCTTGTTTCTTATCCGACAGACAGGAAATGACAAGGACGTTCTGGCGACTCGGGTATCTTACGAACTGAATCTCCATGGGCCGAGCATCAACGTACAGACCGCCTGCTCGACTTCGCTCGTGGCCGTACATCTCGCGTGCCAGAGCTTGCTGAACCAGGAATGTGACATGGCGCTGGCAGGCGGAGTCACAATTGAGTTTCCCCATGGGCGTGGTTATACGTATCGCGAGGGTGAGATTCTGTCGCGAGACGGCCACTGCCGTGCCTTCGATGCCGACGCTAGCGGCACGGTCTTCTCCAGCGGTGCGGGCATGGTGGTGATCAGGAGGCTTGAAGATGCCTTAGCTGATCACGACACCATCTATGCCGTCATTCTTGGATCTGCAATCAACAATGATGGTTCGCGCAAGGTAGGATACCTCGCGCCCAGTGTCGATGGACAAGCCGAGGTCATTGCCGAGGCCCTCGGAGTGGCCGGTGTGAAGGCCAGCGATATCTCTTATGTGGAGACGCACGGCACGGGAACCAGGGTCGGAGATCCAATCGAGGTCAAGGCACTGACACAGGCCTTCCGGGAGAGCAGTCAGGCCCGGGGTTACTGTGCAATCGGGTCGCTCAAAACCAATATCGGCCACCTCGACACAGCTGCCGGCGTCGCCAGTTTAATCAAAACGGCGCTGGCATTGAGGCATCGTCAGATTCCACCGAGCTTGCACTTCCGCAAACCAAACCCACTGATTGATTTTCAAGACAGCCCGTTTTTCGTTAATGACCATTTAACCGAATGGAAATCAGACCGGGGGCCTCGGCGTGCAGGTGTTACTTCTCTCGGCATCGGTGGTACCAACGCGCATGTGGTGTTGGAAGAAGCGCCGTCAGTCGAAGAGCGGGCCACCAGCAAGAGGCCTTATCAGTTGCTGGTGCTTTCCGCGAAGACTGCGCCCGCTTTGGAGCAAGCTAGCCGGAATCTCGGGACCTACCTGCAGGAGCACCGCGAGTTGCAGTTGCAAGATGTTGCTTACACCTGCCAATCAGGGCGAAAACCTTTTGCTCACCGTCGGGTGCTGGCAGTTGCTACCAACGAGGAAGCCTGCGCTTTGTTGGGCAAGAGCGATCCCAGCCGGGTTCTTACCGGGCAAGCCGGTACCACTGCTCCCGGCGTTGTTTTTATGTTCTCCGGGCAGGGCTCGCAGTACGTGAATATGGGGCGCGTACTCTATGAGACGGAACCTGTCTTCCGGACGCAAGTGGATTTGTGTGCGGAACGGCTGCTTCCGGACCTGGGGCTTGATCTGCGGCACCTGTTGTATCCGCCGGAACAGGAATCCTCGGCGGCGGGCGAGAAACTGTCCCGCACCTGCTTTACGCAGCCCGCACTGTTCAGCATTGAATACGCGCTGGCACAGTGGTGGATGACACACGGTATCGCGCTTGGCGCCATGATCGGCCACAGCATTGGAGAGTATGTGGCGGCGTGTTTCGCTGGTGTATTCTCGCTCGAAGACGGGCTCCATCTCAGCGCCACGCGTGGCCGTCTGATGGATGAGATGCCGCGCGGGTCGATGCTTGCGGTTTCCGCAAGTCCTGACGCGTTTACGATTCCCAAAGAACTGTCGCTTGCTGCTGTCAACGGGCCCGAACAGTGCGTGGTCTCCGGACCCAGCGAGGCTATTCAGGAATTCGCGAAGGAACTCGAACAGCGGAGTGTCCCTTGCCGTGTGTTGCACACATCGCATGCGTTTCACTCGGCAATGATGGATCCGATGCTGGAAGTATTCCGTGCTGAACTCTCCAAGGTTTCTCTGCACGCGCCTAAGGCCCCCTATCTTTCCAATGTTACCGGTACCTGGATCACCGCAGGCGAAGCTACCGATCCGAGTTATTGGACGAAACATCTGCGCAATTGCGTGCAGTTTTCCCGCGGACTTGTGGAGTTGTTTCGCGACCCAGCGCGTGTGTTCTTGGAAGTTGGTCCCGGTCAAGCGCTCACTTCGCTGGTGCGTCAGCATGCGGCCCGACCGAAAAGCGCGCGGGTCTTCCCTTCCATGAGGCATCCACAGGAGCAGGTTTCTGATGCTGCGTTTCTGCTCAATACCGTCGGGCAGCTCTGGATTGCCGGATGTCCGATAGATTGGAACTCTTTACACGATGGAGAGTCTCCGCGGCGGGTTTCGCTCCCTGCCTATCCGTTTGAACGCCAGCGTTACTGGATTGAACCGGGCGGCAGCCTTCTACAAGGCCACGGAAGTGAACCTGCTCCGCGATCTGAGGCTTCCCAGAGCGAATCGTGGTTTCATCAGCGTGTTTGGAAGAAAGTTCCCCTGGCGGAGACACCCTCTTCCACTCCTGAGACTTGGCTGGTGTTTCTCGATGAAGCAGGACTGGGCCACGAAATCTCCAAGCAACTCAAGGCCGCTGGACATGAGGTGCTGCAAGTTACTGCTGGCAGTAAGTACAAACGTACTGGCGCTGGATCGTATGAAGTTTGTCCGGGAGGGCGGGACGATTATGACCAGTTGCTCGCGGATATCGCCAAGTACGAGCATCTGCCTGCAAGAATTCTGCACCTATGGCCGGTGATTGGAACAACCGCCAAGCGGACGCTGGAGCAGACTCTGGACTTGAGCTTCTACAGCTTGCTGTTTCTGGCCCAAGCGCTGGGCGATCAGGATATAGAAAAGGCGTATATTGCGTGCGTCTCAAATGGGCTGCACTCGGTTTCCGGGGAGCCTGTTGCGGAAATTGCGCGCGCCACTCTGTTGGGCCCTGTACGAGTCATTCCAAAAGAATTCCCCGGAACGTTTTGCCGTCACGTGGACCTTGACCGCGAGATTCAAGATTGGGAGAAAGCTGCAGGCTGCATCATTGCAGAGTGTTCCTCCCAAACCGCGGATACTTGCGTGGCTTACCGTCAGGCCGAGCGGTGGATCGAAAGTTTCGAGCCTGCGAGTCTTCACAGTCAGCCATCTTCTTCCCGTCTCAGGGAAAAAGGCGTCTATGTAATTACCGGCGGGCTGGGTGGGGTTGGATTATTGATTGCTGAACATCTGGCTCGAACTGTTCATGCGCGGCTGGCGCTGATCGGACGCACGCCGATTCCGCCTGTCTCCCAGTGGGACTCTCTTCTTGCAAATACAGATGGCGATAAGGCTCTCCAACAGAAGATCGGAAAATTGCGCGAATTGGAGGCGCTTGGTGGAAAAGTCCTCACTTTTGCTGCGGACGTGACCGATCGCAAACAAATGAAAGAAGCGTTGCGTGCCGTTGAGCGGCACTGCGGTGGAATTAATGGCGTGATTCATGCCGCCGGCTCAATTGAAGATGGGCCGCTGCAGATCAAAACGCGCGAGAGTGCTTCTCGCGTGCTGGCGCCGAAGATTCAAGGTACGTTGGTCTTGCAGCAGGCACTCGGCGACAGCAAGCTGGATTTCCTCCTTCTGTTCTCGTCCATCAGCTCACTCGCGCCACCCGCCGGGCAGGTGGACTACGCTGCTGCAAACGCTTTCCTGGATGCGTTTGCTGTCAGTCAGACAGGCCAACCAGTTACTGCCGTGAATTGGAGTCTGTGGGCTGATGTTGGCATGGCTGGCCGTAATGTGAGGGGCAATCATCCGATTCTGGGCCGCAGACTTGTTCAGTCTCCGACGGAGACCGTTTATTCTGCCCGCCTGAGCTGCGAGAAGAACTGGTTGCTCGACGAACACCGCTTCAAGAGCGGGGAAGCTCTTGTTCCGGGGACTGGGTATCTGCAGTTGGCGGCAGCGGCACTGGTCAATGACAGGTTCGAGCCGGGCATCGAGTTTGAGGATGTATTCTTCCTAGCGCCTCTTACTGTTGCTCCCAATGAAACAAAAGAGGTGCGCGTCCGTCTGCGCCGCCAACGCTCCGGCTTCCGTTTCTCGATCCTGGCAAAAGATAAGGAATGGATTGAATACGCATCCGGACAGATTGCGCGAAACCAGAAGCGCATTCCTGCAGATCAGAATGTGGCGGAAATCCGCGAGCGGTGTTCTGCACAGTGCATCGATTTTGACGAGCAGCACCGAACCCGCCAGGAGCGGTATTTCAATTTCGGCCCGCGGTGGCGAAATCTTCGGACTCTCCACCTCGGAGAGCGTGAGGCACTGGCCGAGTTGCAACTCGGCCAAGAGGCTACGCATGATATCGAGACTTGGCCCGTGCATCCGGCTCTTCTTGACCTGGCAACCGGATCTGCCCTTTACCTCATCCAGGGTTACGAACAGGCCCAGACCCTCTATCTGCCGTTGTCCTACAAGAGGATTACGCTTTACCGCCCGCTGCCTGCACGACTTTACAGTCACATCCGTTGCCGTCAGGAGAATACGACGCAACGCGAAATCGCGACCTTCAGTTTCACCCTCCTCGATCCAGATGGACAGGTACTGGGGGAAGTCGACGAATTTGTCATGCGGCGCATGGCAAGCACCGCTGACAACCTTGCGCCTATACTCCGGCCGCGGGCAACGGCAGTTGATAGCGAACCGGTAGGTTCGATGCTCGATGAAGGGATGGCGCCGGCTGACGGGCTCCGAGCATTCGATCAGATTCTCTCTTCCCATATGCCCCCTGGCATCATCGTGGTTCGTGGCCATCTCCCAGGCAAACCGGCCGGACCGTTAGCAGCGGCATCCCCGCCCAGAAGCACGGCGAAGCCGGAGGGTGAGGTTGAAAGTGTACTTGCTGAGTGGTGGCAAGAACTCTTGGGCGTGGAGAAGGTGGGCCCAGAAGACGACTTCTTTGACCTGGGAGGTCATTCGTTAATCGGCGTGCGCCTTTTCGCCAAGATCAAGAAAACGTATCAAGTGGACCTCGATCTTGCCGCCCTCTTTGAAGCACGTACCCTACGCCAGCTCGCGGATGTGATCCGTAAGGCTAAACGACCGACCAGTGTGGAAGCCAAAGCTTGGTCCGCCCTGGTACCAATTCAGCCGAATGGTTCTCGGATTCCCTTTTTTTGTGTTCACGCTCTTGGTCCGAGTCTGCTTTTCTATAGACAGTTAGCGACCTACCTTGGGTCCGACCAGCCTTTCTACGCGCTGCAATCTCCGCTCGTTTCTCAGGCACAGACTCGAGAGCCGAGTCTGGAAGAGCTGGCATCCATCTACATCAAAGAACTACAGACTTTTTTTCCGGAAGGACCCTATGTATTGGGGGGCGCATCTCTTGGGGGACTCATCGCTCTTGAGATGTCCCAACAGCTCTGTGCGCACGGTGAGCAGCCTGGGTTACTTATATTGCTAGACGCCGCTGTTCCAAGAAGCGACTTCCACGTAGCGGCCAAAGCCCAAATATCTCGCCACTGGCAGAATTTCCGAAACCAGGGTGCGGTTTATCTGCTGCAAAGAGCCGCGTCAAAAGGAGAATACTGGTGGGCACAGCTGCTTCGTAAAGCTCAAGCTGTAGCATGCTCTTGTTATCGGCTGGTGGGCCGGAGCCTCCCAACGGGCCTTCACTATTTTCAGGTGGAGGAAGCTCACAGGCGAGCCTTAGGGCGTTACGCCGTTCGGTATTATCCAGGGAAGATCACGCTGATGCGGGCTGCGGACGTCCCGGAGACTGTTGGCACTCGCAAGAATTTAACTCTGGGCTGGGAAACCTTTGCGGGCGGCGGGCTGGAGATTCATGACGTCCCTGGCGGCCACATTTCCATGTTCGAAGAGCCCAATGTGCGGACCTTGGCTGAAACGCTTAAGGCCATACTGCCCTCGTGAGTCTGAGTTAGAGCGTAAGCGCACGGTCTGTATGTGAAGGAAGTGTGGTTGTGTGAATGGGATTGCCCTTTGTGGGTACATCGGGAAGTGTCCGCTTGGGGGTCATCATCCCCACTCACACACATCCTGTCCAGACGGCCTCTGGCTGACACTTCGGAGCGAGCAGTTTAGCGAGGGTTGCGACAGCGGCGGAGGTCGCTGGCAGAGAAGCGCGGGATCGTCGAGGAGATGCTGGAGGTAGGTGCGTCGCTGGCGCGGGCCGCGCAGCGGCACGCGGTCAACGCGAATCAGATTTTTCACTGGCGGCTATATCGCAAAGGGTTGCTGTGCAAAAAAGACGGTGGGAGCAACCTCGCGCGCAATCAAATAAATGAAGTTTGCAGAAACGTTCCTCGCTGACTCCGACCGGGTCTGATCATTTTCGTTGGCGGGTGGTTGTGGAGGGGCTTAGACGGAAGCGTGAGAGGGCTTCGCCCAGGTTCTGGATGAAAGCTTCCGAATTATAGACATCCGTATCGATTCTTGAGCCGCCAATTGGCGCGACGGGTTCGACTTCATCAAGCTGGAACTCGCGCGCGACCTCTTCTACAACTTCGGGCTGGATGGGGCGCTGCTGATCGACAAAAGCATTCACCAGCGAGTGTTCGCACAGCAGATTGATTACACGTGGAATTCCCAAAGAATAGATATGAATTGCGTCTACCGCGGGAGCGCTGAAAATAGGCGCGCCGGAAGCACCGGCAATCTTCAAGCGCTCTGCGATGTATTCCTTTGTCTGTTCGTGAGACAGAGGCGTGGTTCGGCAGCGAAGCATGATGCGCTGCCGGAGCTGGCGAAGCTGAGGAAGCTTGAGCTTCTCCTCAAGTTCGGGCTGGCCGGACAGAACAATCTGCAAAAGCTTTTCGGTAGAAGTCTCCAGATTTGTCAGGAGACGGATCTCCTCGAGAACCGGATAAGTAAGGTTCTGGGCTTCGTCAATGATCAGGGCGACGGTTTCCCCCATGCGGTAGCGATCGAGGAGCCAGTGATTGAGCTTCATCAACTGCTGGCTCTTGGATTTGGAATCGCAGGAGATATCAAATTCAGCGAGGATGAAATCAAAGAGCTGATTGGAATTCATCCGGGAGTTGAAAAGAAAGGCCGTGCGTGCCCGGTGGTGGTGCAGCCAGTCCAGAAGTCGGTTGATCAGCGTGGTTTTGCCGGTACCGACCTCACCGGTGAGCGTGATGAAGCCTTTACGGGTCTGAATCCCGTACATCAACCCGGTCAGGGCTTCTTCGATCTGCTGTGTGAGAAAGAGGAAGCGCGGATCGGGGTTGACGTTAAAAGGATTTTCTTTGAGGCCGTAAAAGCTCTTGTACATGATCTGGGTTCTCTTGTCTTCAGTTCCAACTATTATTCTACCGGTGAATCGAGTTCGATGCGCTGCGGGTCGTGCCCAAGTTCTCCTCTGTAAACCTGATGAGAAACTAGGGCAAAACGAAAGGGCGCGGGTGCCACTGGAAATTGACAGTTACGGTGTTATAGGTGTTGGAAGGGTTGCAACCCGTCCCTGTGCAGCCGATTCCAGAATAGTTGCCGATGGTTGCGGTGTAAGCGACTGCAAAGTTGAAGTTCCGGCCAATGGGACGACTCACACCACCGCCTAGAAACCAGTTGTCATAGGCTGGGTAGCCGGTTGTCGCAGTACCCCCCACGGGGCTGTTGCGCGCGTAGCCGAAATTAAGGCTTCCTGTCCAAACGCGCGTCAAATTACGGGAGACACCGGCCGTCGCTTGATCCAAGATGGAGCCGATAAACACACCGCTGCCAGCAGATAAGCCATGGATGTAGCCGAGTGTGAATGTTCCCCGATGGAAACCGTAATTCAAATTAGCACTGGTGGAGAAGCCTGTTGTTCGCGATGTAGTGCCAAGGGGAATGCGGTAATTGGTAATCTCCGGCCCGATGAAAAGCCGGAGGGCAAGGTGGCCTGTAACTTTGCGGCCATACGCAACATTCATAACGTTGGAGCCGTAGGCTTGGGGATTGCCGGGAAATTGGTAGGAGCTAAAGCGATAGACCAGACCGACGGTGTCGTTACCACTCAGTGCGTAGTTGTAGCCGATGCTCCCTACCGCGGTGTAGGAATCGTAGTTACCTGCCTCGACAAAGCTCAAAATGCCATAGGAACCTGAAAGGGTTACAGAAGTGCGACGCGAGAGGGCATAGGTAGCCTGAAGAGCAGCGGCGTTGTTGTAGGAGGCTCCGACGCCATAAATGCTCTGGTTCGGGATGTAGTTACCACCAAGACCCGGGATCGTTGTACCGAGTGAGCCACCGACACCGGGGATACCCAGGTTTGTGCCACCGCCATAGCCGAAGGAACTCTGCGGGGTGTAGGAGAATTGATCGACGATCTGTATGAGCCAACGCTCCGTTTGAAAATTCTGAGACAAGGCCAGTTGCTGATAAAAGCCATTCCCCCGTTGCGAGTTTGCAGAGACAAACCCGCCGCCCGAATAGTTGACAGCCAATGTGGCGCGACTCCATGCTTCGAGCAAACTGAGATTCCCGATGAAGTAATTATTTGCATACCAATTGGAGCCGCCGGGCTGACCGGAAGGATTGGATTGCACATTGGAGCTAAACTGAAGTCCCGGAACCCAATAACTATGGCGAATTTCGGGGAGGCCCAGAGTAGCGTTTTGCATGCCCGTGAGAGGAGAAAAATCGGGCTGCAGTTCACCCTCCCGCTGGCCAATTCCAAGCCCAGGAAATGAATAGCCCGCTGGCTTCGGGGGAGCTTCGGGCAGAGGCTCTTGCGGGGCATCAGGCACAGGCTGCGGCTCCTCCTGCGCATGAGAAGTCGACACCCCAAGTGAGAGGGTAGAAGCAAGTAGCCAAGCTCCGAAGATGACTGTACGGCAATTCATGGGTCAACCCCTACGGCACTACAATTACGTCGCCCGGTTGCAGGAGAATGTCTTCCTTTTTGCCCTTGACAACATCCTTGTAGTTAAAAGGGAGCTTCACCTGCTTTCCGTTTTCGTTACGGAGAATGTAAATATCTTTTTCTCTAGCAAATTGAGTGAAACCGCCGGAACTCGAAAGAGCTTGCAAGACCGTCATGCTGGGAAGAAGCGAGAGAGCACCGGCCTTGGCGACCTCGCCGGTGACGAAGACTCGTCGACTGTTGATCTGGGTAACTGTGACGGTGACCTGCGGATTATTGAGATACTTGGTGAGACCTTCGCGGATGCTACCGGCAAGTTGCATGGCGGTGAGACCCGCAGCCTGCACATCATTCAAAAGAGGCAAGGAAATCTTGCCGTCAGGACGAACAGGGATGGTGCGTGTGATTTCGGGTTCCTTCCAAACGTCAATCTGCACTACATCCTGGGGCCCGATGCGGTACTCCTGATCAGTTGTAGCAGGTGTTACTGCCGCAGCAGAGGGTTTACCGCTGGCTTCACCCTTCTGACTGGAAGTGGAGTCAGTGGACTGGGCGGCGACATTCCAACCCGAGCCGAATGACAATAGAAGCAAACCTAGCGCTATTTGAAACTTTAAATGCATATTCATCTTCTCCCCTCAGCTCTCGCGATCCCCGTGAAAGGCCTCCAACTGTTTGATTTTGTAAAGCAGTGATTTGTAGCTTATCTGCAACTCGTGGGCAGCCCGCTTGCGGTTCCACCGGGTACGTTCCAGAGCCTGCATGATCAATTCACGTTCCGCCTGTTTGGAGGCTGCACGGGCCGCCACCTTCAGCGAAGCGCCCTGTGCAACCGCGGCCTGCCTCTCAGTTACGATACTGGCAGTCTGCAAATCATTCAAGGCTATCTGAACATCCCCGAAAGCCACCATCTTTCGCGCAAGGTTCTCCAACTCACGAATGTTCCCTGGCCAATGATAGGCCGTCAAGGTCTGGATTGCTTTGTTGCTGAGACGCGGCGCTTTCTTTTTCAGTGCCGACGAGTGCTTGTTCAGAAAGAACTCTGTTAGCGCCGGGATGTCTTCCGTACGCTCCCGGAGTGCAGGCAAGCGCAGGCACGCACCATTGAGCCGGAAATACAACTCGCGGCGGAAGCGGCCCGCTTCGACATCCGATTCGAGACTTCTGGTCGTTGACGAGATGAGACGTGCGCACAAGGCGTCTCGGGCGCCAGTGCTTTCTCCATCTGGCAGGTGAGTGAGCAAAACGCGCTGGCACGCCAGATCCAGTTCTTGAATGTTGTCGAGGTAGACGCTCCCTAGGGCTTCGCGAGTGGAGCACTGGCCCACGGTTTCGTGCACTTGAGCGAACAGATCACCAGGATCAACTGCGGCGCAATTGATTTTCCGGAAGTGCGAGTCGCTTTTTTTTGATAGGCGGTGGAGCAGTCTGGCATAGACATCTTTGCCGGTGCCACTCTCGCCGACAATCAGGACGGGAATGTCCGTCCGGGCAATTTCAGCAGCCATGGCGTTGGGCCTAAGTATGGCTGGCCCTAGTCCGTAGACGAATCCGTTGTCAGCCGGATCTGCGGCGACACGCGTTTCGATTTGATCCGTAGCGGGTATGTTGTAGCTCCAAAACTAAGGACAGCCAGACGAACGAGAAAACACAGCAGCAATCGTACAGGGGGCAAGTTTCCTTCCAGAGGGAGAAGGAAGTAGTGGGATGATGGACTAACGCTAACTACTTCATATTCTTATATTTAAGGGTGATTCCTCGGAACCGTTGGGATGCTGGCAAAGCAGACATCTCCCCGAAAGGTTCCACAAAACGGCAATTCTTTACCCCTTTCCCTACTGGTCGATGGCTGGTCTCCTGAAGTTTGTAATTCAAAGAAAAGGAAAGAGTTGAAGGAATACTTACGGTGGAAACTACGAATGGAATGGGATCGGAGGCTAGCTTGAGGTTGCGGGAAGGTCGGCTGTAAGTGAGTTACAACCTCTCGGAGGCGAACATGATGGCGGCATGATTTTGCTGCTGGGGAATACGTTGTCGCCCCACGCGAACATCACGACATGCAAGTGCTATTCCCCGCTGTTGCGTGTCTCTAAAGCCAGACCGCTGCTCGCCCGGCGGCGCCGCTTGGTGCGGAAGCGATGCTGTGTTCGGATCAATGCAATCAAGAGAGGCGCGCGAATGGGACCAATCGAAGGAATCTGGCGCAGCAATTTCATCGCGGGATGTTTCCGGTCCTCGGCCAAAAGAGCACGCCCTCGCCTCCTGGCGCGAAACATCCAAGGCGTCAAATTACTGGTAGCAGAGTCCGGCTCCACGCCGCCCGCCATCCCTGCCCTCGGACAGGGTTGCTTCTCTCTCTTCACTTCTAAGCTCTTCTTGCCCTTCGTCTAGTGGCCTGTACCAACTGATTGTGTACTGATATGGCGCGATGGATCGGCATATTTCCACTTCACGGTACGGGTGTTGTAGCAACATGAATTTGTCACCCTAATAGCAACATAGAAATGTCACCCCCCTGGGATGGCGGCGTGTTCTAGGCGCGTGTCGCCGTAGTAGAAGGCGACGCGGCCATCGAGAGCCTGATA
>Ga0326727_10014350_pt1 | contig 17294 bp, 21 predicted proteins | sample MB2enrmetagenome_FD_207643 | JGI IMG/M metagenome (GOLD analysis project Ga0326727, IMG submission 207643) | Lab enriched peat soil microbial communities from McLean, Ithaca, NY, United States - MB29MY | ecosystem: Environmental > Terrestrial > Soil > Wetlands > Peat | place: USA: New York...
GATTTTGTCCGGCTGACAAAGGGTATTGATTTCCTGCACCCATTTGGTCAGTTTCTCATTCTTCATTTTGTAAGTCATTTGGGTATTTTCTCCTACTCAAATCGACGCCTGAGAACTGCATCATTGTTTAAAAGGTGGGAAGGGGAATGAGAGTGTTATTTTCTCAGACGTTGCTGGCTTCTCCGGAAAATGGGAAACCTTATGCGTGTATTATATCACAGGCTGAAATCAGCAAGCTATTGAACAAATTCCAAATACCAAAAGCCAACTGGTAAACAAAACCCTAAATACGAATATCGAAATCCGAAACAAATTCTAATACAAAAACCAAAATTAGGATATCCATTTTCTCTCCTTTGTAAGGAGGAAGCCTCCGGAGTTGCGACAAAGAAATCTCACTCCTTGTCATTCCGGCGGAAGCAGGAATTCATCCTGCTTCCGGTGTCACGCTCGATTCGCTTCATACATTTTCATCAAGGTTATACATCATCATTTGGCTGAGTATACATTGACTACATCAAGTACCGAAAATGGCTTTCCGGCTGCGGCCTACGGGCGTGAGATTATTGTATAACGGGGCAGGGAAAGGGTGTCAAGCGGTTTTTGTCGCTATTTTTGTAAGCGAACAGCAATCAACGGACAGGAATTTCACCCTCTCCCTGACCCTCGCCCATCAAGGGCGAGGGAACTGAGATTAACGGAAGAGAATTAGATTCTCTAACTATGCTTAAGGCCATCGCGTCATTTTTGATAAAGCTAACGGTCTTCAGGATGTTTCCCCAATTTCTTGAACAAACCGGACGGCCACCAGCTCCAGCGCCCTGCCAGCGTCGCCAGGGAAGGTACCAGCAGCGCCCGGACGATGAACGTGTCCACCAGCACCCCGGAGGCAATTGCCACCCCGATTTGCAGCACTACCTGCAGCGGCGCGGTCATCAACGTCGCAAACGTGCCGGCCAGGATAATGCCGCAGGCGGTAATCACGCCGCCGGTATTGGCCACGGCGTGGCTGACGGCTTCTTTTATCGGCCTCTGGTGCGCCTCTTCGCGGATGCGGGAAACCAGGAAGATGTTATAATCCGCCCCCAGCGCCACCAGGATGACAAAAATGAACAGCGGTATCATGTAAATCAGCGCGCCCTGTTTCATCAAATCCAGAAACACCCAGGTGGTTAAACCCAGTGTTGTGCCGTAGTTCAGCAGCACTGTCGCCACCATATACAACGGCGCCAGCAGGCTCCGCAGCAGGATAATAATTACGATCAATATTCCAAGGATAGCCAGCCCTACCACTTTCAGGAAATCGGAGTCGTTGACGGCCATGACATCTGCCTGCGTGGCGCTCTGCCCGCCTAAATAACTCGCGCTGCCGGTCAGCGTAGTGGCGGGGATTTCCGCCGCCACGGCTTTCCGGATGCGGCCCACGTCGGTTACGGCGGTGGAGGAATACGGGTCGTCGCTGAGGACGATGTTAATCCGGGTGGTTGTTTTATCGGTCGAAAAATAGGTCTCTGCCAGAAAAGCGGTGAACGGAGTTGACGTTTGCAGATTGAACTCGCTGACCAGTCCGGTAATGTTGTAGGAAAGGTTGTAAACCGCGGTTTGCAGCGGGGCTAACAGGCCTGGGATGTCTGCCGGAGCGGCGTTGGTAAGCTGCGCGCCGATGGCACCGACTTGTGCCAGATTCGCTTCCGCCTGCTGGAAGTTCGGGCTCTGTAAAATCCCCGAGTACTGCAGTGCCAGGCCCTGTAAAACCTGCGCCGATGCTTCCACGGAACTGAGCTGGTCCAGACTGCCCTGACCGACGGCGTCCCCGATGCTGTGGATTTGCGCGGCCAGAGTAGTGAGTTGACCGACCGGCGCGTTGTAATAATCCACGCTGGAGACTCCCTGCACTTTCTGCAATGATTGCGCCAGGGTATCAATGGATTGCAGCGCGGCAGATCCGGTGATGCTGCTCTGCGGGGATTCGACCAGCAGGTAAAGCGGGGATAATTCCCCCGCCGGGAAATGCGCATTCAATATTTTGAAGCCTTTCACGGATTCCGCGTTCTGCGGCAGCTGGGTCATGACATCGGCGGTGCGTTTGAGGCCGGGCAGGGCGGCATAAGGTATCAGTAAAACCACGACGATGGGCACGGCTACCCAAACCGGGTGCTTGCTGACCCAATCGCCGATAACATGCCATCCGAAACGGCCTTCTTTTTTGGGAGCAGCCGGGTTGCCCGGCCAGAAAAGGTATTTTCCGAAGAGTGCCATCAGTGCCGGCACCAGTGTCATCCCGGCCAGCAATGTGACACCGACGCCGATTGCCAGCGCATATCCGGTCGTCCGGTCCATGCCGAACCGGGAAATGCCCATCGACAAAAAAGCGACAATCACGGTCAGGGCGCTGGCGGCAATCACTGGCGTGATTTGGGTAATGGCAGAGGCGCGGGCCTCGGGACGTTCCCGCCGCCTTAATTCTTCCCGGAAACGGGAGACCAGGAAAAGGCAGTAATCCGTGCCTACACCGAAGATGACCACCACCAGGTAAGCCTGCGTTAGTGTCGAAAACTTTACCCCGGCCTGGGCCAGATAGCTGATGACCCCCGAAGCCACGCCGAAGCTGGCGCCGATGGCAATCAGCGGCAGGAATATCGCAATCGGGGAACGGTAAATTATCAGCAGCAAAATCGCCACCAGGATAATCGTGACAATGGTTGTCCGGTCAATGGTTTGCTGCACGGAATCAGCCATATCCTGATAGATGGCGGTATTGCCGGTGAGATACGCCTGCAGGCCCGGGTGATTTTGGGTGATATAGTCCTGGATTTGCTGCACGCCGGTCTGGGCGTCTGTGCTCAGACCGCTGACCGAGAAATTGATGACCATCATCATCGTGGTCTGGTCGGAACTGATTAACGTGGCTTTCAAAGCATCACTGGTAAAAACCGATGTGACTCCTTGGATGATATTGGGCGCCGCGGACGAATTCAGCCAGGTATTGATGTCCTGGGCGGCCTGCATGTCGCTGCCGGACAGGCCTTTGGCATCGTAAATCACGAGGATGACGTTGCTCGGCGCCGCCGGTGTGGGGGAAACGAACTTCTCCTGCAGCAGGTCGTTGGCAGTGGTTGATTCGGTATTTGTCGGCAGGAACTGACTTTCGTCAGTGACCCCGACCTTGGAAAGTTTCGGGGCGACGAGAAATAATACGGCTGCCGCGGCCAGCCAGACGGCAGTGATGATAATCCGGTATTTGCGGGTAAATTCGGCTAATTTGGCAAACATGGTGTGTCAAGACCCCTTCCTATGCTATTTCGTTAATTGTTCCGGTTGGCTTCGCGCGTTGTGTTTTAACATTCGCCAGTAACATGTCGGCGACTTCTTTCGCCTTTTCCAGCTGCTCGGCGGATAAGCCGTTCAGTAGCTTTTTCATCTGCAGCTGGCCGTATATCCAGATACTGTTAATTACTTCCTGCCCTCTCGGCGATAGACCGCAAATCACCACGCGGCGGTCTTCGGCATCGGCGCTGCGGGAAACCAGCTCCTTTTTAACCAGGTTATCAATAATACCGGTGGCCGTGGATACTGCGATTCCCAGTGTCGCGGCTATGGAGCTCATCCGGCTCGGGCCTTCGGTGTACAGCAGCAGCAAAACGCGCAGTTGGGCCACCGTCATATCGGTCATCAACCACTCCGGGGGAATGGTGATGCCCATGACCTGAAAGATATTTTCTGAGGCTTTCAGAATCTGTTTAACCAGGTTTTTGCTATCATTCTTCCGGTTAATATTAGGCGTCAGCATATTATTTGCTCCAACAAAATATTTCGGTCTAACCTAACTAAATTAAGAATACATCTTGCATAAATGGGTTGTCAAGAGGGAAAAAGCGAAGTGATAGCCATCCCGGCGAAAGCCGGGGCTCAGACATTAATCGGGAATAAAAGAGACAGGCAGCTTATTCCGGTTTACTGCATTTGCCCGGATTTTCTCAAATCGTTCCGCTCTGGAATTCAGTTTTTTCAGGTCATCCAGATGGTGGTATTCTTTAAAGCTCTTGAAGATTTCATCCACTAACTGCATATTTATACTACCGCCAACATTTTTATCCGTGAGTTCAAATGGGCTTATTTGTTATAGTAACTGATTCCGGGATATGTCACTGTTTCTTTGATAAACCTATACCCTAATGACTGATAGAACGATACGGCACGTTTATTAATATTCCACACTTCCAATTGGCTGACATTAATATTGGCTGATAAAAAATACTGACATGCCTTTTTCATGAGTTGACTGGCTATCCCTTTATTGCGAAATTCATTTAGTACAAAGAGAAACTCAACATGTCCTATCCGTCTTTTTGTCTCATCTTCAAATATTTCATAAATCATAACATTTCCAATCGATTTGTCATGATAATAAGCTGCAAAATTTGTCCATAATTTTTTACTCATGAATGAGGCTAATATTGCCATATCAAGCTTTCTGCTGAGCATGACATTATGGATTTTAAGATAGTCATTCTTATCCTTTTCTGATTCCATCCTGAATTCTTTGAACAATACGCCTTCAATATTTTTCGATGGATATTCCGGATTATTCAGCTCCTTCTCATATAAATGTGCTCCCTCATCTGCAAACAATCCTTTTGATATTAGATACAAAATTTTGTCTCTTTCCTGTGAAGGAGCGCCGCCGTATATTCTCGCGTTGATGCCGATACTGGCTTTTCTTATTGTTTCAGCCCGGTTTATCAGATTATCGAAAATTGCATCCTTTACCTCTTGATTGTTTGAAGGGACATTGATATCAATGAAAATGTTTAGCGGATGCTCATAGGTTACTTCATAATTAAAATAGGGAAATACATAACCGTGACCTAAATACATGTTATTTGCATCAAATGCAAGAAAAACATTTTCCTTACTGTTTTCGGGGACATCTTTTTCCGGATTTTTGATTACTATTTTCATAGAATATTTAATCCACTGATTATATATTATTATATGACCAACTACCAAATATCTCGGGGGAAATATTATGATTAAAAGAATACTAAATCTTTGTTTTCAGCATCAAAAATGCCGGAATTTGTTCAAATCCCAGTTTATCCCAGTATCCCCTGCTGGCATCGGTGACGGTGACACTGACCGTCGGCGCGCCTCTGGTTTTCAGTTCTTTTATCGCGGCTTTCACCAGTTTCGTCCCGATACCCCGGTTTTGATATTCCGGATGCACTGAAAGCAGGTGAATCATTGCCCGCGCGCCGTCATAGGTTGCCCGGATGCAGCCAAAAGCTCTTCCGTTATCTGCGGCTGTCAGGAAAACTGCGGCATTGCACTGCGCCACTCTGAGCATCGCTTCCGGCCCGTCGACGTTCGGATAGCTGTATTGCCGGTTCACTTTCAGTATTTCAACCAGATAATCGGCATCTTGGGTTCAAAAGGTCTGATTATGATAGACATGAAAAATTCATCCTAATGTCCTTGTATGAAAGGAATAATTGTGTATTCTCCCTCCTTCGCAAAGGAGGGATTAAGGGAGAATTATCCAATCTCTCGTCGAAAAAATAAAACGGGGAAACGCGAACCGCCAAACACAAAAAGCCGTTAAGGCTTAAATGATATTCCGGCGGGAACGCCGTTTTTCCGCCACTTTAAGACGGGCCAGTGAACGGCGCAGGGCGGCTTCGGCATTGGCGGCGTCAGTTTCCGCGGTGCGGCTGGTCAGTTTTTCCTCGGCGCGCTTTTTAGCAGCCTCGGCGCGGGCAATATCAATTTCGTCGGCGCGTTCGGCGGCGTCAGCCAGGATGGTAATATGGTCGGGAGTCACTTCCAGAAAACCGCCGGATACCGCCAGCGAATATTCCTCCGTGCCTTTGCGCACCAGCACTTCGCCCGGCTTAATCATCGTCATGATGGGTTCGTGGTGCGGCAGGATGCCCATTTCACCCTCAACCCCCGGCACCATCACGATATCCGCGTCCTGGGAGAAAACCAGCCGTTCCGCGGTCACGATGTCTACCCGGATACTCATTATTCCGTTGCCCCCATCTTCGCCGCCTCGGCGACGACGTCATCGATTGTGCCCTGCATAAAGAACGCCTGTTCCGGCAGGGCGTCGTGTTTACCTTCCAGGATTTCTTTAAATCCGCGCACAGTTTCTTCCCGCGCTACATAGCGTCCCGCGCGCCCGGTATAGGCTTCCGCCACAAACATCGGCTGCGAAAGGAACCGCTGGATTTTCCGCGCCCGGGCGACGGTTACTTTATCTTCTTCGCTCAATTCCTCGATGCCGAGGATGGCGATGACGTCCTGCAAATCTTTGTAACGCTGCAGTACCCTCTGCACTTGCAGTGCTACATTATAATGTTCCTGCCCGACAATCGCCGGGTCGAGGACGCGGGAAGTAGAAGTCAGCGGGTCCACGGCCGGATACAAACCCTGTTCGGCGATGGAACGTTCCAGCGCGATGACGGCGTCGAGGTGGCCGAAGCTGGTGACCACGCCGGGGTCCGTATAATCATCGGCCGGCACGTAAATTGCCTGGAAGGAGGTGATGGAACCTTTCTTGGTGGAGGTGATGCGTTCCTGCAGTTCGCCCATTTCCGTGGCCAGCGTCGGCTGGTAGCCCACCGCGGAAGGCATGCGGCCCAGCAGCGCCGAGACTTCCATGCCCGCCAGTGTGTAGCGGTAAATATTATCAATGAACAGCAGCACGTCCTGCCCTTCTTCGTCGCGGAAAAATTCGGCCATGGTTAAACCGGTCAAACCGATGCGGAAACGCACGGCTGGCGGTTCGTTCATCTGGCCGAAGACCATCACGGTCTTGTCAATGACCCCGGAGGCTTTCATTTCGTTCCAGAGGTCGTTGCCCTCGCGGGAACGTTCCCCGACGCCGGCAAAAACGGAAAAGCCGCCGTGTTCGGTGGCGATGTTGCGGATGAGTTCCTGGATGACGACGGTTTTGCCGACACCGGCGCCGCCGTATGCGCCGACCTTGCCGCCTTTGGAGAACGGCGCCACCAGGTCAATGACTTTCAACCCTGTTTCCAGCAATTGCGGGGTAGTTTCCTGCTCTACAAACGAAGGCGGTGCCCGGTGAATCGACCAGGTGTCGGTCGCTTTCACTGCGCCCGCGTTATCAATGGCCGTACCGGTCACGTCAAACAGCCGGCCCAGGCAGCCGCGCCCGACCGGGACCTTAATCGGTAAACCGGTATCAATAACTTCGGTGCCGCGTGCCAGGCCTTCCGTCGGGGCTAAAGAAAGGCAGCGCACCCAGTTGTTGCCGATATGGTCCTGCACTTCCAGGATTAATTTACCTTTGCCGGTATCGATTTCCAGCGCGTTAAACATCCTCGGCAGTTCATCCTGCGGAAATTCCACGTCGATGACCGTGCCGATGACCTGTACTATCTTTCCTTTAGCCATAAAAACCTCCGTCTTCCCTCAAACCCCTTAATTCCCGGATAAAGCCGCCGCGCCGCCGCTAATATCCAGCAGCTCCGTCGTAATCGCTTCCTGACGCGCTTTATTGTACATCAGGGTGAAATCCTGAATCAGTTCGCCCGCATTGTCCGTAGCGCTGCGCATGGCGACCATCCGGGCGGACTGTTCGCTGGCAATTGATTCCAGAATGGCATGATATATTTCCATTTCGACAAACCGCGGCAGTAAAGCGCCCAGCACTTCTTCCGGTGTCGGCTCGTAATCAAAATCGCCGCTCCTGGCCTGAGCCGCCGCCGGCGGTTCGATGGGCAGCAACCTCTCGATGACCGGTGTCTGGACCATGGTGGAAACAAATTTCGTGTAGGCGACGTAGACTTCGTCCACCAAGCCGTTCGTGTAATCATCGATAATAATCCGTGATATCGGCAGCGAATCGAGTAAAGTGGGACGGTCGCCCAGGCCGGTGAATTCCGCACGCGTTTCCCGGCCGTAACGCCGCATGAAATCGATACCTTTCCGCCCGACATTGACGATGGTTACCGGCACTTTTTGGGAGATAATAAAGCTGCCGGTCTTCCGGTTCAGGTTGGTGATTAAACCGCCGCATAAACCCCGGTCCGGGGAAATATGCACGACGGCGATTTTCTTGACTTCACGGCGCCGCAATAAAGGATGCAGTTCGCCGGTTTGCGGTATCATCGCTAAATCGCGGATGACCTGCCGGATTTTCTGGTCGTAAGGCCGCCCCGCCGTGCCGGCGTCCTGGGCGCGCCGCATTTTGGAGGTGGCAATCATCTCCATGGCCCGGGTGATTTTGGCGATGCTCTGCACACCGCGGATTCTTCGGCGAATTAAACGTATGTTTGCCATTGTCCAACATCTTCAAAAGGAGCTGTGTCTGCGGCTCCTGTATTCGTTATTTAAAACCCTGTTTGAATTCCTGAACGGCGCCTTTGAGCGCTTCAGATGTGGCCGTGCTCAGGTCTTTTTCCCGGGCGATGGCATTGACGATTTCGGGATGTCCGGCGTCCATGAATTTGTACAGACCGGTTTCGAATTCGCGCATTTTCGCCAGGGGCACGTCGTCCAGCAGGCCGTTAATCGCGGCGTAAAGGATGATGACCTGTTTTTCCATCGCCACCGGCTGATAAAGCGGCTGTTTCAGAATTTCCGTGATGCGCTGGCCGCGTTCCAGTTGGGCGCGCGTGGCTTTATCCAGTTCCGTGGTACCGAACTGCGCAAAGGCCGCCAGCTCGCGGTACTGCGCCAGTTCCAGTTTCAACCGGCCGGCCACTTTGCGCATTGCTTTGGTCTGCGCCGTCGAGCCGACGCGGGACACGGACAAACCGACGTTTAAGGCCGGGCGTACGCCGGAGTTGAACAAATCTGACTCCATATACATTTGTCCGTCGGTGATGGAAATAACGTTGGTCGGAATATAGGCGGAAAGGTCGCCGGCCTGGGTTTCGATGACGGGCAACGCGGTCAAGGAACCGCCGCCGGATTCATCGTTCAATCTAGCCGCTCTTTCCAGCAGACGGCTGTGCAGGTAAAAAACATCGCCCGGATAGGCTTCGCGGCCCGGCGGGCGGCGTAATAACAGGGAAATCTGGCGGTAGGCCCAGGCATGTTTGGAAAGGTCGTCATAAACCACTAAGGCGTCTTTGCCGTGTTCCATGAACTCTTCGCCCATGGCGCAGCCGGCATAAGGCGCTAAATATTGCAAAGCGGCCGAATCGGCGGCGTTGGCGGCCACGACGATGGTATGCGCCATCGCCCCGTAGGATTCCAGCGTCGCCACCACGCGGGCTACTTTGGAAGTCTTCTGCCCGATGGCGACGTAGATGCAAATCAGGTCGCCGCCTTTCTGGTTAATGATGGCGTCCAGGGCAATCGCGGTCTTACCGGTGGAACGGTCCCCGATAATCAATTCGCGCTGCCCTCTGCCCAGCGGAATCAAGCTGTCAATGGCTTTAATCCCGGTCTGCACCGGGGTGTTGACGGATTTACGTTTGGTAACGTCCGGCGCGATTCTTTCCAGCGGCAGGGTTTTATCTGTTTTAACCGGGCCTTTGCCGTCCAGCGGACGTCCGAGGGGGTCCACCACGCGCCCGATTAAGGCTTCGCCGACGGGCACTTCGGCAATTCTGCCGGTGCAGCGGACTTCGTCGCCTTCTTTAATCCCGGCGTAATCGCCGAGGATGATGGCCGCCACGCTGTCTTCTTCCAGGTTCATGGCGATGCCGATGACATCGTTGGGGAACTGTAAAAGTTCGTTGTATTTCGCGGAGGCTAAACCATTGATTCTGGCAATGCCGTCGCCGATTTCTGCCACGACCCCGACGTCATACATCGCCAGGGAAGTGCCGAATTTATTGATTTCCCGCTTAATTGCGGAAGCGATATCCTGTCCTCGCGTTGCCATCTACACTGTACCTCCCCCGTTAGTGCCTGAGAAACTACTGCGCAACCCCACCCAAATCTTTGCGGAGCGCCGCCAGTTTGCTGCGGAGGCTCCCGTCAATCAGTTTATCGCCCACGCGGATAATAATCCCGCCGATAATCGCCGGGTCCACCTTCGGCCGCAGTTGTACCGGTTTACCGACGATTTCTGTAATGCGCTGCGCGATTTTCAGCTTGTCGGCGTCGTCCAGCGGAATCGCGGTGGTGACTTCGGCAATTTCGGTGCCTTCAATCCCGCGGTAATTGTCCACCAGCGTCTGATATTCTTCGGCGATATCGTCAATTGCCGCTAATTTGCCTTTGGCGGCCAGCAGCAATACCAGTTTTACCGCCAGCGGATTGATTTCGCCGAGGCGTTGCGTTAGCGTTTTGGATTTCTCTTCTCCGGTGATTTTAGGATTGGCAATCAACGCCGCCAGGGCGCTGTCTTTCAGCAGTGACGCGACCTTCCGCAGGTCCGTTTGCCACCGGTTTAAATCCTTTTCCTGCAGTGCCATTCGGAATATTGCCTGCGAATAGCGTCTGGCGTATGTGTTAACGGTCATTTTGTCTTCCCGTAATGTTAATTCTTCTTCAGATTGGCGCTTTCATCCAGCACCTGGTCAATGATTTGCCGGTGCGCTTCTTTATCCAGCGATTTGCCGATGACTTTTTCCGCTGCCACCACGGTTAAATCCGCGAATTCCTGCCGCAGTTCCCCGATGGTCTCAGCGCGTTCGCGCTGTATCTCGACACGCGCTTTTTCCACCAGCGCCTGGGCTTCCTGTTTCGCTTCCGCCTGGGCGCGCTGCCGGGCTTCTTCGCCGGTGCGCATGGCGCGGGCAATCACTTCCTGACCTTCTTTGCTGGCGGCTTCTATCTTTTTCTTGAATTCCTCTTCGGTCTGTGCTGCCTGGGCTTTTACTTTTTGCACTTCTTCCATGCTGTCCTTGATTTTCCGTGAGCGCTCGTCCAGCATCTTCATCACCGGTTTATAAGCAAAGAAATAGAGCAGCAGCAACAGGATGATAAAATTAACAACCTGAGCGGCAAGGGTCCATCCACTAACGCCTAGTCCTGACATATTTTTCCCCCTGACGGGTGCATTATTTTGTAATAATAATTAGCCTTTGGTCACGAAAATTAAGAGAATGGCCACGACCAGCGCATAAATGGCGACGGCTTCGGCCATGGCGATGGCCAGAATCATGTAGGTCATAATCTGACCGCGGGCTTCGGGGTTGCGTCCAAGCGCATTCAATGCCCCCAGACCGACCAGACCAACGCCGATACCCGGACCGATGGCGCCCAAACCCATGGACAAACCGGCGGCGAGTAATCTCCATGTATATTCAGTCATTATGCACCCTCCTTCAGGTGTTAACTAAAAATTTACCAGGTTATTTTTCATGCTCTTCTTCCCCATGGGGCGAGGCAGCCATGGTGGCAAAAACCAGCGTCAAACCGCTGAAAATGAGTGCCTGCACCACGCCGACCAGCATCTCGAAGATGTAGCCGACCTGAATCAACCCGAAGCCGGCAAAGCCCAGCAGGAAGAACAAAATCAGGATTAAAATTTCGCCGCCGGTCATATTCCCGAACAACCGGAAGGTGAAACTGACGATGCGGATAAAATAACTTATTAATTCCAGGAAACTCACGATGATATCGATGAAACCGAAACCGATATCGCCGAACGCGCCTTTAAATTTACCGGTAAATAAATGTCCCCACCCTCTGAAAAAGCGGCCGACATTAATAAACTGCTTGATGAAGCCGAATTTACCGTCCTTCAGGCCGTAATAGGTGACGAAGCAAAATGAAATCAGCGCCAGCGCCAGAGCCGTGTTGATATCCGTATTGGCGCCCCTTAACAGCGGCGCGCCGTGGTAGGTGATTGAAGTGAAACCGGGAATGAGGTTCATGAACGCGTTTAACAGCACAAAGAGGAAAATAGTCGTAACGATGGGAAAGAACCGGCCGCCGTATTTTTCTCCGGCGACGTCTTTGCAGAAGTTATACATCCATTCGAGGATGGCTTCTACGGCTGACTGCAACCTGCCCGGTATCAGTTTGGCTTTACGGGTGACCAGTAAAGCAATCAATACCAGTACCGCGACCGTAATCCACGACGTGATGATGGTATTGGTTACCGGCAGTGGCCCGATGTGGAAAACAACCGCGGCAGGCAGCTCAACCGTCGGCGCCGGGATGGATTTCTTGCCGAACGCCCCGTAGATAATCCCGAAAACGGTGGACGGAATGATAACAACCAGTAAGATAATAAAGGTGAGTAAAGGGATGGCACAGCCGAAAAGGCCGCACCCGATTTTTTTGCCCGGTTTTTGTTCTGCCACTACTTATTATCCTTGTCTTTCTTGTTATTGTCGGTTTTCTTCGCTTCGTCCATAAACGGTTTTATCATATTGTAAACGCCAAGCGCCGCCACCGCAATCCCTAAAAATAACCCGATAATTAACCACAGCGGGCTGGTATTCATTTTTCCGTCCAGCCAGTGTCCGCCCCAAATCCCCAGAATTATCGCGATGGCGATATAGAATCCCATCCCGAACAGCGACAGCATCGGCAGCCATGGGTATCGCATATGATTAGAGGATAACAAATAACTCTATTCCGGTCAAACTTTGCAAGCCCTTTTTCGATATAATTTATTACGCATTTATTACGTTGGCATACGCCAACCGCGTTAGGTTGAAAGTTACAAAAGAGTTACAATTTTCCCCATTACGCCGGCGATTATTGGCATTTTTTATATCCGAAAAGTCCGGAGAAGTCGCCGTTAAAGTCTTTGAGATAGGCGTGCATGTCCAGCACATCGTTCGTATCGGGAGCACCGGTATTCTTGAATTTGGTTAATTCCTCCTCGGTCAGGTCGGAAATAATCTCCGGATTTTTCCGGTCGTTGACCGCGGCGGTAATCATATAACGGCTGTGGCAGGCGGAGCAGGTGACTTGCAGGAAATAAAGGTCCTCGTGGTTGCCCAGGATTTTAACGTCGCGTGCCTCATAATTTTGGCCGCAGCTCGTGCATTTCACGGAGGTCATCAATTTTTTTATGATGCGTTCTTCCATAATCCCTGCACTGCTGCAACTATTTTATTTCAGACTATGATTGGCGCTTGCCGAAGTCGTCCAGGTCGATTTTATTGATATACTCGTAAAAAGCCGAGGCTTTTTTCTTCATTTCTTCGTCAATAACCTGCTTTTCCTGCGGATTGGCCGTCGGGCCGGCTTCCTCGTCCGCCAGTTTCCCGGTTTTCTGGTCCAGCCATACGCCGCCCCGGTCCAGGACATCTTCCTCGACGTAAATCGGCACTTTTACCCTGACCGCTAAAGCGATGGCGTCGCTGGGACGGGAATCGATTTCCACCTGTTCGCCGTTCCGGTTGAGGACGACTTTGGCGAAATAAACGTCTTTCTGCAGGTCGTTGACCACGATGTAAGTTACGGTGCCGCCGAGTTCATTGATAATGGAGCGCATCAAATCATGCGTCATTGGTCTGGGGACGGACGCGCCCTGCAGTTTCACGGCAATGGCATCCGCTTCGGACGCCCCGATCCATATCGGCAGGTAATGATTTGTGTCCTTTCCCTTCAACATCACCACGCGCCGGTAATCCGTAACACAAAGACGTATGCTTTCAACAATCATTTCTATCATTTTTAAGCCTCCGCTCATCCACCAGCAACGATTAAATTTTAACTCTATTACGAGGGACTGTCAAACTTAGGATGCGTGTATTCTGCCGCTTTAGCAAATATATTATTCCGCTGCGGACAAATATCCTGCAAAATATCTCCGGTATAAAAAGCCGGTATCCACTTTTAGGATTGCCAATAAGATGAATCCCAGGGGAGGGAATAAAATTTCTTGATGCTTAAATCTTGATTATTGACTATTGAATCTTGAATATTATTAAATTGGTACTTGACAAAATTAATAAAAAACTCTAGTATATATTAATAAAGTTAAATAATATATTGAATTAATTAATAAAAACACTGTAATTAAATTGATAAAGAGGAGTTTCCCAAATGCCTAAAGATTGGCAGGAACTGACCCGGCTCACCCGCGGCGCCCCGCTTGCCGTTGAGAAAGTCCGTCTGGTGGACAGCGGTATCAAAATCGAAGGCGATTTCGAATTGCCGGCGCTGGCGCGTCTTTCCGCCGAAGACCAGATTTTTGTCATGGCTTTCCTGAAAAGTGACGGTTCCATTAAAGAAATGGAAAAAACATTCGGCATCAGTTATCCCACGGTGAAAAGCCGACTCAACCGCATTGCCGCGCAGTTTGAGTTCGTCCAGAACATGCCGGCCCCGGTGCAGGAAGATGTGCTGGATAAACTGGCGCGCGGCGAAATCACCGTTAACGACGCGATAGAGAGGTTGGAAAAATGAGCATACCGCCTTGCCTGCTGCACATCCGGGTGCACAACGAGGACCATCATTTTGGCATCTGGCTGCCTTTATTTCTGGCGTGGCTGCTGCTGGCAATAATGGTCCTGGCGTTTTTGCCGCTATTCCTGATTTTATTGATTATCGCTTTACCTTTCGGCTGGGGTGAATTTGTGCTGCTGGTCGGCCCGCGGTTTTATAACATTTTGTGCGCCTTAAAAGGCCTCGAACTGGATGTGGATAAAACCGGTGAAAAAGTGGAAATATTGTTTGTCTAGCCGTTAGAGGAGGCCTGAAATGACTGAAAATCAAAAGAAAATCCTGGAGATGGTGGCCGATAAAAAGATTACCGTTGATGAAGCGTACCGCCTGATGAGCCTGATTCAACCTTCTCCCGATGCCGCCGGCGGCGCGTCCGGGGAAAGAAAGCCTCTAACAAAGTATATCCGGGTCATCGTGGATACCGAGCACCACTGGGAAAATGGATATGACAAGGGGCCGCAGCATGTTAATATCCGGGTGCCCGTGGCTTTAATCCGCGCCGGCGTGAAACTGGCCTCGCTGATTCCACCTGAAGCCTACAACGAGGTGGATGAAAAAATGAAAAACCGCAGCATCCCGTTTGATTTGCGTAACATGAAGCCGGAGAACGTCGAGGAGCTGATTCAATCCCTCAACGACCTGGAAGTGGATATCAACGGCGCTCAGGAAAAAGTCCGTGTTTACACGGAGTAACCAGTTTTCAGTTTTGAGTTTTTGACAGGAATTTAGCTTTTGGTATTTGTTTGGATTTTGTAGTTTGGAATTTGGATTTTTTCAGGAGGTTACCATGAGTGGTTATTTCAGGATTCTGGCGGCAATCCCCTTTTTCTTTTTAAGCGCCTGGTTTGTGATGCTGCTCTGGGGAGTTTTTTCCCCGCAGATACAGGTACAAACCATCACTTACGTGCAATCCATGCTGGTGACGATTACCCTGTGGTTGGCGGTAGCGCCTTTAGCCGCCTAGCCAGCCTGACAACAACAAAGAGATGAAAGAACACTTTGGATTTTCGATATTAGTATTTACTTGATTTTTGATTCTTGAAACTTGATTAATAAAAATTATATTTCGTTCATTTCCAGTATCCGGTCGATGCGGAACGTCCGGTAGTCCTCGCGCAGCTCACAGAACGCCATCACGCCGGTATATATTTTGCCCTGGAATTTCATTTTCCCGACGATTTCCGGCCGGATAACCCTCACCGATTTTTCATCGTTCGGTTTGAGATAAACGATTTTCAGCCGGGTTTTGTTTTTTATCGCTTTTTCCAATTGTGTCATTTTATCGTCCGTAGGGTTGGACTGCTCTGCCTTTTTGTACTGATATTTAGTCAAAAAGTCGGTTACTTTGAAATCCGTCCAGATGTGTTTCTTCAGCAGCGGTTTTATCAGCACGATGCCTTCCAGCGATGTGCAGCGGCTTAACGCCACATAGGTCTGGCCGTGGGCAAAGGTGCCGGTTCCGATATCAATGATGACGTTATCGAAGGTTTTACCCTGGCTTTTGTGGATGGTCACCGCCCAGGCCAGCATCATCGGGTACTGGGTGAAAGTGCCGATTACTTCCGAAGCCAGCTGCCCCTCGTTGATAAAACTGCGGTAGATTTCCCAGGTAAACGGTTCGATTTCGACCGCGCTGCCGTCGTTCAAATCGGCGATGATAATATCTTCGCCTTTGTTGTTTTTAATCAGCCCTTTGACTTCCCCGATGCTCCCGTTCACCCAGCGCCCCTGGACATCGTTATTCAGCATCATGATTTGCGCCCCTGGTTTGATTTTCAGGTCGATTGCTGTGGGCAGATTTTCCTTGCCGAATTCCCCCTCAATTTCCCCGGAAAAAACCAGCGCCGGCGCCGCCAGTTTTGCCAGCTGTGCGGCATTGATGGTTTCCGCCATGGCGTTCGTCGTCGTCAGGTAAACGTAAAATTCACCCGGTTCCGGAGCGAAATCCGGTTTGACCCGCTGCCGCAGCAATTCCAGCCCTTTTTCGCTGATGGTGTTGTTGCGCACGGAATTCAGCAGGTCGATGAATTTCTGGTCGTGCTGGCGGTAAACTTTTTGCAGCTCCACGAATTCCATTTCGAAAGCATCGAAGACATGTGCGCTGTAAAAATAGGGCGTTTTGTACAGCGTTTTGAAAATTTCCCTGTCGTTGCCGCTGACCACCGGCGAAAGCTGATACAAATCGCCGATGAATATCATCTGGATGCCGCCGAACGGTTTGTTTTCCAGCGGGCCGTTCAGCCGCAGGAACTTGTCCACGCAGTCCAGCAGGTCCGCCCGTACCATCGAAATCTCGTCAATAACGATGGCATCCAGTTCTTTGTAAATCCGCTTGCCTTCTTCGCCGTGCCGGAGTTTCCGGACGGTTTCCGGCGTGATGCCGGGCCGGAATTTGAAAAAAGAATGGATAGTCTGGCCTTTGACATTCAACGCCGCCACGCCGGTCGGCGCTAAAACTACCGTCTTTTTAGCGGTCGTCCCGCAGAAAAAAGTCAGCAACGTTGATTTCCCGGTGCCGGCGCGCCCCGTAATGAACACGCTTTTCCCGGAATTCTCCATAATTTCCAGCGCCTGCTTGAATTCCGGGTTCAGGTCGATTGCCGGGTGCTTCAGTTTCGAATTGCTCATCTTTACCTTAAACCAAACTTTACCATATTACGGGAGTGATTTGTAGAAAAGATAATTGTGGAACGAGAACTTGATCAATTTGAATATGCATAAGTTACGCTTAAATAACTTGTTATTTGGGGGTAGGGAAAATGAGGTTGTCTACAATCTCTGGATTGTCGGGGCTCGCCCGACAATGACAATGAAAGAAAACAGCTTAACGCAAAGCGTGAAGCTGTTTTCTCCTGTTTGTCGTTCCCGCGAAAGCGGGAATCCATCGAATGTTGTGCAACACATCCTGGTCTGTTAATGTGAATACCTGATCTTTATTTAATATTTAATGCGTT
>Ga0326727_10014351_pt1 | contig 17290 bp, 19 predicted proteins | sample MB2enrmetagenome_FD_207643 | JGI IMG/M metagenome (GOLD analysis project Ga0326727, IMG submission 207643) | Lab enriched peat soil microbial communities from McLean, Ithaca, NY, United States - MB29MY | ecosystem: Environmental > Terrestrial > Soil > Wetlands > Peat | place: USA: New York...
TTCATAAAGCCGGGCATTTTCAATGGCAATGGCAATTTGGGGAGCGAGAGTCGAGAAGAGGCGCACGTGCTCTTCGCTGAAGTAGTTCAGTTGCGTGCTTTCGAAGTCCACCACGCCGATGACACGCTCACGGTAGATGAGCGGGGTCGCCATTTCAGAGCGCGTTTCAGGGTCGTTCACGATGTAGCGGGGGTCTTTCGACACATCGTGGACTACCACAGTCTGACGGAGGTCGGCGGCGGCGCCTACAATTCCCTGGCCAAAACGGACAATACCCCTTTCCGGCTGATGCTCATCCTGTTTTAGAGAGATCACCGTATTGAACGTCCGGGATTGTTCATCGGCCAGCAGGGTGCTGAAGCGATGATAACCGATCAAGCGTTTGGTCAACGTTCCGATCTTCCGCAACAGCTCGCTCGAGACGAGGACGGAACTCATTTCCCGGCTTACCTCGTTCAGCAATTGGAGAGTCCGTGCTTGACGCACGCTGCGGCGATAGAGCCGCGCATTCTCCAAGGCCATGGCCATACGGCTGGCGAGGAGTTCCAGAAGGCTGACATGTGAATCATTGAAGAAATTCGCCCAGGTCGATTCCAGATCGATTACGCCAATCAGACGGTTCTTGGTGATTAACGGGACGGCCAACTCCGAGCGGATCCCAGGTAAGGACTGAATATAGCCGGTATCTTTTTGCACATCGTTGACCAGGATCGGGTGACGGGTTTTGGCCGCCCGACCCACGATCCCTTCGCCCACCTTGATTCGCAGTCCGCGCACCCACTCCTCCGGGTGGCCGATGCTGAAGCGGATGTGCAATTCTTGAGTTCTTTCGTTGAGGAGCAGAATGGCGAACACTTCATAGTCGATGGCGCGCTTGACAATCTCGCCGATGCGAGCCATCAGCTCATCGAGGTCCAGAGTCGAATTGATCCGCTCGCTCACTTCCACCATCAAGGTGAGGAGTTCCGTCAGCTCGAGCGGCCGGGAAGCGAATTGGGTTGCGTCAGCCATAAAGACGAGACAGCGGGCGGTAGACCACTGGAAAGCCATTGTAGCATACGCTGTTCACGCGAGTGCTTTTCGCGGCTCTGCCGCCCCGCTGCGTGGAAAGACTCCGCCTTTTCGGCCAATTCGGCACGTTTCATTCTTCTCTGCACCGGCTGGAAGGCTCAGCCTTCCAGCCGGTGCGGAGGAGGTTTGTTCTCACTCTTGTGTACCGAAAAGCGAAGCCTTTCCGCACAGCAGGCGGCGGAGCCGCAAGTGGAGACGCGGGCCGGGTGAGGGGGTGGCACCGGCACACGTGGCCCACGTATAATAACGTGCGATGTTGATTCTGGCGTTGGATACCACAAGCGAAGTAGGAGGCGTGGGCATTTTTCGTGACCATGAATGCTTGGCGCACGTCGCGAATAACGGCCCTGCCAACGGCTACTCCGTCACGCTGTTCTCGATGCTGGACCAGGCCATCGAAGAAGCTAAGGCGCGGCATGGCGTACCCGTCCGCGGGCTGGCGGAACTGGGACTGATCGCCGTCGCCGCGGGGCCGGGATCTTTCACTGGAATCCGAGTGGGCTTGGCCGCCGCACAGGGCTGGGCTAAGGCATTTGGCTTGCCGGTGCGCGGAGTTTCGGTGTTGGAAGCGCTGGTGGAAGCAGCTCGAGCACCGACGGAATGGGCCGCGGCCATCCTGGATGCGCGCAGGGGAGAATTTTATGTCGGGCTTTTCCGGCGAGTCCTAGGCGGAACCCGTGTGGTTGGCCCAGGGCGTCCACAAGCACCGCCCCTACAAGAGGATCAGCCTTCCTACGTGCCCGCCGGCGAAGGCTGGCTGTTGAGACCCGAGGAACTGGGCGCCCTCCTCGTTCGCCGCCTGCCCGATGGGGCAGAGACAACATGCGTGATTAGAGAGCACGATCGGGCGGCATTGGCCCTTCAGGAAAACCTTTCCAGTTCATTCCAATGGCAGGCCATCGCGGGCACGCTGGTCGAGCCTGTGGCACGCCTCGGTTTGCGGGACTACGGAAACCCGCAGGCCGCCGGCGACCTTGATGCCTACTATATTCGGCGACCCGATGCGGCGCTGCCGGGCGACCTCGAAACTCGTAAGTCGAAAATCGAAACTGGAAACTAGAAAATGGAAAATGGAAACTCGAAAATCGAATATGGAAACTGGAAAAGGGAAAACGGAGAATGATACCTCGAATGTAGAGTTCGGTTTTCGATTTTCGACTTTCGAATTTCCAGTTTCCATTTTCCATTTTCCAGTTTCCATTTTCCAGTTTCCATTTTCGATTTTGCCCGAGCTGGCCATGCGAATTCGCGAAGCCAGGGCTGACGACCTGGACGCTATAATCAGCATCCAGAACCGGACGCCCGAAGCCGCCCAATGGACTCAGGCAGACTACGCGCGCTTGCGCAGCGACCCTTTGGGATTAATTCTGGTCGTCGAACTCGACGCTTCAAGTCCATCGACACTTATGGGATTCGCGGCGTTCCACCGCGTCCTGGACGAGGCCGAACTCAGAAACATGGCTGTCGACCCAGCCCAGCAGCGTAAAGGCCTGGGAGGGGAACTCCTTGCCGAAGGACTGAGGCGACTGCTGGAACTCGGTGTAAAGCAGCTTTTCTTGGAAGTGCGCGCTTCGAACCTCGCGGCACAACGGCTCTACTACTCCGCAGGATTTGTCATCCGGTCCCGGCGAAAGGATTACTACAGCGATCCGCGGGAGGATGGGCTGGTGCTTTCAGCGGAGCTAAAGTAGAACAAGTCAAAAGGCAAATCGCAAAATGCAAATCGCAAAAGTAAGAACCCGTCAACGCTGCCGTTGATTTGGTAGTGTCCTAAATTGATGGATCCCGTAAGGGGATGTCATTCCGAGCGGAGCGAGGAATCTCGCTCTGATTCGCTCGAGCGTGCCCCAATTGCAAGGCCAGAACGAGATTCCTCGCTCCGCTCGGAATGACATCCATATTAGGAAACTACCCAAATTAGGGCACCAATATACTTGCCTAACCAATGGAGATTATGTCAGAATCAACGGATGGCGAAGCGAAAAGGAAAAACGAAAAAACCTCCCGAACCGCCAAAACTGGCAGCTAAACCATCGGGCGAGGCTAGTCATACGAGTACCTCACCGCCGCTGCCTCCAAAAGGCCTGGCGTTTTGGCTTCGTTACATCCGTAGTCTTAGCATCGTGTCCGCGTTCCTTGGCGGAGGTGCTCTAATGTGGGAGCACTTCTGGTGGGGTGTAGGATTTACGTACTTGGCTCTTCTTCTTCTGGCGTTGGATTTTTGCTTTGAAGTTGAACTAAAGAATTTTCCAAAAGTCAAACGATTCCTAATCTTGATTATAACTGTAGTGTTTATTGTCTTTACGTTTAAGGTGGTTCTTGCCTCCTCGCCTCTAGGAATTCAAGTCGCGGATTACGGGTCGGGAATAGTTGACGAGAGCGGTAAAATTGGCGATGTCCTTTGGAAGAGCAATTACCACGACGTGAGAGTGTTCATCGATAATCCCACGGCGTCTGATTATACAGATTTGGTCCTCTGGGTAAGCACTGATCTTTATATCGCCCATGTGGGACGATTCGGCAAATGTCTTGACGGTTCGGTGGAGCCTGCAACCGTCATTTCAGATGTTATGGGGGCAGGGCCGGACGGAGTTGTTCGTGAGCAGAGTAATGTCGAAGGACCTATTCACATCCCCATAACTCCTCCGATTTTGGGATACGACGAGATTTTCTCGTTCGGTACTTATGCTCCGGTTTGGAAGGTGCAATGCGACAAAATACGAAAGAAGGACAGCATTGAATTGCTGCTCGCCGTCGTTAGCATGGACAAGCAATTTAATCTGCTCAAGCCAAAGAAACCACTATGGGTGGACTTCGACGTGGAGTATGAAAGTCTTGGCCATCGGCACAGACAAACGAAAATTCGTCTCCCAGTGCGGGACCGATATACTCGGCCTTGGCAAGGCAAATAGGATGGAAAATCTCTGCAACGCATTGAGAATAAACAACATAAAGTACTTGACAAACCTGTGCATTTAAGGTACTATGCTAACCATGATGAACGCCAACAACGAACCCAAAACGCTATTGGAAGCGGTGAAGTTTTTCAGTGATTACGAGAACTGCCGTAGCTTCATGGTAGAGGCTAGGTGGCCTGACGGAAAAGTCAAGTGCCCGCTGTGCGGTTCGGAGCATGTTAAGTACATGGCCAAGACTCGCCGCTGGAAGTGCTACGGCAAACACCCTCGCCCGCAGTTCACCCTCAAGGTCGGAACGATCTTTGAGGACTCTCCAATCCCGCTTGAAAAGTGGCTCCCGGCGCTGTGGCTGGTCGTGAACTGCAAAAACGGAATTAGCTCTTACGAAGTTGCGCGTGGTCTTGGCATCACTCAGAAGTCGGCATGGTTCATGCTGCATCGCCTTCGGCTTGCTCTGCACTCGGGTTCCTTTATGAAGATGAGCGGCGAGATCGAAGTTGATGAAACCTTCATCGGTGGCAAGGCTCGCAGCATGCACTTGGACAAGCGGGAAGCAAAGATCAGCGGAACAGGCGGGAAGGACAAGGCTGCAGTTCTCGGGTTTTTGCGACGTGGTGGAGGGGTCCGGGCCGAAGTGATTCCCAACCGCAAGAAAAAGACGCTCGACAGCATTGTCCGACATCACGTTGCTGATGGCTCTGCGGTCTATACGGACGCTCTCCCTTCTTACAATGATTTAGACTCTGCTTACATGCATCAAGTCGTTGACCACGCCGTTGAATACGTTCGCGGGCGGGTTCACACCAACGGGTTGGAGAATTTTTGGAGCCTACTGAAACGCGGCATCAAGGGCACCTACGTCAGCGTCGAGCCGTTCCATCTTGAGCGGTATCTGGACGAGCAAACATTCCGGTACAACAACCGTAACAATGAGGAAATTGGAGACCGTGGACGGTTCCGTTTTGCGCTGGCGAAGATGGTCGGCAAGCGGCTGACCTATGACGAACTGACTGGCAAGGCCGCAACGGAGAAACAAAAGCATATACTCAACTAAACGCCAACATCGAGGTAAACGTACCGCGTGAGAATGAAGGTAGAAGATGTCGAGGTAGCTGATCCGCAAGAGGCTATGCGGAAATTCAAGGCTGCTCTTGCTCATGTTGTGAAGGTTCCGAAGATCAAGCGTGAGCGGAAGCAGGCTGCTCCTCTGGCTAAGAAGAACCGGAAAGGCTAGGTCGGAAGCGGCGAGAAGAAAACGTGAACGGCTTGGTTTAGTCTGGTTACTCAACTATATTATTGCCCAAATTAGGACACTACTGTTGATTTCACTCCGCACGCTGACACTGTCATGCTGAGCAGAGCGCGGATCATTGCGGTCCTTGCCGTGGTTTTGCCATTTGCGTTTTGCGATTTGCCTTTTGACTTGCTCCTTACTCTTGCGGCGAAAAGGAAACATCATCATTGTCCGTAAATCTCATTCGCACCGAATTCGCATAGCTCTTGGGAATGCGCAGTGGACGAGCAAGAGTTCCCCAGCCCAAGTCGGGATAGCCCCAAAGATTATCCATACTGAACGCTACTTTTCCCCCCGCGCCCACCTGGCAGTCTCTTCCTCGACGTACACGCCATAGCGATCGACGGAATCACTACCCGTCGCTTGTAAGCGTACTCCACGTCCCGGCTGATCCCGAAACCCTGCATCACCAGTTCCCCCGGCACGCTGACGTCCGGCCACGCGGACGGGTCCGAGCTGTTCAGCCAGAATTCGTTCGGAGGAGAAAGGGTGAACTTCCAGGCGCCGTCCAAGCTCAGCACAGCCTTCGACACCCCCTGGACGTAAACGGGAAGTGGCACAAGCTGCGGCCGGGGCCATTCCGCAGCGGCCAAGGTAGGCCAATAGGAAATCACGCAAACGAGAAAGAGCCCGATCGAGACCCGAATCCCGCCGGATAGCTCTTGCCTCTCCATCCAAGCAATTGCCGCGTGTGTCGGCCGAGCTTCGCCGGACGCGCCGCGGAGCCACTCGGATAACTGCTCCGTGGCACTAGTTTTGGAGACGCCGTTATTTTGCGGCGATTCTTTTCTTGAATCCGGAATCTTGAATCTTGTATTGCGGCTCTGCCGCGCCGTGAACCGCGTCATATCCACCTCGAAGGGGCCTTCACGCCCCGGGATTACGCCCAAGGGATTTCGTATAGAGTCCTTGCCTGACACCATTGGAAGGGGAGAGTATCATAGTTTTAACCTTCCTTGGCTTCCCGTTCCTACGACCTCCGGTGTTTGATTCACCGCAAAAGCCTTCAGCCTTTACGAGCAACAGCGCCGCAGGCCCCCGATGGTGCGCTATCCGGCCGGGGCGCAGAGACACCCGACCCGAGCCCAGACCGGCGCTTCTCTCCAAGGGCCGCTTTGAGTGGACGTGTGGCCAAGGCAAGCTCTCCCACAAGCGACCGTGGGGTGGGCACATTACCTTCGTACTGGCTCCTGGGCTTGACAAAACTAGCAAATTGGAATACTTAATTAAATAGACCGTCTATTAAAGATTGCTTGCCTTTTTGCCGATGGCTGGAGTATGGTAACGGCAACAAGCGGAATGGCCCGTGGCCAACTTTAAAGAGAGGAGATAAGAAACACAATGGATTATCAAACCCTTGGAGGTGTAGTATGGGTTATCCAGTAGGACCTGCCTTCGTGATTCGGACCTTCCGTATTAGTGCGGACGGCGATCAAAAACTCAACTTTGCGGCACTTGCGCTCCGTACGCCAAAGAGTCGCTTGATCGAAGAAGCCATTGCGCTCATTGTGAAGAGGAAGAAGAAAGAGATTCAAGCAGGCGCCCAGGACGTTCAAAGGAATCTCGAAGCCAGCCTCGCACGGTAAACATTGCCCCCTCACACAATCTAAGGCTCACACTCTCCCCCGCGCAGGTCGCGGGGGATTCGTTTTTGTGACAATGTGTTGGTCGTCAGCATGATGACGTGTCGGTGCGTGTAGTTAATTAATTAATTGTTTAAGACCAGCAATAGGCCTGTAAATTTCTATTGACAATCGACCTTCGAGAGAGCAGACTGTCTCCATGCGGGATGGGTAGTCCCGCAAATCTAAACCTACGGGTGCTGATCGTGGCCCGACCGTTGGCTGCAGTTCATGGTGATCGTCACCTCCGCTTCGGTTACGGAGCCACGAGCACTTTGTTGCGAGGTGATATGCAGGAACTCACAAAAAGCGAATCTCCACGTGCCGTGGTCGTGGCCAAGAATGGCCCACTCGCCCACATGCACGAAGATGTCAACCTGCAGGAATTAACCGACATCTCCACCATGATGGGCGACTACATCAATAACCAAAGCGACATCGTCCGCCAGGCCGTGATAGCACGGGTGAACAGAAATCCTGGCCTCCTGGCAAGGCTCTTCCCGAACAAGTTCGAAAAGGAAGACCGACGGATTGCTTTGGACCGCATGACCACCATGTACGAGAAAGAGAAGCAACTCTTAGAGGTGTTCACCGCGGTTAAATTGCAGATCGCAAGGCGGCAAGGGGACGCCTTGATTGCATCGGTCGGCATGGCGCTGCAAGGAAAGCTTGCCGCATTCGCGATGCGGAAAATCGATGATCTCTCCGAGACCTTCGGGGACAGTCGTCAGCGGTTTCTGGCTCGGATGAAACCGCAAATTGAAGACCTCGAAAACTACAAGGACTTTCCGGAACTCTATGATTCCGCCCGCATTTCCATCAGGAACGAGATCAAGACCTACTTCGCTGGCATCGATGAGCTGCTCGGCGGCTTCATCAGTGCCTTGCAATGCAAAATCGCGGGGTAACCATGGCAACAAATCCAGTACAGCGGTTGTTTATCTGGCTGTCGGGTGCGGACCGGAGAATTCTCTGGCGCTGCACCCGACTTCCGGATTCCGAGAGGCGCAAATTTGCACTCTTCGGCGCAACGGTTCTCATTCCGGCGATCCTCGGTTTGTTCTCAATGGCCTATGCTCTTTCCACTGTGGTTAAGGAGAGGTCGATATACCTTACTGGCGGGGCCCTTTGGTCAGTCACAGTCCTAACTTTCGATCGGTTCCTGGCTGCAACGTTCTATAAATCAACCCTTCGGGGGAATGGCCAATTTGTAGTGGCTTTTCTTTTCCGACTGGTATTCGCGGGTTTCATCGGAGTCGTGGTTTCACACCCGTTGGTTCTTTTCCTTTTCGACGGGACTATTAAGCAGCAGCTTGCGGATATGCGGCAAACACGCCGTGAGGACAAGCTGAAGCAAATCCAACAAATCGAAGATGCGCAGAATGCCTCCCTTTCCGAAACACTCAATGACAAGACTCACGAACGCTTCTGCCTCGTGCGTGTGCTGGAGGCGGAGCAGTCTGGCGTCGGCGGTGCCGTCGGCGACGGCCACGGGCAGGTGTGTGGTTATGCCTCCGGCTTGCCTGACTGCCGGCAGAGATGCGAGAACTTAAAGGTCCGCATCGGCGTAGCCGACGCAGAAATTCGGGATCTTCACGCACGTATTGAACAAAACGTCACCCGGGTGGCGAAGGTGACCGCGAACGAGCCGGACGAAATCCAGCGGCGCTACGATGGAACCCAGGCCGATTACCTCGGGAGGGTTCGTGCCCTGGCCGCGCTTGAACGAACCGAGCCCCACGTCCGTTTGGTCAGGATCTTTCTGATGACCTTCTTTGTGTTCCTGGACACCTTGGTGGTTACTCTCAAGGCTGTCACGCCTGCGGGGGAGTATGAAGAAATCCGCGACACTTTGCTCTTTGAAGCCCAAAAGAGTGAGGAAACAAGAAGAGAGGTGATCGCCGCCTGGGTGCGAACGGCGTTCAAGGCCGCCGTCCAGGCGGAGTTTGCATACGATGCGGTCAAAAACGAAATACTGGCTCTCGTAAAAGCTGCCAAGGCCTTCATCCAGGAACTAGACGACGAACGCGCGGCTTTCGACGAAAAGTTGAGGGCCATTGCCCGTAATGTCAAGTCAGTCAGAGATGAAGAGACGCGCAGGACTTTTCTGGAACGCTTGGGCGATGTGCGCGCCACCTTCAACGCTGCTTGGGGCAAAGCAATGACCAAATTCCAAGATTACCTTCGGAACTTATGAAGAGGGACAGAGCAGACACGCTCCTGGCTTCCGTCGAGGACTATGTCGAGCGACGGAAGAAACATGTCTCGGAGGAAACCGAGGTTACTCTTCGCCGAGCTGAACGGACCTTTACGCAAGTTGTCGCCAGCCTTCAGGCTACGGAGCCTGAGCGCATTCCGCGCCGCGTGCCTGATTCCAAGAGAGCACCTTCAATAATTCGCGCCGGCCCCAATTGCGAGATCGCCCCAGCGTTTGTCCTGCGTGTGGTCAGACTGATCAAGGCGCATTTTATTTCCTTCATCAAACGAGGCATCGCAGCGGTAAGCATTATGTAACTGAAGAAAGACTTACATCAATAAGCTACACAGAAGAGGCCCGAAAGCAAACAGAAAGGGGAGGCGGATAATGAAACAATTATGGCTTGCAACCTGTTTCGTAATTTCGGCTGTCGGCATTCTCCATGCACAGGAACTTACAATGGAGCAGCCACAAGGAGATGTCCACCCTATTCAGGCCCTCAGGGGCAAGGCACCAAACGAGAGGGTCAGAGTCTATATCGTAGTAAACCCCGTCGAAGCCCCCGGCCAATATTGGGTGCAGGACGAAGCCGTGTTGGACGGAAGAGGACACTGGACGTGTGATGCGCATTTTGGAGAAGCAATACCCGCCCATGATAATAAGCAATTCAGGGTGGCGGCATTTGCAGACCGTGACCTGGACCTCAAGCCAGGGTTGTATGACAAAAACGGGTGGCCGAGGGCCAGATGGCATACCGACCCCATTGTGGTGAGGAGAGCATCACTGCGGTAACAGCGCCGCAAGTAACTACTGCTCGGAATTAATCAATTGGAGGCCCCGCCAACGTCAAGTTGGCGGGCAAAGGAGGCACTGTGTACCCATTCCTTTATGTACTGCTTTCTCTTTATCTCCTTCCTCTCCTTGCGATGGTGGTTGCCACCGTGCTTTCCGATTTTTTCCAAACCGCTCCCACCACAGTCGGACTTGCGGCCGCACTCTCAGCCGGCTTCCTGACGATTCTGAGAGCTGCCTTTGCCACAATGCTCATCCCCTTGATTACGACGTATTCGATGCCGACCCGTAATGTAGCTCACGCCTTGCCGCAGCGGACAAGGAAGTTGCTGTGGTTTCTAACGGTGTGGCTCACAACGAGCGTTCTGATGTATGCCGTGATCGACGTGTACGAGCCCAGTATACGGTCCTATGGCGAGAACACGTACGAAGCCTTTAGGAGCACGAGTCAGTTATACGTAAAAGAACTGATAAGTTACATCATGATCACGCTCGGCCTCTCACTGCGCAAGGCGGCCAGCACCCCGCGCATTGACAGCGCGACTGAATGATAGTGCGCTATCCGTCCGGGCGGAGAGGCGACTCATTACCTAGGAGGATTGATATATGTCTCGAAAAACGGTCCCATTCAACCAAAGTGGCATTAGCAAACTTCCGAACGACAAGCCCGTGGTTTACAAGATTCTGACCCCAGGTGGCACCAACAACTACACGGGAAAAGCCAAACGCGGGCGTGTCCAGGAGCGAATCGCAGAGCACTTGCCAGGTGCCAAAGATCCTGTTCCGGGCGCTAAGGTTGTTATCGAACAGGTCCCCACTGTTGCTGAGGCCCAAGCGAAGGAGCAGAGGGTCATTGTACGTAGCCAGCCGAGGTACAACATACAAGGCAAGTGACAAAAGGAAGGTCCACACGCTGAAGGGCATGGAAGGCACCAGCGAGTCGCCTGCCCTTTGGGCAGGCGACTTGGAGTAGGATTATATGTATTTAGTAGTAGGGTCACCAGGCGAGGACAAACTATCGCCGCTTGCCCAGGGACGGGAGGCCTCGACCGACAGGCGACCCTTCTCCTGGCATGCGAGGGCACAGCGCTTTATTAGCGTAGCTTTGCACGTGCGCGGCAAGGAGCCGACGCCGTCGCTTGGCACGGCATTCCTTGCACATGACCAAGGGCTTTCGCCGTTTAACGTGGACAGGCACTTGCGTACCGCAGCCAGTGCAAGCGCACTCCACCCAACGCCTGCCTTGAGCTGCGGCATCCCGTTGCCGCTGTTGTACCGAGCGCTCCTGGACACGCGGCCCGTTTTGCTCGCGTCTCACTCTCTGCTCCCTTTCAGACTTGCCCAGGATTTCCATTTTGCCTTCCCATCCGCCAGCCAGCATACACCCAACCGCCTCCGTTGGGACCAGTTCTTCATCCTTTCCATCTCGCCAGAACCGGAATCCTGGTGAAAGCGTGGATTGATAAAGCTAAGCGCCTCCAAGCACCACCCAAAGAGCACTGTTCAAACCTACTTAATAAGTCTTTATGATCCCCCTTGACCTGATGAGTTATTTGTCCAACAGGTTGTTGGACAAATAGGGTGGGGGCACAACCTCCGCATCCTTGACCTCGTGAAAGATCCCGAAGAGCGGGAACGGTACGCAAGGGCCACGCTGCAGCATGGGTGGAGCCGGAACGTCCTCGCTCATCAGATCGAGAGCGGCCTTCACCGCCGACAGGGGAAAGCCCAAACAAACTTCCCGCGAGCCCTCCCGCCACCACAATCGGACCTTGCGCAGCAGGTTCTTAAAGATCCCTACAACTTCGACTTTCTCACCCTCGCACAGGATGCTCGGGAGAAGGAACTTGAAGCAGGCCTTCTTGAGGACCTTCGGAAATTTCTCCTTGAGCTCGGCGTGGGCTTTGCGCTTGTGGGCAGCCAATACCCTCAACGGATCGGGGTAAGCCGACAGGCAGTTGAATTCAGTGGCAGTCAGAAGTATGCTGTGGAGCGTCACCGGAGGCCAAAATGGAAATTCCGGTTAAGAAGTGGCTGGTTTTCGTTTTGTGTGCCTTGCTAACTTCGATTGCGACGGCGCAGACGCAACCGGCGGCTCAGGAAGGCAAAAGGCTTGGTGACGTTGCGCGCGAACAGGACGCGAGCAAGCACCTCAAGAATCCATGCCCGCCGAACATGCCCTGCGATGAAGTTTCGTCACTAAGCCAGTTATCCCAAAGCGAACAGGACGACCGCGAACGAGCGTACCGGGCCCAAATCCGTGCGCTCCTGGGACGCCGGGCTTTCTCGGAGCTCGACCAGGCTGCGGACAGCGCCCGCTCGTCCAAGGAACGCCTGGGCGGAGGCGTGTGGAAACTTTACGTTTTTTATGAGGTTGTAGCCATGGCCGAGGCGGGCAATCGCGTACCCGGCCAGTTGTGGTTACGGCGTATAGCCTTGCTCCAGGACTGGGCGGCGGCGAACCCCTCCTCGATCACCGCGCGGGTGGCTTTAGCTTATGCCTACCACGGCTATGCCTGGGCGGCGAGGGGAAACGGCTACGCCAACACGGTTTCGGACCCCGCATGGAAACTCTTCGAAACTCGCATCGCTCAGGCCTATTCGACCCTGCTTGAAGCCGACAAGCTTCCCGCGAAGTGCCCGCATTGGTACTTAGTGATGCTGCTTGTGGCGCGTGACATGGGTTGGAGTAAGGACCAGATGCGGGGGCTTTTCGAGCGAGCAGTGGCTTTCGAGCCCTCCTACTACATCTACTATCGTGAGTACGCAATGGACCTGCTTCCCAAATGGGGCGGGGAGCCGGGCGAAGCGGAGGCATTCGCGGAGGAAAGCTATCAGCGCATCGGTGGGCGGCAGGGCGCTTTTGTTTACTTCGAAATTGCTACGGTCCTCTACTGCCTTTGCAACGACAGCCCGCAACCAACCCTCTCCTGGCCCCTCCTTCAAGAGGGATTTGCTGAAATTGAAGAACAGTATGGAGCCACGCTTCTTAAGCTGAACCGCTTTGCCGTGCTCGCCTATTTGTACCAGGACCGCGAAGTCGCGAACCGTATTCTTACCCGTGTCGGCGACAACTGGGAACCCAAGGTTTGGGTGCACCGGGCCACCTTCGATCGGGCCAGGTCGTGGGCTAGCCTCGCGAATCCCCACGAGGTCCCCGGCGGTCCGCGCGCCCCGCTGGCAAAGCCTCGGCCGCCCAGTGTGTTCCTGCTCAAGAATGGCGAAAAGTTAGAGGCGCGTCGCTACACCATTACCGGAGGCTCGCTACATGTCACCGCCGACGGAAAACCGCGCGTCATTCCGCTCACCGAACTCGATCTCGAAGCCACGCTCGCCGCGAATCATGAACGCGGTGTCAATCTGAGAATTCCGGCTAATCCGAATGAGGCTGTTACGGGGTTTTGACTAAGCGCATTTTGGCGATATGGCTTCGCGATCCCACAGCTTCCAGATAATGCCTGAGTTTCCTATTGTTGAACGTCGGACATTTAGGACAGCATCAGGGCGCGTTGTCGGTTGCAAGCAAGAATATTTCTGGTGATTCTTACTCCCGGAAGTCTTGGATGCTCAAGGGGTTCCGGCGCTCGCAGAGCGCCACTATAGCTAACTGGCCTACTACCTAGGCTTCATTTCTCTTGACAAACGCAAAAGATAGGCTAGAATAGTAAGTTGTGGGTGTCAGGAGTCAGGAGTCAGGAGTCAGGAGTCAGGTGTCAGGAGTCAGGTGTCAGGTGGCACGTGTCAGGTACCAGGAGTCAAACGCTCTGGCACGCCTCGCAGCCCGGCACAGAATGTTTATTGCAACACCTGAAGAAACCACGTAGCAACTTTAACTGAAGGAACAAACCGGGAATGTCTATGAAAACAAAGCGGCGGGCCAAAAACTCGAGGAACCGAGGAGTCAAGAGGTCGAGAGTCGAATGTGAGAGCAAGGTCGACCCGCAGCCAGGGGTGTCTTTGTTAGCGCCTCGACTCTCGACTTCTCGACTATTCGACTCTCAAAGTGAAGGAACAAACCGGGAATGTCTATGAAAAAAAAGGAGCGGGTCAAAAAAGTCGAGAAGTCAAGAAGTCGAAAGTCGAATGTCAGATTAGAGTCCGATCGGCGGCCCGAGGCGTGTTTTTTAACTCCTCGACTCTCGACTCCTCGACGACTCGACTCTCAAAGTGAAGGAACAAACCGGGAATGTCTATGAAAACAAAGGAACGGTTCGAAAAGTCGAGTAGTCGAGTAGTCAAGAAGTCGACAGTCGAATGTGGGAGAAGTCGACCGGCAAGCCTGGGGGTGTTTGTTAACTCCTAGACCCTCGACTCCTAGACTACTCGACTCTCAAAATGAAGGAACAAACCGGGAATGTCTATGAAAACAAAGGGACGCAGTGGAAGAAAAGGTTCCAGGTGTCAGGTGTCAGGATCCACGAGTCGGAATGTAGGCCATCCGCCCTCCACCGGCTGCCTACTGCCGGCTGCCCTCCATCGGCTGCCTTCTGCTAACTGCCTACTGCCTGAAGACGCCTCACCCGGCCCGCGCCGGCAGCGGTCCACCGTCTCCCCTGGGCTGAGCGTGTCCCACATCTTTGGCTGGACACCGGGGTAGAACTGAATCAACAGCCCTCTCCCTTGGGGAGAGGGTGGCCCGCTGCCGGCGCTTTCACCAGCCGGAGCGGGACGGGTGAGGGGTCTCTTGCACGAATCAACGGAGCAAGTCAAAAGTCAAAACGCAAAAGGCAAATTGCAAAAGTAGCGACCCCGCGTACCTTTGACTTTTGACATTTGCGATTTCGCATTTGACATGTTCTTCCGCTCTGCGGACCTTTGCCCTCAGCCTCCGGTCGCGCGACGAGGACGATGTGGCGTTTTGAGCTGCGGTTGGGTTGCGCCGGAAGGAGCAGGCGGCACGGGCACGGGGGGGACCATAGCGGACGCGAAGCTTTAGCCGGACAAGGTGGTTTGCGAACGGAAGCAACCCCTCACCCGTCCGGCGACGGCTGGAGAAAGCGCCGTCGCCGGGCACCCTCTCCCCAAAGGAGAGGGCTATATGTTCAAGTGGGGCAGCCCCGGTGTCCAGCCAAAGATATGGGTAACGCTTAGCCTCTGGGAGAGGGCGGTGTCCATAGCTTCAACGCCGTCCGGAAATGGCAGGCCTCTCTCGGGAGGACTATGCTACCTGTAGATATTATAGATATATGTATATCTCACATTATTATTAGATTGTGAAGAAACAACGGTTTGCCAGTTCTGAGACCGCCTCCCCCGGTGAGAGGGTGACCGGCGGAGAAGGGCAGATGAGCGATTGCCCCAATCCTATGGCAGTATTGCAAGCGAGGGTTTTTCTGGTATGCTTGCTGCCCGAATCGAGAGAGTCCTTGATTGCTATTCATCTGAAGCGAGGTGGTACGTCATGTCAACAAATATATCGCGACGAAGTTTCATGGTGGGCGCGGCCACCGCGGCCGCAGCCCTGCGCGTGATGGGAGCTAACGACCGCGTGCGGCTGGGCATCATTGGTTCAGGAGATCGTGGGACCTACCTGATGAAGCGGGCCAACGAGGTCGGCAATTTCGATTGGGTCGCCGTGTCAGACATCTGGGATGTGCGGCGCGACCACGGAGAAGAAGTCGCCGGCAGGAAGGTCGATAAGTATGCCGACTACCATCGTCTGCTCGAGCGCAAGGATATTGACGGCGTCATCGTGGCGACCTTCGACCACATGCACGCGCAGATCACCGTCGATGCCTGCCATGCCGGCAAGGACGTTTACGTGGAAAAGCCCATGACCTCGCTGCCGGAGCAGGGGCCGCCCATGGTGAAAGCCGTGCGGGAGACCAACCGCATCGTGCAGGTGGGCACGCAACAACGAAGCACGCCGCACTTCCTCGAGGCGAAGCAGAAACTCTTCGACAGTGGCTTGATCGGAAAAGTGAACATGGTGCGCACCATCTGGAATGCCAACGGAGGTTACTTGACTCCCGTGCCCAAGGGAATGGAAGAAAAACCTGCCGGACTCGATTGGGACGCTTGCCTAGCCTGGCTGCCCAAGATTCCCTGGGATGCGAAACGTTACTTCAACCGCTTCGCTTACTGGGACTTTTCAACGGGGGGCCAGACGGGCGGCCTGTTCGTTCACATGGTGGATGTGGTGCATTGGTTCTTGAACATCCAGCGTCCCTTGGCGGCGGTGGCGATGGGCGGTATTTACCTCTACGACGATGGGCGAGATACTGCGGACAACATCAACTTTGCCCTCGAGTACCCCGAGAAGCTGAACGTGACGTTCGAAGCCACCCTGACGGACATGATTCCGGCGGGCGCGGCAGACATCGTCTTTATGGGCACGGGCGGCAGGCTCAACATCTTCCGCTACGGCTACCATTTCATCCCCAGCAAAGCGAACACCCAGGCCGGCGAATGCTCGAGCGGGCCCACGAACGACGATCACATGGGGAACTGGCTCGAGTGCATGCGCACCCGCCGGCAACCCAACGCTGACGTTGTGGCGGGACATTACAGCGCCGTGGCCTGCCATATCGGAAACATCGCTTACCAACAGAAAAGCCAGGCTGTCTGGCAAAAGGAGTGGGAGGTATGAGTATTCAAGCCGGAGTCAACATGGAGTTTATCCGTTCCCAGGACAAGTCATTTGCCGAGGGTGTGGAGCGCGCCGCGCGGCTCGGCTATACTTTCGTTGAGCCCATGGTGCACAATGGGCGCGAACTGCTCAGCGAAGCCGGCTACTTTCATTCCTTCTCTCTTGACGATGACCCGGGCGAGATGAAAGACATCCTCGAGCAATTCGAGGTCAGGGCTTCCGGACTCAGCGCTCACTGCCCTCTCATGCGGCCGGAAATCAGCGTGCCGTACTTGCAGAAGGCTATTCGCTTCGCAGTAGCCGTCGGCGCCCCGGTAGTGAATACCGACGAGGGTATCCGCCCCTCCTGGGTGAGTATGGACGATGCCTTTTGCGTGATGAAATACACGCTCAGCACGGTGCTCCGCACGGCGGAACGATATGGGATTTACCTCGGCATCGAGCCGCATCAGAGCATCTCGAAATCCACCCAAGGACTGCTGCGGATTGCCACCCTGGTGGAGTCGCCCTACTTGCGCGTAAACTACGACACCGGGAACGCGTATCTGGCCGGCGAGGATCCTTACGAGGGACTGCGGGCAGTTCGCCACCTGCTCGTGCACGTCCACGCCAAGGATATCGCCCTCGCGCATTCGGAGGCGGAACGTGGGAAAGTGACCGGCACGCCGGTGGGGTGCGCTTGCGGGGACGGCGTGATTGATTGGAAGAAAGTAGTCGGCATTCTGCGCGATTCAGGTTTCAGCGGCGTCCTATCCGTGGAGTGCGGCACGGAAGAACAGGCCCGCCGCAGCCTGGCGCACTTGAATG
>Ga0326727_10014352_pt1 | contig 17287 bp, 18 predicted proteins | sample MB2enrmetagenome_FD_207643 | JGI IMG/M metagenome (GOLD analysis project Ga0326727, IMG submission 207643) | Lab enriched peat soil microbial communities from McLean, Ithaca, NY, United States - MB29MY | ecosystem: Environmental > Terrestrial > Soil > Wetlands > Peat | place: USA: New York...
CGGATAAGCTCGCGTTAGCTGAGCGGACGCAGCGCTGGCTGCGCAGGATCGCTGAAACTGAGATGGCGGAGAGAATTGGAGCCAAGAGAGCAGCATAGGCCCGAACCGTAGGAAATTCGCCTGCTTACATCAACAGTCTGGTTAGCCTATGGGGAATCCAGAAAGGACGTTAATTTTCATGAAGTTCCACTCGTAGGCAGGGATCTGACCGGTCGGATGCATGTAGCATTCCTGCAGCATCAGGTCAAGCTGTTCTTTCGCGAAGTCCACGTCGATCGTGGAGAGCGCGATGGTGTGAAAGGGCAGGTCCCAGGTGGCATACCAGGGATATTCTTACTTGTCAGGCATGGAGATGATGTGCTCGTTCACCATGTGGAACCATTCGCTGTTCCGCATCGCCATCTGGCCGGGCCGCATCGAATCGACGCCACGCGTTATTCCTTTACCACGCTCCAAGTGCTATCCGGATCAAACTCGGTCATTGCGGTGGCGGTTTCTGTGGTGGCCTTCCCCAGATCCTTCTGCAACAACACGCCATCCTGGTTGATGATGAATGTCATTACTCCCGAATTGCCGTATTCCGCCGGATAGGCAACGAAGGCGAATCCACCGACCATTTTTCCTCCGACCACATAGTCCTTCGCGCCGCCGGGCGCATGACTGCCTTGCTTCTTTAGAATACGAAAGCGGTACCCGTGGAAGGGTGCATGCGAGTCCGCCTTTACGCTATAGCCTTCATCGGTAGCAAACGCCGCCAGGGGCCCGAGCGGACTTCTGGGCTGGCCTTCTGGGGATTCCCAGTACAACCCGTTTTGCTTGCCTGCGTCGCTGATGAACTTCAGAGCGTATTGCTTCGCGCTGCCGCCATCATGGCGCTGCGAGAAGTACTCGGCCTGAGCGTCGGCCAAGGCTCCACAAACATCGATGACCGCCAGTTCATTCCGGCCAATGCGGCGCGCCAGAATCTCGTCTTTCCCCGCAGCCGTGTCGAAGAACCATTGCCCGGCACTATTCTTCTTCAAAGGAATCGGGAAGGGAAAATTGTCAGCTCCTACCAGCAGGATCAGGGCTCCGTCGGGCATCTTGCGCCAGCGGTGCATCACCTGATAGGCCTCAATGTAGGCGTCAGCCGCGGCCTTGTCCTGCACGGCATCACCAGAGTAGATAGTCTCCTTGGATTCCGCACCGAAAATTGCCAGAACTGCGCTTTGATTTCCTGACTTTGCCGCTTCCACCACTGCATTGCCTGCCTCATCAGGCGAAGCAAAGGCTCTGACCGACGGCTTCTCGGACTTGCTGCAGGCGACAAGCGGAATGATCAGACCCAGAAGCAGCGACTGGGCCATGACGGCGATTCTGCGGATTGTGAACCTCATACTAACCTCCAAATGTCGACTGTGAGAAATCACGAACACAGCTCACAAACCTGACACCCCGTTTGCAGCTGCACCAAGGCTTTTCACCTACGGCCACCGCCGCCCCTGCTTGCCGAACCGCGAGCGCTCGCCGACCTGGACTGCCAGCCGCCTCCTCCGGCTCCGCTAAATGCCGAGGATCCGCTGCTCTTTTCCTGCCCACCCCAGCCTGATGCGCTGGATTTCTGGGTGTTATTCGAGTTTCCGCTCCAACCGCTCCCGGTGTTCTTGTAGGTGTTGCCATTCGCGGTCGCGTACCTGTCGCCATTGGCGGTTTGTCCAACCGCGGCGCTGTTGCCATACTTGCCGGAAGCACCATAGGCCGAACCGCCGTTTGTAGTGTGCACTTGACCCGTGGTTCCTTGAGATGTGGTTTGATGCTGGCTGTACGCAGTGTTACCGTTCTTCGAAACCGTCGAGGCTCCATAGCTACCGTAGGCATTCGAACCTTGGACAGTCGAGCCCGAAGCCCCGGTCCTTGGGTTGTATGCTTGACCGGCACTTACACTGCCGTAGCCGTTCGAGGCTGTGCCACCGCGCGCAACGGTCCCGGTGGATGGGTTGTAGCTGGTTCCGTAGTGCGAGACGCCACCCGGCCCGTTCGATCCGTAGTAGCCACCGTGCCAGGCGGAATTGCCGTAGTACGACCCACCTCGATATACAACTGTGGTGCTGTGCCAGCCGCAGTTCCAACTGCTGTATCCCCAGCCGTATCCGCCGCTCATCATCGCACCCACCGCGACGCCGGCGCCAAATGCAAGCACAGCGGTCGATGGGGGCGGTGCGGCATATACATAGCTGGGGTACACGTAGGGATAGCCGTAAACCACCGCTGGGTTGTATACGGGAACGTACACGACTTGGGGATTCGCGGATTGAATCACAATGGTTTGCGGCGCCTGTTGAACGACGACAATCTGCTGGCCTGACTTCAGATTGCCGGCTGCTTGCGCTTTTGCCCGCAGAAACTGGATGGCCGTCATGACATCGGCCGCCTGCGTGTGATACGCCTCGCCGAGCGCCGAAGTCCAGCTGAGGTTCTTCGCCATGTTATCGAGCACCGAGGGAAACTGCGTAAGGCCCTTCACACTGGGGTCCCAGGCTTGAGAGTCAACCGCGTGCATGAGTGCTTTGCCAGTGAGACTTTGGTTCTGCAGAAGCCAGTTGTTCGCGTAAGCAATCTGGTCTGGAAATGTTGATGCTCCAAGAACCTGGGCCACCAAAGCATCCGGGTACAACGCGATGGGCGCGACCAGTTGCTGCAATTCATCCGCAGACAGGGGTGCACCTTGCCCTGAGTATTCGGTCGAGCTCGTTGGGGCCGCCTGCTGAGCTCCGGCTTCAAATGGTGCCGTGGTGATCAGCAGAAGGAAAGATAGTGTCATTGATAAAAGCTGTCTCGTGAAGGTTCTGATCATTTTTCTCCCTCGATGCAAGAACGGCTTCCAAGCTTGCCCTCGAAGTCAGTTCCGGATAGAGAATGCTTTAGCTATTTCACGGCGGGCGCTGGCCGCGAAATGTCGAAGTTGTCCCCTTGCGTTGACATCACACGTATAGTGTGACTCTCAAAGGCTGGTGAGACGACTAGCGAAACTAACAGGACCAAAGAAGCGAGTAAGGATACTGAGTGACGGGTACGGCCCAGCGTTATCAGTTAATTCCACCCAGCCTTTCTAGAAATACAAGCTAAGCACGACACCAAGCTGGGCTCCCCACGGCCAAGATACAGAGCGAGACTCGCCATGGTATTCGTTTCCGATGCGTCATAGCAATTCCTCCAACGAAGGCAATTTTCATAATCCTTGAGCTAGGCCGGGTGTAGGGCTGGGCTTGCGCCATGAGGCGGCAGTTCTTATTATCTCTACTCTCTTTGTCCTTTCCCTAGTGCTAATCAATCATGAGCGCTTCAGGAGCCTGGAGAAGGATCCGACCTCGTCCTTTGGAGACAGTCCCCGAGCGCACCCAATTGCTAAGCATCCGGCTTGTAGTAAACGGGCCAACGCCCGCTAACCCTCCGAGTTGTTCGTTGGTGGTATGGATTTCGATTCCATCGGGATGAACCTCGCCGCACTGTTCACCGAGCCTGAGTAATGTCTCTGCCAGCCTCTGCTCCGCAGTTTTGGTAACCAATCCAATATGGCGGTTGACGAAGCTTCGCAAGTACCCGAGAGAGATGCGCAACGCATTTTCTGCGAGCACAGGATGGCGGGATACGATCTTGCGTATCAGGGAGTGGTCCCAGGTAAAGAGCTCACAATCGGAGGTCGCTTCCGCGGATGCCATATAGTGAAACGGATGTTTCAGAATGGCTAGCAGCCCTATTACGTCTCCCGGCATCAACCATGCCAGCAAGACTAGACTCCCCTGCTTGGTGAGGTGGTAAAAACGTACTCGTCCACTCCCAACGAGAAACAAATGAGTAACCCGATCACCTTGGGTGGTGATGATCTGCTTGGGGGGGACCCGACGGATCTGAGCTGCGGCAAGGATGTCGTGCGTGACATCTTTCTCAAGGTCGGCTAACAAGTCCGACTCGCAAACTGCATCTAATAGTGCTGATTGAAGACTGACCATGTTGATGACTCGCGGGGGGTTTCTTGAATACTTAGATCGATTTTCTCCCTCCATGCAAGAACGGTTTCCAAACTTGCCCTCGAGGTCAATCCGGATAGAGAGTGCTCTAGGTACTTCACGGCGGGCACTGGCCGCGAAATATTGAGTTTCTCCCCTTGCGTTGACGTCACACGTGGTAGTGTGATTCTCAAAGGCTGATGAAACGACTGGCAAATCTAACAGGCCTACAGAAGCGAGTAAGGATACTGAGTGACGGGTACGGCCCAGCGTTTCGCAGTTCACTCCGCACGACCTTTCTAGAAATACAGGCTGAGCACCACACCAAGTTGATTCAACTGCTGATTTGGTTTTTTGCCGGTATTGTTCTGGTGCTCATAGTAAGGATCGAACTCCAGGTGCTTGCCCAATGGAAAGAGGCATCCGGCATAGATTGCCGTGTCACTCCATTTCTTGTATTGGCTCTCGTAGAAGAACTCGACACTGGCGTATGGGGCAGGGTGATAGGAAAAGATTGCAAGCCTTTTTTCAATCTGCAAGCGGTTGCGATAACGCCACGAGAAGTTGGCGGTCTTCCAATCGAGATCGGCGCGGTTCCGGTCGGTGAGGAGAAATTCCTCCTTTATGGGAAAGTGGAAGGTTGCGACCGGTTCCATGCGGTTTACCGACGGCGAGTCCGGCGATGGCAGGTAGCGGTAACCAATCGAAAGCACGAGCGGCCGGGATTTTTCGTCGTTCAGATCGAATACCGTGACTCTCTCCAGCCTGACCAGAGGCTTCAGATAGAACGCGATACTGGGACCAATCTCGGCTTGCGTCGGATCACCACCCTCTCTCGTCTCTTTGGCCTGAAAGGTGACGCGCACATCGCGACTCACTTTGTAATGCACATCGATCTCGGGCAGGAATTGGTCGATTTGCGCGCTGGCGCGCAGCCCCATCAGAGGCACGAACAGCACCGCGCTGAACCACCACGTGAAGCAACGCGATCCTTCGCTTCCGAACATCGGTTGGGCTTCTCCTCAGCATTCCGTTGGCCTTACTGCTTCCTTCGTCGTGTCGACGCGGATCCGTCGCTTGCTTGTCTGCGACCGCTCGTAGCCGCGCCGACTGTCACGGTAAAGAAGTCCTAAAGCCGCACACCACAAAGTAAACGATGGTGTAGAGAACCACCGTCGCATCCATCGCAGCGCCAGCCCGGAGGCCCCGTGCATAGGGGCGGGTTATGTTGGTCACCACCAGATACACGATGAACCCTTTCTCACACACGCAGTAGATGAGAACCGGTTGTCGCCATTCCGCGCGAAAGGCGGCGACCATCATGAATACTCCCGTCAGTCCGAGCATGATTCCCCAGTGTTGCAGAATGATGGTGTAATCCTGGACGAACGTTATTTTCTCGACTGTTTCCGCTGCCCACTGGGGCCAGAAGGCATTGAGAGCGCCCAATGCGGTTGCCATTCCGGTGAGAACAAAGAACGGCCGGAATGTGAGATCGAAGAAGCGTTTCACAAGTCAGTCCACAATAATTGTCTCGCCACTTCTTTCTGAGCGAATACAAAACGCGCAAGGACGGCCCTTGCGAGCCGCCCGCCCTGAAGGTCGCTCCTGTTAGTTGCTGGGGCCTTTGGACGCCGCCTCCGCCTCGGCCATCCTCTTCCCCATCTCCGCTTTGAGGGCGTCGAGGTTGAAACTTGCGCCTCGCTGCATCGGCGGGTAATCGAGGAAGGTTTGGATTTCCTTGGCCATTACCTGCTGGACAAACACGAAGCGCCAGAACTCATATTCGAACCAATCCCAGTATTGCACCGACCCTTCTTTCGTCAGATCGTTGGCCCAGGCCGTGCGCTCGAATGGATCGAGGCGCAGATTGATCAGGACGGGCACGTCTGGATGGTTTTTGACACCCAGCCAGCCTCCGGGTTGATCGATGAAACGATACTTGTAATCGTCAATCCGGACCGCGCCGAGCGAGCTTTCTCCGAGATAGAAGATTTCATGGCGCGCCGACGGGCCTTGCCCGGTAATGGCGGCCATCTGGTTGTAGCCATCCAAGTGGTTCTTGTAGGTCCGGCTACCGATTGTTTTGCCCTTCAGCAATTCCTCGGAGATGTTTGGATTCCCCGCCGCCGCGACGAATGTTGGCAGCCAGTCCAGGCCGGAGAAGATGCCGTTCTGCACCGAGTCCGCCGGCACATGCCCGGGCCAGCGTAGGATGCAAGCCTTGGGTGAAATGGCGCTTCCTGTTCGATCTCTTCTGTCAGCTCCGCGATGATTGGGTTCAGTCGATCCAGTAACTCCAACAGATCGCGGCGGCGGCGACTCGCCCACGGCGCCAACCGGAACCCCTCCAGTTGTTTCCGTCCGGCTTCCCGCCATAACCTCTTCTTCCAACGTACCCCTTCGTTGAGGGCGACGGCTTGGAGCTGATTCATGATCCGGGTGCGCATCTGCACCATCCGGTGCCGATGCCACAACAGTTGCCGCACATCGCGATTCTCCCAGCTCGGAACCCAGATCCGCGGAAAATCATCTTTCAGCATCAGCTTCAGAATGTGCTGGGCATCCTGGCGATCGGTCTTCTGCTTGCGTACCCGCTTGGCTCGGATTTCCGCAGCGTCGCCGATCCACAACTCCTCCTCCAGTTCCGCTAGAAGCCGCTCGAACCAGCGTGCTTGTCCACTGGCTTCCATGCCCACACGCACCTTCAACCCTCGTGCCGCGAGATCGCGATAGAACTTTTCTAATTCCTCGCGATGTCGCAGTCGCTGCTCATGGAACTCGCCCGTCTCGCTGTCCACAAATGCAATTTGCTGGAAGCCCGGGTGGTAACCACAACCTATAATCAGCATGTTCGGCTCCTTTCTCCCGAGCCTTGGTTGGTTCGCACCACCAAAGCTTACTCGGGCGTGGGAGCCGACATTGTCATGGAATCAATTACACTCAGAACCAGGGCGGGATGGTGAGTGTAAGTGAGATTCTTCATCAATCATCCTATTTGGAAGACCCTGTTGCTCCTGTCCCTCCCACATCTGTGACGCAGGCAACGACTATTTCGATGTCTGTGTAGCAGACGATTCGACCGCTGTGCGCGAAACAAGAGTTGACTTCTCTGAGGATAGCGGACCGTCACATCCTTCCCGATATTTATTCGTTTCCCACCGCTTCCAGCTTGCGCTCCCGTGGGGTGAGTCTTGAAATGCCTGATGGTTACGTCTTCTGCGACGTAGTCTACTTCATTCGGTCCAACCTGGACCCTCCTGAACGCTGGACCTGGAGCCATCGCATCCTTCTTTTCATAAGAGGATCTCTTCCGGCTTGCATGCACGAGTACATGATTGGATGCCAAGTGGGTCCGATCGACCTTTGAGGAGACAGGATGATGACCCTGAGCAATCTGGATGGCTAAGGCCAGCAAAATCGCTGCGCCCGCCGTAGCTGCAACCGGCGGCGAGAGCCAGAGTGCCGCTTGAAAATTCTGGGTGGGCCGTGTCGGCAAAGGTACACAAGCATGAACCGTACTACCCTTTCCTGGTTGCGAGCGGATCGAGAACTCTCCACTCACTAGTTTCAGCCGCTCCTTCATGCTCACCAGACCAAGGCCGGGACCTTTCATTGCTGCTTGCGGGTCAAAGCCAACCCCAGAATCGTGAATGATGAGGTGTATTCCTTCCGACATTCCAAAGAGTTCAACGCTAACGTGATGTGCCCCACCGTGCTGCACCGCGTTATGCAACGCTTCCTGCAGGGTTCGGCTCAAGGAAACCGAAGTGTCTAACGGCAGGTCGTTTGGTACATCATGGTATTTGAAGTCAATCTCCACGGCATGCTGCTTACCGAATCTTTCGCAAGAACTCTTCATGACTGGAGCTAGACCCAAGTATTCCAGTTTGTAAGGACGCAACTCGTAGGCCAGAGCCTGAACATCGGCGGCTATTCTTGATGCTTGCTCCTGTATTCGCTGCATTGAACGCAGCCCCTCGTCTGCCGGACCCGAAGGGTCTGGGCTGCCCTGCGCGGCGTGGACGGCAAGCAGTGCCAGGCGTTGTTCGATATCGTCATGAAGCTCTCTCCCAATCCGGGTACGCACTCGCTCTTCAGCGTATATCAACTTGCGGTTCACGTTGAGAAGAGCCTCTTCCGACATCTCGCGAAGTCTGGACACCAGCCAAGCGATCAGCAACGAAACAATCCAGAACGACACGACGGCGACGACATCGAGCGGGTCGTCAATCCGAAAAGAGTAATGGGGAGGAGCAATATAGACTAACCACAATGCGATAACGGAAACAACAACCGATGAAAGAAAATGCTCCACGCGTGCCAGGAGCACGATGACTATCACAAAAAGAAGGCCGACCGCAGCAAGATTGAGATGCAATCGGCTTGAGACAATGGCAATTAATACTAGCGCGAGAACTGCGATCGAGCATTGCGCAACCGAACGCTCGATCCTTTTACCAATGATGTGGCTCAGGAACCCCAATCGGCCCGCGCTGCTCCCTCGTGTCACCTTGGCGTGACTCAGAGACCGCCAAGCCCGCGTTCCCGCAGTCAACTTGTATTTTCTAGGTTGCTGAGCCACGCTCAAATCCCCTTGCAGCCTAAAACCAATTGATTTGTTGCTACAACTGGCAGTTTTGACAGTTCCCACTGGCGCTCTGAGTATTGGCGAAATGGTTGCCGTTAAACACAAACGGTGCTGTACAACTTGCGCGCACCGAGGGCCAGCTGTATACACCTCATTTGCCATGCTGTTCGGCGTGCCAAGGAGTAGAGCGGTGCGACAACGAGATCTTAAGCCACCCCGACTTGGAACTCACGATTCCGCTGCGCGAAGGGAAGGGCGTCGTTCAGGTGCTCGTCACGCTGCAAGAGGCCGCAACGTTAATCTCTTTAAAAAAGGCCGCTCGATCAGCCGGGCGGCTTTTCTTTTGCATCACGCCGAGGGTGGGAGCGCGATAACTGGCGAAACCAAGCGATTTCACTCAGAACCCCTGCTCATGGGGACGATGAGTGTAATCGGATTTATCGTCAACCATAGCGCTGAGACGTCGCCAACTTGCTGCCCTTCATTGACTTGCCCCATCCCCAGTCCTAAGATTTCAGCCAAATGATCGGCCAGACTATCTCGCACTACCGCATCGTTGAGAAGTTAGGCCGTGGCGGCATGGGCGTCGTCTACAAAGCCGAAGACGCCGAGCTTGGCCGTTTCGTTGCCCTGAAATTCCTTCCCGATCTTTTGGCTCATGACCAGCAGTTGCTGGAGCGCTTCCGCAGGGAAGCCCGCGCTGCTTCTTCGCTGAACCATCCGAACATCTGCACGATTCACGAAATCGGCGATTCCCACGGCCGGCGCTTCATCGCCATGGAGTACCTAGAGGGCGTGACGCTGAAAAACCGCATTGCAGGTCGGCCGCTGGAAATGGAGACCCTGTTGTCACTTGGGATCGAGATCGCCGACGCTCTCGACGCTGCTCATGCTGCTGGCATTGTCCACCGAGACATCAAGCCTGCGAACATCTTTGTCACCAAGCGCGGGCATGCCAAGATTCTCGACTTCGGGTTGGCTAAAGTGACGCCTGTCCTCAGCAACGCGGGAGACGCTGCATCGACAGCGACACTGGAAGAACACCTGACAAGTCCGGGCACGACGCCGGGCACCATCGCCTATATGTCGCCAGAGCAAGTTCGCGCCAAGGAACTGGATGCGCGGACGGACTTGTTCTCCTTTGGCGCAGTGCTCTACGAGATAGCGACAGGCACGTTGCCGTTTCGTGGAGAGAGTTCAGGCGTGATCTTCAAGGCGATTCTGGATGGGACGCCAACGTCAGCAGTGCGGCTGAATCCCGACCTTCCGCCGAAGCTGGAAGAAATCATTAACAAGTGTCTGGAGAAGGATAGGAACCTGCGTTACCAGCATGCTGCTGACATCCGCACTGATCTGCAACGTCTGAAGCGGGACACAGAGTCCACCAAGGTAGCTGCCGTACCACCCTCGCCTGACAAGCGGCTCAAACGTTGCAGACTCTGGGTAGTCATAGCCGCCTGCGTCGCCGCCATCGCGCTGACGGCAGTTGGCACTTGGTATTTGCGTTTTGGCAGGACAGCACAGATTGATTCCATCGCCGTGCTCCCATTCATCAACGGAAGCGGGGACGCCAATACGGAGTATCTCAGCGACGGCATCGCGGAATCGCTGACCGACAGTCTCATCCATGTGCCTCTACTCAAGGTGAAGTCTCGCCGCTCTGCCTTCCAGTTCAAAGGGAAGGACTTGAATCTGCAAAAAGTCGGCGATGAATTAGGCGTGCCGGCGTTGGTGAGCGGACGGGTCGTTCCGTACGGGGACAGCATCGAAGTGAGTGCCGAGATTACCGATGTTCGGGACAACACCGAAATCTGGGGGCAGCACTACAGCGGCAAGAGCACGGATATTATCTCGCTGGAGCAGCGGATTGCGGGCGACATCGCGGAGAAGTTGCGTTCCAAGCTCAGTGCCTCAGAAAAGCAGCAGGTCGCCAAGCAAGGCACGCAGAATCCCGAAGCCTATGAGTCGTATCTGAAGGGGCGTTATTACTGGAACAAGCTGACGCATTCGGACTTGGACACTGCGATTTCTTATTTCAATCAAGCCATCGCGAAAGACCCCAACTACGCTCTGGCGTATTCAGGGCTGGCCGACGGGTATGCGGCACGAGCCGTGCGCGGTGGCGATGCGGGAGAGGACTTCCGGAAGTCGAATGCCGCTGCCCGCAAGGCGCTGGAATTGGATGAGACCTTAGGTCACCCTCATGCTGTTCTGGGCAGAAACGAGATGCAATACGACTGGGATTTTGCCGGAGGAGAAGCGGAATTCAGAAAGGCTTTCGAACTTGATCCCAACGATGCCGTGTCACACATGTGGTACGCGCTCACTATAGCCCGGATTGGCGGAAGGGGGCGGGAGGCCCTTGCTGAAATCAATCGTGCCCATCAACTCGATCCGCTCTCACCGGTCATCAGCACAGAGGTCGGAGCCGTTCGCCTCTGGGCACGACAGTACGACGAAGACATTGAGGTCTGCAAAAAGGTGGCAGACGAGAACCCCACGTTCGCGCTAGCGCACGATTGTTTAGCTTGGGCATATTGGGCGAAGCACATGTACCCGCAGGCGATTGAAGAAATGAAGGTTCAAGACCAGCTTTCGGACGGAAGGGTATCTGATTTCACTTCCGCTCTGGAACTGGGGTTTCGTTCAGGGGGCAGGAAGGGCGCTTATACCAAAGGCATTGAGAAGATGAAGGAAGAACAGAACGCGTTTGGACTTGCCTTCCTCTATTCCGAATTAGGAGACAAGGATCAAGCATTTCACTGGCTAAATGCCGCCTATCAGGAACATGAACCGAACCTGGTGACGCTGAAAACAAACCCTTCGTTCGACAGCATGCGTTCCGACCGGCGATTCGCTGAACTGGTGCGAAAGGTGGGGCTGCCTCAGTAGCGCGGTCTGCCAGAGCTCTTCTCACCCTCTGGAAAGACGCCGACCCCGACATTCCCATCCTGAAGGAAGCCAAGGCCGAGTACGCGAAGTGTGTGCTGAGCAGCAGGTCGTCCGGGAGGGTTAAAGTCCCTCAGGCACCCAAATGAGGGGTGCCTTATCCAAAAGCGGGAGTAGCGTCTCGCTGGCCGAAGAAAGCAGAAGGTATCGAGACGTCTAAACGGGCACGAAGGCGAAAGCCGGATACAGCCAAGGCGGACCTGGAGCCACTGCGGGCAGTACTTCGGAGGGCAGCGTGTCCACCGTGAGGTGGAATCCGAAAGGCATGAGGAGAAGTACCGGGCCGTAATCAATGGGGAAACCCAAGATGAACCGGTCGGCCAAAGGTGGGGCAAGGTCGAGTCTGCGCTTTGAAGACGAAGGCGTTCTCATTCACCCACCGCAACAAGGTGATTGCGGGCGGCACGGTACGGCAGGACAACGCGCGACCTCAGGAGAACTGGCGGAGTCTCCGGTTGGCACCGGAGTAAGCGGACCTATAAGCGAGAGCGAAGTGGCGAGCAAGGCTCGGTCAGTAGTCGGACGGCTGCATATTACCTATGAAGCGTGGTGAAAGCCACGCGACCGGGCGACCGGCGACGGAAATGGGTCGGGGAAGGCAGCCGGCGAAGATGGCCAGGAGGAGACAGGAAACCAGATGAGTAAGGACGAGGGAGGCTGGAACAGTTCCTTAAGTGAAAAACCCGTACGCTCTCGTCTGAGGAGACTGGTGGACTGGATCAACCTGACGGGCGCCAAGAAGGTCCATTCCTTAATCGACAAAGTGTACAAGCGGAAGAACCTGGAGATGGCCTGGGAAAAGGTGAAGGCGAATCGGGGCAGCGGAGGCGTAGACGGGCAAGCGCGCCAACGTTCGCAGGCTCTTTCATCGTCTCGAGCACTGGATCCGACGACGGATCTGGTCGCATCGCTGTAAGCATTGGCGTAACGCGGGCTGGACGCAGCTGCCTATGACTCAGCTTTACGGCGAATACGAGCTTGTTCGCTTGTTCGACTTAATACCTTCTCTGTCACCCAGCGCGACTCAATCTTTGTGAAAGCTGCATGCGGGAAACCCGCACGTGCAGTTTGAGCGGCGGACGGAGGCCAGCGCGCAAGCGCGCCTCCTCCGACCCGACTGCAGTAGTGGCACAGGCTATCCAGCGCCGAGCAGAAATTCTCAACTACTGCTATCGCATTATAAAAGGGCGCCCCTGTTGAAGTAGGTTGTCATCGTTGCGTATGACCACCTACGAAAGGAGCACCCTCAATGACCGGTGAAAAGTATATTGGGCTCGACGTTCATCAAGCAACCATCTCGGTGGCGGTGATGGATTCCAAGGGCAAGGTTGTCATGGAATCCATCCTGGAAACCAAAGCCACAACCATTCTGGAGTTTTTGGCGGGACTGCGTGGAACTTTGTCCGTGACCTTCGAAGAAGGCACCTGGGCGGCGTGGCTCTACGACCTGCTCAAGCCGCATGTTGCCAACTTAGTAGTGTGCAACCCGCGCAAGAACGCTCTGCTCAAACATGGCAACAAAAGCGACAAGATCGATGCCCGCAAACTTGCGAATCTGTTGCGGCTCAATGATCTGGAGCCGGTTTACCATGGCGAGACTGGGGTACGCATGCTGCGGGAGCTCGCCCGCAGTTATCTGACTATCGTCAAAGATGTTTCCCGGGTGATGACTCGGTTGAAAGCGCTGTATCGCAGCTGGGCGATCCCTTGTGCCGGCCGAGACGTTTACTATACCCGCCATCGCAACGAGTGGCTGGGGAAAATCCCCGAGGCTGGCACTCGCCGCCGCGCCGAGCAACTCTATCAGCAATTGGATATGCTGCAGCCCTTGCGGCAGCAAGCCCGGCGCGAACTGCTGGCGGAGAGTCGCAAGCATACCATCACGGCCAAACTGCGGCAGATCCCGTCCCTGGGGCCGATTCGCTCGGCTTTGGCGGTGGCTCTGATCCAGACCCCGCATCGATTTCGCACCAAGCGACAACTCTGGACCTACAGCGGACTGGGGTTGGAAACCCGCGACAGCGGGGAATACCACTACGTCCAAGGCCAAGTGCGGCGCCGCAAAAAGCAGGTGTTCATTCGCGGTTTGAACAAGGATCACAACCATGATCTGAAAGGTCTGTTCAAAGCTGCCGCCACCCGGGCGAGTATGCAACCCGGACCATTCCAGGATTTCTACCAGCGATCACTGGCAAAAGGCATCCAGCCGACCATGGCACGTCTCACGTTGGCGCGCAAGATTGCAGCCATTACGTTGACTCTGTGGAAGAAGGGAGAAAACTTCGACGCTGAGAAACTAAAAGCACAAGCCGCTTGAGCGTCTCGGGTGAATAACCCTTTCCATCGCCGCCTGATTCTTTCTCTGGTGGTGGTCGGTTGGTTCTTGAGACGCTCGGGTTCGAGGGTGAGCATCCTAATCGCCTGTAGGCGCACAAAGTGTCAGTGACACTTAGCCTCCGTGAAATCCCTATGCCCCCTCGGATAACCCGAAAAAGCACTAGGCCACGAGCCTCAGATAGACCCATGGTTGCCACCATACAACCGTACGGCTTGATGCGTTTCGAAGCTGATCGGCGTCGTCGCTACTAAAGAAGATGCAGCTAATGCGATGGAGCAACCCAGGTGCAGGACGCCAGACGAACGTCTTCCATGGTGAGAGGGCTGGATGTCGCGAAATAAACCTGCGCATCCGGCGGAGGGAGAAAAATGTTCTTGACATCCCCTTTTATAGATCAGGCGATTTCACTCAGAACCCCCGCCGGGGCAGGGTTGTGAGTGTAAACCGGATTTACCAACAACTATGGGCTGAAACTGCTGCTTGGCGGCGGCCGGAGAAAACTCTCCGGCGACCGCACGCTCGTGCAATTCCCAAGGCGACGCCCCCGCCTTGCGTGCCGCGACCATCTTTTCGGGATCCACATGCGCCATCATCATTCCCCGCGAGACTCTCAGATGTTCAGTCGCGGTCCAGGCATCGCTGTAATTGCTGGCGTTGATCTCGATTCTGTTCTGCTCGGGATCCTCGTAATAAAGCGAGATTCCCACGCCGTGATCGGCGGCCCACTGCGGCAGGACACCTAAATTCTTCAGCCGGACATAGGTACCAAGCAGGTCGTCCAAGGTGGCACATTCGAAAGCGACATGCTGAAGTCCTGCGTGTCGGCGTCGGTCGGGATCGAGCGAGGCACCAGGCACTTCAAAGAGCACGAGGCGATGATCCAGTTGATCGTTGCTAAGAAATGCAAACGCCGAAAACGGCGCCCGGCCCTGTGCTTCGGGCGGCACTGTCGCACGATGGTTGACGGTCATGCCAAGCACTTTGCGGTACCAGTCAGTCATGGCATCCAGGTTTGCGGTGGTGAGCCCGTAATGCTGCAGTTTGGGATGGACGGTGATTTGGGTGTTCATGGAAACGCTCCTTTTAGGTGGGCCAATAATGGTTAGCCGCCAAACAAATAGATGTTAGGCTCCTAACAATGGTCGCACAATTTTTGTGAGGCAGGACTTGCCCGCTTGCGGGTCCGGAGCTGGCCAGCTGGAAGGTATTGACGTGTCAGATAGTTAGGTGCCAAACTGATTCCGGAGACAGGCCATGAGCGTTCCAAAGCAGATCGAGCGTCCTCCGGAACCACCGCCCGCGGTCATGGAGAAGATTGGCCAGCACCTCTCGGAACGGGAACTGCAGGGGCTGAGAACGGTGTTCACACTGCGCGCGACTGCGCAGCATGTTGACAACGCGATCAGCGAGTGGATGGCCGGTTCCGTGGGATCGGTCGCACGTTACCATATCCTGATGGCGCTGTGGGCGAGCAAAGGGAAAGGCATCTCGCATAAGCACATCGTGGCGGCTATGGGCGTGACGCGCGCAACCGTGTCCGGCCTCATGGCAGCTCTCGACCGCGATGGGTTGGTGAAATCGCAGGTAGACGGCGAGGACCGCCGCAAGCTGATCGCACGACTGACTGCGAAAGGCGAGGCGGTCATCAAAAAGCAGCACGAGCTGAACCTAGTGAAGTTTCGTGCCGTCTTCACGTCTTTTACTTCAGAGGAGCTCTCGAGCCTGACGGCACTCCTGCATCGTTTCCGAAAGGCGTTCACCGCCGCCGCTGAACCCTAACTGCTGTAAACAAGCGTCCATTTTGCGTTATCGACGCGCCAATCAGCCATTTCAAACCAAGGCTATCATGCTCAGTTGGCGAAACCAGATATAACGTCAACCATGCGTGGCCGTGTGCAAGTTCATGCACAGGCAAGGCCCGTCTACGGTCATTAATTCTTCGCCGCCCCAGTCGAACAGTAGTACAATCCTGCCCGTAAATTCTCTCGCCTCCCCGAAGAGCACTTCCATCACGGGATGCAACACCCCCTCAGGCGAGAGCGCCTACACTTCTTCTCTTCTTCTCACGAATCACGCAGTCAACTCGAAGCTCTAAATCATGGAGGCTACATGAGACGCATCAGCGTTCTGCTGTTGGTTCTTTTCACCTTCTTTGCTTCAGCCGCATGGCCGCAAGCGCAACCGCAAGGGAAGCACAAAATCATCACCTACGAAGTTCCGGGCTCGGGCAACGGCGCTGGCCAAGGCACCCAGGCCTTCGGCGTCAATTCGTCGGGCGAGGTCGCGGGATTCTATGTTGACAAGAACAACGTGGCTCACGGCTTCCTGCGCAAGCCCAACGGTACCTTCGCAAAGTTTGACCCTACGGGGTCCACGAGCACCTTCGTTATCGGCCTCAACGATGAGGGGGCGGTCCCGGGATGGTACTACGACGTGAACAACGTGATGCACGGCTTCCTGCGCGTTCGCGACGGAGCCATCACCACCTTCGACGCTCCAGGCGCGGGCACAGCCGCCAACCAGGGCACCATCGCCGGGGACCTCAACGACCTCGGGGTGATCGCCGGATACTACATTGACACAAGCAACATGGCTCACGGCTTCCTGCTCAATCCCGACGGCAACTTCACCACGTTTGACGCTCCGGGCGCGGGCACAGGCACCAACCAAGGCACCTTCCCCATGTTCTTCTCGTGCCTCACCGATTTAGGGGCGAGCACCGGATACTACGTTGACGCGAACAACGTGTATCACGGCTTCGTGCTCAATCCCGACGGCAGCATCACCACGTTCGAGGCTCCGTTCGCAGGCACGGGCGCCGGCCAAGGCACCTACGGCGAGAGCATCAACCTGAAGGGAGCGAGCACGGGATACTACGTTGACGAAAACAACGTGAATCATGGCTACCTGCTCGACCCCGACGGCAGCATCATTACGATTGACGTTCGGCGCGCGGGCACAGGCGCCAGCCAGGGCACCATTGCCGAAGGCAACAACGCAAAGGGGGCGATCGTGGGTCAATACTACGACGCGAACAACGTGATGCACGGCTTCCTGCGCGCTACCGACGGCAAAATAACCACCTTCACTGCTCCGGGCGCGGGCACAGGCGCCGGCCAAGGCACCCAAGCCATGACCAACAACCGGGAGGGGGCGATCTCGGGATTCTACATTGACGCGAACAACGTGTATCACGGCTTCCTGCGAATGCCATAAAACGAATCGCAACCAATACGATGCCGCCCGGACTTCGGGCGGCTTTTCTTTGCATCACGTTGGAGTGGCTGTGCGGTAACAGGCGTTAGCACAACTTTGCGGTGCGCCGTGAAAGGCGCTAGTCCTCAGCGGGTGCGAGTCCCGCCCGGGAGCTGGTTCGTTCCACCCGGTAGCAATCAGAGCGGCGATAGAGGAAACGAAGTCGTC